>Ga0315276_10004714_pt1 | contig 12540 bp, 11 predicted proteins | sample YL17G05_0_MG_FD_204542 | JGI IMG/M metagenome (GOLD analysis project Ga0315276, IMG submission 204542) | Sediment microbial communities from Yellowstone Lake, YNP, Wyoming, USA - YL17G05_0 | ecosystem: Environmental > Aquatic > Freshwater > Lake > Sediment | place: USA: Wyoming | collected... | reverse complement strand
GTGTACCACCTGGGCAACGCGCACATTTACGACGACCACGTGGACGCGCTGAAAGAACAGTGCAGACGGGAGCCGCACGAGTTCCCGCGAATCGCCATTCGGGCGCTGCATGAAAACATAAACGACTACGAGGTGGGCGACTTTGAAGTGCAGGGGTACCAATGCCACGACGCAATTCCAATGACGATGCGACAGTAACGCAATGAATGCGATAAAATGCATTAAGTGCGCAAAGAATATAAAATAATAGTATCATGTGCATCTATATCCAAATGAGTAGTTCTGCTTCCATATCTGCCGCAAAGAAGCGTCGCGCGAACCAGGTTCAGACAATGCAACCAATGCAACCAATGCAACCAATGCAACGCCCTCCCGGTCAAGCTCCTCCTCCGTCTTTAGCAAATTTGAACCCTGCACAACGGCAGCAGTTTTTACAGCAGCAGCAACTGAGAATGCAGCAGCAAATGCAACAACAGCAACAACAGCAACAACAACAACAGCAACAACAACAACAACAGCAACAGCCTCATCACCAGCAACAGCCTCAAGGGAACCAGCAACAACCGCAACAGCAGCCTCAAGGGAACCGGAACCAGCAACAACCGCAACAACCGCAACAACCGCAACAACCGCAACCATCCCCCAGACTGTCTTGGCCCGCACCGCCCATTTATGTCATGAAGCAAATGGACAATTTGTTGTTCCAACAGAGTCAAACCATAGATGAAATTAAGAATCGCCTGAACTGCATTGAAACCGGGTCCTTGAACAGCCTCAATGGAACCGGAACCAGCAACCAAGTGGTAGAGCACATCAAGCCGTGTCTCATGTCCGATCCCGAATTTGTGGGCGGAATCGTGGACAACATCATGACCAATTCCAATTTGTCCGAAATCATTGAACAGATAGAGTCCGTGCAAACCGAAAACCGAGAACTGCGTGAATTGCTGTACGCGCAACAAAAAACCATCAACGAAATAAACATCATGCTGTTAAAACTAATGTCCCAAGGTCTGAAAGGCAACAACGGCAAAGGCCAACAAGACCAACAACAAGACCAACAACCAGGCCAACAACCAGGCCAACAACCAGGCCAACAACAAGACCAACAACAAGACCAACAACCAGGCCAAGAAGAGCAAGACCAAGGCCAAGAAGAAGAAGAAGAAGAAGAAGAGCAAGAAGAAGAAGGACAAGAAGAGCAAGACCTGAATGTCGCGCTTGAAATACAGGATAAATGAAACTGAAAATGGTTGCAGGGCATTTTTTCGTGTAAATGGTACGGAAAAATATTGTAGCACAATAATAAGTATTTAAAACATCAGCGCAAACATAATAAATATATAACGCACACAGCCATGCAATCCGTGTTTGCCGTGATCGTGTTTTGCGTGGTATTATTTCTGTATTTGCACATTTACTTCCATTTGAAGACCAGCAACGACCTGGAAGTGTATGAAATAGACCAGCCGTCCAAGGACAAATTGGAGGAGGTGTGCGACCTGCGGCAGCCGGTCATGTTTGACTACGCGAATGAGCGGCTTATGGAATCATGTACGCTGGCTGCGATGCGATCCACGTACGGCGCGTTTGACGTGCGCCTCCGCAACGTGAAAGACCCCGCAGAAGAAGCCGATGCGACCGATTTGTACGTGCCGCTCACGCTGCACGCGGTCGCCGACACGTTCCGCAGCGACAAGGACGCGCGCTACATCACCGAAAACAACGGGGAATTCCTGGAAGAAACCGGGCTCGTGAAAACGTTCAAATACAACGACGCGTTTTTGCGCCCGGCCATGGTGTCCAAGTGCACATATGACGTGGTGTGCGCGTCCCCCGGCACCCAAACCCCGCTCCGATATGAGCTGAATTATCGCAACTACTATCTGGTCACGCACGGCACCATTAAAATGCGGCTCATTGCGCCGCATGCCAGCAAGTACCTGTACCCCGTGTCCGACTACGACAACTTTGAGTTTCGGTCGCCTGTGAATCCGTGGCAAATACAACCGGAATACCGGGCCGACTTTGACAAAGTCAAGACCATGGACGTGGAACTGCGCGAGGGGCAAATCATTTTCATTCCGGCGTACTGGTGGTGCAGCATGCAGTTTCCGGAAACTTCAACCACGGTGTGCTGCTTCAAATATCGCACCTACATGAACACGCTGAGCGTGTTGGACAAGCTGTGCATGTGGTTACTGCAGCAACAAAACGTGAAGCGGGATGCAATTGAAAAGAAAATAGCGCAACCCATGCAACCCATGCAACCCATGCAACCAAACACAGAACCAATGCAACCAAACACAGAACCAATGCAACCAAACACAGAACCAATGCAACCAAACACAGAACCAATGCAACCAAACACAGAACCAATGCAACCAATGCAATAATACGACCAAGACATCTTATTCCTGATTGATTTGATTGATTTCGTCTAAAAATTCACGGGCAGTTAATCTGGTTTCGGATGGACACAGCGTGCGCCGAAACAGATTGCGCAGCGGTTCATGCGCAACGGTGTCTATGTAAGATGCGCTTACGTGTCCGTTGGCGTCAAAAAACCCGATGGGATAATCTTTTTTATAGAACACGCATTTGCGCAGGGTCACCATTGTGAAGAACATGAGCCCGAATGACCACATGTCATTTTCTTTACGGTTCGCCCCCCATTTGTAGGAGTCCATATCTGCTGCGGAGTTGCATCCATTGCCGGTTTCCGGCGCGCAAAACGGTTTGGTTCCGCCGGTTCCCTCGCTTTCATTGTGCAGACCCGCCATGCCGTAATCAATCACATACAGCACCGGGTATTGGGGCTGCGCAACCGCGCTGGCTTCTTCGCCCTCGGACAGCTCGCTGCTGTCATTCGCGCTGTCATTCGCGCTGTCATTCGCGCTAATACCGCAAATGCACACAAGCGTGTTGGTGGGCTTAATGTCCCCGTGCACGATGTCGTGCATGTGCAAATGGTGCAGCGCTCGGGCCATTTGCCCGCACAGCTTTGCAATCAACGCGGTGCTTGGGTTATACCTGCGAAACCAAGTATCCATGGTGTGGGAATGCGCAACCACGGGTTGAATGCTGAACGAAATATGGTGGAACATGGTGCGCGCCGATTCCGGTAGTTTGTCAATATTGTTGAGCTGCACGCACACCGGGAGCACGATGTGGTGCTCGGCATCAATGCCGCCTCCGTGCGCGTGCGCTAACACTAACAGCCGTTGCACGACAAAATGTTCGGCCACTATTTGCGAATTGTCAAACGCGTGCTCTATCCGCACCATGAAGTCGTTGATGCGAAACATGCCAATCATTGTTTTCAACCGGCGATACATGTAGAACATTGCGGTCGGATCGTGCACGTCAATGTGGTCGGTATAAACATGGAGGTGCGGACGCCGTCTAATTTTTGCGATGTATTTGGGGATGTCGTCCTTGTGCAACTCGTAGCTTCGCATGCATCGCTTGCTGCATTCCGAAAAAAAATACAGTTGCCGGATGATTGCAATGATCCGCCTAATGTCAGTTTTTTCGGCGGCCTTCCATTGCTGAATCGCAGCAGCGTCGCACGGTTCATACGTAAACACAGCGTCGGCCAAGGTTAATGGCGTTATCAGAACTGGGGGGTGCTCTGGTTCTGGTTGCGTTGGCACTGGTTCTGGTTGCGTTGGCACTGGTTCTGGTTGCGTTGGCACTGGTTCTGGTGGGTACATAATGGGAATTGATTTTACTGATTTCGCGATTAAATTTGCGAACCTTTCAGCGACCCGTTTTATATGTTTGAACATTTAAAAAAAATACGCGAAGTATAATTATGGGGTTATGTTTTTATGTTTATATTGTTTGCATAATATGATCCGTATGGGTATGACATAAAAAAAATGACATAAAAAAAGTAGATGAAGTAGTATAGTATATTATAGTATAGTATATATAGTATACTGCAGTAGATGGATGTTACACGACCCACGATTCAAGAAAGCGCTGGAGAATGAAAACAACGCGGTGATATCCACGTTGAACACGCGGAAGATCGCCGCCGAAAAACTGCATCAACTGTGCGAGTTGGACCTTACCCCCCACGTGTTGCAGGATTACATGACCAAATTGAAGGACTACCGCCACGTGGACGATTTAAACGGCTTGACCCACGGGGCATACATCCGCTGGATTGATTTGAAAAATCCGGAGCGAATCACGCTGGCGCGGGGGGCCATCGTATGCGACATCAAAATCGGCCAAAAGGGAATATCGTTGCTGTGCAAAACGCATCCCAGCCCTGCGATGTTTCACATCAACATGGACGAAGTCATTATTTTTCAGCGGTTGAGTCAGCAAGAGCGCCTGATATTGGTTGCAATGGATTATTTGGATAACGATTCGGATGATAAAGAAGGACCCCCCCCAGGGTGAGCCACACTCGTATTAGGTGGTGTTGGGGTCGTTGGTTCAATTGTTTTTACATTGTCGCGTTTGCGTCGCAAAGCTCGGTAGTCTTCACGAGAAATCACAACAAACTCGTCGTCATCGTCATCATCCTTTGTTTTATTGCTGCGCGACACAAGATACGCAATTCCGTCCCACGTTTTCCCCAAACACCAGGCACTCAATTTAAACACGACTGCCAGCGTTAAATCCGCCATGAAAAAAATCACCATTTTATGGGTCGCATATCATTTGGCATATATAATATTTTTGCGAGTTTTCACCATCAATGACGCGTTCCGCTTTCGCCCAGTGATTCCCTTGCGCGGATTCAGCTTCGCCCGCCCCTTGCACGACATATCAAAATATTTCAACCCCTTTTTCCTAAACACGCTGGCCGTGCACAGCGCAATCGCGCTTTGAGTGCCCACCTTTTTTTCCACGGCCTTGATGCATTTGCACAACTTGGTTGCTAAAATGTTCTCTGCTGTTTTTTTTAGCTCGCGGGTGCTCAATTCAGCAAACGGGAGGTTGTAATACGAGAGAATTTTCTCATAATCCATTTTTGTCATGGTCATAGTTTGCGGTGCAATCATAATTTTAATTTGTGGTGTTCACGTTGAATGAATTACGGGAATTTGATAGAGTGTGAATGTTTGAATATTGTCTATGCCTAAAACCAAAATGGGGCCCTATTAAACCCGGATAAAATATTTTATTTTTTGTTGGGCGACATGCATAAATAAACCGACAATTTTAAATATTGAATCATTATAGTTTATTTTGCGCGCATTCGCATTATAGTTTAGGTTGTTTTAGGGGGCAGTTCAATCATGTCCGATACCCCGAAAAAAAAAATAGTGGTAATTGACGTGGATGAAACCATTGGATATTTCGTGGAACTGGGCATTTTCTGCGACGCGCTGATCCAGTCGGCGTGGAACAACGACGACGCGGCCCAATACGCGCACTTCAACCACTTGATGGACGCGTTCCCCGAATTTCTGCGACCGAACATTTTGGACATTCTGCGGTTCCTGAAGCAGCGGAAGGACGCCGGCGAGTGCTGCGGCGTCATGGTGTACACCAACAACAACGGGCCGCGGGCTTGGGTGGCACACATCATCCGATACATGGAATCCAAACTGGGCGCACCGCTGTTTGACCAAATCGTGGCGGCGTTCAAAGTGGACGGGAAGATAATAGAAGTGGGGCGCACCACGCACAATAAAACGTACGACGACTTCATGCGTTGCACCAAGCTGCCGTCAAACGTGGAGGTGTGCTTTTTGGACGACCAGATGCATTCGCACATGGAGCGCGGGAAGGTGTACTACATCCAAGTAAAACCCTACACGCACCAGCTGAGCGTGCAAACGTTGATGGACCGGTTCGCGCAGAGCGATGCGCTGCGGCAGTCCACAAATGCGGCGGTACCGGAGTTGCGCGCCAAGGTTGCGCACTTCATGCAGCGGTTCACTGCTGCCCACGTGCCGAAGGACCCGATGGAGCAAGAAATTGACCGCATCATTAGCAAAAAAATAATGGAACACTTGATTGAGTTTTTTAAGGGGTCAAAGGGCGCAAAGAAGATAAAGGATGCCAGATTGGTAAAAACGCAAAAACACCACGCTGAGGTAAGAACTAAGACCATGAAAGTTAAACGTAAATGGTAACAAGTTCAATTCAATTCAATTCAATTCAATTCAATTCAATTCAATTCTCTTGGGTTTTTTTTATGATGGTAAAGTATAACCAAAAACCAACCAATGTTTAATTTTTCCAGTTTCCTGTACCTCGTGTTTTTATTCTACGTGCTCAGCCCCAACGTGCTGTTGCGCATCCCTCCCAACGGCTCCAAGCACGTGGTTACGCTCGTGCACGCCGTTGTGTTCGCCGTGGTGTACTACTACACGTCGGGCTACGTGAGCGCCATGCTCGGCTCTTTCTAAATCCGAAATCCGCAACACATGCACATCCATACGCATTGTAAAATGTTATGCAAACAACACAATATTTTACACTTACCAAAGTTTACGAAACGATAAACACAGCAATATCCCCAAAAGTATGAATATCATGCCTCGCTTATTATATGATTAATACGCTTTACACCCAATTTTTACTTATTTGTTAGAGAGATCGTCGCATTTTACGGGTTGCCGACTTTTGTTTCTTCGCGATTTGACCGGTGGATGCGCGTCTTGTTCCGCGACTGCTGCTGCGACTGCTGCGACTGCTGCGACTGCTGCGACTGCTGCGACTGGACCGTCGTTTTAATCCACCCGGGACAATAATGACATTGCGATTTGCATTTTCAAATATGGTTTTAAGATGGTGCAGTTTATGCTTGATCTTTTCTCTCGCGCTGGATATGGTGGAAGCGCGTGCACGTGACTTGGCCTTGAGATTGGCCTTGACATTGGCATTGGTTTGCATGACAACTCGCAATGATTTTGTAGACCGAGAGTGCATGTGACGCCCTCCCATCAATGCGGACACTCTTCCTTGCACTGCACTTCGCATTTCAGTTGGGTTGGCAGAAGCAATCTTAATGCAAGAACACGTTTGAGTGGCAAACCATGCCTCTTGCAATCCCAAGCAATGTGTTAATGTCCTTGAGAACGCATCCTGACTACACAATGATGCCGGTTGACCAAAATAAACCGGGTTAGTTTCGGGTTTAAGATTAACATGCCACATCCGCAAAAATGATCGCGGTGCCTTGGCTGATTCCATCATCTGTCTTTGAAATTCATCAGGAACATGCATGAATGGAAAATTAAATTTTCGCGAACCAACCCTCATGAAAGGAACGTCTTGATCTCCGCGTTTAATCAATTGCTCAATGCCGGGGGTTGAGTGAGTCACTACGTAATTGTTCGCCATTATGCATGTGCCGCGTTTCACCATGAACGTGCACACGCCCGGGGGCAAACCTTGTGCCGGATCTTCGGGCATCATGGTGCCATCTGCAGTGGTTTGAACTGGTAATGGAGCAATGTACGGGCCGGGGCGCACCATGCCTGGCGGCATGCTGAACAACAACGACAGAGTTGACACCTGAAACAACGGCGTAGTGTCGTAGTGGAATACAACCTGTCCCGAACTTCGCCTGATGTAAAAATCAAATACCATTTTATGAGGTGGACAACTGGTCCTGAAATCTTCCCCCCTTTTTTCATAAATGAACATCATTTGAAACAGCATATTTTGAATCAACAGTTCTTCACTTGGTTGAATAAACCTCGCATATTCTTCAAACGAAAGATAAGTCAATCCTACTTCAGTTTCAATTTTACTTATCTCTGTATAGTTCATGGGAGTTTTGGTGCATATTCCGGCCGGCACATTGATTTCATACACAAATGGCAATCTAAATAACGCATATTTATCGGATTCTACTAACGGATTAGCGGGAGGTGGCAATAACCGGTTCAAGCCATCCAATAACTGGCAAACGGGTTCGGATAACATATCTGGAATAGAAACGCGGGCTGCAATGAGCCGTTCCGTCGGACACGCGGGAATCTGCAAATCTCCAGTGATGTGCACGTTGTCCAATGTATGCAAGAATTCCATTGTCATCTGTTCTGGATCAATGCGAATGAGTTGATGATTAGGATCTATCACTTGGCACTCGCAATTTCTGTCGCACGTTAATGGACAAAATACAATGTTGGTCTGATATTTCATAGAAGGCATTCCCGCGTTGGGCACGACATACAAACAAATGGGATCCGACCTTCCAGATTCAAGAGATGCCACCAATGAAAGAGGAGCAGTTGTTGGGCTTGGTATCGTCAAAACCACACACTTTGCGTGATCAGGAGAATGCTTCATCAATTCAAACTGCGTGTGCACAATATTTGCAGGATTCATCTGTAATATCCCAGTCGGATGAGCGATATGCATTGACAATCGCTGCACGGGAAACATGCCGACCTGGGTTGCACACGCCAACAATGACAGCTTGTATCGGGGACCAACTTCCGCTTTCACGAATGGGGGGGAACGACTTGCATCATAAACATATATGCATTGCGCCGACGCTTCGTCCAGTTTTACCATTTCCGGATCAAAGGAGCCAGTCCGGACATCAATCTCCGTATCCATATTCGAATCATCATCTGGTTCTCGCGCTTGCATTTGTTTTTGTTTTTGTTTTTGCAATAATCGCAACGATTCTTTAAAATTGTGTATATATGCTATATACATAATCAATACAATAATTACAGTTCATTCCACGTTCTTAATTTCCGTGCGCGTGGAGTTGTTGAACACGCGATTGGCCAGGTTGAAGCAGTCCGGGTTAACGGGCGCAAACCGCTCGGTTTTAAATAGCAGCGGATGAGTTTGTGGAATTTGACGCGAGTCAATGCGCACGTTGTACAAGTCGCTGTCCGACGACGGCACGTATGCCGATTGTTCGGATTTTTGCAGTGCGAAGAACTGGTTGCGCAGCGTGGACTCCACGTTGACCGCCGTGGCGTAGCCGGACCACGGGGCCACGGCGCTGCCCGGATTGAACACGCGCGCCGGGTTGTACACGGGGTAGGTTGCGAGCGGCACGGTGGCTTCCTTACGCTGGTCCATAATGGGCATGATCGCGTACTTGGTGAGTACCGGGCGCGCGCACAGCTGGGGCTGCAGCGCCGCCGACGGAATGTTGCGGTCCCGCATGCGGCTGCTTAACTCCTCGGTGCGCTCTTGCTGGCAATACGCCACCCCGTGGGGCACGCCATAAAACGGCTCCTGGGTCGGAATTCGGGACATGGACATGAATGGTTGATGGATGTGGACCTGGATTGTTGTTGTATTGTAATGCTATAATAATATTTATATTTTTTTGAACACTCATTTAAAGCGTTTGGTTTATTCATTCCATTAGAGATTGAATACGAACGACTTTTATCCATGTGCGGCATTTTTTATTACGAAGCAACTAGAATTGATTCGGGCAAGCGCATTTCCACGACCCTGCTCCACACGCTGCAACAAAACTTTGCTAAAATATGTCATCGGGGGCCGGACAACAGCCGGGTTGTGGTGGCCGGCCAGCGCTGCATGGGCTTCCACCGTCTGGCCATCAACGGTCTAACCGCAACCGGCGACCAGCCCTTTGACCTGCTGGGCTGCGAGCTCGTGTGCAATGGCGAGATTTACAACCATCGCGCGCTCATTGAAAAGCACGGACTAACATGCGTGGGCGGGTCCGATTGCGAAGTCATCGTCCACTTGTATAAGTTATTTAATGGCGACATGTGCGCCACGCTGCGGGAGTTGGACGGCGTGTTTTCGCTCGTGCTCATTGACCGCGAGCGCGACTTGGTGCACGTTGCGCGCGACCCGTTCGGCGTGCGGTCCCTCTACATCGGCAGTTCCAGCGACTACGAGCGCGACATTTCGGTTGCCAGCGAAATGAAGGCGCTGCAGCACTGCGGTCACGTGGAGCAGTTTCCCGGCGGGTGCTTCATGACCTTGTCCAAGCAATGCGACGGCGACGGCGACAACGCAACCCACGCAACCCACGCAACCCACGCAACCAACGCAACCCACGCAACCAACCGGTTTGTTTCGCACTTGCAGCCCTATTACAAGTTCATTCGCCTGGACGAGACGCAAGAGGTGCCGTACATCTACAATTTCGGCACGGCGTCTTTGGACGACGTCACACCGACGCCCGCTGCAATGGAAGCCACTGCGTGCGCATCGGTGCGCGCCCTCTTTGAATCCGCGGTGCGCAAGCGGCTGATGAGCGAGCGCCCCGTGGGCTGCCTGCTGTCGGGCGGGCTGGACAGCTCCATTGTCACCGCGCTGGTGGTAGAAGCGCAAGCGCCTGGTGCGGTGGTGGACACGTACGCCATCGGGCTGGAGGGATCGGTTGACCTGCAGTGGGCGCGGCGCGTGTCCGAGCACCTGGGCACGCGGCACCACGAGGTGTGCTTGACGGAGCAGCAGTTTTTGGACGCCATTGACGCCACCATTTACCAGATTGAGAGCTACGACACCACCACCGTGCGCGCGTCGGTGGGCAACTACTTGGTCAGCAAGTACATTTACGACAACACGGACAACGTGGTCATATTTTGCGGCGACATGAGCGACGAGATTTTCGGGTCGTACCGCGGGTTCACCAAAGCGCCCAGCGACCACGAGTTCGCCCGGGAAAATACGCGCATGGTGCGCGACGTGCGCTGCTTTGACCTGCTGCGGTCGGACAAGAGCATCAGCGGCGCCGGGCTGGAGGCGCGCGTGCCGTTTGCCGACAAGGCGTTCCTGGAATTCGTGATGAGCCTGCCGCCGTGGATGAAGCGGTTCGGCGACGGCGCCGAGCATGCGGTGGAAAAGCACCTGCTGCGCACGGCGTTTGAGGGGCTGCTGCCGGAGGACGTCATGTGGCGGCGCAAGGAGGCGTTCAGCGACGGCGTGAGCGGGCACGATCGCACCTGGGTGCAAATCATCAAGGAATACGCGGACAAGCGCGTGAGCGACGTAGAGACCGAGTTGCAAAAATTCAAGCACAACGCGCCGTACGACAAGGAGAGCTACTACTACCGGACTATATTTGCCCAATGCTTTCCGGGAAAGGGGCGCGCCGAGACCATCCCGTATTTTTGGAGGCACCCGTTTTGCGAGGGCGTCCTGGATCCGTCGGCCCGGCTGCTGAAGGACGTCTATGTGGCAGAGAACCAAGGTTAAACGCAGTACCTTGAACTCCGCACCTCTCCTAACGGATAACCAAGGCAGAGAACCAAGGCAGAGAACCAAGGTTAAACGCAGTACCTTGACTCCGCACCTCTCCTAACGGATAACCAAGGCAGAGAACCAAGGTTCTCCGCACCAAATAATGTAAAAACAGTAAAACACACATAAACACATAGCTGCATCGGATTGCACAAGATTTCACAAGTCAAATCCATGATCACGGTTTTGATCAACGGCGGCCTCGGCAACCAGCTCTTCCAGGTGTTTGCCACACTGGCTGCGGCCATTCGCACCGGCGGCGCGTGTTATTTTCTGCGCGTACCGACGGATGCCGTCGGAAAACGGCCCACGTATTGGAACACGCTGCTGCGTAGTTTAATCCCGATGACGGTGATTCCCACGCAGGCCAACGTGCAGCGCTTCATGCGGCTGCCGGAGCACCGAGAGCCCGCATTCGCGTACACTCCGCTTCTGCTGCCCCGAAAACCGGATATGAAGCTGGTCGGCTACTTTCAAAGCCACAAGTACTTTAACGACGTGCAAGACGCGATCTACGACAAGCTCCAGCTCCGGGATCAGCAGCGCGGCATTCTGGCAGAAAGCGCGTGGTTTCCGTCTGGAGCAGTCACCGTTGCGATGCACTTTCGCATCGGGGATTACACGCACATTCAAGAGTCGCACCCCGTTTTGCCTCTGGAGTATTACCGGCGGGCCTTGAACCACGTCGTGCGGGGCGTTACCCCGGACGCGGGCAGCATTCATGTGCTCCTTTTTGGCGAGGCGTGCGACAATGCGGTCATTTTGAACCACATGCGCCAATTAATGGCAGATCCCGCGTTTGGGGGACGGTGCCAGTTCCACAAGGTGCCCGACCTAGTTGCCGACTGGAAGCAGCTGCTGCTGATGAGCGTGTGCAATTATAACATCATTGCAAACAGCACGTTCAGCTGGTGGGGCGCTTATTTAAACCAGACCCCGGGCAAAACGGTGTGCTACCCGAGCACGTGGTTCGGCCCTGCGTTGCAAATGTACGACACGCGCGACTTGTTTCCCGCGGAGTGGGTCAGGATAGACGCGCGATAACCAACCCCCTATTTTTTTTGAATTGTAATACAAAATTCAAAAAAAATTGAACCAGGATGAGAAGTGAAACAATCAAATAAAATCAGATCAAATAAAACCAATCCATGCAATCTCCAAGCGCCGACACGCCTCTGCATTTGTGCAACCCAGCCAACTTGATCACGCAGCATCGGCTCGGCAATCACGACTTGCCGCATCGCACCATTGATCCCCGGATGTACGATGAATGCGAAATTGACTGGTACGGCGCCGGAATTCTACCCCCGCCGATGCAGATGTGCATCATCATGGGGCGCAAGTGCTACCTGTGCCCCATGATGA
>Ga0315276_10004713_pt1 | contig 12542 bp, 12 predicted proteins | sample YL17G05_0_MG_FD_204542 | JGI IMG/M metagenome (GOLD analysis project Ga0315276, IMG submission 204542) | Sediment microbial communities from Yellowstone Lake, YNP, Wyoming, USA - YL17G05_0 | ecosystem: Environmental > Aquatic > Freshwater > Lake > Sediment | place: USA: Wyoming | collected... | reverse complement strand
CGCTATCCTAGCCGTCTTGCCACAGAAACTCTTAATCATATCACCCTTTACTATCCTTCCACTATTGCGTCTTCAGTCCGATTGTGATCACATCGCCAAGGCTTTTTCGCGGAACTCGTTCACTAGAGGGCAGTCAGGCCACTTACAGTTCCTCAACTTCTTCCTGCCAGCTCTTGTCTTACTGCATCTGTTTACATAGGAGCACTTGACACTCTCGTCTGCATAGACCAGTATTGTGGCGAAATCGCCGACGAAATGACAACTCACTGTCGTTGCTGTACATTGCCATGCCATGCTAATCACTCCGTAGTGTCCAAATGCTCGCGACTATGGTGATCAACCCAACCAGCGCTTTCTCCTCCTGTAGTGTTTCACATCCCGGTAACTCTTTGCCTCCCCCACAACGCCGAATCCCAGGTAGAATTCCCTGATGTCAGCGTTTCCTTTCAGCTTCTCTGCAGTGTCATCGAGAACAATCCGGCCGTTCTCCATGACATAGCCATGGCTAGCCAATGAGAGGGCAGATCTGACATTTTGCTCCACCAGAAGGATCGAAACCTTCTCCTCCTCGTTGATCCTCCTCAATATCTGAAAGATCTCTCGCACCAAGAGAGGGGCCAGGCCGAGAGATGCCTCATCAACAAGCATCAGCTTCGGATGAGACATCAGGGCTCTTCCTACCACGAGCATCTGTTGCTCCCCCCCTGAAAGATAGCCACTTGTCTTGGTTCGGAGATCCTTCAGTCTTGGAAAGTATCCGTATACGGCATCGAGGTCCCTTCTCAGACCCGCATCACTGCCAACTACATAGCCGCCAGCCCTGAGATTCTCTTCGACTGTGAGGTGCTCCAGAACCCGTCTTCCTTCAAGAATCTGTATGATTCCCAGCCTCGCGATCTTGCGTGGGTCTCCATTCTCGATTCGCTCACCATCGAATTCGATGGTGCCCTCGGTGACCCTCCCCTCCTCATTCTTCAGTAAGCCCGAGATTGCCTTTAGAGTTGTGCTCTTGCCGGCTCCGTTGCTTCCCAGAAGAGCCACCACGCTACCCTTCTCTACATGTAGGGAAACACCTTTGAGCACCAGGATAACGCCCTCGTACCTCACTTCTATGTTGTTCAACTGCAGTAGCGGCATTCTGTACCCCTAGATAGGTGTCTCTATCTCCTCGCCTAGATATGCGTCAATGACTGCTGAATTATGCTTAATCTCATCCGGAGTTCCCTCAGCAATCTTGCGCCCAAAATCCAGAACCATGATCCGGTCGGTGATATCCATCACCACTCCCATGTCATGCTCGATGAGGACAATGGTAATACCCTTCTCGTCATGCACGTCCAAGATGAACCGTGCCATGTCTTCCTTCTCCTCCAAATTCATCCCCGCCATAGGTTCATCCAAGAGCAGTAGCTTGGGTTCCTGAGCTAGGGCTCTCCCCAAGTCAATCCGTTTGCGTATCCCGTACGGCAGCGCACCGACGACGGATTTCCTCCATCGCTCAAGTTCCAGGAAGTCAATAACACGTTCCACCACCTCACGGTTCTTCATCTCTTCCCGGTGTGTCCTGCCGTAATAAATGGCTGCTTCGATCCAAGTGGTTTTGAAGTAGAAGTGCCTCGCTGCCAGAAGGTTTTCTACTACGGTAAGACCGGTATACAGCTGAATATTCTGGAAGGTTCTGCTAACCCCGAGTCGCGCTATTCTGTCCGGTCGGAGCCCAGTGATATTCTGACCCTCAAAGTGGATTGTTCCTTCTCGGGGGCGATAGAAACCACTGATGCAGTTCAGGGTACACGTCTTGCCCGCACCGTTGGGGCCAATAATCCCGAACACCTTGCCCTTCTTGACGTCAAGGGCAACGTTCTCAAGGGCCGCTACACCTCCGAAATTGAGGCCAATACCATCGAGCTGCAGTTCAAAGTGGCTGGAGTCATTACTCATGTTGTGAAATGCAGACTCCCCATCAACTGTGTGCCGCAAATATTGTGTTCCAACCCTTGAATCTGTCGATTCCCACAATCATCTGCTGCCGCCTCATTCTTCCCAATGTTACCTATCGTGTCGTGCCTGCCCGGGCTTCCCCGGCGTGTTTGGGCTCTCAGCGGCGCTCTGTGTAGCAGGGGGCTGGCGAAAATTGGCCCCCTGCTACACCCCTCGTTCCTTCAGTACACTCAGTCGGTTATGATTGGCAACCAGTCCGTAGCCTGGACAAGGTCCTCATCGGCCGCGCTCCATTCCCAGATATTAGCGTGGTCTGGAACGTACCTCTTGTCGCTTGAGAAGCCAAACTCCTTGTAGCCATCCCACTTGAGATCGACCTTCTGAGCTGTGTTGTAGAAAGCGGTGCCGTCAAATTCGTCCACTCCTACGGATTTCACTGCTTTGGTAAGAACGTCAAGGCCAACGTGCCACTGGCTGAATCCACCTATGTATCCAATCCCCATTTTCATGGCTGCCTCAGCCTCGTCAGGATGATACGCCTGCAGTGTCTCCTTCGCCGAGTTGACTAGTGGAGTGTCCATAGTCCACCACCCCCAGTTGTTCACTGTGAGGGTGCCATCCATTGCCGGCCATCCAGCCTTGCTGATGTACAAGGTGAGGAATGTTACCGAGCCGTCAGCGCACAGGAATTTGGCGGTGTATCCCTTCGCTCGGTACTGCGCACAGAATATCGCTGGGGCAACGCCGGCTGCCGAGAAGTATATGTAGTCGCAGTCCTTGAGAGTCTCCACTTCAGCCGCCCATTGCACCGTTCCTTGGGGAGCTACACAAGAAGCCACCCACTCAAACAACTCCGGATGGGCCTCGGCGTAGTCCTTGACACCCTTCTGCTGGGCCAGATTCTCTGCAGTGCTCCAGCCGAGGAAACCAATCTTGATCTTCCTATCCTTGGTCCACTGATCTCCGACGTACTTCGCCAACACGGCGGTCATGTAATTCGTTGGAGAATGCGCCAAGAACACCCAACCAGGAGGATCAGTCAGGGCTGTTGTAGCTGTCAGCCCGAACATGGGTATCTGGTCCCGCTCGCACTTCGACTTCAGCGCTTCAGCGCTTGAGGCCTCCACATTGAATATTACTTGGGCGCCAACGCTCTTCAGATAGTCATAGCCCTCAAGTGCTCTAGACGGATCGTACTTGGTGTCAAATGTCTTAATCTCGAAGGTAACTCCAGGTATGACTTCATCCTCGTTCATTTGCTTGACTTGGTCCTCGAGAGCCCAGTTCAGATACTTCAGCCCTGAGGCTGCCGGGCCCGACAAGTCCGTCATAAAACCGATTACCACTGTCCCCTCTTTGGTCTCCTCCTTCCCGCATCCGGAAGTCAGTGTTCCGAACACTGCTAGGCAAGCAACCAGCACCAGAAACAACTTGATTTTGCGATTCATGTCTTCCTCCTTTCATTCATCTGCCGACCTTACTGTTTGAACTAAGACCGCAACCGACCGTGCGGCAAGTTCCATTAGTACGAGAACGGATGAAGCCTATACTGCAACTTCAACTTCTCCCACAGACTAGTTATCCCCCGGGGCACGAACAACAAGAATAGGACTATGACTCCGCTGAAAACAACGAGGTTCAAGGCGATGACGAGTTGAACGCTCTGTATCATGGGCGCAACCTGATCGATTGTCACCTGCAGAGCCCGAAGGGACACGGCACCAAAGAACACGCCCGACGTGCTTCCTATTCCGCCAATGACCAACATCCCAAAGTACCAGATCGAGTCATTGAGGCGGAATTGGTCTGGGGTGACTCTCATTTGGGTATTCGCCCACAGCCAGCCAGCCACTCCAGCAAACAAGCAGCTAATGAAGAAGGCAAGCATCTTATAGCGAAAGACACTGATGCCATTGACCTCGGCAGCAAGTTCGTTATCTCTTATCGCCACGAAGGCTCTGCCGACGGAAGTCCTCTGAATGTTCTTGGCGCAATAAGTGGCGACCACGAGCACCGCCGCGGCGAGCCAATAGGCAGGCTGATTGTATGATAGGTCCGCTGCGCCAATCTTGAGAGTCACCACATCAAGGCCTTCCAACCCTCCGGTCCAAGTGGCAAAATGACGCATACACCAGATTATAATGAAACTGGCTGCTAGGGTGGACACCGCGAGATAGAAGCCCTTCAACCTGAAACAGGGCAATCCAAATAGGAGTCCCACAGAACCTGTGACAAGAGCGGAAATGGGCAGGCACAACCACCCCGATACCCCATATTTCGTCGTCAGGATGGCCGCGGTGTACGCCCCCACTCCAACGAAGGCCGCATGACCGATCGAGAACTGACCGCAGAGACCCGTGAGTATATGCAAACCCAGCACTGCGACAATCGTGATGCAAAGCTTTGTGAGCCAGCCCAGCCAGTAGTCATTGGCAAACACTGGAATGAGAAACATGAAAGCTAGCGCAGCGAACAGAATGAGCCACTGGGTCTTGGTCCGCACGATGGCTACGTCCTTCGCGTAACTCTGATTAAACACCCCACCAGGAAGCATACCTAGATCCTCTCAATTCGCTTCAGACCGAACAGCCCCTGTGGCCGCAACATCAGGACTGCAATTATCAGGATGAACGGGAGTAGTTCCCTGAACCCGCTCACATACGGATCTACGTAAGTGGATGCCATGACCTCAACTACCCCAACGATCAGTGCACCGATGATACAACCGGGAAGTGATTCGAGGCCTCCCAGCAGTAGCACCGGCAACGCCCTAACCATTCCGTACCACCCCAAGCTTGTGTCCACAGCATAGACTGATGCTACCAGAATGCCTCCAATTCCTGCGGCAATGCCTCCGATCAGCCAGGATATGGAGTAGATTCTCCCAACATCTATGCCCAACGCTCGGCTGAGCTCCGGGTTCTCAGAAACACATTTCATTCCAAATCCGATCCTTGTGAATCTGAAGAACAGCACGAAGACAACAAACATGGCAATAGCTACCGCAAAGGCTGCTAGACTGACATAGGACAGGGCTATGCCACCGATGTCCAAATTACCTTGCGGAACAAAGGAAGGAAGTACTTGAGGCATTCCCTCCCAGGCCATGAGGGTCCCTCCCTGGATGCCGATTCCTATCAGCAGGGTCAGCAAGAAGGTGACGAGCATGGGCTTGCCAATCAGTGGGCTTATTAAGAAGCGGTTCAGCACCCATCCTGTCAAACCACCCAACAAGACAGCAACGACAATGGCTGCAGCCACTGGTAGGCCCTTGCTCACAGCAAGCCACCATGCAAAGTACGAGACCAGTACCATTATTTCACCGTGGGCCATGTTGAAGACTTTGCAGGACTTGTACACAACTAGGACACCAAGAGCTATTAGCGCATATGTACCTCCGAGCAAGATTCCTTGCAGAGATGCGCCAAAGAAAGTCTCCATCCCTTTACACCTGCACCTGAGTTACTTTGACGGTCGTTTTGAGCACCCCGGTCCTGCCATCCTTGTAAGCGACGGGTATCTCCAAGTCTTCCCATCCCTTTTCGCCATATATGGCCTCGACAAGTCCCCGATAGCGATCCTCCACGAAGGCTCGCCTAAGCTTCCTGGTCCTTGTCATTTCGGCCTCATCTGGGTCAAACTCCTTTGGCAGATTGGCGAACCTCTTCACTCTTGAACCCAACGGCATCGTCTCGTTTATCTTGCTCACCTCGTCCGCAATCAGCTTGACGACCTCCTGTTTCTGGGACAGATCAGCGAATGTCGTGTAGGCTATCCGCCTCTTCTCAGCCCAGTGCCCTACGTTGCCAAAGTCTATGCTGATAATGGCCCCAACAAAGTGCCTTTGCTGCCCTCCTACGACCATACAGTCCTTGACATATGGACTGAATTTCAGTCGGCTCTCCAAGTACTGGGGGGAGAACCTAGTCCCATCTGCCAGTTGTTGCATATCTGCCATTCGATCAATGAATATGAGTTGGCCATCGTCACTGATGTCACCTGCGTCTCCAGAGTAGTACCAGGCACCCCTCAATACCCTATCAGTAGCATCCTGATCGCGATGGTAATGCGAAAAGGACCGGTCGCGATCTACCAGTATCTCGCCACCATCAGCTATGCGCACGCACCTTCCAGGGGCTATAGCACCTACCGACTCGAAACTGAAGGTATCCACGCCATGCACGGCTGTCGTGCCTTCCTCCGTCGAGCCAAAGATCTGTCTGAGATTGACCCCCATGGATCGGAAGAATCTAATGACGTCGGGAGCCAACATTGCCCCCGCGGTGTATGGCACTCTGACCCTACGAAGGCCGATCTTGTCTCTCAAAGGGCTGAACACCAGTACCTCGGCCACCGCGTGCAGACATCTCCAGATCAGATTCGGGCTTCTGCCGTTCATGCACATGTTGGTATACCTGTATCCTACATGCATGCAGAGGTTGTATAGGATCCGCTTGATTACCATACCTTCAGCAATTCTGAGTCTGATCATTGACGCTTGCTGTTCCCAGAGTCTCGATGGGTACAACAAGGTTTGCGGAGATATCTCCCTCAAATCTCGCTGCACAGTCTCCGCACTCTCGGCGAAATTGTATGTCTGCCCCACCCAAAGCCCATAGAGCAAACCGAAACCCTGCTCGACGCCCCATCCCGGCAGGGTAATGGATACAAATTCATCGGTTGGATACACGGGATTGACCGCCCTGACAGCTTCATTGATGGCAAAGAATACCCTATATGATATGCAGACACCCCTCGGTAGACCCGTGGTGCCGGACGTGTACTGGATCATGAATGTGTCTCCTGCTTGGCCCAGCGCTACCAACTCGTCGAATGCTCGCGGGCGCTCACTCTCATAGTCGGCGCCAAGTTTCATCAATTGCTGAAGACTCATTAGCATCGGGTCTTCATAGTGCTGAAGCCCTTTCGGTTGCCAATAGATGATTCTCTGCAAGCTGGGCAGTGCATCCTTAATCTGCAAGAGTTTGTCGACCTGTTCTTGGTCCTGCACAATCACAAACTTCGATTCTGAGTGCGACAATACGTACTGCACCTCAGAAGGCGAGCTGTCGACCGTGAGCCCTACTGGTATGCCCCTCCCGGATTGAATAGCCAGCTCCGCCCAGAACCATTCTGGATTGTTGTCGCCCACGATTGATGCCCGGTCTTCTGGGTGTAGGCCAAGACTGACGAGCCCGAGACAGATCGTCTTCACATTGTCGTAGCAGTCTCCCCACGTATAAGATCTCCATATTCCGAATTTCTTCTTGCGCATTGCCACTCTCTTGTGGCCCCAGCGGCGGTAGTTACGAAGCAGAAGCTTGGGATATGTGTCTTCGGTCTGAACGTAGGATCCCATATTGTCTCCGTCCGGTTTGCGGGGGCAACTGCGCTGATTTCCCGGATCGATGGTCGGCGATTGCACAGAGAATCCCTGCAACTCACTTCCACCGTTCTGACTGGTTCACATCCGAGCTGTCAAAGAACTGGTAATGGATACCACCGACTATCTCCGATCGACAAATCGTCGACACCAACGCTTCTTCCCGGCACCAACGTCCTTTCGGTGTGAGGCAGGGTTGGCCATTTGCACTCATGTCCACCTTGTGTCGATTACCTTCTTGCAGTCAGCGGCCAGTGTACCGCTGGGCAGAAACTCAATTTCGTCAATCTTGAGCTTGAAGACCTCTTGGCACCGTCTTGTTATCAACTCAGAGAGGATCCCACGGTTAGCCGTCGCCCTTGTCTCTGCTTTGAGCTCAATTCGATCACGGTGGCCGTCAAGTTTGAGCAATAGCTGGTATCTCAGCACCTCAGGCAGTCCCGAGAAGGCTTCATCAAGTTCGCGCATGTGTACGAACATGCCCTTCACTCTTATGTGTTCACCAATCATGCCCATGATACGGGTTATTCTCGGTGCAGTTCTGCCACAACCGCATTGATCAACAGTGTATGACGCCAAGTCCCCAGTGCCGAATCTGACCAGCGGGTATGTTCTGCTGAGGAGCGTCACAACAATCTCCCCGACTTCCATAGGTTTCGCCTGCTTGCCTGTCTGTGGGTCGACAATCTCGATAATGGCCTCTTGGTCCTCATAGTGGTAGCCCGTGCCCAACCCGCAGTCGTATGCTACAGGCCCAAGATCTGCAGTGCCATAGGAGTCATTGACCACCAGCCCGTACTTCTGCTCGAAGATCTTTCTCAGCAGCTGGATGTGCTTCTCACCGCCCCCACTCACATATCTGAGATTGAAATCTCGCCTGATATCGTAGCCCATCTCCTCAGCTTTTTGAAGGATTGTCATCACGAAGCTTGGGAAGCTGAAGATGGCGGTGGCCTTCAGGTCATGGAGGATTCGGACCTGAAGTTCAGTCTGACCGGTGCCCGCGGGGATTACGGTACATCCTAAGGCATCCAAGGCATCAGTAACGAGGAGCCCAGCAGGGACCATGTGATAGGCGGTGGAAACCATTACGATGTCACCTCGTTTCGGCAATCCTCGTCTGACAAACGACCGCAGAGTAGCCCTGACACGTTCGTTGCCAAAGGCATCGAACATAGGGCCGGGTGACACATAGATCCTATTGAGTGAGTTCAGCGGTACTGCCAGAAGACCGCCGAATGGCGGATCCGCTCGCTGCAGCTTCAGAAGGTCATCCTTCGTCGTTACGGGCAGTCTCTCCAAATCTTTGATGCACTTCAGATGCCGGGGGGGGACCCCTGCACGATCGAGAGCAATTCTGACTGCCGGAGCATGCCGATAGGCGAAGTGAATCTGTTTGGCCAGTCGCAGGTTGAGCCAATCCTGCCTGTCGCTGGGTTGCATCCTTTCCTTTGATTCATCATAGAGACTTGCCAGTGCCCTGGAACTTAAACGACGCAACACGACTTACCTCCTAGAGAGCTTGGGAGTTGCGAACCATTCAAAGAGGCCAGTCTCACAGTTCTCCAGTATCTGAGAAGAGCCAACGCTTATGGACGACTTGGGGTATCCATCACAGGCCAATTCCTTGCCCAAGGTTCCACTGTCGAGCATCAAGACCTCATTCTCGAGGGATTCCTTCCGGTCCTGACATCATCCACCCACCATCAGCCAGTGTTCGATGGGACCAAGATACGACTGACGCCATGTTGGTGTCTGTCCGTGAAAGTACTCAATAGAGAATACGCCTCCCTGCTTGCGGGAAACGCATTTTGAACATACTCAATTCAGATGGTTGAAGACCAAGAAGGATGCCTGAGACTTGCCATACACTTGTTGGAGGTGGTTACGCTATTGCGCGCATCTCCCAGCGTACGAAGACCACAGATTGGGCTGAAGAAGGGCAATAGCCCAAGCAGCCATCCACTTGAAAGAATATCAGGCTGCTACCCGGATAGGCAGGCACGCATCGTTCAGTTGCTCTATATAAGCTTGTTCTGATAGGCAAAGCGTGAGATGTCAACCTTGTTCTGGAGTCCAAGCTTCTGTCTCAGGCGCAATTCGTACGTCTCCACGGTTCTCACACTAAGATTCAGTTGGTCAGCCACCTCTCTCAGTTTGAAGCCCCGCGCCACTAGGCATAGAACCTGGAGTTCCCTGTCGGAAAGAGCGGCAGCCCCAGGACCCACGTTCGTTGAAACGGTCTGGGTGGCTACGACGTCCTTGCCTCTCGCCGACAGGTACTGCCGCCCAGACGCAACAGTTCGCACCGCATCTCGCAGCTCATGGGGCAAGACATCCTTGGTAACGTATCCCCCGCAACCAGCTTTCATCATCCTAACAGCAAAGTGTTCCTCTGGGTGCATAGTCAGCACCAGGATCTTGACTCGTGGGGCCAACGTAAGCAGGCGTTCGACGGTCTCCATTCCGTCCATCTTCGGCATTGAGATGTCAAGGACTACGACATCTGGCTTCAGACGTAACGTTAATCGTATGGCTTCGTCGCCGTTGCCAGCCTCTCCCACGACCAGCATGTCGCCAGCCTCTTCCAATACGCGCCTGATTCCGGCGCGGACCAACGAATGGTCATCTGCGAGAAGCACCCTTATCGATGGATTCTGCCTCATTGTATTCTTGCCCGGCTACATCAATGGGTGCTTGCCGGATTCTTCTCTGTCTGCAACAACGGCAAACGCAGGCGAACAATTGTTCCGCATCCTCGACCGCTCTCGATGTCCACGCAACCACCCAAGAGGCGTGCCCTCTCTTGCATGCCCCTGAGTCCGAGGAGAGCTGGGTCGCTAACTTCGCTTGGGTCGAAGCCGATGCCATCATCGGAGACCTCCAGCGCGACTGAGTCGGCAGCCTGAGTTAGCTTCACATGGACCTGCATGGCTTGGGCATGCCTCCAAACGTTGAGCAGTGCTTCCTGCAATACTCGATGAATGACAACATCGGCTGCTCTAGACAAGGCGGGATCACAGGGGGGGAGCTGAACGGGGCAGGAAACACCGCTCCGACGTTCGAATTCTTCTGCACAACGCTGTATCGCGGCTCGAAGAGCCAGTCCTTCATAAGGCGCCGGTCTTATCCCCACTGCTATTCCACGACATGTGGACTGAAGATGGCTGACATGTCCCACAAGAGAGAGAATCATAGTCTTGAGTGATGATCGTTCGGGCACATGTTCGAGCAGAAGACCGACTTCCATCTTCAACGCAAAGATTTCTTGGCCGAGCTGATCATGTATCTCGCGTGCGATGTAAGTCCGTTCTTGGTCTTGTATCTCCACTATGTGCTGAGACAGCAGACGCAATTCCTGCTCAGACCGCCGCAAAGCCTCCTCGTCCTCCTTTGTTCTGGTGATGTCAATTAGGTTCCCCACGACCGCTGGCTCTCCGTGGAGATTCACGCTGGCTAGCCGTTCCATGGCCCACTTGATTCGTCCATCGTCTGCGAAGTAGCGAAATACGTATGGCGACTGACTCCTCCCCTTCAACATGGCTACGGCGTTCTGCCTGGCGATGGCTCTATCCTCAGGTAAGATGAAGGATGAAGTCTCCACGTTCATAAGCCCATCGCTTGGGCGCCCCACGTATTGTGCAAATTGATGGTTCACGAAGACAAGTCTTCCTTTTCGGCTAATGTAGACGCCCACTGGTGAGTTGTCAGCTAGCGTTTGGAAGAGATCCTGTGCCTGCTTGCGTTCGCCGATGTTTCTAGTGACACCTACAATGCGGCTTTGAGGACGTTCGTCAGCGCGGAGTCCAGACAGGATGGTCTCACTCCAGACCATATCACCATCTTTGCGCACTAACTCCAAATCGACGCTCAACGACCTTGAGGAACTTGATCCGGCATCGTATCTGTTATCAAGATATCGTCGAAGTGAGTCCCGCAATTCGCTTCTGCGAGAAGCTGCTACGAATGTGAGAGCCGGCAGGCCGAGGATCTCAGCGGGTTGGTAGCCCAGCAGATACTTGACGGACGGACTAACGTAGGTCACATGGCCAACAACGTCGGCGGTCCAGATGACATCAGTAACGTTCTCCGCAAGCAGTCGGTAAAGTGCCTCGCTTTCCCTGAGTTCCGTGTCAGCACGCTTTCTTTCGGTTATGTCGGTGATCACGACACCAACCCCGCTTCCGACCTTGAAGACTTTCTGTGCGAGATGCTTCTTCTGCCACGCCGGAGGCCACGCAGGTGTGAAGTCCTCAACAGTGAAGGCCTTCCCGGTACGAAGTACCTCCCGAAACTGCTCCAGTCTTCCCTCAACCTCGAAACCCGGAGAGACCTGTTCAATTGGTCTTCCAAGTATTGTCTCTGGTGGGATCCCCAGAATTGACAGATCTCGATGGGTCACATCTACGACTTGCAGGTCCGAATTCAGGAGAAGGAAGCCATCGCTCGCTGACTCCATGAAGCTACGAAGCTTCGCTGTGCTGGCACATAGCGAGGCTTCAGCACATTCTGCTCGTTGGCGCAGCTCCTCCAATTCTCTGATAAGATCCGCTTCTGTCTTGCCCTTCTTGGCCATTCGTGAACCCCCCCTAACCCGTACAAGAGTTGGCAAGATCGCCAATCGGCTATTGTGAAAGGACCATTTCGGATGCCTCCGGAGTCGTGTGAGGCGCACTATATCACACTCTCTCGCAGTGGTCAAAGCAGCGTTGTTCGGATTGCCTTAGCCAGTGGCTTGGCCTATACTCTGTGGACACGGGGCTTCTTGACTCGAGTGTCGAGATGGGTCAACTCAGAAGGTCATCCTGGAAACAAGACAGAAGGTCTGAAATGGGTGGTTCGTGTTTGGGTGGTGTCAACTCCACGCTCAGTGAGCAGACCTCTTGTCTTACACACAGAAGGCCACAGGTTCAAATCCTGTACTGCCCACCACTTTCTCATCTTGGCCCCTTCTCATGCCTCGCTGCTCTCCTCCTTCACGTCCACGCTCATCAGTTTTCAACAAATGAGTAGGAGTGTTAGGCGGACGCGGACCAAACGGCGAAGTCAGGGCAGAGGTTTCCTGAGCGTAGTCGTACATACTGGCCGGACGAGTTTGTTAAGATGGCGAAGGGTCCTATTGGCAGGAGTGTGTATGCATCTGAGTGTGTGACCGCGTTGTTCTACTTGGGGTTGACCGCTGCTACTGCCTCCCTCGGCTGCTAGTTCGTAGAAGCCG
>Ga0315276_10004712_pt1 | contig 12544 bp, 7 predicted proteins | sample YL17G05_0_MG_FD_204542 | JGI IMG/M metagenome (GOLD analysis project Ga0315276, IMG submission 204542) | Sediment microbial communities from Yellowstone Lake, YNP, Wyoming, USA - YL17G05_0 | ecosystem: Environmental > Aquatic > Freshwater > Lake > Sediment | place: USA: Wyoming | collected... | reverse complement strand
GAGGTAGCTCACGAGCGTCGAGCCCCGGTTCATCTGCACGCCCAGGTCCTCGAAGCTCGAGAGCGCGCGGGCATTGCCGATGACGCGGGCGGTGCGGCGCACGAGCGCCTCGTCGAGACCGGTGCGTGCGCAGAAGGCGGCGATCGGCACCGCCCGGATGGCCGTCTCGACCGGCTCGAGGTCGACGGCGTGCGCGCCGAGGAAGACGCGGTCGAGCAGCCCCTCCTCGAGGAGGATGGCGAGGATCGCCGACATCAGGAATGCGTCGGTGCCGGGACGGAGCTGGAGGTGGATGTCGGCCAGCTCGGCGGTCTCCGAGCGGCGCGGGTCCACGACGATGAGGGTCCTCGCCGGGTCCTTGGCGATCGCCTTCAAGAGGACCCGCGCCTGCGGGATCGAGTGTGAGTTCCAGGGGTTCTTCCCCAGAAAGAGCGCGACGTCGCAATGCTCGAAGTCGGCGCGCATCATCGCCGTGCCGAACATCCGGTGCGCCACCCAGAACTCCCCGGTCTTCTCCTGCGCCAGCGCGCTCGATCGGTAACTCGAGCCGAGCGCCCGGCGCGTGGCCGTGGCATAGGCGCCGGGCAGGTGATTCCCCTGGCCACCGCCGCCGTAGTAGAAGATGGCGTCGCCGCCGTGGGTGTCGCGCGCGGCCGCGAACCGCGCCGCGACCTCGCGGATCGCCGTGTCCCAGTCGATCGCCTCGAAGGTCCCCTCGGCACGGCGCCGGAGCGGCGTCGTCAGGCGGTCGCGACCGTTCTGGTAGTAGTCGAGCCGGTGGGCCTTCTCGCAGGCGTAGCCGCGAGACGACGGATGGCGCTTGTCGCCGCGCAGGCGAACGAGGTGGCGTCCGCCCTCGCCCCCGAGCTCGACCTCGAGACCGCAGTTGCACTCGCAGAGGATGCAGGCCGTGGGCTTCCACTCGATGGGAGTCATGGGGTCACCCTTTCCGTCAGTACTGCCCGTAGCGGCCGCGAACGCTCTCGAGCAGCCGGACCGGGTCGAAGGCCACACCGTCCTTCCACACGAGCTCGACCTGGCGCAGGTCCGAGATGCGGGTGGAAGGGTCGCCGCGCACGAGGACCAGATCGGCCTCCTTGCCCACCTCCACGGAGCCGATGTTCCGCTCCCGGCCCAGGTAGGTGGCGCCGTTCAGCGTCGCCACCTGGATGGCCTCGACGGGCGTGAGCCCGGCTTCCACCAGGAGTTCCACTCCCCGGTGGTCCGCGAAGCCGGGGATGGTCCCGCCGTTGCCCGTCGGGTCCGGGCCCGCCACCAGCAGGCCGCCCGCGCGCACGAAGTCGAGCTCCAGCCGTTGCTCGCGCCGGAAGAGGGCCGCCTTCTTGGCCGCCTCGTCGGCCGGCAGCGCCGCCCTGAGATTTCGCAGGTAGAGGTAGGCGGTGCGGGCCTCGGGGGTCAGCACGTCCATGGCCCTCGGGTCGAGCGGTGGGCGGTTGGGCACCGAGTGCTCGAAGACCGGAAGCGTCGAGGTGACGGCCACCCGGTGGCTCACCAGGCTCCGGATGAGCGCGGTGGCCTCCGGGCCGCCCGGCTCGGCGCGCTCGACGAAGGCGGTGGTCTGGTCCATGGGGCAGATGTCGGGCTGCTTCCCGGGTGCCAGCTGGGTGTTGACCATGAAGCCGTGCTCCAGGTTGTCGATCCCGAGCTCGATGGCCTCCGGGTAGGTCACCGAGCAGAGGTGCCCGGTCACCTTGAGGCCGCGACGGTGGGCCTCCTTGATGGCCGCCTCCAGCTCGGCACGGGTGATGTGCATGTAGGCCTTGAAGGAGGTGGCGCCGGCGTCGGCCCAGAAGGCCACGAAGCGGCGCGCGTCGGCCGCGTCGCGGAGCTGGTACATCTGCATGAAGAGATCGCTCTTGCCTTGCAGGTAGGGGGCGGTGACGTCCAGGTGCGGCCCGGGCACCTGCCAGGTGTCGATGAGGCTGCGCAGGTTGAGGTCGGCGTAGCCTTCGACGCTGCCGGTTGTGCGCACCGTCGTGACCCCCGCTGCCAGGTAGAGGCGCGGCGAAGAGTAGGTCATCTGCGGCACGACCAGCGGTGGATCCGAATGGCCCGAGGCGTCGAGATCGGGGCGGGCGATGTAGTACATGTGATTGTGCATCCCGACGAGGCCGGGGAGCAGCGTCCGTCCGCGCCCGTCGACCACGACGGTGTCGGCAGCGGCCGCCACGTCGGCACCGGGACCGATGGCGGCGATGCGCCCCTGTTCCACGGTGACGTTGCGGTCCTCCGTCGCGGGGCGCCCCGTGCCGTCGACCACCCGGACGTGTGCGATCACCAGCCGGGTCGCCTGGTGGCGCACCATCGCCTGCACGGCCGGGCCGAGTCGCGCGGGCGGAGGGGAGGGTGCTGCCCGTGCCGGCCCCGCGCTCGCCATCCAGCCGGCGGTGCCGATCACGAGAAAAGCCACCACCGCCTTGGTCTTCATGCCCGGCCTCCTGGGAAGGGCTGGGTATATCCCTGCCCGGCGCCGCCGCTACCCGTCGTCACGTCGGCACGACCACCCGGCTCCTCCCCACGCCCGTCCGCTCGATCTCCACCCGCACGCCGATCCGCTCGTGCAGCTCGGTCACGTGCGAGATGACCCCAACCGTCCGACCGCTCGCCCGGAGCGTCTCGAGCGCCACCATGGCGTGCTCGAGGGTGTCGCGGTCGAGGGTCCCGAACCCCTCGTCGATGAAGAGCGTCCGCGACTGCGTGACCCGCGTGGCGATGGAAGCGAGCGCCAGGGCCAGCGCCAGCGACACGAGAAAGCTCTCGCCGCCCGACAGCCCGTTCACGCTGCGCACCTCGTCGCCGAGGTCGCGGTCCAGCACCTGAAGCTCCAGATCCTGCCCGGGCACCCGCAGGATCTGGTAGCGCGGCGCGAGCTCGAGGAGGTGGTGATTCGCCTGCCGAAGGAGCGCATCCAGCGTCAGCCCCTGGGCGAAGCTCCGGAACTTCTTCCCGTCGCCCGAACCGATGAGATCCGACACCGCCTTCCAGCGCGCCGCCACCCCCTTCTGCGCGTCCCGCTCGGTCGCGAGGTTCGCCGCGCGTGAACGTCCATCCAGATCGGCCCGGAGCCTGACCTGCACCTCCACGAGCCGACCCTTGGCGTCCGACGCAGCCTGCTCCGCCGCCTCCATCTGCTGCGTGGCCTCCTTCCTCGAGACCGCCGGCCGCCCCTCCGCCGCATGCGCCGCCGCCCGCTGCACCCGATCCGCGTGCATGGACTCGGCCTCGTGCAGCGCTCGAGCGATGGCCTGGAGCTGCGCGCGCGTCGTCTGGATCCACTCGCTCCCGAGCGCCAGTAGCGCCTCGAGCCGGGCCCTGTCGAGGCCGCCCGCGACGAGCGCGGCCGCCAGCCTTCCCTCCGCCTCCGAAGCCTCGGCTTCCGCCGCTCCGCGCCGGACCGTGGCGTCCTTCTGTTCCTGCCCCGTCCGCGCCACCGCCACCTGGGCAGCCCCGAGCCGCAGGCGCGCGTCCTCCAGCGCCTTCCGCGCGACGCGCTCCGCCACGACCAGCGCCCCCTCCACGACGCCGGCCTCCCTCCCGCCGAGGAGTGCTCCCCGTTCCTTCTCCCGCGCCCCGAGCCGTTCGAGGAGATCCTTCTCTCTCGCCACCGCCTCCGCCGCAGCCCGCGCCTTCTCCGTCTCGCCAACCAGCGCGCCCTCCAGCGCCACCCGGGCGGGGCCGAGCTCGTTTTCGGCATCCCGCAGCGCACGCTCCTGCCCGGCGTGCTCCGACGCGACCTTCTGGCAGGTCCGGCCGAAGGCGACCGCGCCTGCTCGGGCTGGCGCACGCCACTCCCCCAGGAACGAGAGTGCCGGATCGAGCTCGGACTCCGCCCCGTCCCGCAGCGACAGGAGCGTTCGAAGCGCCTCCCCCGTCTTCGCCACGTCGGCCACGGCGCGTTCTGCCTCGCGCTCCGCGTCGCCGAGCGCCTTGCGCTCCTTCTCGACCTCCTTGCGCCGCTCCTCCACCTTCCTCCGCGCCGACTCGGCCGCCTGCTTCCGCTCCACCGCCAGGTCGAGTGCCTTCTTCGCGCCGGCCGCCGCCGCCTCGGCCTCGGCGAGCAGCCTCCCGAGCTTCTCCTCCGCGTCCGGCGCGCGAGCCGGCACGCCGGTGATCTCCGCGCTCTCCCGCAGCTTCGCGTACTCCCCGTTCGCCTTCCCGAGCGCAGCCTCGTGCCGATCGCGCTGCTCGCGCCCCTTCCTGGCGCGCTCGTCCTCCCGGGCGGCCCGCTTCTGGATCTCGGTCTCGTCCTTCCGGAGCGCGACCAGGGCCTTTGCGCCCCGTGAAACGGCCTCCTGCTGCTTCTTCAAGAGGGACTCGGCCGGCGCCTTCCGGGAGTAGGGGTGCTCGGTGGCCCCGCAGAGTGGGCACGCCTCCCCGTCCTGGAGGGTCTCGCGGCGATCGTCCAGCGACAGGGCTTCGCGCGTTTGCTGGAGGGAAAGCCGGTTGGCCTCGAGGGCGCCGTCCGCCTTGGCGATCTGTTTTTCGAGGGCCCCGAGCTCCCCGGCCGCCGCGCGTCCCAGCTCCTTCGCCGCCTCGACCTCCTTCGCGGCCTCGTCGCGATCGCCCTTCGCTCTGGCCGCCTCGCGGGCCAGCGCGGCCAGGTCTTTCAGGTTTCCTCGCAGTGAATCGGCCTGGGCGTGGTCGCGCCGCAGCTCCGGCAGGGCGTCCTCGCCCGCCGCCGTCTCGGCGGCCTTCGCCGCCTGATCGAGCGAGCCGAACTCGGCGTCGAGCTTCGCGACCCGCGCGGTGGCCGACGCCTTCTGCGCGGTCGCCGCCGTGAGCCGCTCATTCGCGCTCGCCGCCGCTCCTTCCTTGAGCGCGATGTCGGCCACCTGCCCCGCGTGCTTGCGGAGGAGCGCCTCCCACCGGGGCCACTCGCCGGCCAGGTTCGCCTGCGCGGCGTGCTCCTGGAGCCAGGTCGAGGCGGCGCCGCGAAGGGCCTCGAGCTCGGCGACCGTCCGCCGGGCCTTCCCCGTCGAAACTGCCCCGGCAGCCGCGGCTTCAGCCGCGGCCAGACGCTCCCCCGTCGCCGCACCGGCTCGTTCTCGCGCCTCCTTCACCGAGGCATCGAGGACCCGAGCCTTGTCGATCTCCGGCCGGGTGTCTTCGAGCCGCCTCGACGCCTCGGAATGACCCGCCCCCGCGATCTTCTCTGCCTCTTCCGCCTTCACTTCAGCATCGACCGCGCCCCGGGCCGCCTCATCCGCCCCAGCGACCCGCGCCCTTGCCAGGGCCACGTCCTTCCCCGTCCGGACCGAATCCCCGTGCTGGGGCCGGAGGCCCTCCGCCCGCTCGACCTCGGCGAGGTCGTTCCTGGCCACCTCCGCGGCGGCTTCCTCGAACCGCGCCCGCGCCACCCCGCCCGCCGCCGCCTCGACCTCCGCCTGGTTCCTCCCGTCCGTCTCGTGCCAGCGAACCACTCCCTCGGCCTCCCTGTGCCGCTTCCGGGAGCTCTCCTCCTCGACGCGGAGCGCCCTCTCGATCGCCTCGGCCTCCGAACGTTCGGCCACGGTGAGGAGCTGGATGTCCCCGAGGTGCCGGTCGATCTCCTCGAGCTTTCCCATCTCGCTCGACGACCGCTGAAACGAGGCCACGGACAGCCGCGAATAGATGTCCGTTCCGGTGACCCGCTCGAGGATGGCCGCGCGCTCGTCCGACTTCGCCTTCAGGAAGGCGGTGAACTCGAACTGGGGAAGGACCACCGCGCGCCGGAACTCCTCGAAGGAGTAGCCGAGCAGGCGACGGATGGCTGCGAAAAGCTCGGTGACCGTCCCGCCGATGGAGTCGCCCGATCCGAGGTCGGTGACCTCCACCCGGACGGCCTGCAGCCTCCCGCTGGCCCGGTTTCGCGCGCGGTGAACCGACCAGCGGGCCCGATAGCGCTTGCCGTCGATGCCCTCGAAGTCCACCTCGGCATGGCCGCCGGGCGTCCCGCGGGACACGAGGTCGCGCACGTCGTTCGCCTCGACCCGGATGTTCGGATCGTCGTCCTCGCGCCCCACCATGACGCCCTTGCCGCGCTGGTCGAGCCGCGGCGTCTGGCCGAAAAGCGCCAGGCAGAGTGCGTCCATGAGCGTGCTCTTCCCGGAGCCGGTGGGGCCGGAGATGGAGAATAGCCCGGCCTCGGCGATGGGACCGGTGTCGAGCGGCAGGTCGAACGGGCCGTAGAGGCTGGCGAGATTCTCCCCGCGGATCGCGAGGATCTTCATCGCTCCACCTGGTTGACCTGGTCGAGGAGCTCGTGGAAGGCGACGAGCAGGTCGTCGGACGGTGAGGTGCCGAAGTCCTTCTCGTGCTTGGCCTTGAAGACCTCCTCGGGATGGAGGTCGGCGATGGCGCGCACTTCCACGTCGCCGAGCGCCTGGCCGCCTCCGGCGGTCTCGATGGTGAGGCGGGCGAAGCGCGCCTCCTTGCCCGCGAGCGCGCTCTCCACCGTCTCGCGCAGCATGGGGTCGGGGCGCACGAGGGAGACCGTCACTTGAAGGAGCGGGCGCCGAACCTCGGGGCCGCCGCCGCGCGGGGGAAGGAGGGAGATCTCCTGCAGCACCTCGTCCTGGGTGCCGGCCTCGCCGCTCCTCGGCACGTGGAGGATCTCCACGAATCGCGGGAGAAGAATGGGTCTCGCCACCGCGATCGGGCCGTCGAGGTCCACCAGGACGACCTGGTGCTCGTAACCGCGCTCGGAGAGGTCGAGCGGGAGCAGTGACCCGGAGTAGCGGACGTTGTCGCGGCCGCCCACGCGCTGTGCCAGGTGCAGGTGGCCGAGCGCGACGTAGCCCAGGTCGTCAGGGAAGAGGTCGTGAGAGACGGCGGTCTGGTTGCCCACCACGAGCTTGCGCTCGGAGAGCGCGGAGATCTGCGAGCCGGCCACGTAGAGGTGCCCCATGGCGACGAGGGCCTGGCCGGGTTCGCGGCGCGCGCGGGCGGCGGCGAGGACGTCGGCGTAGAAGCGGCGGGTGCCGTCGGCGACGGCGTCGTCGGAGCCGGCTCCGGTCTCGGAGGCGCGCAGGAAGGGGACGGCGGCGACCCAGGCGCGGACGGTTCCGTCGCGGTCGGTGAGGGGAACGACGAGACGCGCGATGTCCGGGGCGCCGTCGACGCGGGTGACGCCGCCCACGACGTGGAGTCGTTCCATGGCGCGCAGGAAGGGGTTGGTGGCGTCGAGGCGCGCGGCCGAGTCGTGGTTGCCGCCGATGACGACGACCTGGAGGTGCGGTACGCGGCGCCAGGCCTCGACTAGGAAGCGGAACCAGAGGTTCTGGGCGGCGGTGGGCGGGTTGGCGGCGTCGAAGACGTCGCCCGCGACGAGGACCGCGTCGACGGACTCGCGCTCGATGGTGTCGAGGAGCCAGGCGATCAGGCTCTCGTGCTCGAAGGTGCGGTCGAACTCGCGAAGGACGTGGCCGAGGTGCCAGTCGGCGGTGTGGAGGAGGCGAAGGGGCATGGACCCTGGAGAGTACAGAGGGGGGCGGACAGTGCGGCGTCGTGGCATCCGTAACCCACCGACTTCATTGCTCCCCAGCCGTGGACTCCCCGGGGAGCTCCGCGATTCGCGATCATCGCCGAACAGACGGCCCAGTTCCGGTTAATGTCACCCGGTGCGTCTCGACGAGATCGCGGAGCGATTGGGAACGGCGGCGACCAGCCTCGCAAGCCTCTCTGCGCTGCGCCTGGAGGCGATCCGGGCGCGAACGCGGAAGGACCTCCTCGAGGTCGCAAGGTGGCTCGAGCTCAAGGGCGCGAGCCGGATGCCTAAGAACGAGCTCGCGAAGTCCATCCTCTACGGACTGAAGGCGCGGGCCCTGCGGGACGAGGAGGATCCATCCGTCACCGCCAAGCTGGATCTCGGACCGGCGGGAAAGTCCGAGAAGCCGGTGAATCACATCCCCTGGGGATATGGCCAGGACCGGGTGGTGGCGGCGGCCGTGGACCCGGATCGCCTCTACGTCTACTGGGAGGTCACGGACACGGCGATCGATCGGGCGCGTTCGGGCCTGGGGCCGGGAGGGGCCGACGCCTGGCTCAACCTGCGCGTTCACGACACGACCGGCCTCCTCTTCGACGGGGCCAACGCCAACAGCTACTTCGACCAGCGAGTCGAGCGCTCCGATCGCCAGTGGTCCTTCTCGATCGGCAAGCCCACCTCCACCGCCCAGGTGGAGATCGGCATGAAGTCCACGGAGGGCTTCTTCGTCCGGATCGCCCGCGCGGGACGGGTCGAATTTCCCCGGAAGGAAGCGGTCGCCTGGAGCGAGCCGGTGTGGCTCACCGTCCTGCCGGCGACGGGCGAAGTGCGCGGTGCCGGGACGGGCATGCCGTTCCAGGACCCGAGCGCCGGACCTGCGCCGGGCGCCGGACCTCCCACGTACGAGGAGCCGCCACCGCCTTTCGCGCCCATCGCACTCTGGAGGCTCCACGAGTCCGGGGCAGACAGGGAGACCCGCATCGCCGAGCTCCTCGAAGCAGGGTGGGAGCGGGTGGAATGGCGGGAGGAGCAAGGCGAGGGATGGTACGAGCTCCAGGGCCGGACCGACTGGCTGGAGCCGATCACCACGAGCTCGTGGGAGGCGGGGCCCTTCCGGTACCCGGTGGAGGTCGAGCCGCCGGTTCGCGAGGAGTGGCGAGGCGCCACCATCTCCTTCAAGGTGGGCGGGGTCACCCACGTCATCCACGGGCCGTGGCAGGTGGTGATCCGGAACCTCGGGGCGCACCAGGAGCGCGCCGTCCTGGGGCGCTGGGAGATGTACCGCTCCTGGGTGGCAGCGGAAGGCGGGGAGATCCGCCGCGAGTCCCCATCCGGCCCGGTGCGGGCGCAGGGCGCCTCGGAGCGTCTGGGTGCGAGCGAGCAGCGCTGGCTTTCGGGCAGCGAGCTGCGACTCGCCGGAGCGAGCGAGCTCTGGCGGCTCGGCGCGAGCGAGCTGCGGCTGGGCGGGGCGAGCGAGCGGATGCTGGGCGGCGCCAGCGAGCGGCACCTGGGCGGAGCCAGTGAGCGGCTCGGTGGCAGCGAGTGGCGACTTTACCCGAAGGTCGAGGACTGACGGCCATGGCCAAGGGTTACTTCGCTCTCATCCTCCACGCGCACCTTCCGTTCGTACGCCACCCGGAAGATGCAACGGTGATGGAGGAGCAGTGGCTGTACGAGGCCATCACCGGGACCTACCTGCCGCTTCTTCAGGTTTTCGAGGGCCTCCTTGCCGACCAGGTCCCCTACCGCGTGACGGTGTCGCTCTCCGCGCCGCTCCTCACCATGCTGGCGGACGACCTCCTCAAGGACCGGTACGCCCGTCACCTCGACGCCCTCATCGAGCTCGCAGGCAAGGAGATGGATCGGACGAGACCCGAGCCGCACTACCACCGGCTCGCCCAGATGTACCTGGACCGCTTCCACAGCCTGCGCCACACCTGGCGTTCCCACGATGGGAACCTGGTGCGCGCCTTTCGTCGCCTCCAGGAGGCAGGTCGCGTCGAGGTCATCACCTCCACCGCCACCCACGCGTTCTTCCCGATGATGGACCGCAACTGGGCCTCGATGCGGGCCCAGGTCCACACCGCGGCGAACCTCTACGAGGATCACTTTGGCCAGCGCCCCCGCGGCATGTGGCTCGGGGAGTGCGGCTACGTCCCCGGCTCGGACGAGCTCCTGCGCGAGGCCGCCATCCGCTACTTCCTCGTCGACAGCCACGCCATCCTGCTTGCCGATCGACGGCCGGTCTACGGGATCCACGCGCCCATCTACTGCCCCACCGGCGTCGCGGCCTTCGGGCGCGACACCGAGTCGTCGCAGCAGGTGTGGAGCGCCAAGGAGGGCTACCCCGGGGACCCGCAGTACCGCGACTTCTACCGGGACATCGGCTTCGACCTGCCGATGGACTACATCGGGCCCCACGTGCACCCCGAGGGCATCCGGATGTACACGGGCATCAAGTACCACGCCATCACGCACGCCAAGCTGCACGACAAGTGGGTCTACGACCCGGACGCGGCGCGCGCGCGCGCCGGGCTGCACGCCTCCCATTTCCGCGGCAACCGCGAGAAGCAGGTGGAGGCCCTGGCCGCACGCATGGACCGCCCGCCGATCGTGGTCAGCCCGTACGACGCCGAGCTCTACGGCCACTGGTGGTACGAGGGGCCCATCTTCCTGAACGACGTCTTCCGGCAGCTCCACTTCGACCAGAGCAGCGTGGAGAGCATCACGCCCGGTGACTATCTGGACCGGCACGCCACGAACCAGACGGCCACGCCCAGCATGTCCTCCTGGGGCGCGAAGGGCTACGCCGAGTACTGGTGCAACGACACCAACGCCTGGACGCACCGCCACCTGCACACCGCCGCCGAGAGAATGACTGAGCTGGCGCGGCGCAACGCCACGGCCACCGGGCTCGAGCTCCGTGCCCTCAACCAGGCGGCCCGGGAACTGCTGCTCGCCCAGTCGAGCGACTGGCCTTTCATCATGACGACCGGGACCACGGTGCCCTACGCGACCCGCCGCTTCAACGAGCACGTCCTCCAGTTCATGGAGCTCTACAAGGAGCTGAAGGCGGGCCGCCTCGACGAGAAGCGGATCGCGGATCTGGAGCACAGGAACAACATCTTTCCCCGGGTGGACTACCGCATCTACGCCACGTGACGTGGCGCCCGTCATGGCGAAGAGCTCCCAGCCCTTGAAGGTCCTCTTCGTGTCGTCGGAGGTCTCGCCGTTCGCCAAGACCGGCGGCCTGGGCGACGTCGTCGGGGCGCTGCCGAAGGCCCTGCGCCGGCGAGGCATCGACGCGCGGGTGGTGATGCCCCTCTACGCCGGGATGAACTGGCACGAGCTGGACAGGCTTGACGGCGTGCTTTCCGTGCCCATGTGGTGGGGAAACGCTCGGGCCGGCGTGAGGCTCGCGCGAATCCCAGGCAGCGACGTCCCCATCTACTTCCTCGAATACCACCAGTACTTCGACCGGCCCAACCTGTACGGTCCGCCCGAAGGCAGCTATCCCGACAACCTCGAGCGATTCACCCTCCTTTCCCGCGGGGCGCTCGAGCTCGCAAAGGCCATCCAGTTCATCCCGGACGTCATTCACGCCCACGACTGGCAGACCGCCCTCGTCCCCGTCTACGTGAACACCCTCGAGTGGGCGAAGCCGCTCCATGGAGCCGCCACCATTTACACGATCCACAACCTGGCCTACCAGGGCGTGACCGATGGCGGCGCCATGTTCATCGCCGGCCTCGGCCGCGAGCACTACAACCCGGGCGAGTTCGAGCACTTCGGATCGCTGAATTTGACGAAGGCGGCGTTGCAGCACGCCACCATGCTCTCCACGGTGAGCCCGACGTACGCTCGCGAGATCCAGGCCCCGGAGTTCGGATGCGGGCTGGATGGCATCCTTCGAGGCCGGAGCTCCGATCTCGTCGGCATCCTCAACGGGGTCGACGTGGACGACTGGAATCCGGCCACCGATCCGCACCTCGAGGCGAACTTCTCCGCGGCCCATCTGGCCGGCAAGCAACTCTGCAAGACGACGCTCCAGCTCGAGGCGGGGCTGCCGGCGGACCCATCCATCCCCCTCTTCGGCGTGGTGGGGCGGCTCACGCACCAGAAGGGCTTCGACGTTCTCGCCCATTGCATGGATCGCGTGCTGTCCTGGAACGCCCAGTTCGTCCTGCTCGGCAACGGCGACCGCGACGCGGAGCAGTTCTTCGGGGCGCTCTCGGCGCGGCACCCCGACAAGTTCAAGGCCTGGCTCGGATTCGACAACGGCCTGGCCCACCGAATCACGGCGGGATCCGACTTCCTCATCATGCCGTCCAGGTTCGAGCCCTGCGGCTTGAGCCAGATGTACGCCATGCGGTACGGCACCTTGCCCATCGTTCGCGCCACCGGGGGGCTCGTCGACACCGTGCAGACGTACGAGGAGGAGGCCGGAGCGGGAACCGGCTTCGTCTTCGACGATCTCTCCGCCGACGCGCTGGGGAACTCCATCGGCTGGGCGCTCTCGACCTACCATGACCGGCCCCACCATATTCGCGGCATGCGCGAGCGGGCCATGGAGAAGGACTTCTCCTGGGACGTCTCGGCGGACGCCTACGAGGATCTGTACCTCGAGGCCTACCGGCGCCGCCGCGGTCACGCCTTCGCCGGCCGGCTCCCCGTTCACATGCGGGCAGGGTGAAGCAGGCCCGTTCGACCGCGCCGGAGGGCGAGCCATGAAGATCTTCCTGACAGGAGGCACCGGGTTCATCGGCCAGGCGCTGGTGCGCGCGGCCGGGCTGCCCGCCTTCCTCTCGCGCGACACCGTGGACGTCACGAAGGCGCACCTGAACTACAGATCCGCCAAGGCCAGCCGCGATCTCGGCTGGAGCCACCCGGGCGTCGACGAGATGTGGGAGAGGATCGTCGGCCGCGAGCGGTTGAGGCACCAGGCCGTCTGTCTCGTCTCGGGCGACGTCACGCCCTCACGCTAGCGGCCGATGCCCGCAGGGCACGAGGCGCCCCGGAGATCGTGCACCGCGGGTCATGGGCTTTGGTACGATGGCG
>Ga0315276_10004711_pt1 | contig 12544 bp, 8 predicted proteins | sample YL17G05_0_MG_FD_204542 | JGI IMG/M metagenome (GOLD analysis project Ga0315276, IMG submission 204542) | Sediment microbial communities from Yellowstone Lake, YNP, Wyoming, USA - YL17G05_0 | ecosystem: Environmental > Aquatic > Freshwater > Lake > Sediment | place: USA: Wyoming | collected... | reverse complement strand
TGATTAGGACCAGAGACCACAAAGATACGCTCCTTGTCTTTAAGGTAAAAATTATTGGGAACAATGGGTGTGTGCTCGGAAATACATTTTTTTGCCAGGGCTAAATCAAATCCCTCTTCAATATAAACTTCTTTGTCAGTATTGAAAACCTGTGGATAACAAAACATCAAACCAGCTTGTTTGAGACTACTAGTGTATTCCAGGTAGGCGAGATAAAACTGGATTTCACGGTCAAAAATACGAATAGTCTCATCCAAGAAAGTTCCATGCTCCACACAAAATCGATGGAGGTTGGTAAAGATATCCGGATACAATTTCGCCACGCAATCAAGGATTTGCGCTTCGATATGATTCATGTTGGATTCAAAATTAAGCTTGAGTAGATAATCCTTCGCTGCACCTTGTTTGAATTTCTCAAACAAGTTCTCCACCTCGATCGTGTAATCGGTTTCCCCCTCATATTTCCGAACCTTGACTGTAAGGTTCTTGAAAATCACGCAATAATTAACGCTGGACAAGGCTGCTTTTAGTCCTTTTATTTCACCCATAAGCTGCTTAAAACTATCGGAACTTTTATAACCATCCACATATTCACGCAAGGTTAATAAGCCGTGCGATTTTATATTAGCCCTACCCAAATCTTGCGCCAGACTCTCCACCCCTTCACAATAAGTTAGCGCAGCTTCCAAGAACCAACCTTCCCGGAAGTTTGTAAACTCAAGCTTTTCAACCAGACCGAGGTAGCGGCGCACAATGACCATTTTCTGTGCAAAAGATTGGATATGCTCATTCAAAACTGCATCTTCAAGGTCCTGCATGATCTCCTGGCGATATTGGATGGTAGCGATATCATGTAATGAGGAATAAAAAAAGGGTTTCAGGTTATATTCCTGCCGGAATACCGTGATGGCATCAATGATCTGGTCAAGATTCAAATCCACAAAGAAGCTAGGTGCTTCTGGTGTTTCTTTTATGAGGTTATCTTCAGTTTTTTCAAACAGAATGCTTTGGAAACTCATACAGTAAATGCCTCTCTAGCCTTCTTCTTTTTCAATCGCAATTTTTGCAGATAATGCCATATCCTGTAAAACCTTTGTTGCATGACATAAAAAAACCTCTGCAGAAGAAACTCTTCTACAGAGGCTATCAGTCGTTATAGACAATTATGGCGAGCCTCATCGCCTTAAATTTAATGGCTATATTTTACTACAGACTGATAAAACCGTTGGTGTTCGAGATCATTCAAGATATTTGACGGATGCTTTACGCAAGGAGATCATCGTGTCTCCATTGGTCGGTGTAGAGCGGTTGAGCATATCCTCCAAGCTGATTTCCATAACGATATTCCCATCAGATATGTAGGCTTTACCCATAGGTATCTATTCCTTTTGACGGATTCTTGTACGAACTCAGAAATCGTAATGATCATGAAATGAGATTCGAACCTTTACACTTTTCTTCCCCCTCCGGACAGGGCTGCGGATCGCCTTTCCTTGCTTCATACTGTGGGAACAAATCGGGAACAATTTGGGAACAGATATGCTAGCACAGTATGGTGATTTTGGCACATAATAGACGTAATGGACGGCATTTTTCTCCTTTTCCCCTATTTGCTCCTCTATCGCACTGAAGAGGCCGCGGGTTCGAATCCGCCGGTAAGCGGCAGGTGACCCCGCCAGGTCCACCAAACTACCCTAAGAAATGGTCTCGCCTGGGTCGATATCCTCTCTGACCATAGATTCGCTGCAGCTGCTAACTGATAGTGTTCATATGGCTAACAATCACCAGGGTTATCACCGTTTGGTTATGACCTATTTTCAACAATACATAAATTGGGTACCGTTATCCTTGGTAAGATGCGTGTAAGGAAATCTGGGTGATTAAAATGTGAATATACGGTACAAATGCCCCGCCCTCGAGGGGACACCTGCCCCTAATCTTTCAATCCGCAATCTTGTATGATAGCTATAACCTGAGCAACGAAACACGGTCTCTACCGGGCTCAGGCATTATAGTCATAATTTACACGGTGTGCTCAAACGCCGTACACACGTTGGCCGGGATGTTCCAACTGGAGAATTGTTCCGGCCAATTTAATTTAATCAGTCATCAATGGAGGCTGCCATGATCAACGATGTTGTTCTTGAGGGGATTGGCGTCAGAACCTGGAAGTATGCCAATAAACTACTCTTTCGCTGAGGCTAGATCGATAATCGGGATTTTCTCCAATTCGCAAGGAGGATGCCCAATAACCACGGCAGCCTCCTGGCTAACCAGGAAAGCCATTTTTTACAATTAATTTATGGACCGTGTTCTGTCAGAAACCTAAGCAAAAATTTGGTCTGAAAGGTATGCTGGCGCTCCAATTGCAAATAAGATCCTCACAGCCTCCAATTATCCGCCGGGCTAGCTTTGTGATGCGCCTGGGCAACATCGATCTCGGCGATTTGGGCATAGTGGCGCACCATTTCCAGTGAGCTATGACCGAGCAATGACTGCAAAGTGAAGATGTCGCCGCCCGAACGCAGGTAGGTGATCGCAAACGTGTGGCGGAATTTGTGGGGATAAGCATCTCTTACACCGGCACGATCAGCGATGTCTTTAATCAATTGGCGTAATGAGCCCGGGTTGAAATGCCGGCCATGCTGGTCGAGGAACACCGGCGCATCGGGATCGTCGGCGTCTTCCCGGTCAACCAGGTAGCGCCATAGTGCTTTGCGGGTGGTCTTGCCTAGGTAAACCGTACGCCCTTTACCGCCCTTCGCCCCGCCGATCACCCCGTGTTTCACCTCCACTCGTCCGATCTTCAGGTCTATATTTCCGATCAGCAGTTTACACAGCTCCATGGCACGCAAGCCAGTATCGATCAGCGTCAGGATGATAGCCTGGTCTCTATGACAAAAACGCAAGCGCATGGTGAAGCTCCTGCGGTTTCGGGTTCGCGCCTCACGCGAGTTAATGCAGGCTTTCAGCATGCGCTCTACTTCTTCCTGGGTAAGGGGCTCGATGGGGGTTTTATTGATGCGCGGCGCGGGTACGGATTTCATGATCTGGGCAACCCCCAATTCCTGGGCAGCCCAGGAATAGAAAGAGGACAGGGTGACCCATACATTGCGAAGAGACTTCGGTGAGAGTGGGTGAGTCTTTCCGTTATAGCGGCGTGGAGTGTATTCGTTACGCAGCCAGCTCAAATAGGCGACCACATCTTGAGCAGTGATCTTGCCGATCTCCTGATCCCCGATGTGTTCGAGCCATTTGTTGAGCAGGCGCTCGTGGGAGTCGATCGTACGTAAGGCCAATCCCTCGGCCGTTTTGTAGTTGATGAAGCCTGGAATGGCCTTACTTAAAAATAACGAGCCCGACGGTGAGCGGTTCATGTCAAAATCCTCCGTTTTTGAGATTTTGCCAATCTCCCACCGTCGGGCTAAGCAAAAACCATAGCCCGACGAGCTATGGTTTCAGATGAGTAGCGGGGCTTGGATTCGAACCAAGGACCTCCGGGTTATGAGCCCGACGAGCTGCCACTGCTCCACCCCGCATCATTTTGTTGCCCTTTTTCGAGCGGGCGGTATTATAGCATGCCCAGTCTATGGCGTCAAGGAGCTACTGCGTTTCATCCATTAGGAGCGTGAGCCATACCTGCCAATTCTGGATCACCTCAGGCGTAACTACGGGCGTGGGGGTGGGTTGGGGGAGGCTGCCTTCAACCTGGATGGGAACTACCAGCACGTCGCCTTCCTGACCAAGATGCGCAAAGTTGTATGCCCAGTAATAGACAGCAGCTTCTGATGTGGCGTAAGTTACCTGAGTCTCGAGGGAGGTCTGGGTCTCGACCAGGCTGGTGACACGTGCACTAATGACTTCTTTCTCGGCAGTCAGGCGTCTTAGTTCTGCCATACGGTTGTTAAAATCCATCACGAGAAGCACGAGAATGGCAAAACCAATCAGGATCAGCGCAGGTCTCCAAACTCTACCCAATTTACTCATAACTCTATCTTACTCCAGCCTCAATGTTCGTGCAAGGGAAATATAAACCCTGCAAGAATGATGCAGGGATTATGCCAGTGCCGAAGGTGGGATTTGAACCCACACGAGCGTAATGCCCACTACGCCCTGAACGTAGCGCGTCTGCCAATTCCGCCACTCCGGCAAGGTTATTACATAAATAGAGTGACCGAAATTTTACCTGGTATTTTAGTTTTGTCAACCTCAGGTAGCATGCTATAATTTCATCATACGGGAATGGCGCTAATTATCGACCGAATCATCAGTTTGTTTGCTACGCCACAAGGAAATCTGATCGTTTTCCTCGTGCTGGTATTATTTTCATTTGGAGCTTTTCAAGCCTGCTCTTATGGCAGTGGACCTCAGGCATCAATGGACGGGAAACGCATGCGCCGGGGATTATTGTCCCTGTTATTGGCTCAGTTACTGCTTTTTATGGCAGCCTGGCTGGCATGGCTGGGTGTAATTGAGGAACATGCATTCTTGCCACTCCTTGACAGGATTGTTGCTCTATTCAGCCTGGTACTGATCATCTGGTTGTGGGTATATCCCAGGCGGACACCAATCGTCGACAAGATTGTATTAATCCTGGAAGCGGTCATATTGCTTGCAGGTGTTATCAGCTTGATCTGGTGGATCCGCCAGAATTCGACTGAATTCTTTAATTCATCCTTTCTTGGGGCATATGCATATTATGCCGGGATTGCTCTACTTCTCTCAGGTGTGATCCTGTTATTTTGGAGACGGCCAAATTCCTGGGGTTTGGGAGTGACGATGCTGGTCATTCTTCTCGCTGGCTATTTGGCCCAATATCTAATCCGCCAACCTGCAGGAGATTATGCCTGGATAGTCCGGCTGGGAGAGATGATTGGTTATGTCTTGTTATTGGAATTACCCAGACGAACGGCACCTGCATCTGATGCATCACTAATTGCTGAGGGGGAAAAATCATTACCACCTCTCACATCACGAATGGATAAGCAGATAATCCAAGCGATAATAAACCTGAATAATGAAAAAACCCCACAGAAGTTCTTCCAGAAATTAACGCAGTTAGTTGCTCAGATGATGGAAGCCGAAACCTGCTTGCTCGTGATACCACCAAAAACGGGAGGACAGCTGATTGTACTGGTGGGATACAGCTTGAAGGATGGGCGGGTGATTGACGGATTTACTGCTGACGGCCAAAAGATGCCTATGCTGCTCGAGGCGGTCCAATCTGGCAAAACCCTACGGATCGATGACAGCAGTTCCGATTCGGAGGTGCAGACCCTTATCAGCGAGCTCGGACTAAACCAGATTGCACATCTTTTAGCCGTTCCGTTTAAACCAAAGGGTGCAATTAATGCGCTCAGTATCCTAGTACTTTCGAATCCTTCTTATCCTTTATGGAGTGAGACGGATAGCTCTCAATTAACTGAGATTGCTAATGAATTAGCCGGCATGTTCCCCCAACCTGTCAATAATGCCAACCAAGGGGAAGCACAAGTCGAACCGGTTGAAACACTTCAACGCGTTCAGGTGGAATTAGAAAATCAGCGTCAGGAATACGCACAATTGAAAGTAAAGTACGACGATATGGTCTCCCATGCTGCAGGGGCGGTAATTGGATTAGGCGCATCTGCTGCATTCGTTGAAAATCAATCAAGCCTGGATGAAACAGTCAGCCGGTTGGAGGCTCGTAACTTTGAGCTTGAGCTCCTGCTGGCCAAAGGTCGACCTTCCATTGAAGAGGTCGAACAACTGAGGCAGGAGCTGCGCGCAGCATTGACAGATCTGGCTCGTATCCCGAGCACGCTATCCATATCAGACCAAAGGATGTTAGAGTATCAGCTCTCTACAATGAAAAGGCTAGATGACTTAGGACAGACCGAGTTAGTAACTTCCATTGCACAGGAGTTCCGCCAACCTCTATCTGCGATCATTGGTTATACTGATCTGCTGCTTGGGGAATCAGTCGGTTTATTAGGGGCAGTGCAACGGAAATTCCTGGAACGCGTGAAGGCTTCCACCGAGCGATTAGGAATTTTGATAAATGAGCTTGTCCAGGTGCTTACCATAGATAGTGGAAAGGTGGATCAGACATTAACCCGGGTGGACCTTGAGGCAATAATCGATGAGGCCGTTGGGATTATCATCGCACAGATTAGCGAGAAAAATATCACCATGCGGGTGGATTTGCCAGAAAAACTCCCTGAGATCAGGGCAAACAAGGAAGCTATCCAGCAAATCTTGGCGAACCTGTTGGAAAATGCCTGCATCGTCACTCCAGAGGATGGAGAGATCAGGTTATTTGCCAGAATAGAACGAAAAGATATCGAGCCAAATTTGCTGCAAGTGTCAGTAACAGATCAGGGGGGAGGTATTGATAAGGCGGATATCCCACGCGTCTTCACTCGGCGTTATAAGGTGGAAAACCCTCTGATCCAGGGGATTGGGGATACGGGTGTCGGTTTATCAATCGTAAAATCATTGGTTGAGCTGCAGAAAGGCCGCATTTGGGTAGATACCCAAGAAGGAATTGGATCCATTTTTAGCGTATTAATTCCACTTATCGAGGACCAACCTGACGGGGTAACTCCTTCCATACCCTGACTTTCCAAATCCAAATTAATAAGTGCCTGGTATTCTGGTTACAGCATTGGTAGTAACCAGAATTTATATTTAAGATCATTTTCTATAGACCCATAGGTATGAATATTGCATCACATACACTCAGCGAAACCTCACAATAAACTTGCATTGATTGAAGAGGCAAACCTGATGAGCATGTATATTCTTACACTACGGGTAAAACAATGAAAACATCCTTGATAGCATTCATAATTATGATCGTCCTAATTGTATCGGCGAGTAATCTGCCAGCACAGCTGTCTTCACCACAAGCAAACCTGTCTGGGAGCCATGATAATATAGCGCTTGCAGCGCCTGGAGACACGCCCACAGATCCCATTCAACCAGTACCACCCACCCCACCCCATCTTTCTGCTTACATTCCGATGGTGTCTAGGGCATTCCCGACTGCAGCTCCTACAATAAAACCTGAGGTCAAAGCTACCCAAGCAGCCATCACACCTTCAGAACCAACACCCACACCTATAGAACCAACACCTAGGCCTACGGAATCAGGACCCACTCCTACGGTCCCAGCGTCGACAGCCTACCCGTTTATTCAGAAACGATATCAAATCGTACCCGATCAGTCACGATCCTGGAGTGATTATCCAGGGGCAAGTATATGGCCGGATCTCGCAGCCCCCGCGCCAGTTGGCATTTTAGCCCATCCTGAGGATCAGATTAATATCCTGTTATTGGGATCAGACCAACGCCCCGGGGATGGAGGCTTTCGGACAGACACGATCCAATTGATGACGATCAACCCTGCTGCAGGCACCGTCAAACTGACGGCTTTCCCCAGAGACCTGTACGTATACATCCCGGGGTATACGGTCCAGCGAATAAATACCGCCTTTGGATGGGGCGGATTCGATGCACTGGCGGACACAATGGAGTATAACTTTGGAGTCAAGCCTGATTATTATGTACTGGCTAACTTCAGTGCGTTTGTCGATGGAATTAATTCGATCGGAGGCGTCATGGTAGATGTAGGGCGCGATTTTTGTGACCATATGGATTCGTTTGACACTTTTTGTGTGTCACAAAGTACATATTGGATGAACGGTAGGATAGCATTGTGGTATGTGCGCGCCCGATATACAACCAGTGATCTCGATAGAGGCAGGCGTCAACAAGAAGTCCTTGAGGCGGTATTCAAACAATTGATCGATATAAAAGGATTGTATCGTGTTCCAGAACTTTATGATGTATATAAAGAAAATGTGACCACCGATATTGACTTAAATTTGATTATACAACTTCTACCTATTGCGGCACATCTGGCCGATTCGGTAGAGATTGGCAATTATGCAATCGGGAGAGACCAGGTTTATGATTGGATTAATTACAGTGGAGCCATGGTTTTAGTACCCCTCCGTGAACCGGTCCTGGAGGTCATGCGCCAAGCGATCAGTGAGCCTTAGAGGTTTGATCTAATATTGCTACTGGATTAGGAGATACTGGAATGACGTTAGAGGGAAAGGGCTTTTTCACCTGGAAGATTCCCAACTGTGAACATGGTGATGCTGGGCTAATTGCTACACATGCAAAAGTAGCAGGACTGACCCATTTGGTTCTTAAAATTGCCGATGGGACCATGATATATAATGGTACCTGGGGCGACCCAACTGACTACACTACGCCAGTGGTGAAAGCATTACGAGCGCAGGGAATCAAGGTTTGGGGATGGCATTATCTTTATGGCGACTACCCAACCGGAGAGGCTAATGTAGCTATTGCCCGTATTCGCCAGTATGATTTGGATGGATATGTGATGGATGTGGAAAAGGAGTATAAAGCCAGTGGGAAAAAAGCTGCTGCAAAAAGGTTTATGACCCAGGTTCGAGAAGCATGCCCCAATTTGACTATTGCCCTTAGCTCATTTCGTTATCCTTCATTGCATCCCCAAGTCCCATGGACTGAATTTCTAGAACATTGCGATCTTAATATGCCACAGGTATATTGGATGAAAGCACATAACCCGGGCGATCAACTGGAACGGTGTATAAAAGAATTCCAGGCTAAACATCCATCCCTTCCAGTTGTTCCCACAGGAGCAGCATTCCGAGAATTTGGGTGGAAACCTTCAGATGCAGAGGTACTTGAATTCTGTAACAAAGCCAAAGAACTGAACCTCAGTGCTTTGAACTTCTGGGAATGGTCGGATGCGCGCTCGGGCAACATACCTGGCGTATGGGATGTGATCCAGAATTATAATTGGTCGGAGAAGGAAGAAGCCAAGGATATATGTGTGGATTTGATAGATTCCATGAATAGACATGATATCGATGATATCCTAAAGCTTTATGCAATACCAGCGATACATATCAGTAGCACCAGCACTACCCAGGGTCTGGATAACTTGCGATTATGGTATACCCAGATGTTCAATCAGATTCTGCCGAATAGCAAGTTCAAATTGGGAAGCTTCAATGGGAAGGGAAGTTCACGTCATTTTACGTGGACTGCCACCTCCACCAAGGGCTTTGTCCGCAATGGCAATGACACCCTTGGAATTTCAAATGGGAAGATCACGTATCAATACTCATTCTTCACCGTCACAAAATAGCAGGATAATCAAGTTATTTTTCGTGATAATTATGCTTAGTTGCTGGCTGGCTGCCTGTAGCAAATCAGCTGCACTGGCCATAACACCTACCAGGACTGCCGCACCCAGTATAACGAGTTCATTCACTTTTACACCCACCAATACCCAGTCTCCAACATCAACGATCACACCCAAACCAAGCGCTACCCCAACACTTACTCGCACGCCCACAGCAACTTCCACTATGGCAGCGCTGGAATTATTCTCGTCTCGGGTGTTGCGAGAGGGTGTTCAACCACAGGCATATCTTGAAGACCAATGCGCATACCTGCGAATGCGCTGGTCGGTAGATGGAAGCCAACCTGGTAGCGTTGTGGTACCGATCATGTTCCATAGCATTGTGCAAAACGGTACTTGGGTTACAGACCCGAAAGATATCACAGCAGACCAATTCAAGAACTTTGTGGATTATGCCCAGTCCCTGGGTTTTGAAACCATCACCTCCCAAGAACTCCTGGGGTTCCTTACCGAGAATGCCAGAATCCCGACCCGTTCCATGATGATCATTGTGGATGACCGTCGACCAGGATTGATCCGTGAATGGCTGATGCCGGTACTGGAGGAGAACGATTGGACCGTTACCTCAGCTTACATCGCTGATCCAAGCTCGCTTAAGTGGGCCTGGGATATGATGGACCAGCTGTATTCCTTGGGGCGCATGGAAGTACAGTCACATGGATATACAGGTAAGTTATACATCGTACCTGAGACACCCGAGGACCAGATCCAAAATGAGATATGGAACTCCACACCGGTATTGGAAGAGCATTTTGGAACAAACCCAATTGCATTCATCTGGCCGGGGGGAAATTTCACTCCCCTCAGTGTGCAAGTTGCGCGGCAAGGTGGATATGAGCTCGGATTCACGGCATATTCACGTGGACCAATCCTGTTCAATTGGATCCCACTTGGAGAGGAGGAACGGGCGGTGAATGACCCGTTGATGGTATTGCCCCGCGCCTGGAGCAGTGCGGTGAACGTCAATTTGGATGAAGCAGTCAAGATCGGAGATCAGGCAGCCGCATTCGCAGAGCAGAATTTCCAGACTGAAGCCGATTGGTACAGTACCTACTGTGGGGGAGAGATCCATAAAAGCCGGTAGGGAAATCTCCTTTATTTAAAAGCAATTATTCAGCTAAAAGGGAGCGCGCAGAAAGAAAACCCAATCCCTGATGAACCCAAAGGTTCAAAATAATAGAGACCTTTGAGTCAATCAGGTGATGGGTGGTTAATCAGATTTTGGTTTGGCCGGTTTCACTCTCCGCCTTGAGCGTGTGGGTTTACTGCGTTGTGGCTTCCAGGAAGGCGGTAATATTATCACCGCGGGGGCGATGGCAGATTTAACGGTGAATTTACCCTGGCTTTTTTTCCGGGTGGTAGGTTTTGCAGGTGCGGTTTTCGCAGTTTGTTCCTTCGTCTGCCTGGTCTGTCCAGCTTTTTTTGTCGGTGTTCTAACCGAACTGGCTCTACCCCTCTTGGAGGCAGGTTTTTTCTCAATTGCTGCTGTAGTTTTGGCGTTCGAGTTTGACCTGCCAGTATTGGTGTGGGTCTTTGTTTGCTCTACTGGGGAGACCTTGGTGGATTTCGGTCGACCAACTTTTTTTGCAGGGGTCTTTTCCTGTTCGGCGACTTTTTTGTCAATCAGCGGTGGTTGAACAGCTTTCGTGGTTGTCTTCTTTTTCTCGGTTACCCCGACCTTGGTTGATTTCGGTCGACCAACTTTTTTTGCAGGGACCTTTTCCTGTTCAGCTACTTTTTTGTCAATCAGCGGCGCTTGTACAGCTTTCGCTGTTTTCTTTTCTTTCTTGGTTACCCCGACCTTGGCTGATTTAGGTCTGCCAACTTTATTTGCAGGGGTCTTTTCATTATCGGCTACTTTTTTGTCAATCAGCGGTGCTTGTACAGCTTTCGCGATTGGCTTCACTTTCCTGGTGTCCACGACCTTGGTTGGTTTTGGTCGACCAGCTTTTGTGGCAGGTGGCTCCTTCTTGGTTGTAATCGCTTTGGTTATAAGAGTAGCTTGTGCAACCTTGGTTCGTTTGGCTTTTGGTTGGGCAAATTTGGCTTTTTTCCCGGTTCCGAGGCGTGGTTTCGGGGTTTTTGATTTCTCAACCTTCGAAATTTCCTTAATGGTAGGTTCAACCATACCGAAAGTCAGCTGCTCCATTTCGGGAACTTGAGGTTCGTCCAGCTCATCCGGGACTTCAGGTTCTTTTTCTCGCGAAGTTTTCTCACCTACCACAGCGCGTGGTACAACCCAGGAGACGCTCAGTCCAAGCACGTGATATCCAGGTTTCAGCTCGATAATGGTCTTGCCTGATGCGGACCGAGTTTGAAGCGGAGCCTCATCCATACGGATGGCTTTAGGAGAAAGTTTTTCCAAATGAATGGTGACACGGGTTGTCGCTTTCCCAACCGCAATGCCCACAAGCTGGGCTGAGCGCGGTAACTTCCAGGCGATCACGCCCTGACCATAACGTCCCTGGCGTGGGAATTGATCAATAGCCACCCGTTTTGCCTTCCCATCGGAAGTCAGGAAAAGGATATCTCCCCGGCGGGGGATGAGCTCCATGCCTATGACTACATCACGTGCCCCCAGCTTAATTCCACCCACCCCAGCAGCTACCAATCCCATTGGGCGGACCTCATCTTCATGAAAACGGATCGCTATTCCGTCTGCGGTGACCAGCAGGATCTCAGCTTTTCCATCCGTCAGGCGTATCCAGCCCAATTTATCTTCATCCTTAACCTTAACCAGGGTAAAGCTGTGTCCCGTTGGTCCTGGCAGATCCTCCAGTGCGGTCTTCTTGAGCAAGCCCTGTTGAGTAGCGGTGAAGACGTACCAACCTTCAAGGCGTTCCTCCTTGGGAGGCAAAGTGAAAAGGGATGTCAACCCAGCCTTTTCAGGTAAGGCGGATACTTTATGGACTGGTGCGCCTTCCTGAGGATTTTCTGCTTCAGGGAGGGTCTGAACCGGAATACCAGCTGCTTCACCTTTGTCAGACACCAGGAACAGCGTATCCCTGGTGTTGACCTGCAACAGGAAACGGGGAGCCATCGTGCCACTGATACGGGGTGGTTTCTCATCCAGGGTGCGTGAGACCAAGCCATCTTCTGTGGCAGAGACCCATACAGTTTGCTCTGGTAATAGATCAGTAGCGGTGAGCACGGGCAGGACAGATTTGGCGCCTGCACCCAGGCGGGTGATCTGTGTTCGACGACGGTCACCATAGGCTTCCTTGACTTGGCGAAGCTCGGTTGCCACGGTTTGGCGCAGCTTCAATGGAGAACTCAGCAATGCCTCCAGGGATTTGA
>Ga0315276_10004709_pt1 | contig 12546 bp, 8 predicted proteins | sample YL17G05_0_MG_FD_204542 | JGI IMG/M metagenome (GOLD analysis project Ga0315276, IMG submission 204542) | Sediment microbial communities from Yellowstone Lake, YNP, Wyoming, USA - YL17G05_0 | ecosystem: Environmental > Aquatic > Freshwater > Lake > Sediment | place: USA: Wyoming | collected... | reverse complement strand
TTAGGTTTATGAGTCATACGATCTCCAAGGCCTACCTGCTCGAGGGTTTCTACTGCCATTTTTTCTCTTTCAACCTTCGGAAATCCCGCATAAATTAAAGGCAAGGTAACATTTTCAAGTGCTGTATACCTTGGCAAAAGATTAAATGTCTGGAATATAAATCCAATCTCTTTATTTCTGATCTCAGCCAGCATATTATCTTCCATCTTGCTTACATCTATCCCGTTAAGCTTATAGGAACCTGCTGTTGGAGTATCCAGACAGCCGATAAGGTTCATAAGGGTTGACTTACCGGAACCAGAAGGACCCATAATAGCGACATATTCATTTCTGTCAATAACCACTGTAAGAGACCTTAAAGCCCTGACGATCACGGATCCTACCTGATAATTCTTAACAATATCATGAATTTCAATTACTTTATCCATAGTTGTAAAATTTGAGATTTCGAAATTATATTAATTACTTTAAATAATAAACTTTAAAATATTAATTTTTGTTAATATCTGATATTATAATCAAACCGTGTCATTCCTTCTCTGAAAAACACTATACCCATTCTGAAAATATCTATTGTTGTACTGACCCTCTTGTTCTGCTTAATTTCGTTCCAGGCCTCTCCCATTTCAGGCGAATAATAGATATCATCAAGTACAATAACAGTATTCTCATCAGACAAGTCAGCTATCCAGTTAAAATATTCTATTGTAGGCTGCTTACGATGATTCCCATCAATAAATACCAATCCTGGTTTGATCTTAGTATTCTCAATTTCAGGTAAGAGTTGCTCAAAGGAGCCTGAAAATAACTTAATATTATTTAATCCCGCTTCCTTAAAATTATCTCTTGCAATTTCAGATATAACGGGACAGCCTTCCATTGTATATACAGTAGTTTCCTTGTTTGCCGCAGCAAGATACATTGTGCTTATCCCAAATGAAGTACCAAATTCAATAATTGAAGGTCTTCCAAACTCTTCAGACAGACCGGCAAGTAGTTTACAGTATCTCTTCGGCACTGATGATTTTTTAGCTATCTCTGACACTTTTACCAGTTTATTCTCCCTGACTTCTGATCCAGTACCAAAATCAGTAACTGAAATATACCTTTTATCTGAATTGAGCTTCTTCCTTATCATTTCTACTTTAAAGACAATATCAGGGCTGATTTTATTCCGGAAAACTTTTATTATAAGATTAAATACAAAAGGAGAATGGATTCCGTGGCCTCTTTTATGCGAAGAAAAAAGTATATACTTCAGATATTGTATTATAGAATAAACACTCACTTTTGTAATGATAAAATATTATTAGGTCAGATTTTCAAAAATACTTATTTTCGGTCAGCATTTAAAAAGACATTAGGTCCGCAATCAAATGACTGATTTTCTGGAGTCAAATATTACTTATCTGCCGGGGGTTGGCCCAAAAAGAGCCGAGCTCCTGAGTAAGGAATTGAATATTAATACTTTTAAGGATCTTTTATTTTATTTTCCATATAAATATATTGATCGTACCAGGTTTTATAAAATTGCTGAGCTGGATCCTGATCTGCCTTTAGTTCAGATTAAGGGGATAATCAGAAATTATTATGCTGAAGGTAAGGGTCAGGGCAAAAGGCTGGTCGCAGATTTTACAGATGATACAGGCCAAATTAAACTCGTGTGGTTCAAGGGGCTCAAATGGATTACAAGCAGTTATCCGGCCGGAAATGAGTTCATTATTTTTGGAAAACCAGGTGTTTTCAATGGTACAATAAATATCGTTCATCCGGAAATTGAAGCCACTGAAAAGAAAGCTGAAAGAATAAATTCTGCACTTCAGGCACAATACAGTACCACCGAAAAGCTAAAGAATAGTTTCATTACATCCAAAACTATCAGCAAGCTCATAGGTACCCTCCTTAAGCAGATTAATTTAAGGCTTCCTGAAACATTGCCACAGTATCTGACTTCAAGATACAGCCTGATGCATATTCATGATGCTCTTCACAAAATCCACTTCCCTTCAAATCCTCCTGAACTTGAAAAAGCCAGATACCGGCTTAAATTTGAAGAGCTCTTCTATATTCAGCTTAATCTTTTAAGGTATAAAACCCAAAGAAATAACCAGGTCAAAGGATTTATATTTTCTACTGTAGGTGAGAACTTCAATAACTTCTATTTTAAGAATTTGCCCTTTCAGCTGACTGAAGCCCAGAAAAGAGTCGTAAAGGAGATAAGGAAAGATCTGGGTTCCGGGAAACAAATGAACCGGCTGCTCCAGGGAGATGTAGGAAGTGGAAAGACACTTGTTGCCCTGTTGGGGTTGCTGATTGCCATTGACAACGGATATCAGACCTGTCTGATGGCACCTACGGAAATACTTGCGGGTCAGCACTATCAGACAATATCCCAGCTATTGAATGGGATTGATATTAGTGTGAAATTATTAACAGGTTCAACAAAAAAAAGCGAACGAAATTCAATTGAGGCCGGTCTGACGGATGGTTCATTGAATATATTACTGGGGACACATGCCCTCATTGAGGATAATGTAATATTCAATAGACTTGGCCTGGTAATAATTGACGAACAACACAGATTTGGAGTTGCACAGAGAGCAAGACTCTGGCAGAAAAACATTAATCCTCCACATATACTTGTAATGACTGCGACTCCTATTCCAAGAACACTTGCAATGACCCTGTATGGAGATCTGGATGTTTCGGTTATCGATGAGCTGCCACCGGGTAGAGTTCCCATAAAGACAATGCATTTCACTGATCCCGAAAGAAATAAGGTCTTTGGTTTTATCAGGGATCAGATTCGTGAAGGCCGCCAGATCTATATAGTTTACCCGCTCATCAAAGAATCTGAAAAGATGGACTATAAAGATCTTGAAGATGGTCTTGACACAATAACACGTGCATTTCCACCGCCGGAATACTGCGTTAGTGTGGTTCATGGGAAAATGACTTCAGCTAATAAGGAAAGCTCCATGGCTCTTTTTAAAGGGGGTCAGGCACACATAATGATTGCGACCACAGTAATAGAAGTTGGCGTAGACATTCCTAATGCTTCTGTAATGGTTATTGAAAGTGCTGAGAGATTCGGCCTCTCACAATTGCACCAGTTAAGGGGTCGGGTTGGCCGTGGAGCTGACCAGTCATATTGTATTCTGATGAGTTCAGATAAGCTTTCGAAAGAGGCAGCTACCAGAATTGAGGTGATGATCAGAACCACCGATGGTTTTGAGATTGCAGAAACCGATCTTCAATTGAGAGGACCAGGCGATCTCGAAGGCACTCAGCAAAGCGGTATTCCATTCGATCTTAAGATTGCTAATCTCGGGAAAGATGGACAGATCATCGAATACGTAAGAAATATAGCTACTGAGATCCTTTCCGACGATCCGGGACTTGAATCGGGACAGAACATAATTCTTAAAAAAGAGCTTAAAACTCTATTTGGAAAGAGCAAGATATGGAGTAACATAAGCTGATTGTTACTTACCTGGAATAACTTCTGACCTGCCCATAAATTATAATGTATGGAAAATTCCTGAAACAGGAAAAAAAGTCGTTATTTGGTATCCAAATTGACATAAATCTCAGATGACCATTTCTGATTACTATGAAATTCTTGGGATAAAATCCATTTCCTCTGTTGACGAGATCAAGAAGGCTTACAGAAAGAAAGCACGTGAGTTCCATCCGGATATCAATCATACCCCGGAAGCCAAGGATATGTTTATTGCGGTTACTGAGGCGTATGAGTTTTTACTTACTTACAGGGAAAAAATTGCCTCCAACCAGGAAGCCTTTAAAAAGGCGATGGAGGATTGGAGAAAATACAGGCAGAAGAGATCGCGCTATCGCGCAAAAGTTTATGCACAGGCTCCTTATAATCGGTTCCGAGACACAAATTTTTATAAGACCACGAGGATATTCGACGGTACTACAATTATTTTGAGCATGTTGATTGCTATAATGGTACTGACTGTAACCATTTACGGATATATTTACCGGATTCATCATCCGATACCGGGTGTTGAAAACCCGACGGTAGCACTCCTGGTTACCTTCATTATATTCGGGATGTCCCTTTTTGTTGTTTCATTTATTTATCTGAAAGCATATTTTCAATCATCAAGAAAAAACAAAAAATTGAATGAAGAAGATCAAAAATCCATATGATAATGAACTGAACATGTGTTTCGGCTGCAGTCAGAAAAATTCCATTGGACTGAAGCTGAATTTTGAAGAAAGTGAGGAGTTCCTTTATGCTACATGGAAACCTGCTTCAGAACATCAGGGTTATCCTAATATCCTTCATGGCGGAATAATTGCTGCACTTCTTGATGAGATCGGAGGCTGGTGTATTTCTGTAAAAATCGGGACTGCTGGTGTTACTGCCGAAATGAGAACAAAATACCTTGCTCCTGTTTATATTAGCAAAGGAAATATCACATTAAAAGCATCAATAGCAGAAAAAAAGAGAAAAACCGTAATTGTAAACTGTTTCCTGTATGATGGCCAGTCAAAAATTTGTGCTGAAGCTGAAGCAGAATATTTTATATACCCTCAGGAGATTGCTGTCAAAAAATTCAGGTATCCCGGTCAAGAAGCTTTTTATTTCGATAAAGAATAAATTACATAATATGAGAATAATTGCGGCTATTTTTGCCATCTTAATTCCAATCACAATGCCCGAGAAATCAAGTACTGCGGGTACTCTTTCCTCAAATCAGGATCAAAAACCGCTTTTTTCATTTGCGATAATAACTGATGTTCAGTATTGTGACTGTGACCCTGTTGGAACAAGATTTTACAGGAATTCTTTGGTAAAACTTCAGGAGGCCGTAAGATCTTTCAGGATAGATAGTCCTTCATTTGTAATCAACCTTGGCGATATGATAGAAAAAGACTTTGTATCATACAAACCTCTGTTTCGTGTTTTCGACACAGCCGGGATTAAAATTTATCAGGTGAGCGGTAACCATGATTTTTCAGTTGAGCCCAGGTTTAAAAAGCGCATTCCACCTCTTCAGTCAAATAAGGAAGGGTATTATTCTTTTGCTTACGGCAAATTCAGATTTATCATTCTTAACGGGAATGAGGTAAGCACATATTATTCAACAAATAAATCTATTATAAAACAGGCTGGCGACTACATAACTAAACTCAGGAGTGAAGGTGATGTTAACGGGATGGACTGGAATGGAGGAATGAGCAGTAGACAGATACTCTGGCTCTCAAACCAGTTAAACACTTCCTCCAAAAATGATGAAAAGGTTTTTATTATGTGTCATTTCCCGGTTTATCCTGTAAATGAACATAATTTGTTTAATTACAAAGATCTGTTAACGGTTCTTGAAGGTTATAATAATATCATAGCATGGTTTAATGGCCATAACCATGCCGGAAATTATGGAAATTTTAATATGATCCATTTCGTCACAATGAAGGGAATGGTTGAGACCGAGGAATCAAATAGTTTTGCCCTTGTTGAAGTCTATAAAAATAAAATCTGGATAAAAGGGAGTGGCAGGGAAAAAAGCCAGATCCTTGCATATTAGCTTAAAGCATTAACTCTATCTTAATAATAATCGATGACAAAACTTGCAAAGGAACTCACCCTGTATGGGTTAATAATGGTTGCAATCGGATCAAGTATCGGGTCAGGGATATTTGTAACCCCTTCACAAATTGCAGCTCTTGTTCCCTCTGCCGGGCTCATCCTGGCCGTTTGGATACTGGGTGGACTGGTTTCTCTTACCGGAGCCCTGACATTTGGAGAACTGGGTTCACTTTTTCCAAAAGCGGGTGGAATTTATGTTTTTCTTAAAGAGGCATATGGCGGATGGCTTGGTTTTCTATACGGATGGGCTTATCTCTTAATAATAACATCAGGTTCTATTGCAGTACTTTCTCTGGCCTTTACCTATTACCTGAGTTTTTTTATTCCTATGGGTGAGTCCGGGAAAATTATCACCAGCATAATTGTAATAATAACAGTTACTACACTTAACGTATTCAGGGCCAAATTCGGGGAGATATTCTCAAATATTTTTACAGGATTGAAACTAGTTGGAATATTTATAATAATTGGTGTTGGGATTTTTTATGGAAGCACCAACTTATCATTCCATAACTTTAATCTTGGATTTGGCTCAGGGTCAACTATATCCGGATTTGGTGTGGCCCTTGTTAGTGTTCTTTTTTCTTATGGCGGATGGCAACATGCATCATTCCTTGCAGCTGAAACAAAAAATCCTGCCAGAAATGTGCCTGTTGCAATGATCACCGGAGCACTTATAGTTATTGCTATATATCTGCTTGTTAATGTAAGCTATATGCTGCTCTTACCTGTTAATAAAATTGTGGGATCACAAAAGATAGCTGCTGAGGCAATTTCAACAGTTCTTCCTTTTGGTGGAATGCTTGTAGCAGGAATTATTGCAATCAGTACACTAGGGACAATCGGTATTTATACTCTTTCGGCTCCCCGGATTTATTATGCCATGGCAGACGACGGCCTGTTTTTCAAAAAAATAGCAGATGTACACCCAAGATTTAAAACACCTGTAAATGCAATCATAGCCCAGTCGGCATGGTCCATAGTACTGCTTCTTTTCTGGGGCACTTTCGAGGATCTGATAACCTATACTGTTTCTGTGGAATGGATATTTTTCACACTTGCAGCTGCTGGTATTTTTATATTTCGCAAAAAGCTAAAAAATACTGACCGACCCTATAAGACATTTGGGTACCCAGTTACTCCTCTGATTTTCATTTGCATTAATATCTGGTTTGTGATTAATATAATGATAAATAAACCTTTGCACATCGCAATAGGACTAGTATTCCTTATTCTCGGAATACCATTTTATCTGTTTTTCAAAAGAAAAAACAGAATTAACAATCCACAAAATACAATAGATAATTAGCCCGGAAAGGTTTTGGATTGATCGCTTTGATCCTGATTGCCTGATCAAGGACCTGGGGCTGATCCAAAAGCACCTTATTTTATATCCACCCCTAAATCCCCCAAGGGGGACTTTCTGATCTACAGACGTTTAGAATTCCCCCCTTGGGGGGTTAGGGGGTAAAATCAAAGCTTTTGAGACAGCCCCCTTTATTTCAGTTTTATGAAATTGAAAGGGACATCCAGTACAGATGAAAAATACTCCCCTCGTTCAAGAATATCCTCATCCCCTTCTTCATAATACCAGTTATAAATGACTTTCTTATTTTTCAGCTTTACGTAGGTTAATTTCTGCAGAAGCTGAATAAATACCTTTGCACTAGCACTGTTAAAATATTCGAGCTTTATATCCACACACGTAAGATCAGCAGGATTTTGAATGTATCCATCGATCCACACGCTAACAGGTTTAAAGAATTCAGAAACATTCTCACTAATAGAACGGCCCCTGATCTTAATGACACCATCAGGACTTAAAATAATCTCCGGTGAGTTCTTTGTTGGTGGAATCTTCTTTTCCAGCATTTCAAAATATTTGCTCCGAATATAGAAATTTTTAGGATATAAAGTAAATCTCTTTAATTGAATCTGTCAAATATTGGATCATTAAAATTAAGTTGCGATATTTTTCTGGTATTTTTTCTCCTGTTTCATACTTCAAACCTGGCAAGCGGAGATACATCATGGCCTGAAAAGTCTCCTTGGAGATATTTATAATATCCGGTTATCCCAATCATGGCAGCGTTGTCTGTAGTATAACTGACTGGTGGAATAAATAGTCTCCAATTCTTCTTAGCCGCTTCATTTGTTATCGTATTTCGTAGTCCTGAATTGGCCGAAACGCCGCCTGCAATTCCAATTTCTGTTATACCTGTCTGGATTGAAGCCTTTATGAGCTTGCTTACCAGAATAGAAATGATTGTGTGTTGCAATGAAGCGCAAAGATCTGCTTTATTCTCTGAAATAAACTCGGGGTTTTCCCTGATTCTGTCCCGGAGGAAGTAGAGGAAATTCGTTTTAAGGCCGCTAAAGCTGAAATCCAGACCTTTTAGCACCGGTTTTGAGAAACTGAAGGCATTTTGATTTCCCTCTGATGCCAGTTTATCAATGTTCGGTCCTGAGGGATATGGGAATCCCATAACTTTACCACACTTGTCAAATGCTTCACCTGCTGCATCATCTATGGTATTTCCTATCACCACCATTTCGAAATGACTGCTGACTACTATTAGCTGTGTATGCCCACCTGAAACAAGAAGGCATAGGAAAGGGAACGTAGGAATTAATTTTTCTTTTCCTTTTTCGAGAATAAAATGAGCCAGGACATGGGCTTGAAGATGATTGACTTCAATAAGAGGAATTTGCCTTGCAACCGCAAATCCCTTTGCAAAGGAGGTTCCGACTAATAGTGATCCAAGCAATCCAGGTCCTCTTGTGAAGGCTACTGCCGAAATTTCTTCCTTTTTTATACCGGCAGTTTTAATAGCCTGATCAATTACCGGAACAATATTTGCCTGATGCGCTCTGGATGCCAGTTCAGGTACAACGCCTCCGTAAGATTGATGAATATCCTGCCCTGCAATCAGATTTGAGAGAACATAACCATCTCTGATAACAGCAGCGGATGTATCGTCACACGATGATTCTATTGCCAATATTGTTACGCTCATCAGCTATTTGTTTTTCGGTTAATTTTAGGTTATTTTGGTCTCTGTTTGGATCCTTATTTTACATGCTTAAAATTATTAAAAAAACATATAAGATTTTCATTGGGACAATAGCAGTTTTGATACTTTTATTAATACTGCTTTTTTTTACTATCCGGATCCCTTCTGTACAAACTTTCCTGGTAAAGAAAATAACATCATATATATCAAATGATATTAAGGCAACAATTTCTGTCAGTAAAGTTAATTTCATCTTCTTCAACAAGATTGAGCTCAGAGAAGTATTAATAAAAGATCAGCATAACGATACTTTGATCTATGTTCCGGTTGTTACTGCCGGTATCCGGCAATTAAGCCGTAAAAAAAACACCGTTAAACTTGGCAAAATCGTTATTTTGAATCCGGTTGTTAGTTTTATTACTGATTCAACAGGTCTGATGAATATTAACTGGTATCTTAATTTGCTTCAGAAGCCAAAAGATTCAGTTTCTGCAAAATATTCGTACTTTCATATAAATCAGATTGATATAAGTGATGGAAAGTTCTCTTTTACAAATAAATATGTTGCTCCTTCAAAAACTCTTATCAATTTAAATGAGCTCAGTTTATCAGGTATAAATGCAATAGTGGAAAACCTTGATGTAAGGAATGATTCTACCTCCCTGGACATATATAATCTCGGTTTCATAGAATCCAATGGCTTTGTTGTAAAAAAAATGAGCAGTGATCTGACGGTCAGGAAACAAAATATTATATTCAGGAATGTTAGTTTGCATGCTGACAGCAGCATTATAAATGCCAATCAAGTTGGTATTCTGGCTGATTCCACTGCTTCATTCCAAAGATTTTATACTGAAGTCAAACTCGACATTTCACTCAGGAAATCTCTTGTTAATTCAAACGATCTGAAGTATTTTGTAACATTTCTCAAAGATTACAATGAATCATTCTGGATCTCAGGTGATGTAAAAGGGACTGTATCTGAGCTGAAGGGACGTAATATTCATTTAACCTACAAAAATGAAACATACCTCGATTGCAATTTCGATTTCTCAGGATTACCTGATATTAATAATACATTCATTTTCTTCGATGTAAATGATTTCAGAAGTATTTCAAAAGATGTTGAACAGATAAGGATACCAGGAAAAGGAAATATTCTTTTACCCGAGGTTTTTCGTAAGCTGGGGGTTGTATCATTCGCCGGAAGCTTTACAGGTTTTACAACTGATTTCGTAACCTATGGGAAAATAATTACCAACAAGGGAATCATTTCGACTGATATATCTCTACGCCCCTCCGAAACAGGCATTTATAAAGTCAAAGGACTGATAAAGGGCTCAGATATCGACCTCGGAAGCATAACGGGTAATCCGGTTATGTTCGGAGGTCTTAGCATGCAGGCAGATATTGATGGGATAGCTCAATCCTTTGAAAAATTCACGGTAAACCTGAATGGGAAAATTGACAGCATTGAGATAAATAAATATAAGTACAGGAACATTGCCCTTAAGGGACTCTTCAATGATAAAGCCTGGGATGGGAATATTAAGGTTGAAGACGATAATGTACATATGGAATTTCTTGGGATGTTCGATTTTAACAAGAAACTGCCTGAATTCAACTTCACAATGAATTTGTATAATGCCAATTTGTACAAACTGAATATTGATAAATCAGATACTTCCTCTGCCCTAACAATCTTTTTAACAGCAAATCTCACAGGGAACAAAATAGACAACCTTGACGGTGAAATAAAAGTACTGAATTCGAACATTAGAAGGTATGGTAATAATCTTGATATCTATGACCTTACAATAAAATCATTGACCAGAGATACTCTTCCATCAATTACTATCCGAACCGATTTCTTTGATGCCCACCTGTATGGCAGGTATAATTTTGCAGAAATTGGAAATATTATTAAAAGCAAACTCGCAGTATTAATGCCTTCCCGGTTCGAAAAACCTAAAATAGTGGGGAAATTGAACAGCAATAATTTCATTTTCGACATCAAATTCAAAAACACTGATCAGCTCAATAAATTATTCAGGACCGGAATAATTTTATCTGAAAACAGTTTGATTGAAGGTTCATTTTTCCCGGATAGCCTTATCTCCGTTTCAGCAACAGCCAAACTACTATCAATTAACAACAATTTATTCAAGGATCTATCTATTGAAGGAAGTTCGTCTGATACCGTTTCAAAAGTCAGTATTAATTGTTCTTCATCCAATATATCGGGTATTACAGAACTAAAGGAAATTGACTTGACTTTTAATAGTATTCCCGACAAGTTCTGGTTTCTTCTTAACTGGGACAATAAGGATAAAATCATTAACAAAGGGACTTTTATTGCCGACGGTTCATTTGAGAAGAAATATCAGGGACAAAAAAGTGTAATTCTGAGAATCGGGCTTCAGTCAGCTGATGTTTATGTACAGAATAATCTGTGGAAAATCAATCCATCAGCTATTTTAATCGATTCAAACTCTGTAAAAATTGAAAAGCTCAGTATTCGTAATAATGATAACTATTTCCTTATAGATGGTGCAATATCTGCAAATGTTTCTGATACATTGAATCTGGGATTCAACGGGATAAGTATCGATCCGCTGAACACTCTCTATGAAAGGAGGTTAATGAATGATCCAAATATGGTTCATATTAACATTGGAGGAACATTGAATGGAAATATCAGTTTTACAGATGTTTATAAGAATTTTATGTTTGAAAGCAACATCAAAGTTAAAGATTTTACAATTCTCGGAAGTCCCTATGGGGAGGTCAGAATAGGGTCAATATGGAACAATGCCAAGCGTGTTGCTGATCTCACTGCCTACAATGACTTCCACGGGAAAAAGATGTTTGATATAACCGGAATTTTTGATCCTGCCACAGCTACTGCTGATCTTACTGCTGCAGCGGATAAACTTCCAATCGATCTTCTTAATCCGCTGCTCAAAATGTTTGCATCAGGAATAACCGGTACTGCTTCCGGAACAATAAGATTTACCGGAAACTTTAATAAGCCGGTTCTTACTGGGGCTCTGATGGGAGAAAACGCCTCAATGAAAATTGACTATTTACAGACAAGATACACTTTTGATGATAGTATCAGGTTTGACAAAACAGGAATAAAGTTCAATAATATTCAATCCTTCGATGATAGAAAAAACAGCGTATATATCAACGGAAATGTAAGTCATAAATACTTCAAGGATTTTACAGTCGATCTCACAATCCTGACGGATGATTGTATGGTTCTTAATACCAGGCCAAAAGACAATGAACTATTTTATGGAACAGCCTTCGCCTCAGGCCTCACTACAATCAAGAGCAAGGGATCTGGATTATCATTTAATATTTCAGCAAAAACCGGTAAAAACACAAAATTTTTTATTCCATTGAAATCCGGGTCATCGGTTTCAGAAAAATCATTTATAAATTTTGTCGATGTTAGTAAAGAAAAACAACAAACCGGATCAGTAGCTAAATCTCCTCAGGTAAATCAATCCAGGGCGGCTTTGGACATAAATTTTGATCTGGAAGTAACTCCTGATGCGGAAGTGCAGATAATCTTCGATTCAAAAGCAGGCGATGTAATGAAAGGAACAGGTACCGGAAATCTTAATATTAGCCTGAATCCTAAGGGGGAATTCAAGATCTACGGAGATTATATAGTTGAAGATGGGGATTATCTCTTCACTCTTAAAAGTATTTTCAATAAAAGGTTTGTTGTTCAGAATGGTGGGAAAATATCATTTAACGGCAATATGGCAGATGCAGAAATTGATATTAAAGCAATATATAAGCTGAAAGCATCATTGAATGAGATAATGCCGGGAATGGTTCCCAATGCAAAAATAAATGAAAAGTTACCAGTGGAATGCGTACTGAATCTTACCGGGA
>Ga0315276_10004708_pt1 | contig 12549 bp, 11 predicted proteins | sample YL17G05_0_MG_FD_204542 | JGI IMG/M metagenome (GOLD analysis project Ga0315276, IMG submission 204542) | Sediment microbial communities from Yellowstone Lake, YNP, Wyoming, USA - YL17G05_0 | ecosystem: Environmental > Aquatic > Freshwater > Lake > Sediment | place: USA: Wyoming | collected... | reverse complement strand
CCGGCTTCGATCGCGACGCGCACCTTGTCGGGGCCGCCGGCCGTTGCGATGACGCGCGCGCCGAGCGCCTTGCCGATCTGCACCGCCGCGAGGCCGACGCCGCCCGCTGCGGCGTGCACGAGCAGCGTCTCGCCGGGCTTCAGCGCGGCGCGGTACACGAGTCCCGCGTACGAAGTGGGGTAGACGATCGGGAACGACGCGCCTTCTTCGAAGCTCATCGCATCCGGCATGCGGTGCGCGAACGACGCGGGGATCGCGATGCGATCGGCGTAGCCACCCATCGGCGCCGAGGCGAGCACGCGGTCGCCGACGGCAAACCCGCTCACTCCTTGCCCGATCTCGCGCACCACGCCGGCGATCTCGCCGCCCGGAATGAACGGGAATGGCGGCTTCACCTGGTAGCGGCCCTGCACGATCAGGATGTCGAAGAAGTTGCAGCCCGCGGCCTTCACATCGACGCCGAGTTGCCCCGGTCCCACGATGGGATCGGGCAGCTCGCGCACGGCGAGTTCGGCGGGCTCCAGCCAGCGATCGACGACGACGGCGCGCATCGGGTTCCTCCGCGAGAGCGCATGCTAGCGTGGCCCGCCACGGAGGGACGCGCTTGCCCGAGGTTCCGCGCGAGATCGACGTTGCGACGATCGGCGAGGACGTGCCGCTCTTCGAAGCGATTCGCACCACGCGCGCGATCCGCCGGCTGCGTCCCGATCCCGTCCCGCGCGCGCTGATTCGAAAGGTCTGCGAAGCCGGCACCTTCGCGCCGAGTGGCGGCAATCGACAGCCGTGGAGCTTCATCGCCGTCACGGATCTCGCGCGGCGCGCGTTCGTTGCGGAGCGCTACCGGCGCGCGTTCACGTCGTACATCGCGCCGGCGCTCGCAGCGGCGAAGGACCCGTCGTTCCCGGACGCGAAGCGGCGCAACATCCAGGCTGCGCTGCACCTCGCCGAGCACATGCACGAGGTGCCGGTGCATCTGTTCGTGGCGGGCTTCCAGCGGCGCGGCGAGCCGCAGCCGCAAGCGCTGTTTCCGGCGGTGCAGAACATCCTGCTCGCGTGTCGCGCGGTGGGGCTCGGCGCGTCGCTCACCAGCGCGCACCGCGCGTTCGGCGCCGAGATCGACGCCCATCTCGGTCTTCCCGACGATCGACCGACCTGCGCGCTGATCCCGATCGGCTGGCCGATCGGTCGCTACGGTCGCCCGCCGCGCAGATCGGTGGACGAGTGCTTGTTCTGGGAGCGCTTTGCCGCAAGCGGAGCGCGCAGCGAGCCGTAGGCGAGCGAAGTTCATCCGGACGATCCCCCCCCCCCCGCGTCATCTCAAGCCAGCCCTGCCGGGCTCCGAAGCGACTCGCAGGTGCAGAGCCTGGAACTCCTCGCAGCCGCGTCCTTCTTTGCGACCCTGGTGGCGGGCTTCGCCGTTGGCGGTCGCCTGTTCTGGCTGGCGCGCACGTCGCATCGCGCCGCGGATTTCTTCCTCGGGACCGCGGTCACGACGCTCGCGCTGGCCGCCCTGGTCGAAGTTGTCGCGATGGAGCTGGCGCGTAGTGGCGACACCGACACGGCCTATCCCGTGGAAGTCGTCGCACTCTTCCTGCACAGCGCGAGCGCGTCGAGCCTGTGCTTCGGCATCTGGCGCGTCTTCCATCCCGATCGCCGCTGGGCGTTCTACTTGTGCGTGGTGACGTCTGCGCTGCTCTTCGATTCCTGGATGGCGGTGATCCTGCCCGGCCAGCACAGCAGTGTGACGGGCTTCACGAACTGGTTCTACCTGCACGTCGCGTCGCGCGCGTTCGCCAGCGCCTGGGGCGCGACCGCCGCGTTGCTGCATCATCGCCGACTCCGGCGCCGGCTCGCGCTCGGCCTCGTCGATCGCTTCACCTGCCACCGCTTCGGGCTCTGGGGCTTCGCGCTCGCCTGCACCGTGGGCATCCTGGTGACGGCGCTCGTCACCAACATCGGGAAGGGCGTGCTCGTGTTCGCCTGGAGTCCGGCCTTATTGTGCGTGGGCGTGCTCGGGCTGCTGGGCGCGTGGGCGCTCTGGTTCGCGTTCCTGCCGCCACATTTCTATCAGCGCTTCTTCGAGGCGAGCCCGGATGTGGTGGCGTCCGACGGCCGCGCGTAGCGTCGATTGATGATCGAGCCCGGCTCGAAGAGCGCCTCGACATCCGTGCTCGCGCAGCCAGTCGACAGCGAGTTGAGTCGCGGCACGCGCATGCGCGTCTTCCTGCCGCGCGTCGCGGCGGACCGCTAGGTCGGTGCGGAAGAGAGTCCGCGGAAGAGCAGATCGACCGACGAGTTGATCGACGCGGCGCAGCCTTCCGCCGACACCAAACCGTTCGCCCACGAGATGCGCGCGCCGAGTGCGGCGTGGAACAGCGCGCGGGCGCCGAGCATCACGTCGGCGTCGCGCGCGAGGTCGCCGCGCACGCGGCCGCGCAACAAGATCTCGGCGAGCAGGCCGATCGTGCGGTCGTGCAGCGCGAGCACGCGCTTCGCAACGCGCGCTTCGGGATGCGTCAGCGCGCGCAGGGCGATCGTCGTGAAGTCGGGGTCTTCGGAGAGCAGTCGGTGCTGCTCGGCGAAGAACGCGAGCACGCGTTCGCGCGTCGCGGCCGCCCGGTCGTCGCTGGCGCGAAAGCGGCGCCAAGCCTCTTCCTGGCGCGCCGCGAGATCGTCGATCAGCAGCTCTTCCTTGGTGTTGATGTGGCGGTAGATCGAACTCGCGCCCATGCCGGCGCGCTCGGCGATCGCGCGCAGCGTCGCGCCGTCGAAGCCGTGTTCGTGGAACAGATCGCGCGCGGCGGCGAGGATGCGCGCGCGACTCTTGCGACCGCGCACCAGGCGCCCGTCGTCGGGACGCAGCGGCGGCCGAATCGGCTGCGGGGTTGCTTCCACGCGGCGAGCATGGCGAAGCTCAGTTGCACAACGCAACCGCGACGCACGAAACCGGCCGCAGGGCAGCGCCGGCTGCTAAACGCCGATCTCCGCGTCGACGCGATCCATCAGGGCCCGCAAAGCGGGCCGCGCTGCCAGCATCCGGGCGCCGCCCGGAATGTGCCCGGATGCGAGGCTGCGCAGAAACGCGACGGCGGTGAGGTCCGCGCGGCTCGGGCGATCGGCGTGGAAGAACGGCCGCGTGCCGAGGAAGCCGATCAGGTCGTCGAGGCGGCGCTCGAACTCGTGATCGAGGTGACCGAGATCCACATCGCCGGAGCGCTCCGCAATCGCTTCGCGCACGCGCGACAGCACACCGAGCCGCGCCAGCTCGCCGATCATCGGGCTGGTCCCGGTCTTCGGCAGCTCGGCCACCTCCGGCAGGTCGAAAATCGCGCGCAGCCAGCGCAGCCAGTAGTAGTAGAAGGTCTCGCCGGTCCATTGTTCGAGGGCGCGCTGCGCGCGGGCGGTGCGCGGGTCGCGCGCGAGCAGCGGCGGCTCGGGGTAATGCGCGTCGAGCCAGTCGAGGATCTTCGAGGAGTCGGCGATGCGGGTGCCGTCGACGTCGATCACCGGCAGCAGGCCCGTCTCGGGATTCCAGCGCTGAAAATCCTCGGCGCTCGATGGCTCTACGATCTCGTAGACGAGCTTCTTCATCCGGAGCGCGAGACCCACCTTCACGACGAACGGCGCCTGCCCCGGTCCGTAGATGGTGACTTCGGGTGTCGCGTGCGGATCGCGTGTGCTCACGATTCCCATTCCTTGCGGATGCCGGGCGGGTCGTAGGCAGCGAGTTCCTGCAGCTTCGCGCTCGCTTCGGCATCGAGGCCGACCGGCACGCGGATCGACACGCTGACGTAGAGATCGCCGCGCACGCCGCTCTTCGGGTCGGCGATGCCCTTGCCGCGCAGTCGCAGCCGGCGCCCCGAATCGCTGCCGGGCGGCACCGTCACGGTCGCCGTGCCTTCGAGCGTCGGGATCTCGATGCGCGCACCGAGCGTCGCTTCGCCCACCGTCACCGGGAGATCGAGCAGCACGTCGCGACCGTCGCGGCGGAAGATCGCGCTCGGGCGGATGCGAATTTTCGCGAACAGCTCGCCGGCCGGTCCGCCGCTGCGGCTCTCGGCGCCCTTACCGGGGATACGGATGCGGCCGCCGTCGTCGACGCCCGGCGGAATGCGCACCGTGACGCGCTCGGGTTGCAGCCGACCGTCGCGATCGGGTCGCGTCACGGTGATCTGCCTGGTGGCGCCGCGCGCGGCCTCGAGGAACTCGAGTTCGAGTGTCACTTCGAGATCTTCGCCGCGGAACGCGGCAGCGCCACGGCGACCTCGTCCGCGACCGCCGAACACGCTGCCGAACACGTCGTCGATGTTGAAGCCGAAGGCGTCGCTGCCCATCCCGTGACCGCCGCCGAAGCGACGCGAGGCGCGCGCCGTCTCGGCGTTGAAGCCGGCGTCGAGCGAGATCGCGCCGAACTCGTCGTAGAGCCCGCGCTTCTCCGGATCCGAAAGCACCGCGTACGCCTCGGAGACTTCCTTGAAGCGCTCTTCGGATTCGCGGCGGCCCTGGTTCAGGTCCGGGTGGAACTTGCGCGCGAGCACGCGATACGACTTGCGGATCGCGTCGGCATCCGCGCCGCGCGCGACGCTCAACACCTCGTAGAGATCGCGACGCCTCGCCATCGTCGTTAGTTCTTCTCGGGGTTCTCGAGCCGCTCGCGCAGCTTCTCGATCGAGCGCGCGCAGTAGAGGCCGTCTTCGATGCGCTCGTCGTAGGTGTACTTGAGGGTCACGTGGCGGCGCCCCGACGCGTCCGGCGCGATGCGGCCGATCACACAGAAGATGGGGCAGTTGCCGTGTTCCCACAGATGGTGATAGCCGGCTTCGAGTCCGACCGAGCCGAGGTTCGCGACGAACGCCGACGCGTAGAGCGGATCGCTGTGGATCATGCCAGCCGGCAGCAAGCCCAGCGAATCGGCAGCGTGCGCGAGCCACATCGCGGCACGGATCACCGGCACCGGCAGGCGCAGCAGCAGATCGATCTCCGAGTCCGACGTGGTCTTCTTGCCCGCGCGCCCGGAGCCGAGTGCATCTAGGATCTTGTCGACCATCTCCGGGATCGAATGGGTCGGCTCGATGCGCTGCTTCACCGTCAGGATCGGCGATTCGTCGTCGAACGCACGCTTCGCGCTGAACGAGATCCAGATGCCGTCGCGCTGCCAGAGACGTCCGCCGGCGACGAAGCGATTCAGGCGCGGACGCGCCTGGAACATCCCCATCAGGCCGTGCAGCACCAGATGGAAGAACGTGATGGGGCGTTCCGGCGGTCGGTCCGCATTCAACTTGTCGAGGTATGCGAGGGCCCGCTCGACGTCGAGCGTGTGCGAGAAGTACACCACCGACTCGTTGCGCCGCGGCGAGATGAACGGCATGAAGCGGCGCACCGCGGAAAGTTCGCGCACCAGCTGGGCGTCAGGTCGCCGTCCGAACATTGTGCGCCTCCGGGGTTGCGTCGCTTCCGGTTCCGTCGGATCGATAGGAACCGCAGCTAAAGCCGGGCTAGCTTAGCCGTCCATGCTGCGAGGAGCCCCCTCGCCGCACGCTCGTCGGTCCCGATCGAAGCGTTGCCGCTAGCAGCAGCAGCAGCGCCGTGACGAGCGGCCAATCGCCCGTGCGAGCGTAGAGCGGCGGCGCACCTGCGGCCGCGACTTCGGCGCGCAGCGTGCCTTCCTCGAACGCCGGGATCGTGGCCACGACGCGCCCCGCGGCGTCGATCACGCCCGAGATGCCGGTGTTGGCGCCGCGCACCACCGGCATGCGCGTCTCGACGGCGCGGTAGATGGCGTGGTCGAAGTGCATCTCGGGATACCCGATGCGACCGAACCAGGCGTCGTTCGAGAGATTCAAGAGCAGCCGCGCGCCGGCCGCGCGGAAGCGACGCACGAGATCGGGGTAGGTGATCTCGAAGCACACCGGTGTCGCGAACGGAATCGCGGTGGTCCTGAAGACGGTCGCTTCGCTGCCCGGCAGGTACGGATCGCCTTCGACGACGGGACCGATCAACGTGGCGAGCGCACCACCGAGCGCCGGGTCGTACTCGGCGAACGGCACCAGAAGCTGCTTGTCGTACGACTCGACCAGCCCGCGCCCTGGCGCAAACAGCACGACCGCGTTGCTGCGGCGACTGCCCTGCGAGCGCGGCGCGCCGGTGACGATCGGCACGCCGATCTCGGTGGCGAGTCGTTCGAGCTGCGCGCGCAACGCCGGCGTCCGGTCGAGGTCGATGTCGACGGCGGTCTCGGACCACACGACGAGGTCGAGTGGAGCGCTGGCGGCGAGCGTTCGCGTGGCAGCTTCGTGACGCGCGACGTTGCGCGCCGCCGAGCCCGGCTGGAAGCGCTCGGATTGCGGCACCGACGCCTGCACGATCCCGACGCGCAGCCGCGGGACGTCGCCGGGCGTGAGCGTCGCGAGTCGCGCAGCGCCGTAGCCGAGCCACAGCGCGGCGATCGCGAGCGGCGCCAGCAACACGAAGCCGTTGCGCCGCCGCAGCGCGATTCCAATGCCGCCGCCGACCGCCAGCAGCACGAACGACACGCCGTAGTGTCCGCCGAGATCCGCCGCCTGGATCGCGAGCGGCCAGCGCGTGACGGTCTGCGCCGCCAGCAACCACGGCGTTGCGAGCAGCGACCCGCGCAGCCACTCGCCGAGCGTCCAGATCGCGGCGAACGCGAGCGGCGCGGCGGCGTCGCGCAGGCGCGGTCGCAGCGCGGCGTAGACGGCGCCCGCCGTCGCCGGCACCAGCGCGAGCCCGAACACCACGATCGAAGTGAAGATCCACGCGGGCAGCGCCGCGACCTGGTACTCGACGACGAGCGCGTGGATCACCCAGCGCACCGACCAGAGCGCGAACGCGCCGCTGTAGAGCCACGCGAGCGCGAACGCACGCCGCGGTCGCACGCCGTCGAGCACGAACGCGAGTGGCGCGAGCATCACGAGCCCGAGCCCGGGAACGCGATACGGCGGGTACGCGAGCACCGTCAACACGATGCCCGCGGCGATCGCCACGGCGGTCGTCGCGGGTCGTCGCAGCAGCGCCGGCTCGTCACGCACGCGCGGAGCTTACCGGGGCGGCGGCGGGGAAGGTCGCAGCGTTCTGGTCTGGCGTTCAGTCGCGGCGGCGGCGGGCCGCGATCGCCGCGCTAGCATGCCGCGCCTCATGGACCCCGATCGCTGGTATCTCTACGGACTTGTAGCCCTCGTTGCCGCGGGAGCGGTCTCGTTCCTGGCGCTGCTCTTCATGCCCGCACCCTACGGTCGCCACGAGCGTCCCGGCTTCGGCCCCAGCGTACCGACGCGCCTCGCCTGGGTGGTCCAGGAACTCCCCGCGCCGCTGCTCTTCGCGATCGTGTTCCTGCGCGGCGAACACGCCTTCCGCCCGGTCCCGCTCGCGTTCCTGTTCTTGTGGCAGCTGCACTACCTGCAGCGCACTTTCGTGTTCCCTCTGCGGATGCGCGTCGGCGTGTCGCGGGTGCCGCTCACCACGATCGCGCTCGCGATCGCCTTCAACGTCACCAATGCCAGCCTCAACGCCTACGGGATCACGCACGGCGCGCTGCGCCACGTGGAGTCGTGGTTCACCGATCCGCGCTTCGCGATCGGCGTCGCGCTCTTCCTGGTCGGCTGGGCCGTCAATCTGCAATCCGACTCGATCCTGCGGAACCTGCGCAAACCCGGCGAGAGCGGTTACAAGATTCCGCACGGCGGTTTCTTCCGCTTCGTCTCGTGTCCGAACTATCTGGGCGAGATCATCGAGTGGTGCGGCTGGGCGCTCGCCACCTGGACCTGGGCCGGCGCCGCCTTCGCGTTCTTCACGATCGCGAACCTGCTGCCGCGCGCGCTCTCGCATCACCGCTGGTATCGCGAGCACTTCGCCGACTACCCGCGCGAGCGGAAGGCAATCATTCCGGGCGTGCTCTAGTCGCGACGCGCCGGCGTCTAGTTCACGTTGCACGACCTGCGGCGCACCTTCGCGACCGTCGCGGCGGGGATCGTGCCCGCCTACGCGCCCAAGGCGCTGCTCAACCATCGGAGCGGCTCGGGTGACGTGACCGGCGGTTAGGTGATCGCGAGCGCGGAGCAGCTTCGAGAGCACGTTGAGCGTGTCGCTGTACGGCTGCTCGCGCTTCGCTCAGGGGTTGCCGCGGATGCGTCGCCCTCGGTTGGTGCGTAAGCAATCAAAACTGCGTCGTTTTTGAAGGCCCGACACGGACCGGCCACGCTGGCCAGCACCTCCCCAGCCGCTCGAGCTCTCGCCTGCGCATCGTCCCGGTTCCCGCGCGGGTCATCTCGGCGTCCCGGGTCCGACACGGTGCCCGGAACCGGAACTCGCCTTCGAGGCCGGCCATCTCGGGGTCGACCTTGAGCGTTGTGGCATGATACGCCGTTTCGCACCCGGCAAAATCAGATTCGAGAAGGAAGCTGACCATGCGAACTCCGCTGAAACTGCTCGGACTCGCCTTCGCGTTCGCCCCGACGGCCCAGGCTGCCAGCTACACATTCACGAAGATCGCCGACAGCTCCGGCGAGATCAGTGGGTTCAGCGTCCCTTCGATCAACACCGACGGCGTCGTCGCGTTCGGCGCCTTCCTCGGAAACGGCGGTCAGGCAATCTACACCGGCATCGGCGACGGCGTGCTCACGACGATCGCCGACACCTCGCCCGGGATCTACTTCGAGTTGTTCGCTGCCACGATCAACGACGCGGGCCGCGTCGCCTTCGGCGCCACCACGAGCGAGCCGGACCTCTTCCATCCAATCGCAGATGCCGGCATCTACACGAGCGCCGACGGCGTGACGACCACCATCGCCGACAACGCGCCCGGCTCTCCGTACTACGACTTCGGCTTCATCCCGCAATCGATCAACGCCAGCGGGGTGGTCGCCTTCTACGGCAAGCTCAGAACCAACGACGGCTTTCCGTCGCTCTCCAATGGCATCTTCACCGGGAACGGCGGAGCGCAGACGACCATCGCCAATCCGTCGGCCGGGTTTGGCCAGATCTCCGAAGGCACGTCGATCAATGCCAGCGGCACGGTCGCCTTCGCCGCCACACGATCGCCGTCTGGCAAGCGCGGAGTCTTTACCGGCATGTCCGCGGCGAGCACGACCGTCGCCGATGTCGACGGAGAGTTCAGCAACTTCGGTAACGTCCCGTCGATCAACGACGCAGGCACCGTTGCCTTTCGTGCCGACCTCGATGCCGGCGGCTCGGCCATCTACACCGGCGGGATCAGTGCCGTCCTCCCGATCGTCGCGACGGCAGATGGAGCATTCACTGCGCTCGAAGATCCCGCCATCAACGCAGACGCTGGCATCGCGTTCGCAGGCACGCTCCCTGGCAGCATTCGTGGCATCTTCGTCGGCGCCGATTCCGCGACCGACAAGGTGATCGCCGTCGGCGATTCGCTGTTCGATTCGTCGTTGACGAACTTCTCCTTCCAGCGGGGCCTCAACGCCAACGGCGAGATCGCCTTCCGCTACAACACCAGCGATGGTGTCGCCGGCATCGCCGTTGCTTCGCCGACCACGCTGACACGCCCGATCGCGGGCGGCAGCGGGTTCGCCGGCGTTCGGCTCCGGATTGGCGAAGGAGCCGCAAACGTCGCGCGCCTTCGCGGCGGCGTGGCTGGCGGCGATCGCAGCCTCGACCTCTCCTACGAAGCGGGTGGTTCGTTCGCCATCAACGGCGCCCGGCCCGTCGGCAACGCGCTCAACCTGTCTGGCACCGAGAGCGACGTCTTCGTACTGGAACTGACCTACGACGACGCCGATCTCGTTGCGGCCGGCGTCGCGAGCGGAGCGGGCCTGATCCTCTACTGGCGCGATCCCGTAAGCGGGAATTTCAAGAACAGCGTTCTCGGAAACCAGCCGCCCGGCGGTCGGCCGTTCTTCGGCACGAGCTACTCGCAGTACCTCGCCGACCAGGGCGGAACGTTCACCCTCGGCGATTACGGCGACGATCCTACGACGAATACCGTCTGGGCGGTCTTGAATCACAACAGCTTGTTCGCAGTCGCGCCGGTTCCCGAACCCACGGCGCTCAGCCTCGGTCTCGCAGCATTCGCAGCACTGGCGCTTCAACACCGCCGCCGGGCCGGGTTCCGCCGAACGATTTGACCGTTCGCCTGTTATCGCACCGCTAGACAGCCGCTTGTTTCTCTTATGCGTCCGGAGCGCGCACCACCGGATCATCGCCATGCGGGCGCCACTCCACCCGATCTTTCAACTTCTTATTGTGTCGTTCTGAGATTGGATCCACACTGGATCCGCGGCGAGGGCGGATCGCGTCTGCCGATCCGGAACTCGGGGTTCAGCGCTTCGGCTGCGTGCGCAAGCGCGCCACCGCGTAGAGCCCACCGAGGACGGCGATCTGTGTCGCGATCGATCCCGGCTCGGGAACGGGCGCGACATAGATGCCCTGGAGAAAGTTCCCGGAGAAGTTCGCGACGAACACGAGTGCCGATCCGTCGAATGCTTCCTTGTTGAAGTCGAGCAGCACCACGTTGCGGCCATCGATGGAATCGCCCGAGTCGATCACCTTGCGGATGACTCCGGCATCCCAGACGTAGATGCCTTGGGATCCGCCTTCCCCGAAACCGAGGAACGCGACGCGCTCGCTGGCGATCGAAAGACCGGCGTTGCTGGCAAACCCGACGAAGTTTCCCGTTCCGCCGGGAACGGGAGTGTCGTGATCGGCAACGACGCGTAGGCTGCCGCCGATCGTCGTGTAGACCCCATCACGCAGCGTGCTTTCCGTGCGACCCCAGAAGACGACGTTCCCGCCGCTCAGGGCGGGATTGGCGACGGCACCGAATGGCTCCGCAGAGCCCGGCACGGTCGTGCCGGTGTCAACGACGCGCTCGAGCGTGCCCTCGACGCCCCCAGTGGTCTTGAAGATTGCTGGGTACTTGAACGGGCCTACCGGGACAGTCGCTGTGAAGACGACGTCGCCGCCGTCCAGCGACACGTCGTCTGGGTTGAAGTTGCCCGGAAAGTTTCCGACGCCTCCTGGGATCGGCGTCGCGTCGTCTGCGACGGCGATGAGGCCGCTAGCGGTGGTCGCATAGACGCCCGTGCTCTGGGCGCAGAAGGCGATCTGCCCGCCGTCGGCCGAGGGCCGGCCGAAGTGTTGCGGCAAGAAGCTTCCGGCGCGACCTGGAATCGCCGTTGTGGTGTTGGCGACGGCCTCGATGCCGCTGCCCGTCTCGCGGTAGACGCCGCCGACAGGCTCTCCGAACGGAATGTTCTGCTTGAGACCAGCGCCTACGAACACCACGGTGCCGCCGTCGAGCGAGAACCCGCCGAAGCCGATGAACTCCGCAGTCGGAAGATCGGGCTCGCCGGGCATGAGAGTGCTCTCATTGGCGATCGACGTGATCGGCCCTCCGGTGACCGAGACGGCGAACTGAGAGCCCGGATGGAATGAGTTCCCTCCGATGAATGCGACGAAGTCGCCGTCCAGCGCCGGCCCGAGCGACGTTGCTAGCTGCTGGTCACGGGTGAAGCCGGTGAAGGGCCCGCCGCCGAGCGGGTTGGGCGTGGTCGTATCGGCGAGCGTGGTGACGGGGATCACGTCGGCCGACGCGTGGCCAGGCGCGAGCCCCGCTGCCACGGAGACGCATAGAAGTGTCTTTGCGATACGCCGAAGCACGACGACGGCGCATCCGTCCACCGACAGGTCAGCGAGCGTCGCTCGCTTGCAGTTGCCGCGGTTCGGAGCGAGCCACTGGATGAACCGCGTGGTCTCGGCCACCACCATGTTTCTGCGGCGGTCATGCTGCACCTGGATCTCCTGGACGTGGGCGTCCCATGTAGCCCGGTCGGCGCATCATAGGGCACTCCGATCTGGCGCCGCGGATTGCTCGGCGGCGAGGCTTTGTTCTCGTGCGGGCTCGGGGCGAAGCGTGACTCTCGAGACCGGCGTGATGGTAGCCGTCGATCTGGGTGCGTAGGAAGAAGCGTGCGACGAGGCCCTGCTGGTCGAAGGGAATTGGAGGTTGCGATGACTCCATGAAACTTCGTCTGTCGTCCTGCGGGTGCGGAACCCGCCCGGCCAAGGGTGAGCCCGCCCGCGCCGGTAGCGAGCCGGGCGACGGTTGCGGCAACGAGACCGGCGAAGCGTAGGCACGCGAGCGTGTGGGCCGTGGGGTTTGCGGCCTCGAAATCTATGTCATCCCGGATGCCCAGGGTTCTGTTTTACCTGAAGGCGACGACGACCTCTCCGTTTCGATGGGCGAGGAGTGGATCGTATCCGGCGGGGTGTAGGGCCACGGCACGCAGGAAGAGGACGGCCCAAATACTGGGAGGCCCTCGCTTCTCCTCGACAGCAACCGGTGATGCGGAGAGCCGGTGATCCGTCTCCGGCGTGTCGCGCGTCTGCAGGCGCACGCGCGGCCGGCCAAGAACAAGCGCCCGCATCGAGGTGCGCCGTGCGCAAGGGGAACCGAAGCCACGGCCGATGGACACGAGGGAGTCGGAGGGCTGCATAGGAGCATCGACGTTGGGAGACGTGTCACCGGAACTGCTGGAGGTAGTGGAACGAGCGCACGAG
>Ga0315276_10004705_pt1 | contig 12557 bp, 10 predicted proteins | sample YL17G05_0_MG_FD_204542 | JGI IMG/M metagenome (GOLD analysis project Ga0315276, IMG submission 204542) | Sediment microbial communities from Yellowstone Lake, YNP, Wyoming, USA - YL17G05_0 | ecosystem: Environmental > Aquatic > Freshwater > Lake > Sediment | place: USA: Wyoming | collected... | reverse complement strand
CCCAGGGCGTCAGGTCCGCCTTGCAGAATATCTTTTGCAAAAATGGGCATCAAAATGGTATAAGGCATTCCCATGATACTGATCAATGCCAGCATCATTAGAATGATCCGGATCGGTTTAAAACCCGCAGCATAACGGAACCCGGCCAGCAAGTCCTGCCAGATTTTGGAAGTGCGCGGTTTGGAGTTTTCAGGTATGATTTTCATTAAAAATAGTGAAAGAATAACAGCTAAATAACTCAGCCCGTTAAGCAAAAAACAAATTCCTTCTCCAGCTACGGCAATGAGTATACCCGCAGCCGACGGTCCTAAGAGGCGGGCCCCATTGACCATCGATGAATTAAGAGCGATGGCATTTCCTAAATCCTGTTTTTCTTCGATCATCTCCACCATAAAAGACTGGCGGATAGGCATATCAAAGGCATTGATAATACCCAGCGCTAAACTTAAAACGATAATCTGCCAGATCCTGATCACATCACTCAAGACCAGTACAGCCAGGACAAACGCTTGCACCATGGCTAAGATTTGAGTTACAAGGATAGCCTTATGACGATTCCAGCGGTCGGCAAATACACCGGCTAAGGGTCCAAGAATAAATACCGGAATCTGACTGGTGAATCCCACCAATCCCAGCAGGAAGGCCGAATTGGTGAGTCGATAGACCAGCCAGCCCAGAGCGATTCGCTGCATCCACGTGCCAATCAGTGAGATGCTCTGACCACTAAAAAATAAACGGAAATTGTGATGCCGTAACGAACGGATAATCGATTTTAACCGCGAATCTGCATGAGACGGATTTGACATTTCAGTTCTCTTGAAGGTAATAAATCCTTGTTGCGACACCATTCATCCGGATAAGAAGCGGTTCCCTGCAGGGGGTTGGGACCGTCCGGTGAAAACCGGAATATCCTGATCATCACTCGACTGTACTACCCGTAAAACATTGATTGTACCCTGCTCGAAATGCGCCAGATCAAAACTGATTGTGACAGCATCAATATGATTCTCTGGTCGGTTTACCAAAAATACGATTGCCATCATATCATCACCACCGGTATGAGTGTCGATGATGATTGGTAACGGACCTGCAGATTCTCCAGGTTTATCCGTACCAAACCGGACCAGTTACTCACTGTGAATTGTATTGATGCCCAGGGATCAGAATCCTGGTCAGTCTGAGCAGATACCGGAAGAGTGGAAATACTTGTAATGAGAATAATCAGAATTACTTGTATCAAATAACCGTGTTTAAAGTACATTAATGTTCTCCTTATCATATGTAAACGGTCATTAAAAAAAGATACGAACCAGTTTAGCGATTTGGATAAATGTTAATAATTTTCCATATCCGAATTATGTGCGACCCAAATATACCTTTCTGAAATAACCGATATTACTTATTTTTAATCCGCTGGATCTGCCATTTCACTTTTCCCGTCAGCGACTCGTCATTACGTACACGGTCGTTGATGCCCACCTCCAGTTTTAACAGTTCAGGACTTGATTGCGGAAGTGCAAAAAGTGCCGTTGCCGGAGAACGGTCGGTACTGAAAACACGTAATTCGACTTTACTCCAGTTTAATTGCGAGGTGCTCTGGGCCAGAGCAATATGCGGAATAGCAACATGATCCTTTACCAGCAGGATGATTGGAATAGCACCCGAGGTAATCTGATACCATTGTGCGCCGGAATATACTTGTCCGGTCTGATAATCGATCCATTTTCCAGGCGGAAGATATACCTGGCGACTGTCACGACTTTCGAAAAGGGGCGCCACCAGCAGATCGGATCCAAACAGGTATTCGTCCTCGATCAGCCAGGAGGTTGGATCATCCGGGTACTCGAAAAACAGGGTACGCAGCATGGGGAATCCATGTTCCGAGGAAAACCTGGCCTGGGCATAGATATAAGGTAGCAGAGTATACTTGAGTTCCACCATCCGGCGAAAATCTGTTACAAAATCTTCATCGTAGGCCCACGGTTCCCGTGGTGGTGCACCGTGACAGCGGGTGTGCGATGTGAGTACGCTAAACGCCAGCCAGCGTCTGTAAAGATCACGTGGGGCCGTATCGACAAAACCACCGGCATCATGACTCCAGAAGGTAAAACCCGATAATCCGAATGACAGTCCGGCCCGCAAGGTTGCGGCCATGGCTGAATTTGTATTTTCGGCATCGCCGCCCCAGTGCAGGGGGTAACGTTGGCTTCCGGCCCAGGCACTCCGCGCCCAGATGATTCGTTCCCCGGTGATCTGTTGGGTCAGGTCCGATACAGTTTTATTATATCGTAAAGGATACAGATTATGCTCATAAAATCCGGTCCTACCGGAAGCATACAATCCGTGCAGCGGCGCTTCTTCTCCGAAATCTACTTTGATTGCTCCTACGCCCATCTTGAGCAGAGGTGATAATAAATCCTGGTACCATTTTACCGCTTCGGGATTGCTGAAGTCCAGAATAGCATCTCCGGATGGCAACAAACCGTTTTCGCTGCGAACTGAATAACCGGCTGTAACGGCTTTCTGGTACAGTTCATTCTTGCTGCTGAAATAAGGTAACTGCCACAGACTGATCCGGAATCCCTGCTGCCGCAGATCGGATATCATTTTAACCGGATCGTGAAAGCGCGATGTCGAGAATTTATAATTACACCGCCAGTCCGTTTCAAACCAGCCGGTATCCAGATGTATAACATCGCAGGGAATCAGGTATTGACGCAGTTTTGCCGCCACCTCCCGGACTTCTTCTTCTGTTTTGTAGGTAATACGGCTCATCCACAGACCAAAGGACCACAACGGCGGAACAGGACTGCGGCCGGTCAGGGCGGTGTATTCGCTGAGTATTTCTTTCGGATCGCCGAAAAAGATAAACAGATCGAGTGATTCATCCCCGCTGTAAATGATATTGGATTGATCAAATGATTGCCCGATATCGAATGTCAAAGGTGCACTGGTATGAACAAACATTCCATACCCGTTGCTGCTCATAAAAAATGGTATTGGTTTGTACATGCGCGGTGTCTGGGCGCCCAGGGCATCCCGGGTATAGAGAATAACTTTTTGTCCACGTTTATTCAATCGGGTGAAAGATTCACCGCAGCCGAAGATTTTCTCGTCCGGGGACAGTTGAAAACTGGCCGCGATATGATGACTTAAATCACTGGCCCGGCGGATAAAACAGAAAGGAACCGGCTGGGCGAAGGATCTTGTTTCTTTCAGATTCTGGCTGCGGGTCAGCAAACGGCCATGGTGATCCAGGAATTCCAGGCGCCAGGGATCTTTTATAACACGTATCTGGCCATATGCGCTGGTATAAGTAATGGCAGTATCATTTTGTTCGGATTTCCAGGAATGATCAAGGGGTGGAATTGCCGTGAGCATCAGCGAAGGTAAATCAGTCAACGGTACGTCACGTGTAGCCACACGCAGACGTATGGCACGGGGACTGATGAAGGAAATGGAAAAGGGCAGAACCGGATTTTCATCGTATTCACTGGCAGGAAATTCGTTTGATTTAGTGCTGACAAATCCTGGATCGATTTTATTGAATGATATGCCAGGCTGCCGGGTATAACGCGCCCATTCCAGGGTACCGTTTCCGCTCTCCGAATCAAAATTTATAACTTTATTACCGGTAAAATAAACCTGTTCCAGTTTCTGAAATTCCTGGCTGACATCCACCAGATCACCGATCACCTGGGCCATTGTATCAGTATAACCGGACATAAGAACTAAAAGCAGATATACCCACCAGCATCGGTTGTATTGACCATAATTGGTAATAAGATGATAAATCATTATTATTTTTCCTTATTTGAAATTTCAGAAGAAATAAACAGAGACCAGGAAGAAAATATTTATTTTATATTTTCTCTGTGTTTTCTGTGCTCTCCAGGTGATCTGATAAAATCGGACTTACTTAACCACACGAACAGTAACCCGCCGGTTACGCGCCCGGCCGGTAATTGTCGTATTATCACCAACGGGTTTGCTTGCTCCAAAACCGGCAGCGGTCAGCATGGCCTGTGTGACACTCAGTTTAACCAGCGCCGCAACTACCGACCTGGCCCGGTTTTCTGAAAGCAGTTGGTTGGCTTTCTCATTACCGACATTATCGGTATGCCCTTCGATGGTTACCTTCACCGCCGGATTTTCTTTAAGGTATCCGGCGATCTGCTTGAGTACCGGATCGCTTTCCGGCCGGAGTTGCGCCGAGCCAAAATCGAAATAAATACCATATACATCGATGAAACCTTTGCTTTTCAATTCCTCAGCAATATTCTTCGAACGATTGCCATCATCAAAAACTCCAAGCTGACCCAGTTCGGTATATTCCTCATTGCCCCAGTTACTGGTGATAACGAGTTTGATCCAGCGGGCTTCGATGGGATCGATCCGCACGAGTTGACTATTCTTATTCAGTTCCAGTTGAAAACTGGCTACGGATTTAAATCCCTGCTGGGCATTGACGGTGGATACTTCCACCCGTACATCTTTGGCCGAGATTCCGGTCCAGCCCGCTGATTCATCCGGGATGACATTATTGAAGATCAGCGTAGTCAACCATTCTTTTTTAGGTAATTCGATCACCGCCCAGTGGGGGAAAGGTGCCTCGGATTCGGAACACCAGGCCGGCAATTCTCCTTGCCAATCTTCATTCGTATCAATGAGATTGTTAACATCCCAACTGCCACCATAATTGCTGCTGAACGCAACAATTTTTGCACCCCGGGCTGAACTGGTGATATTTATCGGCTCTCCACTCATAACTGCTGAAACCAGTATTGACACAGTCAGTAATATAAATATTAAACAAGATTTACTCTTCTTCATATTTTTCTCCTTATTACTTAATCTAGGATCATAAGTAGTGACAATCGTACCTGTACACTTTGTCAGATCTTCATATCTCCAGTTTAAAGGTAAAGGTGATGGAAACTTTTTTCCCTGTGTCTCGATGTCCCTTTGTCCCTTTATCAACCGCCGCCAGGAAGCGGCTCCTGCAGCGCTCAGGTACTTTTTGAACACCAGTGCCCTAGTGCGCTTTATTGTCCCTTTCACCCTATTATCTACATTCAATATCCGACCCCTCCGGGGTCGCCCCACATAGGAAAGGTTCTTTTTTGCTAAAGATATTCGATGCCTACGGCATCGGTATTTATGAATTAGCGCTCTTAACCTTTTGCCTTTTACACTACCTGACCTGCCTGCCGGCTGCCAGGCTTTTGCCCTATCGGTGCCAGGAAGCGGCTCCTGCAACGCTCAGGTACTTTTTGAACCAGTGCCCCAGTGCCTTTGACACTTTGTCCCTTTATCCTAAAATATCCCCAACCACCCACAATCCCATACTCTTATCGGCATACGTCCCCCCACCTTCGGTACAATTCTCATTGATGATCAGGAGAGGTTTAGGCAGATGGAAGGGAGGTTTTTCCAAATTTATAATCCGCCAGTCACCAGTGGTAATGTCCTGATTGGTTTCGCATTCCGTAAATGTTGTGGTAAGTAAATACTTCGTTCTGCTTTTCTTGATATTGTTCAGTGCCTTCAAAATATGCTTATTGGAAAGATGCACCAGACAATCCCGGCAGAAGATAAGATCGGCGAAAGGTAAAGAATCCATGATAATATCGAGAACCCGGAATTCCCTTTTTGTGCTTCCATGCTTCACCCGGTTTTGTGCAATGAGTTCCGGAACAATATCACCGCCAATATAATGATCCAACTTGAAATCCACCGTTTGCATCCAGTTAAAATCACCGCACGGCAGATCGAGCATCACTTTGATGTTGAAATCTTTGATCAATCGTGGCAGATGATGGCGGATCGCTTCGGTTTGTATAAAATCCGAACCATTCCCGGAAACGGATTTTTGTCCGGACCAGTGGTTGGACTGGTGAATAAAAGTAAAAGTATCCTGCACCGAACGGCGGATACCTTTGGTTGTTTCTTTTTTAAAATGCGAGGTATCAAAAGGAACGTCTGATCTTTTTCCAGGCATACAATTATATTCTCAGATTAAAGTTTTAAATGAGCCCGGGCTGATTCTTACATATGACTAAACCGGTCACTGTTATGTGAAGAAAGTTGCCATAATAGAGATTAGTTCAAATGAAAAACCGGTAAAACATTGCACGATTTATCGGATGTAAAAAAATAAGTCAGGTAACAGTTTGTTAATAATACGCACCATTTTAAGATGCGTGTGCGCTGCATCATTGCGATAATATAAACAGGTTGATAGGTTAAGACAATTTAATTTATTCATCACGATGACCGGGATAGATGATTTTGATTTTGGGTCTTTGAAGGATTTAAACCAGTAGGGGTCGGTTATGGATCAGACCGGTTGTTTTAGAAATTCAACGGTGCTGGTAATACTTTTAATTTATTTGACCGATAATAGTGTTGTAAAGGAAACGCAAGTTCCGGACAAGAATTGATTTATAATAATACATAACAGGAGGTTATCATGAAGAGAAATTTTTGTTTGGCCTCAATTCTATTGATGGTATTTCTTTTATCCGGCTGTAGTAGTGATCCAAGCCCGGCAGATAAACAACTCGAGATCGACGCTGTACTTACCGAGCAGACCGCTTTTGGCTGGGAGGTGAACAGCATGGTCACATCCGGCCAGGACATAGCCGGACTTACCCAAAATTCACAATACCTGGAAGGTACCGGGGTGGGTGAGCAATTCAGTTTTGAAAAACAGAAAAGAGAGGCGCTCCGCCTGATGCGTGAAGCCGTTGTTCATTTATCGGAAATAAATACTATGGCCAAATCCCTGGCCGACTCACTTTTTTTCTTCTGGGATGACACCCTGAATGGCAACCGGATTGCCATCTATTATGACTCCGAAACCGGTCTGGCCACCTATTATCAGGTGAAGTATAAATTTGCCTCCTGGCGCCCGATGATCTACGACTCGGCGGTCGTGGTTGTGGATATCAATTTTACCCTGGATAATTCCAATGACGACCGGATTAGGGACCTGTTCAGGCAGCAATTATTCAAAGAAACTTTCTTTATTCAGCAGATCGATGCGGCCATTCTGGTAACCGATTATGATGGTACCGAAATAACCGGTGCGGAAGCCAGCATTGATACCTATTATCATCCTGATCGCTTCCTTCAACACTTGAAACAATCGGTAGAGATCAATCCCGATCAATCCGGTACCCTGCGGGAGGATTTTACATTCCGCGACAACAGCACCGCCTTTCGTAGTGTTACTTTTTATGCCAATCACACCGGAGTATTTTCCAAGCAACTGCGCGACGGCACTCTGATCAGCGGGACCTTTAACAGCGTGGAAGATGATCTGCAGGGCTCCTATTCTGAAACCATCGATTTTCCGGAAGGGCGTTACCTGGATAAAATTCTGCGGTCTGCACTGGTATCTCTGACTTTGCCCGATTCGATTTTCAATGCTGAATATTTAGAGGAAGTGTATTTTAGTTCCGGGAAAGTGGACTCGGCACATGTGGTGTTGGAATGCCAGAAGATAGATGGAATTAAAATCACCACGCTGCAGGTACAGAAATCCAACGGGGCAGGGGGAACGTTTACAATCGAGGAGTATCAGGGTGAAGCCAGTCTGGTTGGGGAATGGACCGCCTGGAATGAATACTACATTACCATCATGGCCGAGTATTATTTCGATGGCAGTGCGCATATTCATTACGAAGTTTTTGCACCGCCGTATAATCCCGGTGATACTCCGGTACTGGTGGCAGATTATGATATCTCACCGGACGGTTCCGGCAGTGGGACGATCACCTATCAGGGTGAAGAATACCTGGTTACTTTTGACGGTTCTGCTACTGCGGAAATTTCCAAAGGGGATCGCAAGACCGTAGTCAACCTGTTTCAATAGATCAGCAAGGGGTGGATGTCTTTGACATCCACCTCCTTTAATCCCCAAATCTGGGATTTACAATATTATTATATATGGAACCAAAAGTATAACTGAATCCTATGGATCCCCAGTAATCATACTGGGTTTCCATTTGCCGGCGGCGTAATAATATTTCTTCGGTACCGATCTCTCCCTTGGGAAGGGACAATTGATCATGTATCCTTGAAAAACTGCCATCTAATACCAGTGCAAATCCTTTGAAAAGACGTAGTTCGAGTTCACTGGAGATCTGAATACGATTTTTGTTTAAATCATAAAAATAATGGGAAGCGGAAACTTCTAATTCTATTGTTCCCCAAGTCTGTTTTAATTCCAGGGTTGTGGCTAATTCTTCCTTACTCAGTCCATCGTTGGTTTTATTATAAATCGTTTCCTGCTTGTACTTATCATATATATAGCCCACCCTGTAAAGTAATCGTAATGCCCTTCGTGTAGATTCTGAATATGGGAAAAAATTATATTCCAAAGCAGGTGCCAGCGCGAGTGAAAAAGTTAAATTATTAAAAGTCGAGGAATGTCCACCACCCGAGAAACCAACTGACCAATGGTTGGACAGACTTTTTACCATTAAACCATCTAAATACTGACTCCGCGAATAGCTTGCTATTGTAGAATCGTCAATCTCGAAATTATCCTCATTATAGTCTGCGCTTAGTGACAATCGTATTTTCCAGTCTTTCGTTATACGATTGGCTTTAATTTTCCCACTGACGGATACATACTTGTACGATTGCTCTCCGTTAAAATTGCCATAGATACTGGTTGCAAAAATCCAATTATTCCATTTATCTTTAACTTCCTCCATACCAGTGCCTGGTTTAAAATTAATATTGATTTGCTGTGCTAATGGGGATCTGGCTATATAACGCATCAGTCCGAGTTTTAGTGTTTTAACCAGTTTCTGCCGCCGGATGTCTTCTGCGTCGTCCAGAAAGATGTCTATTTGAAGCGTATCGTTCAACGTATCAAATTTCTGTAAACCGATAAAGGTGAGTGTATACTGCTGACCCCCGCTGCCGGTGTGCTCATGGGTTATAAGAATATGAATATCCGCTTCCTTGCGGTCGATAACATAATTAATAAAAGTGATTTCAGTGCGGATATAGTCCAGATCACAGTAATCACAATTGATATAAACTTTGGGAGCTTTCTCTTTCAGGTTATTGATACTATCGGCAGGTTCGGCGGATACCCCCATTCTATAGAAGAGACTGATAATACCAATCAAAATGACAATGGTTTTCGTTATGACTCCAGAATTCAGTAAAGCATATGCCTGCATTTTCAATCAGCTGGTAGCATGAGGTAACCTTGATCATGCCAACTGTAAGAATTTAAGGTTTAAAAATAAATGAATATCGGTATAAATACAAGTGGTCGTTTATATAACCGCAGACAGATAAGATTATAGATTAGTGAGTAATCTATAATCTTCAAGTGGAATGCAAATCCTGAATCCGGGTGAGTGTTTATTCCAGACACAACCTAATCTTATGTGGATTACCAGGTACCCGTGATCGAATTCAGATAATGAATTGTACAAGGCCGATCGAATATTGAAAAATTTCTGCTCAATCCTGATGGTTAAGATAATTAAGAAAACTCTCCAATTCCTTGTACTGGAGCCAGAGTTTCTGATTGACCGAACTCAGTACCCCTAATTCACCTCTTGATAATTTTCTTCCCTTAAAAGTATCGAACAGATCCTGCAGCGGTGCTTTATTTAATTCATTTAAAGATTGTTTGATCTCTTCCTGTAAATTAATCGATCTAATATTCTGTGCAAACCACAGTTCTTTCAACCAATAGGCCCGTTCCATACTCCTGCCGACTTTATCCAAAATCAGGGTAAAACTTATCTGGGACATCAACCAGGCAAGATTTTCTTTTTGATCTTCACCGATTGACTCACTATGAAATGTTTTACATTTGGCCTGAAGATCAAGCAATCGTGTTTCCAATTCCGGTGTAATTCTTCCCCATTGCGGTTCATACGGATAATACTCCGGTGACTCGGGTGGATTCAACCATTGATCACGGTCCATCTGTACTAAGAGCGGGGCTAACTGGACAGCAGCCGCGGTTCCATATTGCTGTTCACAATCATTTAGATAAACCTGTTCAACCGTGGGAGCAAGTTCCGGTTTGAGTGCAAATCGGGCAAATGATTCCAGGTTGAGCCGTATTTCCTGTGTACGCCAGTGAATGGCCAGGACGCCATCCAGTTTTTGTTCATGGGCCAGCAGGACCTGATCCCGCAGCAGATTGACCCGCGGTTGCAAGTGCCACAACCTGGCATCCCCTTCCAGCCAGGGAATGGCCCACACTTCCCGGTTCTTTTTAATTGCAGCCAGCAGGTTATCTTGCGGTTCCCAGCCCTGGCCTGGATTTAAACATGAAAAAATAATCGATCCGGGCAGTGTTTTATCCAATCCACTCAAAACAGCGGGAAGTTGTGTCCCGCCCCCCCATCCGCCGATGATGATCTTAACCTGCGGCGCCTGGTGCGATATGTAATCGTATGCCTGCCTGATGTATTCCAATGACCATACCCCGGTAAATATAATATCCTCATTCCCGGGATCTCCGAACAACCCCTTGTACTTTTCATACAGCAGTTTGAATGCGCCGCTGATCCTGGCATCTCCGACAAAACCGGTGTGCTCATGCAACCAGAGCCAGATATAATCGATACCCGGATATTTTTTCAAAATATCATCGATCGTGATCTGCAGAATTTCAACCGAGGAAGGATGGGTCGGATCCGGTAACATGGTTCCGGGGATGTTATAACCACGCGGTGTAATGGAAGCAAACTCCGGCGGATATACACCAAACTCAAAGCCCAGTGCAAACTGAATTCCCCGCTGATGGGCCATTTCCATGACCTTGCGCATCAGGGTCTGTGCTTTCTCATACCGATCTTCGTTATCTTTGACATTGACGGCACAATCTGCTCCAAAAAATTCAAGGTGCTCCGGAAATAGTTTTCCGGTACCGAAAGCATAATCTTTTAATAACAGTGGACGATACCCCCAGCGAGTGGTGATGCCGGTATCGAATCCTGCTTCCGGTATAACGTTCCGGTATTCGATCCGGATCAACGGTTCCACATAAGTGGCATAACGTTCGGCGCCGCCGCTATAACAGTGGAAACCGATGAAATTGAGATTCAATTCTTTCATCCGGTCCAGGTAAATCCGGTAATCCTCTTCGTTCCAGGCAGTCGGACCGGATAAAAAATTATGCCAGGGCAGGGTACCGCGTATTTTGAAAGGACTGTCTTTTGCTTCGAATGTGGTCTGATTTTGCTCCTGATTATCGCTCCTGCCCGTGAAATCTGCTGACCAGATGTTTTGTCCATAAAGGCAGATGAATGAAAATAAAACGAATAAGATGGATTTTAACATTTGTTCATTTCCATTTAATTTATATTTAGTTCCTTCGCCCGCTCGAAAATATATTTTAACCTGGATAGTTTTCCCCAATACGGTAGATCTGTAAAAGCGTATTCCTTATCCTATCACATTGATTATGATCTCTAAATCATCCGTCGCTTTCCCGTCATTCACAATACATCGTACCCGGTATTGTCCCAGACTGTCCGCTGCCCATAAAGCCCGGTAACCGTCCATGGAAATAAAATAACCTCCCTGTGAATCCCATACATAGATCAGGGAATCTCCGTCTTTGTCGATGGCCACGGCAATTAAATCATAACTCCAGGGTCCACCGATAGCTCCGGGATAGACTACAATTTCCTTAAGGATGGGGGGATTATTTATCGGTTCAGGTTCAGTGGTACGATCACAACCTGTTAAAACCAGAATAATGAAAATAAGTAATACGGTTTTCATTTGAACCTTCTGTATTATGATTAAAGTTAATTACCAGATTTTTTGTAACTGATGGACATTCCGTTACCATGGTTGTCCACAGTTGTTTCCATACCAGGTAAGTTTTTAACATACTTATAAAATTCAACGGTGCCTGCTTCCCGGTGCCAGGTCCATCGGCTGTCGGAAACATTATGGGCAGTGAAACATCCTCCGGCCTGTAGTTCAGGATAGACTTCTATAAAATAATTTTTATACCAGTCCTTATCCGCATCACAGAAAATAAAATCGAATGGCCCGTTCAATTCCTTTACCAATTCATGTGCATCGGCAAGCCTGGCGTCAATAAAATCAGCAAGTCTGGCTGCCGTAAAGTTCGTCCGTGCTTCATGGTACCGTTCTTTATCAATTTCGATGGTAATCAGTTTACCGCCGGTTTTACTCAATGCCCAGGCTATCCAGATCGCTGAATGTCCGGTCGAGGTTCCGATCTCCAGGGCACTCTTATCATTATTTTTAATGATAAGATCGTATAAAAGTTTGCCATCCGATTCCGGCACATTCAAATCCTGCCAGGTTCCCTTCCTGGACTTCAGGAATGATTGTACCTTCTTATCGAGATCCTGTTTCATAATTCTGCGCGAGTACGTTTTCACCAAAGAATGTAGAAATTAAAAAGGAGCATAGAGCGTCAAAGCATAATAAATATTTTAATGTACTTCTCATACCACCCTGTTATTCTTAATTAGATTTCGTATTCTTTAGTCTTTGATCTTTAATCTTTAATCTTACTTCTTTTG
>Ga0315276_10004704_pt1 | contig 12557 bp, 9 predicted proteins | sample YL17G05_0_MG_FD_204542 | JGI IMG/M metagenome (GOLD analysis project Ga0315276, IMG submission 204542) | Sediment microbial communities from Yellowstone Lake, YNP, Wyoming, USA - YL17G05_0 | ecosystem: Environmental > Aquatic > Freshwater > Lake > Sediment | place: USA: Wyoming | collected... | reverse complement strand
TGAATGATCGCACGTGCAACGGCGATCCGCGCCTTCTGTCCCCCGCTGAGCGTGTACCCGCGCTCGCCGACGATGGTCTCCAGCCCCGCAGGCATCGAAGAAATCAGATCGGCAAGGCAACTCGTATCGATGGCCCGGGAGAGCTCTTCTGCGGTCACCGGGGAATCCGAGAAGACGATGTTCTCCCGAAGGGTGCCGTGGATCAGAACGGGTTCCTGGCCGACGTAGCCGATCTGGCGCCGTAACGCTCCAAGGTCCCAGGCTTGAAGCGGTATCCCGTCAACGAGTATCTCCCCGCGCCCTGGGTGATGAAATCCCATGAGAAGGCTCGCGAGAGTCGACTTCCCGCTCCCCGAGGGGCCCGCGATGAGGTACCATTCTCCGGACCCTATCGTCAGGTCCACATCCCTGAGGACCTCCGTGGTCCCGTCATAGGAGAAGGAGACGTGGTCAAAGGTCACCTCGCCCGCCACCCGGTGCCTGGAGGCCCCGGCGGGAAGTTGAACCGGCTGGCGGTCCATCAAATCGGTGATACGGCCAAGCGCTGCCGAGAAATCCTGAAAGAGGAGATAGATCTTTCCGATCGAAAGGACCGCCATCGTCATCGTGTAGGAATAGAAATAGAATGCGATCACATTACCGATCGTCCATCCGGGAACGAGTGTGCCGCGCGTCCCCGCGTAGAATATGACCAGGAGCGCTCCGGAGACGAGGAGGTAGACGGCCTGGTTCACTCTCACGTGAAGCATCGACGATGCGACTTCTGTGCCGAGAGCGCGGTCCAGTAGTGTCGTGTAGCGCCGCAGTTCCAGTTTCTCCCGCACAAACGCCTTAATGTCCCGGATCCCCGCGAGCGATTCCGCCAGAAAAGCGTTGGCGGAGGCATGATCGTTCCGGCTCTCGACGGCGAGAGTCCGGATTCTTCGGCTCAGGAGGAAGACGAAGGGAGCGGGTGCCGCGACGAGGGCGATAATCATCAGGGTGGCGGCAGGACTCAACATGGCCATCAGGACCAGGCATCCCGCCACGAAGAGCGCATTCTGGTAGGCCGGGGACAGGAGGTCCGAAAAGAGATTCTGTAGCTTTCCGACATCCTCGGTGGCGCGGGCGGAGAGCTCGCCGACCTGGGCGTTGCGGTGGAAGCTCATCGGCCTGTCGAGCAACGAGTGATAGAGTCGCGTGCGCACAGAATTGCGCAGCAGGAAACCGAGCGTCTTCATCTCCACCTGCTGGAAGTATCCCACCAGAGCCGACGCGGCAAAGATACCCAGGAGGATGAGGCAGAGGAGGTCGATGGTCGCGCCCGAGGAGCCGCGCCCCCCCGCCCGGTCGACCATCAGCTTGAGGAGCCAGGGATACAGAAGCGACGTGACCGAGACAAACGTAAGCCCGAGCAGTGCGTGCGCAATCCGGCGTTTCCACGGGCTGATGAGCTGCAGGATAAAACGGATCCGTCCGGGGGTGGGCCTCATCTGTCCTTTCTCCTCAGGACAATGGCGTAGTGATCCCCGATCGAGGCGAAGGGGGGGAACCCGGCCACGACGTCATCGACCCGCTCGAGCAGACTGATGGCGTCTCCCAGCAGCGTGTACGCACGGATGAAGTTCGGAGGGGGGGTGAGGATTGCCAGCCCTATCGTCCTGACGTGCTCGAAATCCTTCCCGAACGCGGCGCGGAAGGAGTGCGGAGAGTGGTAATAGGTACGCACCCTGCCGCCATGAAGGTCCGCCACGGTACCTCCGCGGGCCTGCCTCCGGAACGCCTGGCGCCACCGGAACCGGAGGAGGGAGGAGAGCGTCTCCCAGAGGCAGAATGAAGGCATGACGGTGGCAATGAGGCAGGCTCCGGGCCTCAGGAGTCTGCCCAGATCAGCGGCCACGGACGCCAGCCGCTCGGTGCAGTTCAATCCACCGAGATTGGAGTACGCGCCGTCAAAGGTCATCCCCGAGAGTTCTCCCAGCTGATCGAAGGAGAGCTCTCTCGTTTCGATGCATCGCCGGAGCGCGGCCCGTTCTGTCTTTTCGGCGGTTTCCCGTACCATACCCGGGGAGAGGTCAGTGGCGAGGACGTTCATACCGTGCCGGGCGAGGAATATCGCGTCATTTCCTGTACCGCAATTGATCTCGAGCAGCCTTCCCCCCGCAGGGAAATAACGGAGGTAGAGGCCTGATGTGACCGACCGGATCCGTTGAATGCCCGGAAGACCTTCGTACGCCGCATCATAGACCGGCGCAGCGGCGTCGAACGCCTGTCGCGTCCGTTCTATGTCGATCTCTGTGAAGCTGTCGCGGGATGTCACGTCATTTTCGATGAGGGGCATTTCACTTCGCATGATGCGGGACAAGGTCAGAGGGCCCCACGGCCGGGGGGGGCCGAAGGCCTGGAGAGCATCGCGAGCTCGGCTTCCCGACCCGGGAGAGTGATCCAGTGGTAGGCGGCGGAGGCGATCCGCCGCATCATCCAGGGGGTGGTCGTCCAGGGGTGAACGGCGACATCCCTGGCAATATCGAGCCCCTGCCAGAGGCGGAATCGTTTGTGGGTGACCGTATGAAGGGTCCTATAGAATTCAGGCGAATATGCCCCCGGAAAAAGGGGATCGAGATCCTCGCTGTTCAGCCAATTCTGTTTCTCTCCCAGTTGTCCCTGCACCTTCTCGAAAAACCTGGTCCCCGGCAGGGGGTAGGAGACCGATATGCCGATCTCGTCAGGCCGGCACGTCCTGATCATCTCCCACGTCAGGCGGATGTCGTCTTGCGTCTCACCGGGATAGCCGTACTGGAGGAAGAATCCCACACGGATGCCGGCCTGTTTCAGTTTCCTTGCTGCCTCGTGGATCTGCGCGATGGTGGTCCCTTTTTCCATCGCATCGAGAATCGCCTGCGATCCTGACTCCGCCCCGACCCAGACCGTCCTGCATCCGGCATTCCGCAGTTCGCCGATCGTGTCCCCCTTGAGGAGGAGATCAACCCGGGCAAGGCACTTGAATGGAATGACCGCGTCCTCTTTGACGACCTCCGCGCTGAATGCGGCCACCCATCCCGGTGCGAGCCCGAATATGTCATCGCAGAACCAGATATGATCCGGCCTGAGCGTGTTCTTCAATGCCTTCATTTCTTCGACGACGTTACCCGGGCTTCGTGAGTTGTACACCTGGCCGTACAGAGGCTTTGCGCACCAGTTGCAGTGGAAAGGACAGCCCCGCGTCGTGACCATGTTCAGGGAGAAGTACCCGTGCTGGTTCTTCCAGACCCGCCGGTAGCGCTCGCCATCGATCAGGTCCCATGCCGGAAACGGAAGGGTGTCAAGCTCGCGGAGGACGGGGCGGGGAGGGGTCCGGCATATGATTCCCCCTTCGACGTATGCGAGGCCGGGGATGGACTCCCGTTTTCCACGTTGACGGAGCAGGAGATCGAGGAGCTCTCCGAGGGTGCGTTCTCCTTCCCCGACGATCACATAGTCGGCCTGATGCGCGACGTACTGCTCGACGTGGTCCGCGGGGTCGGATCCGTGGACGATGACCGTACATCCCGCCTGTTTGGCGAGAGACGAAAGCGCAAAAGCGGCCTCCCGCATGCGGCTCAGGCACATCTTTGTCAGATAGTTGAAGTCATCCTCGTAGATGACGACCACCGCGGGGCGGTGTCGCGTGAGGGATTCCAGGATGTCTTCTTCACTCTCTGCAAGCATGCTGTCGAACAAAGCGACAGAGTAGCCCCGTTCCCTTGCGACGCTCGCGGCGTACATGGTCCCGAGAGGCGGGTATGGCATCATCGCCTTGTGTTCCTTCGGGTCAAAGCGAAGAAAGTAGGAATGGGTGAAGAGAATGTCGGCCATGTCGGAATATGTTGTGACGGCAGGCGCGCCTCCTACGGTGTGGGGCGCGCAGCCTTCAGTTTCTCGTCATACAGGGCCAGGATCTTATCCTGGTAGTTGTTGGGATACGCCCGCGATTCGTGCCTGGTGGATCGGAAGAGGCGGTCCCGGGTGGCGTCGTCAAATTCGGGATAACGCCGCGCCCAGACACGCTTCATCGCGTGGAGAAGGATCGTGTCGAGCCGGTCGGCCGGGATCAGGGCGAAAGGAAACTCCAGCACCTTCTGCAGGAGACTGGGTCGTTCGCTGGGTTTCTTCCCGGGAAGGAGACCGACGTCAAAGTTCGGGAAGAACTCCCAGATCCAGGCGTTCGCCTGCAGGTACTCATGGAAGAGACCGCTGTTATACAATGGTTTGAGATGGGCGATCTCGGCAGCAAGGAAGATATTCCGTTCATCGAGCCCTGGATGGTCGGAGGTCACGAACGTATTGAGACAGAAGAACTTCTTCCTGTCGAAAAGAAAAATCTTCTTGAAGAGGATGAGGAGCGTCCTGGCGATCCAGAGACGATGCGGGGAGGTGATGATGAAAAAGTCCACGTCGCTGTTCCTCCCCGTTGCGTTCTTGGAGAGATCGCCCGAGACACAGACCCCCCGGACAAAAGGGAAGCGTTTGATGACGTGCATCGCGGCGCGGGCCATCATCCACATCATCCGTGCGTGTTGTTCCCTCGCCTTGCGGCGGTAGACGACTTCTTTGCCTCTCCCCTTCAGGAAATAGAAACCTTCATGGTGAAGGACCTCTTCGCCGGGGCCTTGCTCCCGGAGCCGCCGGCGTACCTCGGCCAGCGGTATGGAATTGTGCGGGAGGAAGGCAAACAGCTCCTCCCCCGTGAGGGGGTATTGCCAGATGTCATAGTAGAGGAGTGTATCCCGGATGTCCTTCTGCAAGACAGAGATGGGGGGGACGGGTTGCCCCGGGACCTCTCTCCCGCGATGAACGGAAATGATTCCTGCGCGCGTCGGCATGGAACCATGAGTTCAATCCCCGTGCCAGGAGCGCAGAAGTGCCGGTTTCGCTGTTTTTCTGACCCAGGGGGGAATCTCAAGGGTATGGACAAAGGGATAATGTGGTATCCATGCCACATAAAGCCTCGGCTCCCCCCCTTGAATGTGCCACGTGAGCCACGGTTGCAGGGGGGAGCGGCTAAACGCAGCTGATTTTCCCAAGGCGGGAAACCTGGCATTGGCTTTGAATTGTTATGGAGAACATACATCAACGTGACCGATATCCACAGAGGGGGGAAAACCTATGTTCAGGGGAACAAAATTCGCCGCCAGTGTCGTCTTCCCAGCCGCAGTCGTTCTGATAGTCACGATGGGAGGCTGCGCAAGGTCTGACAATCCGATTGCCGCCTCGGGGTCAGGAGTTCCTGTGAATCTCGCGATGGCCTTTTCGAAATCGGCCGCCGGGGTGCCCCTTCTGAAGGGGGTAGCCGATTCGATACGGATCGACAGCGTTGTTGTGGTCGTCGAAAAGATAAGGTTCCGTTCACGCGTGGACACCGTCTCGCTGGATACCACGGGAGGTGACGACCAGGGAGAAGGGGAGGACGGTGCGAGCGTCACCTTCCGTGGCCCATTTGTCATCCGTGTGCGTGACACGCTGGCGGTCGATTTCGCCAGCCAGGTTCTCCCGGCGGGGACCTATGACGGCATAACGTTCCGCATACACCGCCTCCTGCCCGGCGAGAGGCATGAGGACAGCGACGAACGCATGCATCACGGCCTCGTTCCCAGGGATTCCTCGGTGGTCGGCTCAAGCGTCGTCGTATGGGGAGCGGTGAAGAAGAACGGCGTCTGGACGGCGTTCACTCTCAACGCTGACCTGGAGCTGGAGTTCAGGATCAAAGGGAACTTCGTCGTCCAGGAAGCAACGGGTACGGTGCGGATCGCGCTGAATTTCAATCTCGGGCTCTGGTTCAGGGATCCAATGACCGGCGCGTTCCTCGATCCCACCGATCCGTCGGGAGACACGCGGGAGCTCATCAAGAAGGCGATCCGGTTTGCATTCGGGCAGGGGCACGGAGGTCACGATCGCGACGATGACGGTCACCCTGACGACGAGCGGTATTCTCCATAAACGAGAGGGAGGAGTTGCGTGATGAAGAGATCATTGTTTCCGCTGTTTTTTTCTCTGGCGCTGGTGGTCGCCGCCGGCGGCTGCAAGACAAACGACGCGCCGACACAGCCGCCTACGTCCCCGGGGCCCCAGCTCTCCGCGGTCCCCTCTTCGATCCGGGTGGCTGTCGGCATCGCCCAGAATGTCACCGTGAGCGGCGGGACACCCCCGTATGACATCGTATCAGGGCCGACCGCCATCGCCGCGGCGGTGCTGTTCAACCGTGACAGTCTCGTGGCCACCATCCAGATCACGGGGGTGAGCGTCGCCTCCGTTTCGACCGCGGTCACGATCAGGGATGCTTCTCCGTCTGTCGCGAAGACCGTCAGGGTCCCGATCAGCGTCCAATAGGAGTCTCCCGGAGGTCATCGCGCTTGTGACCGGGCGATGATCGCTTCGAAGAAATCGTGATCCGGGAGAGGCATGTTCTGGAGTGACCGGAACAACGCAATACTTTCCTCTCTCTCTTGCGCTGTCGTGCTTATTTCAACGAGGCGCGTACACGCGGAACGGTAGCCGTACGCGATCATCCCTTCGATGTCTTTCGTGAGAAGGCGGATGATCGCCCCCCTTTCCTGAGGCACATCTCCCATCGCGCGAAACAGGGCGGCCTGCACCATCAGGGCTTCAGGATGGTCCCGTCGCTTCAATTCGCGTTCGATGCTCTCCCGTGCCCCGGTGTAGCGCCCGAGACCGAGCTGGGCGTCAGCTTTCATCAGGAAGGATTTGGGATAGAGGGGGGACAGCCGCTGCAACTCCCCGGCGGACCGGAGCGCGTCGTCCCATCGACCGGCCTGCAGGTACGCATTCGTCAGCTGCGAGCGTGCGAGCGGATTAAGGGGATCGAGAAAGACGGCGGCCTCGAAGTCGCTCAGGGGAGCCCTGGGATCGCCCACCGTGATGACCCCCCGCAGCAGGTGGACGTCCGATGCAATGACACTGAGTTGCTCCCGAAGGTACACGACGGCACAGAGGAGCCAGATGAGCACCGGAAGAGCGGCAACGTACGTCGGTAGGCGCAGCGGGAGGGTGCTCTTTTTTCCGGGGGGTGTTCCCAGCCCCCCCGAGAGGAGGAGTCCCATGAACAGCCAGACAAGGGGAGCGACCGGTGCCTGGCGAAGTGAGAAATTGGCCAGGTTGTCTGTCGCCACGGCGACGAGTGAGCAGACGATGCCGGCCCCGATCCAGCCGCCACGTGCCGGGCGGGCCGCGCGGATTCCCTGCCGTACAAGGAGGGCAAATGTTGCGATCAGAAGGAGAAGACCGCTGATGCCGTACTCGACGGCGACCTCGACGATCTCATTGTGCGCATGGGGGACGACGTCCTCGCTCCCTCCAATCCAGTACTCCGGAGACCGGTATGCGAAGACGGAGCGTTCAAAGCTGCCGATGCCATGACCCCCGGCCGGCGCCGCCAGAAACGCGTTCCCGCCCGCTTCCCAGAAGTGGATTCTCCGGACGAGCGTTGACTGTCCCCCCCCAAGCATCGTGAATCGCCCTCCCAGCTCCGGACGGATCACGAAGGCCTCGATCACCATTCCTGCCAGGATGAAGGCGGCAATCAGGAGGATGAGTCTTCTCCTTCTGAGGTCCGGGGCGAGCAGGATGAACGCGCCCAGCGAAGCGAGGAGGCCCACGATGCTGCTTCGGGTCTGCGTGGCGATAAGGAGAAAGATGATCGTCCCAAGCAGCAGGGATCGGACGATCGATCGCGCCGTGCCGGCTCCCGCCTCGAGTCTCTGGGCGAGCAGGAGGGGGAATACGAGGACGAGGTAGGCTGCGAATGTCCCGCTGCTTCCCAGCAGCGACGAGACGCGCCTGCCGGCACCTGCATAGAAGTTGAGCGGAAGTCTATCGCCGAAAGCGAACTGGAGAATCCCCACGATGCAAAGGAACAACGTCAGCCATTCGATTCCATGAAGAAGCGGGGTGATCTCTTTCTTCGTGGGGAAGAGAGACGACCCCGCGAAGAAGAAGATCAGACAGCAGATTCCGAACCCGAGGGCCTTCCATGTCGAGACGGGATCATATGTCCACCAGGCGGAGAATAAGAAGAGGGGGAGATGGAGTGCAACAAGGACGCCGGCCACCGGGAAGGACAACGCCAGAGTCTGTGCCTTGACCATCTCGGCGATGAACAGCGCTGCGATGAGTGTTGCGCCGAGGACGAAGATCGGTTGCTTGGCGATCCCGCCGTCCATCGCGTTGGGCCAGATGACAGACTCGACGAGAACGATGGTCACGGCCAGGCACCACCGCTGGGCTCTGCGGATGTCAGGGGAGAACATGATGTACAAGCTAATCGATTTCTCGTGTCATGCAAACGAAACGGGACGCCTCGGGGGGGGTCCCCCCCCCCGCCGAGGGGCTCAGCCCCCTTTCCTGACCCGCTCGAATATCATCCGGATCCCGTCCAGGACCAGCGAGGGCTCGCAGGTCTCTATGACGGAGGTGTGTTGGGCGATCAGGGAGGAAAGGCCCCCCGTGGCGATGACGCGGGTTTTTGTGCCGAGTTCCTTCTGTATCCTTCTCACGATCCCCTCCACCGCCTCCACCGTCCCGTACATCAGGCCGGCCTGCATGCTCGCGGCCGTCTCCGTTCCCACGACGTGCGGGGGGAAGCGGAGTTCCACTTTCGGGAGCATCGCCGCGCGCCGGTGAAGCTCGGCCGCCGTCGATTCGAGCCCGAGCGTGATGACGCCCCCGAGGTAATCGCCGTTCACGGCGACCACGTCATACGTCGTCGCCGTTCCGAAGTCGATGATGATGAGGGGGCCTCCGTAGCGGGCGAATCCTGCGACCGCGTTGCAGAGACGATCGGCGCCGACGGCCGAAGGGTCCCTGTACATCACCCTGATGCCGAGGTCGAGCGCCGCGCTGACGGTCACGGGCTCCACGGCGAAATAGGTGCGGGCGAGCGATTCGAAGACGCCTGTGAGGTCGGGGACGACCGATGAGATGCCCACCCCCGTCACGGCAGAAGGAGGGATGCCGGCCTCCGCGCAAAAGCTCCTGATCGTCAGCCAGTTCTCATCGACGGTCCGGTGGCTGGCGCTGGCCATCCGCCAGTCGCGCACCAGTCTCTCCCCCTCATACAGCCCGAGGACGGTATGTGTGTTTCCTACGTCGACGGCCAGAAGCATGGAGGTTCACATACCTACGATGGTGACGTCGCCGGCAAAGAAGGTCCGCTCGGAGCCGTTCGACTGGAGGATGAGGGCTCCTTCAGGACTCAGTCCTTTCACGATGCCGGAGATCACCGCCCCCTCCTGGGAGACCGAGATTTCCCTGCTGATCATGGTGGTCCGGGAGAGCCAGAGGGGAAGGATGGTGTGGAAGCCTTTCTTCATGATCGAGAGATAGCGGGACTCCAGCGCCTGGAGGATCTCACGCAGGAGAGCGTTGCGGTCGATCTCCCTCCCTGCCTGAAGCCGCAACGACGTCGCCCGCTCCCCGAGTTCGGGGGGGAACGCGGTCTGGTTCACATTGAGTCCTATCCCCAGAACCACGTATTCAACGGCGTTCTCCTTGAGGCTCCCCTCCAGGAGTATCCCCGCCGTCTTCTTCCCTCCGATGAGCAGATCGTTCGGCCACTTGCACTCGATCCTGAGCCCCGTTTCCTTCTCGATCGCTTCGGCAAGGGCGACGGCCGCGTAGAGGGGGAGGAGGTTCACCGCCTCCGCCGGAAGTTCCGGGCGGAGTATAATGGAGAAGATCAGATTTTCGTTCGGGTTGGCCTGCCATGTCCTTCCGAGCCGCCCACGTCCCGCCGTCTGCTGCTCTGCAAGGACCAGCGTCCCCTCCTCCGCCCAGCAGGCGGCCAGAGCCTTGGCGCAATTGTTCGTAGAATCGATCGTCTCAAAGGTGAAGATCTTTGAGCCGAACTTCCTGTGCCCCTTCTTCAGGGACGCCGTGTCGAGCGAGAATGACGTTGGAACCACTCTGTAGGGGAGGGGGATGAGATCTCTATCCGTAGGGTTGATGCTCTCGGTACAACATCCGAGTATAGACAAACAGGGATGGAAAGTCAAGGCTCACCTGGCAGCTGGATATGACACACTGGTTCCTTTTCTGCCACAATAGCACATAACCACTGCCTATTTGTCCGATGGCCGAAAGCGATCGCCCGAGCCGGATGACTCCTGCACTGACTCTAATCTATTGCTTCTCAATGCATTAGCCACTCTTCTCTCCCCACGTATCAGCCATGGCATGAATCTTGGGGCCATTCTGGGGAGGCAGGAGAAGCCCGGGCGCTCATTCAGAAGGAGACAGGTCTCATGAGTAAGATTATCGGCATCGATTTAGGAACAACCAACTCTGTTGTTGCGGTGATGGAAGGGAAGGACCCTGTGGTCATCGCCAACTCTGAAGGGGGGCGAACGACCCCGTCGGTGGTGGGCTTTGCGAAAAACGGTGAGCGCCTTGTCGGCCAGGCCGCCAAGCGCCAGGCGGTGACGAATTCCCAGAACACGGTCTTTTCGATAAAGCGGTTCATGGGAAGGTTCTACGATGAGGTGAACGAGGAGATGCGGCTCGTCCCCTACAAAGTGGTGCACGGGGACAACAACACGGCCCGCGTTGAGGCCGGAGGGCGTGTCTACTCCCCCCCTGAGATCAGCGCGATGATTCTCCAGAAGATGAAACAGACCGCCGAAGACTACCTCGGTCAGAAAGTGACCGAAGCCGTCATCACGGTCCCCGCATACTTCAACGACGCCCAGCGCCAGGCCACCAAGGAGGCGGGCGAGATCGCCGGCCTGCAGGTGAAACGGATCATCAACGAACCGACGGCGGCCGCTCTTGCCTACGGGCTCGACAAGAAACACAAGGATATCAAGGTCGCCATCTACGACCTCGGGGGAGGCACCTTCGATATCTCGATCCTCGAGCTGGGGGAGGGGGTCTTCGAAGTGAAGTCGACCAACGGCGACACGCACCTTGGTGGCGACAACTTTGACCAGCGCGTCCTCGATTTTATCGCAGACGAGTTCAAAAAGCAGGAGGGGATCGACCTCCGCAAGGACCCGATGGCGCTCCAGCGGATCCGCGAAGCGTCGGAGAAGGCAAAAATGGAGCTTTCCACCCTGATGCAGACGGAGATCAACCTGCCGTTCATCACCGCGACCGCCGACGGCCCGAAGCATCTCAACATGACTCTGACAAGGGCCAAGTTCGAGCAGCTCGTGGACGACCTGGTTCAGCGGACTCTCGGTCCGACGGAACGTGCGTTGAAAGACGCGGGGCTTTCGCCCACGCAGATCGATGAAGTCATCCTTGTCGGCGGCATGACCCGCGTGCCGCGGGTCCAGCAGATCGTCAAGGAGATGTTCGGGAAGGAACCCCATAAGGGGGTGAACCCCGACGAAGTGGTGGCGGTCGGCGCCGCGATTCAGGGGGGTGTCCTCTCCGGCGACGTGACCGACGTGCTCCTGCTTGATGTGACCCCGCTCTCTCTCGGTATCGAGACGCTGGGGGGGGTGATGACGAAACTTATCGACGCGAATACGACCATCCCGACAAAGAAAAGCGAGATCTTCTCGACCGCCTCCGACAGCCAGCCCTCGGTGGAGATCAACATTCTCCAGGGGGAACGCCAGATGGCCAATGACAACCGAACGCTCGGGAAGTTCCATCTGGACGGGATCCCGCCGGCCCCGCGCGGCATGCCGCAGATCGAGGTCACCTTCGACATTGATGCCAACGGCATCCTGCACGTCTCCGCGAAAGACAAGGGGACGGCGAAGGAACAGTCCATCCGCATCACCTCGTCCAGTGGCCTGAGCAAGGAGGAAGTGGACAAGATGAAGTCGGACGCGGCCGCCCACGTGCAGGAGGACAGGAAGAAGCGGGAAGAGGTCGACATGAAGAACCAGGCCGACAACCTCGTCTTCCAGACGGAGAAACAGCTCAAGGAGTATGGCGACAAGATCAGCGCTGAGGCGAAGGCGAAGGTCCAGTCCGCCAGCGACAAACTCCGGGAGGCTCTCAAGATCAACAACGCCGCCTCGGTCAAGAGCTCCATGGAGGAGCTGAACGCGGCGTGGAACGAGGCGTCGTCCCAGATGTACCAGCAGGCGACCCAGGCCGGAGGGCAGCCCGGCGCGGGTGCGCAACAGGGACCTGCGGGTGAGCCACAGCGGACGCAGGAGGAGAAGAAGGTGGAGGACGCGCAGTTCGAAGTGGTGGATGACAAGGATAAAGAAAAGAAATGATCCGGTGAGCGTTGTTCGAAACAAAAGGCGAGGCGACCCCTCGCCTTTTGCGTGCAGGGGGGGGCATGCCTGACCTGTCTTCCCCCGGAAAGGACCAGACAATGAATCTCAATAAGTTCACGGTAAAATCTCAGGAGGCGATTCAGAACGCCCAGGAAATCGCCTCGAGCTACGGCAACCAGTTCATCGAGCCCGAACACCTGCTCGCGGCCCTCGTGCAGGACGCCGAAGGGACGGTGAGCCCCATCCTCCGGAAAATCGGCGCCAACCTCGCGGCGGTGAAGATCAAGGTCAACGAGGCGATGGAGAAGCTCCCGAAAGTCAGCGGTTCGACCGTCGTGGGCCAGT
>Ga0315276_10004699_pt1 | contig 12561 bp, 9 predicted proteins | sample YL17G05_0_MG_FD_204542 | JGI IMG/M metagenome (GOLD analysis project Ga0315276, IMG submission 204542) | Sediment microbial communities from Yellowstone Lake, YNP, Wyoming, USA - YL17G05_0 | ecosystem: Environmental > Aquatic > Freshwater > Lake > Sediment | place: USA: Wyoming | collected... | reverse complement strand
GGTGGTATCGAGCGTGGGCGCGAAGGCGTAGTACGCACAGTCGCTACCGTCCTTGATGCCGATCTGGGCCGCATCCGACCCGTCGTCATAGATCACCATGACGCCGGCGCCGTTGTTCTTCGCGTAGTTCATCCCGCTCACGTCGATGCTGTTGGCCCCCATCGCCACCACGCCAAGACCCGTGATGTCCGCGCGGTACGTTGTGGTGTGAGCGTTGGTGTAGAAGTAAGTCGGCCCGCCGATGAGGGTCCCCGTAACCGTGTTCCCCTCGACGGTGATCTGGTTGTCACCCACAGCGGTCGGGTTGTTGCCCTCCCAGTAGATGAGAACTTGCTTGACGGTCCCCGGCACGTTGACCGCGATCGTCGCGGGTTGGACGTTCCGAGTGCCGACACCGCCGACAACGATCCCCGTTCCCGGTGTGAGAGCGATATCGATGTCGCCGAGCGTCTCCGTTCCGTTGAGAGCGGATTTGAGGACCCCTTGGGTCCCCGCATTCGGGATCTGGATGGCGTCGTCTTGGCTACACCCGAGGGCGACAACGCCCAAAATAGCCGCAATAGAAAGGAATTTAAGTACGTTTCTCACAACAGGTACCCCCTGTGGTTAGTGGTGAGCCTGAGGCATTATCCCCCCGCTTGCTTGCGGAGCAACGATTGTAGCATACGGACGCCTCAGTTTCAATATCAAAAAGGGGCCGCCGCCGAAGGGCGGCGCGCCCCCGCGCGCCCGCGGGAAGGACCGGGGGACCTCCCGCCGTCCTTCCCGGAGGGGACCTCGCCGAGGAACGACGGGGAATTGGGGGGAGCGATACGGACTCTCGAAGAGCGCTGCGCGGGACCCCGGGGGTATGGTAGATTCGATGGTGGCGGACGACGAGAAGCGCCGCCCGGTAGATCGACGGTGAGATGGACCACAAGGAGAAACGGCCGTGAGCGCATACCGCCCCAGCGTCGAGTTTCGCAAGAAGAGCGAGTCCCTTTGGGCCGCGATCCACGAGCATCCCTTCGTTCGTGGGATCGGTGTGGGAGATCTCCCGCGCGATCGGTTCGAACACTACCTCCGGCAGGACTACGTCTATCTCATCGAGTTCAGCCGCGTTCTCGCCGTCGCCTCGGCGAAGTCCGATGGGCTCTCCGAGATGGGATACTTCGCGAAGCTTCTCCACGCGACCTTGGAGTTCGAGATGGCCCTCCATCGAAGGACGTGCGCGGATTTCGGGATCGGCGCTGACGAACTCGAGAGAGTTGAGCCTTCGCTCATCACCACCGCGTACACGAACTTTCTTGTCCGGACCTGTTACGAGGGGCGTTCCGCCGACATACTCGCGGCGCTTCTCCCGTGCGAGATGGGCTACGTCGAGGTCGCGGAGCGACTGGTGAAAAAGGGACTGCCGGCCGACCGGCACTACAAGGATTGGATCGAGACTTACTCGTCGGCGGAGTTTCGCGAGTTCGCCGAGTGGGTGGCGGCGAAGCTGGACGAGTCGGCGGCCGGCTCGCCTCGACGCGCCCTCGAGCGTTTGTATCGCTTGTACGAGACGAGCGCGCGTTTCGAGCTGCTTTTCTTCGACATGGGTTGGAAGTGCGAGACGTGGCCGGTGGTCCCTCCGGTCTAGTCGCGCGCCTGCCGTTTCTTCGGCCGGTAGACATGCGTGCTCTCGCCGAAGAACGCTTCAGCCGCTTCCATCAAGGTTTCCGAAAGCGTCGGATGGGGATGGATCGTCAGGGCGACATCCCTCGCCGTCGCGCCCATTTCTACGGCGAGAACGCCCTCCGCGATGAGCTCGCCCGCGCCCGGCCCCACGATCCCCACACCGAGCACCCGTTCGTTCGAGGGGTCGATGAGGAGCTTGGTGAATCCGTCGCTGCGCCCCAGCGTCTTCGCTCTCCCCGAAGCGGCCCAGGGGAAACGGGCGACCGTGATGTCGCGCTTGGTTTCCCGGGCCTCGCGCTCCGTGAGCCCGCACCAGGCGATCTCGGGGTCGGTGAAGACCACTGCGGGGATCGCCACTGGCTCGAACGCCGCTTTGTGCCCCGCGATAATCTCCGCGGCGACCCTTCCCTCGTGCGACGCCTTGTGCGCAAGCATCGGCTCGCCGGCAACGTCCCCTATGGCGAGGATCGACGGGACGCGGGTACGGCACGACGAGTCGATTCCTATGAACCCGCGATCCGAAACTTCGACGCCGAGCGCTTCGAGCCCTAACCCGCCGGAGTTCGGTCTGCGCCCGACGGCGACGAGCACCTTCTCGAACGTCGTGTCCTTTTCGACCCCGTCCTTGCCGCGCAGCCGCACTTCGACGCCGTTTTTTCCCTCCTGCACGGCGCTCACCGTGGTCTCGAGGTGGATCGACGCAAACACCGGCTCGATTCTTTTCCGGAGGACCGTTACCAGGTCCGCGTCGACGCCCGGCAGAAGGTTCGGCATCATCTCGACGACGGTCACACGGGACCCGAGCGCCGCGTACACGCTCCCGAGCTCGAGGCCGATATACCCGCCGCCAACCACGAGAAGCGTGTGGGGAACTTCGTCGAGGTCGAGCGCTCCCGTGGAGTCGATCACCCGCGCTGAATCCATGGCGACCCCGGGGACCGCGGCGGGCCGCGACCCGGTGGCGACCACGGCGTGCTCAAAATCGAGAGTCTCCCTCGCGGTATCGGTCCTCTCGATCTCGAGGGTTTGTGGACCGAGGAATCTCGCACGGCCCTGGATGAAGCGGACCTTCCGTTGGCGGCAGAGCTGCCCGAGCCCGCCGGTCAGAGATTGGACGACTCCGTTCTTCCAGGATCGCAGCTTGTCGATGTCGATCCGCGGGGGATCGAACGTGACGCCCCACTCCGCCGCTTCTCCGGCGCCGCGGACCGAGGCCGCCGCATGGAGCAGCGCCTTCGACGGGATGCAACCCCGGTAAAGGCAGACGCCGCCGGGGCTCGGTTCGGGGTCGATGAGGGTGACTTGCGCCCCGAGATCGGCGGCGAGAAATGCGGCGGCGTAACCGCCGGGGCCGCCACCGATGACGGCGAGTGTCGTTGTGTTCTCGTGCTCTTTCATGATCCTCTCCGTTGTCTCGCGTTGATCCGGTGCCCACCCGCCTCCAGCGGGACGGGGGCCCGCGAGACTTGTCAGCCTTCGAGCCACATCAGAATCGGTTCTTCGAGCGCCTGCGCGATCCACCGGAGGAAGCGCGCGGCGTCCGCGCCGTCGACGAGACGGTGGTCGTATGAGACGCAGAGGGGGAGAATGAGTCGCGGCTCGAGCCGCCCTTCGATGTATGCAGGTTCCAACCTCGCGCGGGCGGCCCCGAGAATCGCCACCTGAGGCGCATAGACGATCGGTGTAAAACCCGTGCCGCCGATCCCGCCGAGGTTCGTCACGGTGAACGTCCCGCCATCGAGCTCATCGGGCGTTATCTTGCGCGCGCGCGCCCTGTCGGCGATCGCGTTGAGCTCCATCGAGAGCTGCGTGACGTTCTTCGTGTCCACGTTTCGAAGAACGGGGACGAAAAGCCCGCGTTCGGTGTCGACCGCGACGCCGATGTGGCAGTACTTCTTGTAGACGATCTCCTGCTTTTCGGTGTCGATGCTCGCGTTGAACTTGGGAAAGACTCTGAGAGCCGATGCGGCGGCTTTGAGCAAGACCGCGGTAATCGTGAGTTTTCCGCCGGCCTTTTCCACTCGGACGCCGTGCTTTCTCAACGCGGCGTCGAGCGATGTGATGTCCGCCTTGTCGTGTTGCGTGACGTGCGGAATCTCTTTCCACGCCTCGCTCATCGCGCGCGCCGTTACCTGCCGGATCTTCGACATGGGTTCCCGAACGATCGGTCCCCACTTGCTTGATTCGACGGTGGCCGGGCTCTGCGCCGGGCGCGGCCCGGGCGCGGCGCCCGCGACGGCGTGTCTGGCGAACTCCTTCAAGTCGGCCTCGAGGATCCGCCCGCCGTCTGCGCTGCCTTTGACATTGCGAAGGTCGACACCGAGCTCGCGGGCCAGGCGGCGGACTCCGGGAGTGGCGAGCGGGGGAGCCTCCGTGGGGATCGGTGTCTCGCCGGCAGCGACGGTTCTCTCGCCGGCTTTTTCGACGGCGCTCGTGGGCGACTCCTTCACGGGTCGTTTGTCCACGGCCTCGGTCCGGGGCCCCGAATCCACCGGCGCCCTCGGCTCGCGCGTTTTGGGTCGCGGCTCGCCTGCCGGTTTGACGACATTCCCCGCGGATGTATCGGCGGTGTCGATGGTCATGAACACTTGACCGACCTTCACCGTCTCTCCGGGTCTGACGAGGATCTCCGCCACTTTTCCCTTGTGCGGCGACGGGACTTCGAGCACGGCCTTGTCCGTTTCGAGCTCGAGGAGCGGCTGGTCGACGCCGACCTCGTCGCCGACCGACACGAGGATCTTGATGACGTCGCCGCTCTCTACGTTTTCGGATATTTCCGGAAGCCTGACCTCTCTTATCATGTCGCTTGTCCTTCGTTAGGAATACAGCGGACTCGGTTTGTCGGGATCGATGTCAAGTTCCTTCATCGCACGTGAGACTATCGCGGGTTCGAGCAGCCCATCGCGGGCGAGCCCGTGGAGAGCGGCGAGCGCGATGTGACGGGCGTCGACCTCGAAGAAACTCCGAAGCGCGGCTCTCGAATCGCTCCGTCCGAAGCCGTCGGTCCCCAGTGTGACCACGCGCCCCGGTACCCACCGGGCGACCGTGTTGGGAAGCACCTTGAGGTAGTCGGAGACCGCCACGAAAACGCCCCGCTCGCCGGCGAGGGCCCTCCCGATGTAGGGGATTTCGGGCGCGGCCGAAGGGTGAAGCATGTTGCGCCGTTCCGTCTCGATGGCATCTTTGTAGAGCTCCTTGTAGCTCGTCACGCTCCACACGTCCGCGCCGATCCCGTATCTCTCTGCCAGGATCCGTTGGGCTTCGAGCGCCTCGTTCACCAGCGCGCCGCTTCCGAGGAGGTGCGCCTTGCGTCCTCCGGCGGGTTCCCCCGGTCGTGCGCGTCCCGGTGATTCATCGCCGGCTGAATTGAGCCGGTAGATGCCTTTGAGTATCCCCTCTTTGACGCCGGCCGGCATCGGCGGCATCCGGTACGGTTCGTTCATGACGGTGAGATAGTAAAAGATGTCCTCTTGCTTCTCGAACATGCGGTAAATCCCGTCGCGTATGATCACGGCGAGCTCGTACGCGAACGCGGGGTCGTACGCGACGAGGTTCGGGACGGGGAGAGCGAGAACGTGGCTCTGTCCGTCCTGGTGTTGGAGCCCCTCGCCGGCGAGCGTCGTCCGGCCCGCGGTGCCGCCGAGGAGAAATCCCCTCGTGCGCATGTCAGCGGCGGCCCATATGAGATCGCCGATCCTCTGAAGCCCGAACATAGAATAAAAGATGAAAAACGGGATCGTGGTGATTCCGTGGGTGGCGTAGGAGGTCCCGGCAGCGATGAACGAGCACATCGCCCCCGCCTCGTTGATCCCTTCCTCGAGGACCGCGCCGTCTTTGGCCTCGCGATAGTAGAGAAGGTTGTCGCGGTCGACCGGGTCGTAGAGCTGACCGAGCCGCGAATATATCCCCACCTGGCGGAAAAGCGACTCCATCCCGAATGTGCGCGCCTCGTCGGGGACGATGGGGACGACGTACCGCCCGATTTCCTTGTCTCGAAGGAGCTTCGAGAGCAGGTGGACGAAGACCATCGTCGTGGCGACCTCACGCTCACCGGTGCCCTCGTAGAATTCCTGAAAGAGCGCCTCCGGAGGGGTCTTCAGGCTTACCGCGTTGACCGTGCGTGAGGGGAGGTACCCGCCGAGCGCCCGGCGGCGGGCGTGAAGATAGCGAGCCTCGTCGCTGTCGTCGGGCGGTCTGTGGAACGGCGCATCGGCCACCTTCTCGTCGGAGATGGGGATCGAGAACCGGCTCCGAAACTCGCGGAGCTCCTGCTCGTTGAGTTTCTTTTGCTGGTGGCTGATGTTCTTTCCCTCGCCGCTCTCGCCGAGCCCGTACCCCTTGATCGTCTGGGCGAGAATCACCGTCGGCGAGCCCACGTGCTCGACCGCCGCCTTGTACGCCGCGTACACTTTTTTGGAGTCGTGCCCTCCCCGCTTGAGCTTCCGGATCTGCTCGTCGGAGTAGTTCTTGACGAGATCGAGCAGCTCGGGATATTTCCCGAAAAAATCCTTGCGAATGAAATCGCCGCTCGAAACGGTATACTTCTGGAACTGACCGTCCACCACTTCGTTCATCCGTTCGACGAGAAGACCGCCTGCGTCCTGCTCGATCAGGGGATCCCAATCGTCTCCCCAGATCACCTTGATCACGTTCCAACCCGCCCCGCGAAACGCGGTCTCGAGCTCCTGTATGATCTTCCCGTTGCCTCTCACGGGGCCGTCGAGCCGCTGGAGGTTACAGTTGACGACGAAGATCAGGTTGTCGAGCTGTTCGCGTGAGGCGAGGGTGATCGCGCCGAGCGCTTCCGGTTCGTCCATCTCACCGTCGCCGAGGAAAGCCCACACCTTCTCCACGGCGTGCGGTTTGAGTCCGCGGTTCATGAGGTACTGATTGAAGCGGGCCTGGTAGATCGCCATGATGGGAGCGAGTCCCATGGAAACGGTGGGGAACTCCCAAAAGCTGGGCATGAGCCACGGGTGGGGGTAGGACGAGAGTCCGCCGCCGTGTTTGAGTTCACGCCGGAAGTTCTCGAGGTCGTCCTCGGTGATTCGCCCCTCGAGGTACGCCCTTGCGTAAATCCCCGGCGACGCGTGTCCCTGGAAATAAACCATATCGGAATCCCTATCGCCCGTCTTCGCTTGGAGGAAGTGGTTGAAGGCGACCTCGAAGAGTGTCGCGGACGACGCGTACGTGGAGATGTGTCCGCCGATTCCGCTTTCGACGCGGTTCGCGCGGACCACCATCGCCATTGCGTTCCACCGTATGATCGACTTGATCCGGCGTTCGATCTCGATGTTACCCGGGTAGGGGGGCTCGAGGTGTCGGGGGATCGTATTGATGTATGGAGTGGTCCCCGGGCATGGGGCCGCAACACCGTACTTCTGGGCGCGGGTTGTCAGACGGGATAGAAGGTCACGGACCCGCTCGGCCCCAGCTCGGTTGAAGACGGAGTCGAGGGATTCCACCCACTCGAGATTTTCGGCCTCGGCCTCTTCCCGCGACCTCTTGTCCTGAGCGTCCGTCATAGACACCTCGTGAAACTGCTTGGGAGAACGTACAGTTGCGGGAGCCGGCGGCGTTGGCGGCGGATGCCGTTCGATCAGATCCAGCTGTCGATATTAGCGGCGAACGCCCCCAATGTCAAAAAAAACAGCCCCGCGGGCGCCTGCGTTCGGCTACCGGATACCTTCGTGCGGGGATCGGCATGCGGCGCAGCGAAAGCGGGGTGAAATTCCGGCGTTATTGGTAACTAATTAATTTGCAAGCAGTTGTGTTGCTTATTTCCGAATCGACTTTCAAATGACGCTGCATCGGCAACTCGCGAGCCATCCTGAGGGCGTATTTTTGTTGACAGCCGGGCCGATGATCGCATATTTAGTCACCGGAAACGCCGAACGACCGTCGAAACTGCGGCTTATGTCAAAAGACTACGGGATGCGGCGGTTCTCGTGACTTTCGTTCCGTTGATGGGAGACGAGGGACAAGGAGAGGCAGGTCATGGAGGAATTCTGCGCGTACTGCGGAGAGGAAGTCGTCGGAGAGGGTGTTCATCGCAGCGACAATGTGTTTTGCAGTCAGGAGTGTCTCGACGCGTACAACGAGGAGGAACTCTTGTTCATAGATGAAGAAGAACGGGACGACTTCTGATTGGAACCGAAGAATTGGGCATCCCGGGGCGGCTCGCGCGAGTCCGCCCCGGTTTCGTTTCCGGCCTTCATAGGCCGCCCCATCCCGGGACGGCGCGATCGAGTCCATCCCGGTTTCGTTTTAAACCCCATGGCATTCCGACCGGTCTAGATGTTCGGGCGGCAAACCTTGAAGAAAATGCACTGCCGGCACACGTCTCTCCGCTCCACCTTGGCGAATCTCTCCTCGCTGGTGTTGTTGTCCGTGTCTGCAAGCGCGGTCATGTCGGCGATGCTGCCCCGGATATATGCGAGGATCTCCTCGAGTGAGCGGTCGGTGAGCCTGTGCTCGTCGACGACTCCCCGGTAGAGATCGAAACGCCGCGTGACCACGTTGTCGAGGGGGGCCCGGTACTTCTCTCGCGCGTAGAGCGCGTAACACCCCATCTGGAGGGAAAGCCCCGGATCCCACTCCCTTTTCCCCGTTTTCCAGTCCCAGACGACGACATCGCCGTCCTCCCTCGTCGCGCAGTCGAGCTTGATCCTGATTTTCACCGCGTCGAGATGAATCGAGGAGAACTTCTCGACCTCGAGAAAGGCCGCCGGAGGTGTCTCCCGGAGTCCGGCGAAATGCTCCGAATCGTAGAACGTCTTCAGGTACATCGAGGCGTCGTCCGCGGCGGCCTTCCACTGCTCGTCGGTGACCGGGACGTCGTACTCGTGCTCGAAGAGACCACAGTACTGCTTCGGGTTCTCGCGGTACCTCCCGCTCTTCGAGTCGCGGAAATCCCGGCGCATGACGTTTATCGTGATCGAAAGGATCTCGTCGATACCGAGGAGCGGGACGCCTCTCGACAGGTTCTGGAGGCTCCTCGCGATGCAGTCGTGGACGATCTGTCCCACCCAGATCGCCCGGTTCTTGAGCTGTTTGAGGACGTAGATCTCGCGGGTTCTCTCCGCGGCGTCTCTCTGCCAGCCGTCCCAGTGGCCGTAGTAGTTGAAATAGTATTTCCGGGGACACTCCTGGAAAACGGCGTCGCGCGAGACCGACCAGGAGAAGGTATTTTTGAAAACGGGTGTCACGGTCCTCCTTCGGGGCGGCGTTTCCCGTTGCGATGGGGCGCCGCGCACTGGTATTCTCGCCAATTCGACACGGCGTTGGCAAGGAGAACGTGATGCGCATCGACACACTCACCGTCGGGATGTTCCAGAGCAACTGTTTCGTCGTGTCCTGCGAGGACACCGGCGAGGCGATCATCATCGACCCGGGTGACGAAGGGGATCGTATCGTCGATCACGTGAAGGGGAAGAAGCTCGACGTGAAGTTGATCGTCTGCACCCACGCTCACATCGACCATGTCGCCGCGCTCCCCGAAGTGGCCCCCGTTCTCGGCGCCCCCGTGGTCATGCACAAGGACGAGCTCGTCCTCTACGAAAACCTCGACCGGCAGGCCATGCTCTTCGGACTGGAGCCGCCGGGGAAGGTGAAGATCGACCGTTCTCTTGCCGACGGCGAAAAGATTGTGTTTGGGAAAGTCACGGGAGAGGCGATCCACACCCCCGGTCATTCCCCGGGGGGGATCTCGATCGTGTTCAGAGACGAGAACCCACCGGTGATCTTCGCCGGGGACGTGCTCTTCCGGGGAAGCATCGGGCGGACCGACCTCATGGGGGCGAGCGAGCGGCAGATGGCCAAGACGCTAAAGGAGATCTTCCTCGAGCTTCCCAACGAGATGGTCGTCTATCCGGGGCACGGTCCCGAGACGACGATCAGCCGCGAGAGACGCTCCAATCCGTTCCTCATCGACGCCGACGGCTGGGACATGTAAGCCCTCCGCGGCCCTCCAACCCCAAAAACAAGATTATAGCGCGGGTGTGTCCGGCGGCTTTGTCGTTTCGGCATGGGCGCGGTGGGCGTGGTAGGAGCTTCGAACGAGCGGGGCCGATTCGGCGTGTTTGATCCCGAACTCGAGGGCCTTTTCGCGGAGCATTTCGAATTCCTCGGGCGTGTAGAACTTCTCGACGGGGAGCGAGTTACTTTTGGGGCTCAAGTACTGTCCGACGGTCACGATGTCGCAACCCGTCGCGGCGATGTCTTTGAGCGTCTCCAGCACTTGCCCGGTCGTCTCCCCGAGCCCCACCATGATTCCACACTTCGTGCGAATGTCGAGCCCGTGTTTCTCGTGGTAGTCGACCGTATCCCGTATGACACGGAGGGACTGGTCGTAGACGGCGACCGGGCGGACGCGCCGGTACAGGGCCTTCACCGTCTCGAGATTGTGGGCAAGCACCTCGGGGTTGGCCTCGAGGACGATCTCGAGGAGGTCTCTCCGGCCGTTGAAATCGGGGATCAGCACCTCGACCTTGCAGTGGGGGAGGCGCGCCCGGATCGCTTTGATCGTATCGGCAAAGTGCGCGGCCCCTTCATCGGGAAGATCATCGCGGTCGACCGAGGTCACGACCGCGAACTGGACTCCCATTTTCTCCGCCGCCCGCGCCACGTTCTCCGGCTCCTCCGGATCGACGGGGCCGGGCGAGCCCTTTTTCACCGAACAAAAACCGCAGTGGCGCGTGCACACGTCGCCGAGGATCATGAACGTCGCCGTCCGTTGGTTCCAGCACTCGTAGATGTTGGGGCACCGCGCTTCCTGGCAAACGGTGTGGAGCGAGTGGTCCGAAACGAGCGAGCCGACCTTCTTGAAGTTCTCGGTGGTTTTTAGCGAGATCTTGAGCCACTCGGGGCGGGGAATCCGTTCTTTTCTAGGCACGGCGCGCCTCCTCTTCGACGGGGGCGAGGCCGACGTCTCGTGCAAGCTCCGCGTCTGGCGCGAAGCCGGCCTCGAGTGCGAGGGCAAGCTCCGCGTCTGGCGCGAAGCCGACATCGGACGCGAGCACAATCTCGCGGGAGAACACGCGGGAGAACACGCGGGCCACGGCCTCCTTGACCGCCGGCATGTCCGCCGGACGCCCGAGCTCGCGTTCGATCGACGTCATCTTGCAGCCCTCGATCCCGCACGGGACGATCAGCGAAAAGTAGGAAAGGTCGGTGTTCACGTTTAGCGCAAACCCGTGTGAGGTGACCCATCGCGAGATCCGGATCCCCAGCGAGGCGATCTTCCGCGGCCCGACCCACACGCCGCGGTGTGTGGTGTGACGATGAGCTTCGATCGAAAACTGCGCGAGCGCGCGAATCAGCACTTCTTCGACGTCGGTCACATACCGGCGAATGTCGCGCCGCCCCTCCTCGAGGCGGAGGATGGGGTATCCCACGAGCTGCCCGGGACCGTGGTAGGTGACGTCTCCACCCCGGTCGGTCTCAACCAGGGCGACTCCCTTCGCGGCGAGAAGCTCGCCGCTCGCGAGGAGCGTGGAGCCGCTCGCGTTCCGCCCTCTCGTCACCACGTGGGGGTGTTCGAGGAGATAGAGCGCCTCCTCCGTCCCCCCCGCATGGAGCCTCGCGACGGACTCGCGCTGCACACCCAGGGCGGTGCCGTAGGGGATGAGGCCGAGATCGTGGAGCGTAACGCGTCTCATCTTGCCGTCCTCAACGCGGCGTCTCGAGATCATTGACGACGTACGCAAGGAACCTCGCCGCGTCGGCCCCATCGACCAGACGATGGTCGTACGAGATACTTAGATACATGATCGGCCGGATCGCGATGGCGTCGTCGATCACAACGGGGCGTTTCTTGATGACGCCGACACCGAGTATCGCCACCTGTGGCTGGTTGATGATCGGGGCCCCCATCAAGGTGCCGAAAATCCCGGGGTTCGTTATGGTGAACGTCCCGCCCTGGACCTCGTCGACGGAAAGCCGCTTGGTTCTCGCACGCTCGGCGAGATCGTTGATCGAGGTCGCGAGCCCGAGAAGATTCATCTGTTGGGCCTGTTTCACCACCGGCACGATGAGACCCCAATCGAGCGAGACGGCGATCCCCAAGTTGACGTCCTTGTGATAGACGATCGTGTCTTCGCCTTCCACCGATGCGTTCAGCTTCGGAAACGCCTGGAGCGCGTGAACCACGGTCTCGGCGATGAACGTGGTGAAGGTGAGTTTCACGCCCGAGCGCTCGAACTCTCCCTTGAGCGCATCGCGCCGTTTGAAGACGCTCTGCATGTCGCATTCCTGCCATGACTGGACGTGAGCGGAGGTCCGGCGGCTCATAATCATGTGCTCGGCGATTTTCCTGCGCATGATGCTCATCTTCTCGCGGGCCTCGCGTTCTCCAGGAGGAAAGACGATCCCGGGTGTGACGGGCGGCTCGGAAGTGGGGCCCGCTTTGGGCCCCGGCGCGGTCGGAGCGGGATGCGGCGCCGGCGTGAGGACGCCCGCGCCAGGTGCCGCAACGGGTCCCTCCTGATGTTCGATATACGTGAGGATATCCCTCTTGGTCACCCTCCCGCCGATCCCCGTGCCATCTATGAGGGTGAGGTCGACACCGTGTTCACCGGCGATCTTCCGAACCACCGGTGTCGATTTCGTTTTTCGTCTGAGCGCCGCCTCGTCTTCGCGCGTAACCGGGCCGCCCGCGGGTGCTCCCGCCGGTGCAGGGGCGGGTCTCGGCGGGACGGCGGCGGGAGTTTGGGGCTTGGCTGGGGCCGCGGCGGGTTTGGGTGTCGCGGGAGGTGCCATGGGCGCCGCGGGTTCTCGCACCGGTTCGGGACGCGGCGAAGCGGCCTTGTCCTTTGCCGGCTCCTGGCGCGAAGCACCAGCCGTCTTCGCTTCTCCCTCCGCGCCGATACGCGCCACGACGGTGTTGATCGGGACGGTGTCGCCTTC
>Ga0315276_10004698_pt1 | contig 12561 bp, 10 predicted proteins | sample YL17G05_0_MG_FD_204542 | JGI IMG/M metagenome (GOLD analysis project Ga0315276, IMG submission 204542) | Sediment microbial communities from Yellowstone Lake, YNP, Wyoming, USA - YL17G05_0 | ecosystem: Environmental > Aquatic > Freshwater > Lake > Sediment | place: USA: Wyoming | collected... | reverse complement strand
CGTTCGTGCCCACGGCCAGGTCGGCGATGGTGACGTCCTCGGTCTCGCCGCTGCGGTGGGAGATCACCGCGGTGTAGCCCGCGCGGTGCGCCATCTCGATGGCCGAGAGGGTCTCCGAGACGGTCCCGATCTGGTTGAGCTTGATGAGGATCGAGTTGGCCACGCCTTCGCGGATGCCGCGCGCCAGGCGCTCGATGTTGGTGACGAACAGGTCGTCGCCCACGAGCTGGATGCGCTGGCCCAGCCGCTTCGTGATGAGCGCCCAGCCCTCCCAGTCGTCCTCGGCCAGGCCGTCCTCGATGCTGACGATGGGGTAACGATCCACCAGGCCCGCGTAGTACTCGACCATCTCGGCCGGCGCGAGCTTGCGGCCCCCCTCGCCCTCGAGCACGTAGGCGCCACCCTTGAAGAACTCGCTGGCGGCGGGGTCGAGCGCGATCGCGATCTGTTCGCCGGGCTTGTAGCCCGCCACTTCGATGGCCTCGACCAGGAGCTTCAGGGGCGCCTCGTTGTTCTCGAGGTTGGGCGCGAAGCCGCCTTCGTCGCCCACGCCCGTGGCGAGGCCGCGCTTCTTGAGCACGCCCGCCAGCGTGTGGAACACCTCGGTCGCCCAGCGCAGCGCCTCACGGAACGAGGGCGCCCCGAGCGGCACGATCATGAACTCCTGCAGGTCCACGTTGTTGTCCGCGTGCTTGCCGCCGTTCACCACGTTCATGAGCGGCACCGGCAGGGTGCGCGCGTGCACGCCGCCGAGGTGGCGGTAGAGCGGCGTCTCGAGCGCCGCCGCTGCGGCCTTGGCCACGGCGATGGAGACGCCGAGGACGGCGTTCGCGCCGAGCTGGCTCTTGGTGGGCGTGCCGTCCAGCGCGATCATGGCCTGGTCGACGGCCAGCTGGTCGTAGGCCTCCATGCCGACGACGGTGGGGGCGATCTTCTCGGCCACGTTGCGCACGGCCTTCTGTACGCCCTTGCCGCCGAACCGGGCCTTGTCGCCGTCGCGCAACTCGAGGGCCTCGTGCTCACCGGTCGAGGCGCCGGAGGGGATGGCCGCCCGGCCGACGGCGCCGCCGGCGAGCTGGCAGTCCACCTCGAGGGTGGGGTTGCCGCGGGAGTCGAGGATCTCCCGGGCCTTCAGGGTCGTGATGGTCAGCATGAAGCCTCGCAGGGTGGGGAGGACGAAGCAGGACAGCCGAGTCCGGCGAGGCTACGTTCGGCTCCGGCGGCCGTCAAGCGGCCCGGTGGCCAACTCGAAGTCCCACAGGTCCTTGACCATTGCCGAACCGGGCGCCTAATGTCCGCAGCCATGAAACCTTCCCCGCCCGCCGCCCGTAGGCGGAGTTGAAGGTCGGCCGGTGAGCCTCAGCGATCCCGAGCTGGTCCGACGCTGTCTGGCCGGGGACGAGCGGGCCTACCGCGAGCTGATCGAGCGCTACGAGAGGCAGGTCTACTCGGTGGCCATGCGGATGCTGCGCGTGGCCGAGGATGCCGAAGACCTCACCCAGGAGACGTTCGTCCGCATGTTCAAGGCCCTCGACCGCTACGACCCCTCCCGGCCCTTCCCGGCCTGGCTGCTCACCATCGCCGCGCGCCTGAGCATCGACCAGCTGCGCCGGCGCCGGGTGAAGACGGTCCCGCTCTTCCGCAGCGAACCGGGCTCCGAGGAGGAGCACGTCATCGAGCTTGCGGATCCCGGACCGGGGCCCGAGGAACTGGCTGAGCGGCAGGAGGAGCAGCGGAGCGCCGACCGGCTGATCGGGTCGCTGCCCGAGCACTATCGCATCGTCGTGGTGCTGCGGCACCAGCAGGGACTTTCGTACGAGGAGATCTCCGAAGCCCTGCGGTTGCCGCTCGGCACCGTGAAGGCGCGCATCCACCGGGCGCGCGCCCTGCTGAAGGAACGACTGGAGACCGGGTCATGACGCGCTGTCCCGAGAACACCCGCATGCAGGATTTCCTGGACGGCGAGCTGCCGCCCGGGGAGGCCGTGGCCTTCCGCGCGCATCTGGCGGGCTGCCGGGACTGCGCCGCCGGGGTGGCGTCGTACCAGAGTCTCATCGCCACGCTCGAGCGGGCGCCACTCCTGGCGCCGCGGCCCGAGCTCACCGGGCGGATCCTCGAGCAGGTGCTGCCGTCGCGCGCGCGCCGCCGCCGGCTCGTGGCGCTGGGCTGGGGTTATGCGGGGGCGCTGGCCGCCTGCGTCGGGGTCGTCGCGCTGTGGGCGCTCCAGCCCGGGAGGAACGTGCTGATCGAGACGCTCTCGGGCCAACTGTCGCACCGGCTGCTGGGCGCGGGGCTCTTCGTGCTGAACATGCTCGGGGCTTCCGCGGTGCGCCTCGCGGACGGCTGGAGCCTGCTCCACGCGGTCGGCGAGCGCCTGGCACCGCTGTCGCGGGCGCTGGGCGCCGTGCTCACGGAGCCCAGCATCGTCTTCACGATCTGGGCGGCGGCCGCGGTCTGCGCGGCCCTGCTGTGGTGGATGCGGCCGCGGGCGAGCGCCGCGGCACGGGAGGTACGCCATGTCAGCGTCCTGGGGTTCTGAGGTGAGGAGTGGTCGGGTGGGTGGACGTGCCTGGGGTGCGGTGACGGGCGCTCTACTGGTGCTCGCCCTGGGCCTGGCGCCCGCGCTGGCGCTGGCGGCCAGCGACAGCGGGCGGGTGGTGCGTCACGTGCGCATCGGGCCCGCGGGCATCCAGATCGAGCGCTCCGGCCCCGGAGATAGCACGGGCCGCATTGAGTCCCGCAGCCACAAGGATCCCGAGGGCGTGATCAAGGTGGGCCGGCACGGTCTGACCGTGGAGACCCGGGAGAGCCGGGGTGGCGAGAGCGTGGTCGTCGGCGAGGACGGTTCCCTGGGCGGGACCTCCATCGTCGTGAACACCGGCGACGCGGGCCTGGTGCGGCTGTTCGCCGACGCCCACGTGCCCGCCGGGCAGACCATCCCCGGGGACGTGGTGGCCGTGTTCGGCTCGGCGGATGTCGGGGGCACGGTCGAGGGGGATGTGGTGGCCGTGTTCGGCTCGGTGCGCCTGCGCGCGGGGGCGAACGTGGAGGGCGACGCCATCGCGATCGGCGGTGTGCTCGACCAGCCTTCGGACGCGCACGTGGGCGGCCAGAGCGTGGCCGTCGGCATCATGTCGCCTGGCTGGGGCGTGCCGACGCTGGCCACGCTGCTCACGGTCGTGTTCCTGGGCTGGCTGGTCACGCTGATCCTGGGCTGGCTGCTCGCCCTGCTGTTCCCCGAGCGCATGCTGCGAATCGGAAGCACGGCCTCGCGCCACAGCGCGGGCTCGTTCTTCCTCGGCCTGCTCTCGGCCCCGCTCTTCGTGATCGCGCTCGTGCTGCTCTTCATCACCGTGGTCGGCATCCCGTTCGCGCTGCTGCTCCCGTTCGTCTACCTGCTGGCCATCTGGGCCGGCCAGATCGCCGGGAGCTATGTGCTGGGCTGCAAGATCGTGCACCGCCGGCCGGGTGAGGGCGGGCTGATGGGCCCGATCCTCGTGGGCACGCTGCTGGTCGCCCTGTGCTTCGGGCTGGGCGCGGCGCTGGCCGTGCCCGAGGGGCTCCCGCGCACGCTCTCCCTCTTCTTCACCCTGCTGGGAGTACTGCTGGTCGTGGGGCTCTCGATCATCGGGACCGGTGCGCTGATCCTCTCGCGCGTGGGCTCGCGCCCCGCGCAGCCCACGTCCCAGCCCGCCGCCGGCACCCCCGCCGTCTAGTCCAGGGCGCTCCGGCGCCCCAAGCGCGGGTTCCCGGGTCATTGAGGGCGGGCGCCCGCGAGTGAGGCGCGGCGCTGCGGCGCCCCAAAGGCGGGTTCGCGGGGCGTTGAGGGCGAGCGTGTGGGTACTTAGCCGTCCTCAATGCCCCGGGACCCCGCCCCGGAGATGAACGCCCAGACGCCCATCCCAGACGCCCGCCCCGGAGGTGGCTTTCCCCCCATGAGCCCGGGCAACGTGGGTGCTATTCCCCGCCCCGCGCGCCCGCGCGTCGGAAGTCGCGCCGGAGCGCCGCGCGGTCAGCGCGGAAGCCCACCCGCAACTACCTCCTTTGCATCGAGTTGCCAGTGCCCTCGGACCGCGCGGCTACTGCCTCGAAAGGGCCTGGCGGATGGCATGTTTGTGGCGTTGAAGCTCCGGCATGGAGCCCATCCTCCGCGCCCGTCACGCCGCACGCCAGGCCGCACTGGCTGGCCTGCTCGCCGGCCTGCTCGTCGCGCCGGCCCGCGCCAACGAGCTGGCGACCAGCGGCGTGCCGACCTCGAGCCGCATCGTCATCCACGACGCCCAGGAGACCCTGCGTGACTGGTGCCGCCTGGACGCCGGCGGCGCACTCTGGCTCGTGCTGCCGGGTGGGATGAGCTTCGAGCTGGTCACCTCCACCGCGGACCCCGCCATCACGAACCACGGCGACGGGTCCTTCCACGTCTTCGACGCCGACGAAGTGCGCGCCGCGCTGGCCGCGGTGCGCTACCCGCTCGACGGCGTGGCGGCCGACGTCTTCATCCTGCCCTACCCGCGCCGCGCCGGTCTGACCTCGGCGGCGGGGCCCGGGCTCATCCTGCTCTCGCCGGGCGTCTACCCGCTGCCGCGCGAGCAGCAGCACTCGGAGTTCGCCCACGAGCTCGGCCACGTCGTCCACTACGCGTGCCTGCCCGACCCGGACGTCGCGGCGTGGGACCGCTACCGCGCGCTGCGCGGCATCAGCGATTTCGCCACCTATTCCGCCCAGAGCCTGGCGCACGCCGACCGGCCGCACGAGATCTTCGCCGAGGACTTCCGCGCGCTGTTCGGCGGCGCGCTGGCCAATTCGACCGGGAGCATCGAGAACGCCTCGCTCACGCCGCCCGGACAGGTTAAGGGCCTGGCAGACTTCATGCTTTCGCTCTCAGGAGTGCCGCTGACCGTCACGCTCGGTGCGCGTCCCAATCCGTCGCGCGGCCCGGTGGTCTTCTCGCGGAAGGGCTCCGCGGCGGTGGCGCTCGACCTGTTCGACCTCGCGGGTCGCCGTCTGGCGACGGTCGCGCCCGAAGCCGGCGCCGGCTGGCAGCGCTGGAGCTGGGACGGCCGGGACGAGTCCGGCCGCCGCGCCGGTCCCGGTGTGGTCTTCGCCCGGGTGCGCGACGGCAGCGCCAGCGCGCGCGTGACCCTGCTGCCCTGACGCTCCTCCGCGCGGCCTGAGGCCGCGCCCGGCCGCGGCTACCGCGCGCCGAAGAGATCCTCCAGCCCGAATTCCTCCGTGAGCGCACGCGCGTGCTCGTCGCCGAAGCCGGCGAAGTTGCGCGCCGCGTCGAACAGCGAGCGGGGCAGGCCGGTGAGCAGGCCGAAGGGCTCGTCGCGTCCGCCCCCGACCTCGCCCGACAGCCAGCCCTCGACCTCCGCCGCGTCCTCCACGCTCAGGGGCTTGAGCGTCGCGGACACCACCACGTAGTAGTGCTGGTCCGCGAGCAGCGGACCGACGCGCCCGACCGGCAGGGGCAGGGGGTGCGAGAGGATGGCGCGCACCGAATCCAGTCCGGGCACGACCAGCGGCCGGGCGCCGGTGCGCTCGAGGCGGTAGGCGGCGCTGCGGAAGTCGTAGCGCAGGCGCAGCTCGGCGTCGAAGGCGCTCTCGAGGGCGTCGAACCAGCCGACGCGCCGCCGCCACAACTCGGCATGCAGCGTGAGCGTCGCCGGCATGCCGCGCGCGAGGCTGCCCTCGACGCGCGGCTCGAACAAGTCGCCGAGCCGCACGTCCACCCACAGGTAGCCGCTCCGCTCGCGGGGCGGCTGGGCCGTGATCTCGAGCGCCCGCGCGGCCGGCACCAGCGCCAGCAGGAGCAGGAGCGCGGTGCACGCCAGGTTCCCGGACCGCCGGGTGGGGCGTGGCGGTCCGCAGGTGGGGGCGGGGAGCGGGGAGCGCAGCACGAGGGGTGCCGGGTCAGAAGGGCCGCTGGAGCCGCGCGCTGAAGACCGCGCCGGAGCGCGGTCGCTGCAGGCTGCGGGCCACGTACACCCGCAGGTTGTCCTCCGAGGTGGCCAGGCCGAAGCCGCCGTCCACCTGCAGATGCTGACGGGCGGGGTCCCACGCGTGCCCCAGGTCGTCCCAGGCGCGGCCGGCGTCCACGAACGCGATCGCGTGCAGCCCGGCGTCGAATCCGCGGGGACGCACGCGCCGCAGCGCCGTCGTGTACTCGGCCTGCGCCAGCAGCAGCTGGTTGCCGCGGTACTGCGCGAAGGCGTGCGCACGCAGCCCGTCCACGCCGCCCGCGGTGAACTGTTTCTGCGCCGGCAGCACGCCGGTGGCCGTGGTTCCGCCCACGGCGCGCAGCGCCAGCGTGGCGGTGGGGGAGAGCCGCAGCACGCTGCGCAGGTCGGCCAGCGCACGGGTGTACTCGAAGTCGCCGCCCATCCCGTGGCCGGCGCGCTCGAGCTCGATCCAGTGGTAGAGGCCGGCGCGCGTGCGCGCGGTGCGCCGGGTCTGGCGCTCCAGCCGCAGCAGCACGGCGTGGATGTCGCCCTCGTCCACCGGCGGGTTGTCGCGCAGCACGCGGTCGCGCTCGAAGATCGAGCGCGTGCCGCCCTGGAGCCTCAGCGAGCGGTAGGTGTCGTTGCGCGCGTGCACGCTCACGACCGAGAAGTCGGGGACGCGCCACGCGAGGTAGGCGCCGAAGCCCTCGCGCTCGAAGTAGTCGCGGTAGTCCTGGCGGGCGAACAGCAGCGCCAGGCTGTTCTCGACGTCGTCCACCTGCTGCAACTCGCTGTGGTCGGTGCGACGCGACATCGAAACGCCGAAGGCCAGCCGGCCGCGCGGCAACAGCGGTTGCTCGAGCTGCACGCCGTAGAGCGCGCGCCGTCGTCCCGTGGCGTACTCGAACCGGCCGCCGATGCGCGGCGCCATGGTGGACGGGTCCTGCGTCTCGCCGGCGAAGCCGATCCGGAGCAGGTCCGCGCGGTTGTAGTCGGCGATCGGCTCGAAGCGCCCGTCGTGGCCGTGCCGCCCGTCGTGGCCGCGCCACTCCCTCCAGGCCTCGGGCTCGGTGAGCAGCCGCTCGCCGAAGGAGGCGCTCAGCCATTCGGTCTCGCCCACGAGCCCGGCGTCCGGGGCGGATGGGGCCGCGAGGGAATCGGACGCGGGGGCGAGGGGGGTGAACTCGAGCAACCCGGGCGGGGGGGCCCCGAGCGTGTCGGGCTCGGCGGCGCGGGCCGGGTACGCGCCGGCCAGGGCCAAGGCCGCCAGCAGCAGGATGGGGATGAAGGGTCTCACGTCACCTCCAGGGCAGGGTGGGAGCGCTCCACACCCATCGCAAACCCCGTACCACCGGCCGCCCCCGCCGGCGCGCCACCGGCGCGGCGTCGGGCCGCTGCGCGCGGCAGCCGGCGGGCGCGGTGTGGCGTCCGCGCGACACGCGCGCGCCATCGCGCCACGTCCCGGCCCCGCGCGCGCGTGTGTGGCGCATCAGCGGCGGCTGATGCCGTACTTGCGCATCTTCCGGTGCAGGTTCGTGCGGTCGATCCCGAGGCTTGCCGCGGCCTGCGTCACGTTCCAGCCCGCGCTCTCCAGCGCCTTGCGGATGGCGTCGGCCTCGCGCCGCTCGATCTCGCCGCGCAGGCCCGCCGCCTCCTCGCGGCCGGACCCGCTCTCGAGCCAGGGCAGCAGATCCTCGGCGCGGATCTCCTCGCCCGGCACGAGCACGACGGCGCGCTCCATGAGGTTGCGCAGCTCGCGCACGTTCCCCGGCCAGTGGTAGTCCTCCAGCACCTGCTGCACCTCGGGGCTCAGCCGTTTCGGCGGCTTCTCCTCGGCGCGGCAGAACGTCGCCAGGAAGTGCCCGGCCAGCAGGGCCGGGTCGCCGCGCCGCTCGCGCAGCGGCGGCACGTGGATCGGCAGCACGTTGAGCCGGTAGTAGAGATCCTCGCGGAATTCGCCTTCGGGGACGGCGGCCGCGAGATCCTTGTGAGTGGCGGCCACGATCCGCACGTCCACGCGGGAGGTCTTGGTGCCGCCCAGGCGCTCGACCTCGCCGGTCTCGATGGCGCGCAGCAGCTTGGCCTGCGCCTCGAGCGACAGGTCGCCGACCTCGTCGAGGAACAGCGTGCCGCGGTCGGCCAGCTCGAGGCGGCCCTTCTTGCCCGCCACCGCGCCGGTGAACGCGCCCCGCTCGTAGCCGAACAGCTCGCTCTCGAGGAGGTCCCGCGGGATGGCCGCGCAATTGAGCTTCACGAACGGCCCGTCCGCGCGCTTCGAGAGCGCGTGGATCAGGTAGGCGAAGAGCTCCTTGCCCGAGCCGCTCTCCCCGCTGATGAGCACGCGCCCTTGGGACGGCGCGATGCGGCGGGCCTGTTCGAGAACGGCCTGCAGGGCCGCGCTCTGCCCCACGATGCCGAGTTCGGGCTCGCCGGGCGTGACGGCCGGGCGGCGGCGCAGCCGCGCGACGTGCCCGGCCTCGGCCACGACGCCGAGCAGGTGCGGCAGGTCGGGCGGTTTCTCGATGAAATCGTAGGCGCCGCGCTGGCCCGCCCGCATCGCGTTGGCGAGCGTCGCCTCGCCGGTCACCATGATGACCGCCGTGACCGGGGCCTGCTCGCGGAAGCGCTCGAGCGCCTCCAGTCCGTCGAGCCCGGGCATGTTGATGTCGAGCAGCACCACGTCCGTCGCCCGCGGGTCCAGCCGGGCCAGGCCCTCGGCCGCGTCCGCGGCCTCCTGTACCGCGTGCCCCGCGCCCTCGAGCGCGCGCCGCAGGGCGCTCCGGATGGCCGGGTCGTCGTCCACCACCAGGATCTCCAGCCGCTCTTCCGTGCTCATCGGGGGACTTCGCCCTCCTTCGCCATCGGCAGCACCAGCCGCGCGCACGCCCCACCGCCCTCGCGGTCCTCCAGCGACACCGTCCCGCCGTGCTGCCGCGCGATATCACGCACCAGCGAGAGGCCCAGGCCGCTGCCGCGCCGCTTCGTGCTCACGTAGGGCTCGAACAGCCGGTCGGCGAGCCCGGCCGGCAGGCCGGGGCCGCGGTCCAGCACCTCGAGCACGGCGCGCCCGTGCTCGCGCCGCGCCGCGACCTCCACCGTCGCGCCCGCAGGGCTCGCCTCGCACGCGTTGAGCACCAGGTTGTGCGCGGCGCGCGCCAGCAGCACCCCGTCGCCCCGCACCGGCACGGGCTCCCCGGGGGCGCAGGCGACACTCACACCTTCGCACATCGGACGGCCCGCCGCCGAACGGGCCACCTGGAACAGGTCGAGCGGCTCCAGGTGTGGCTCGGGCAGGCGCGCGTACTGGGAGAACTGGTCCGCGAGCCGCGCCAGCTGGGCCACCTCGCCGAGGGCGGCCTGGAGGTTCGCGCCGGTGTCCGCCCGCGCGCCCGGCGCGGCCTCGAGCTCCGCCTCGATCAGCTGCAGGGAGAGTTTCAGGGGCGTGAGGATGTTCTTGAACTCGTGCGCCAGCTTGCGTGCCACCTCGCGCCACGCCGCCTCGCGCTCCGCCTCGGCCATCGCCGCCCGTGCCTCCTCGAGCCGCGTGGTCATGGCGTTGAAGGCCATGCCGAGCCCGCGCAGCTCGCGCGCCCCGCGGGGCGCCACCCGCACCCGCAGGTCTCCGTCGGCCACGCGATCCAGCGCGGCCGACAGTTCGCTGAGGGGCCGCGCGATGGGGCGCGCGAGCGCGTGGGCGAGGAGCAGCGCGAGCGCCGCCAGCAGGAGCACGAGCCCCGCGACCAGCAGCCAGGTGAGCGGGCGCTGCACGTCCACCATCACGCCGAGCCGGCTGTAGGCGCCGCGTCCCTCGCTCACGCGCTCCACGTCGGCGAAGAAGTCGGCCGGCACCCACAGGCCCACGGCGAGCGCGTGGGTGGTGCCCAGCCGGGCCACACCGGCGAGCGCGCCGCGGCTCGAGCGCACCAGGCCGTCGCCCGCGAGCGCGGCGTCCAGTTCGTCGCCGAGGTCCGTGCCGCGGATCCCGAGCACCCCCGCGGGCAGCACCTGCTCGAGCAGCTCCCAGCGGCCGTCCGCGCGGCGGTAGATCTGCAGGAAGTCGAGCCCCGCGTCGCGCAACCCCGCGCGGGTGCGGGCGCGCCCGGCAGGGTCGAGGCGCGCGGTGGGGACCCCGCGGGCCCAGGCGCCGGCCTGGGAGAGCGCGGTGGCCTCCATCCGGGTGAGCGCGGTGCGGCTCACCTGCTGGGCCGACTCGAGGGCGCGGTCCACGCCGGGGCGGAACCAGCCCTGCGTGGCGCGGTCCAACTCGACCAGCGTGAAGAGCGTGAAGGCCGCGGTCGGCAGGAGCGCGAGCGCCAGCAAGGCGGCGATCAGGCGGGCGCGGAGGCTCACCGCGCAGTCCCTGCGCGCATTCCCGCGCAGGCCCCTTCGCCCAGACCCGCGAGTTGCCCGCAGGCGGCCCAGATCTCGCCGCCCTGCGTGTGGCGCACGGTGACCGCGGGAGCGCGCGGGTAGAGCCGTTCGGCGAAGGCCTGCAGCGCTTCCGGTGCGGGCCGCCGGTAGGGGAGCCCGGGAACGGGGTTGTAGGGGATGAGGTTGATCTTGCTGGGCAGGTCGCGCGCGATGGCGGCCAGCCGGTCGGCGTCCTCCGGGAAGTCGTTCACGCCCGCGATGAGCGTGTACTCGAGCGTCACGCGCCGGCCGGTGCGCAGCCCGTAGGCCTGCGCGGCCGGGAGCAGTTCGCGCAGCGGCCAGCGCCGGTTGACGGGGACGAGCGTGTCGCGCAGCTCATCGGTCGTGGCGTGCAGTGAGAGCGCCAGCCCGAGGGCGAGGCCTTCGCCCGCGAGGCGCTCGATCTGCGGCACGAGTCCGCTGGTGGACAGGGTGATGCGGCGCGCGCCCACGTTGAGGCCCTGCTCGTCGTGCAGGATGCGCACGGCGTCCATCACGGCCTCGTAGTTCGCCAGCGGCTCGCCCATGCCCATGAAGACCAGGTTGACGCCATCGTCCTCCCAGCGGTGGAGGTCCCCCATGACCAGGACCTGGACCACGATCTCCTCGGCGCGCAGGTTGCGCTGGAGCCCCATGAGCCCCGTGGCGCAGAAGGGGCAGCGCAGGGCGCAGCCGACCTGGCTCGAGAGACAGAACGTCAGGCCGCGCTCCGCGCGCATCGAGACGCACTCGACGCGCCGACCATCGCCCAGGGAGAGCACCAGCTTGTGAGTGTCGCCGTCGGGCGTGGCGAGGTGCGAGGCGACGGCCGGCAGGCTGAGATCGACGAGCCGCGCCACGTCCCGCCGGAACGCGAGTGGGAGGTTGGTCATGGCTTCGGGGTCGCGCTGGTGCTTCCGGTAGATCCAGGAGAAGAGCTGGGTTGCCCGGTAGGCCGGCACGCCCTGGCTGGCCAGCCACTCGCCCAGCCGCTCACGGGTCAGACCGTAGAAGCCAGGGGGGGCGGGGGAGGGAAGAGACGAGGTCGGGAGTGTGGACATGGTGGCGCGCGGATCCGGCCGAGCAGCGCGAAAACTATCAGAGTCAAGTCATTGCGGTCAAACCTCGCGTGTGATATGCATCACGGTGCAATGAATGGAACGGATCTTCGTGAGAACGAAGCGCAGCCTGTCCTGGCCTGTCTCGGCATGGCCTCGCGCTTCCGGCTGGTCAGAGCCCTGGCCGGAGCCGACCGTTGCGTCGGCGAGCTGGCAGATGCGGTCGGGTTGTCGCAGTCATGCACGACCCGCCACCTGCAGGCGCTCGAGCGCGTGGGCCTGGTGAAGGGGCGCCGGGAGGGCCGCCGCGTGTGGTTCAGCCTGCGGGTCGAAGCCCCGGGGCTCGGCGAGCTCCTGGGCTGGGCGCTCTCGGGGTCTGGACTGGAGTCGCTGGTCGCAGGGGGGGACCTGCAGCGCGATCGGGCGACTGCCCGCTGGGCGGGGACGGCCACTTGGTCGTCCCCGCCCAGGGCCCCGCTACGAGCGCAGCCGACCGGCCGATCGCGGCCCCTGGATGATGCGGCCCGCGCGCCCCTGGCAGCGCAGGAATCGAGCAGAGTCGCCGGCCGGCGGGAGAGCGAGCAGGTGGGTCCCACGGGAGTCGTCAGCTCCGTGCCTGCGCTGAGGCCGGGAGACCTCGAGGACTACCTCCTTTGACCACGGAAAGCGACATATGCGTGTAGCTGCAATTGACATCGGGTCCAACTCCATCCGGCTCCTGGTCGCCGACGTGGACGAGCGCGGCGGCCCCGACGGGGTGCTGGAGACCGTGGCCAGGGCGGGTGAGGTCTGCCGTCTGGCGCGCGGGCTCGACCAGGCCGGGACCATCGAGGAGGAGCTGGCGCAGAGGGTAGGCGGCCTGGCAGCGGAATTCGTGCGGCGCGCGCGGTCGCTGGGAGCGAAGCACATCGTGATCGGTGCGACCGCCGCCATCCGCAACGCCCGCAATGGGGCCGAGGTGGCCGGCATCGTCGAGCGTCGTGCGGGGCTGCCCGTCCGCATACTCACCGGCGACGACGAGGCGCAGTTGGTCTACCGCTCGGTCGTCCTCGGACTGGGGCGCAGCGCAGCCCATAGCGCCTGCATCGCCTTCGACATCGGCGGAGGCAGCACCGAGGTCGTCAGCGGAGTGGGGGCCCAGGCCGGAAGGTGGGCCAGCCTGCCCTTTGGTG
>Ga0315276_10004697_pt1 | contig 12562 bp, 9 predicted proteins | sample YL17G05_0_MG_FD_204542 | JGI IMG/M metagenome (GOLD analysis project Ga0315276, IMG submission 204542) | Sediment microbial communities from Yellowstone Lake, YNP, Wyoming, USA - YL17G05_0 | ecosystem: Environmental > Aquatic > Freshwater > Lake > Sediment | place: USA: Wyoming | collected... | reverse complement strand
CGAGCTGTTTAACCCTCTTTTCATTTACGGCAGCACGGGTACGGGCAAGACCCACCTGCTGCATTCTATCGGCCAGGAACTGGCAGCACGTGAAATAAGCGCCATTTATATGAGTGCCGAGCAGTTCACCAACGAGTTCATCATGTCTATCCGCAATAATAAAACTGAGGAATTTCGCGGTAAATTCAGCGAGACCAGTGTTTTCATGATGGATGACATCCAGTTTCTCAGCGGTAAGACCCAGACGCAGGAATGTTTTTTTTACATCCTCAACGATTTCCTGGCGGATAACCGGCAGGTTGTCATATCGTGCGACCGCCCGCCCAAAGAGATCGAATCCCTCAAAATCCAGCTGCGTTCCAGGCTGGAAGGTGGCCTGGTAGCCGATATACACCCTCCTGACCATAAAACAAGGCTGGCTATTCTCGAGTCCAAATCGCGTCTTTCAAAAGTCAGCTTCGACTCATCCATCCTTAACTTCCTGGCAACCAATTTCCACAATAATGTAAGGGAACTTGAGGGCGCACTCATCCGGTTGGCCAGCTATGCGCGATTGGACAGTGCACCCATAGACCTGAACACTGCCCGGCAGTTGCTTAACGATATGATTTCCGTATCCAAACAGAACAGCGGATACTTCCCGTCCGCTCAAATCATCAACGCAGTGTCGGACTATTATTGCCTTCCCCCGGATGACATAACGGGTAAGAAAAGGGACCTCAAGACATCGCGGGCACGCCATGTGGTTATGTATCTTCTGCGCCAGCAAAATCATTCAAACCTATCGGAGATCGGCAAAATCCTTGGTGGCAGAGACCATTCAACGGTCATCCACGGTTGCGAAAAAATCACGGCAGCTATTTCCACTGACTCCCAGCTCAGCAAATCCATCGAAGATATCCGTCTCCTGCTGAAATCTCACGGGTCAAATTAAGACCTGCTGATAACTTGTGGAAGAACGCCAGCGCATTGTTGATAACTCCTTTCCATTATTGAACATCCTCCAATACGTATGAAAGCGCGTATCCTGCCTGCCGCAACTATCATCCACAACGTCAACCAGCTTATAATTAGTATGATGATACAATTGGTTAATATATATAGACTATAAGTTATAAATAAAATATGTTTGTTGATAACGTAGAAATAAAGGTAAGGGCAGGTAACGGAGGCAACGGGCTTGCGAGTTTCAGGCGTGAGAAGTTCTTGCCTTTCGGAGGACCTGATGGTGGGGATGGAGGCAAGGGAGGTGATATTTATCTTGTGTCCGATGCAGATATGGAGGATCTTGCTACGTATAAACACCGGGGAATGTTTAAAGCCGGTAATGGAGAAAGGGGTGGCACGAACAAGAAACACGGCCTCAACGGGACGGACCTATTGATAAAAGTGCCGGTTGGGACCTCCGCTTATGTAAAGAAGGATGGTGAGGAAAAACTGGTGGCAGACCTGCAGGATAAGGGGAAAAAGTTACAGGTGGCCAGAGGAGGCAGGGGAGGAAAGGGCAATGTGCATTATGCCACCGCAACCCGCAAGGCCCCGGAGATCTTCCAACCAGGTGAGGAAGGTGAGCAGCATGACATAACATTGAGGATGAAACTGATAACAGACGTTTGCATCACAGGGTATCCCAACAGCGGCAAGTCCACGCTTTTATCAACCGTGTCCGCTGCCCGTCCGCAGGTTGCAGATTATCCGTTTACCACAAGGGATCCTGTGCTGGGTGTTGTCGATGATGGCGTGCAAAAATACATCTGGGCAGAGCTGCCTGCGATAGTTAAAGGGGCAAGCCAGGGAAAGGGTTTCGGCAACAGCTTCTTAGTCCATGCAGAAAGAGCGGCAGTGCTGGTTTACCTGCTGGATGCAGGCTCGCCGGACATAGTGGAAGAATTTAACCGGTTGAAGGAAGAAATAAGGGCATTCGACCTGCGCCTGGCAGAGAAAAGCGGTGTAATTGCCATTAATAAGATAGACCTTATTGAAGACGCGGCAGGGCTTGCCGATATGGAAGTAAAATTGTTAGAAACAGGTCTGCCGGTTTACATGATTTCCGCAGCGCTGAATACAGGCATTTCTGAACTTATTCTGCCTGTACACAAACTTGTAGGTGAACATAAAAAGGGTATTCTTGAAGAGATGGGCCCGGAAAGGATTTTCAGGCCAAAGCCGGTGGATCTAAGGGATTGACATGAAAGTCGGGATTATGGGCGGCACCTTCGACCCCATCCATATTGCGCACCTTATCATTGCGGAGGAAGCCAGGACCCGGCTTGCGCTCGACCGGGTGATTTTTATCCCGGCCGGTGAACCCTGGATGAAACCGGGACGTATTGTTAGCGCGGCAGGTCAGAGGGTGGAGATGGTGAAGCTGGCCATATCTTCAAATCCGGACTTCAGCATATCGCTGAGCGAGATAGAACGGCCCGGCCCGACTTATACGGTTGATACGCTTGAACAGCTCCTGGGGGAGCTTGGCTATGATACACAGCTGTTCCTACTTTTAGGTTGGGATAGCGTGGCGGAGCTGCCGGCCTGGAAGGCTCCTTACCGCGTCTCTAAGATGGCCACTGTTGTGGCCTTTCCACGTCCGGGCTTCATTAAGCCCGAAATAGCGGTATTGGAGAGGGTTATGCCGGGTATTGCTGACAGGATGGTATTTCTTGATGAGCCCTATTTTGAGATAAGCTCTACAGGCATAAGAAAGAGAATCGCAGACGGCGGGTCAGTTCGCTACCTGGTGCCGGACACTGTCGGGCAATATATTATTGAATGTGGATTGTATAAAGCCTGATTGAGGGTGCGGGCGCCAATTCTGATAGGTGTTAAATATCGAGGTTCTTAACGCTGCGGGCATGTGCCTGGATAAAGGATTTGCGCGGTGGGACATCGCTGCCCATAAGTATATGGAATATCTCATCGGCTTTCATGGCATCGTCCACTTTCACTTTTAACAGGGTGCGAGTAGCGGGATTCATGGTCGTATCCCAGAGCTGTTCAGGGCTCATCTCGCCCAGACCCTTGTAGCGCTGGATATCAACCTTGCTGTTCTTGAGTCCGGCCATCTTGGCATCTTTTTCCGCATCCGAATAAACCCAGTGCTGTTGTTTGCCGGCTGCCAGGCGGTAGAGGGGGGGCTGGGCGATGAAGAGGTGGCCGTTGTCTATCAGGTCGGACATGTTGCGGTAAAAGAAGGTCAGCAAAAGGGTGCGGATATGCGCGCCATCTACATCAGCATCAGTCATGATGATTATCTGGTGGTAGCGCAGCTTGGAATAATCGTAGGCCTCGCTGATGCCGGTGCCCAGCGCGGTGATGAGCGCCCTTATCTCGTCGTGATCAAATATCTTGTCCTTGGCCGCTTTTTCCACATTGAGTATCTTGCCCTTGAGAGGCAGGATGGCCTGGAAATTGCGGTCGCGCCCCTGTTTGGCCGAGCCGCCCGCCGAGTCGCCTTCCACTATGTAAAGCTCGCAATCCTTCGGGTTGTTGCTGGCACAGTCGGCCAGTTTGCCCGGCAGCGTGCCGAATTCCAGACCCGTCTTCTTGAGGATAAGGTCGCGCGCCTTACGCGCCGCTTCACGGGCCTTGGCTGCCAGCAGGCACTTGTCGATTATCGATTTGCCCTCGTCGGGGTGCTTTTCCAGGTATTCGTTCAGCCCGTCGCTGGCCACTGATTCCACCTGTCCTTTCACTTCAGGGTTACCCAGTTTGGCCTTGGTCTGGCCTTCAAATTGGGGAGACCCCACTTTGACGCTGATTACCGCGGTGAGGCCGTCGCGGATATCTTCACCGGACAGATTCGGGTCATTATCCTTGAGGTACTTGTTCTTGCGGGCGTAGTCGTTCAGCACACGCGTCAGCGCAGCGCGGAACCCGGTCATGTGTGTACCGCCTTCCTTGGTGTTGACGCAGTTGGCAAAGGCTGTAACGTTCTCCGAGTAGCCGTCGTTATACTGTATGGCGATCTCGACGGCGGTGCTGTTAACCCTGCCGCTGATATAGATGGACTTGTCCAGCACCTGGCGGTTCTTGTTGATGCGCCGCACCAGGCTGGCTATGCCGCCCTCGAAGAAATAGGTGGACTCCCTATCCGTCCGCTCGTCCTTAAGGCTGATTTGAACCCCCTTATTTAGGAAGGCCAGCTCACGCAAACGCTCCGTGACGATGTTAAAATCGTAGCTGATGTCGCCAAATATCTCGGAATCGGCCATGAAAGTGATCGTGGTACCTGTTTCATCTGTCTTGCCTACAGCCTTGACATCGGCCTGGCGCACCCCCACTTTATAGTCCTGGCGCCAGATCTTGCCATTACGCCTGACCTCGGCACGCATCCAGGCTGATAGTGCGCTGACAACCGAAGCGCCCACACCGTGCAACCCGGAGGAAACGCTGTATGCCCCGTCGCCGAACTTGCCGCCGGCATGCAGGGTGGTCATCACAACCTCAAGGGCGGAGACACCCTTTTCGGGGTGGATATCTACCGGTATGCCGCGGCCGTTGTCTATAACGGTAAGGGAGTTGTCGGCATGCACTATGACCTGTATGAGGTCACAAAAGCCGGCCATAGCTTCGTCGATGCTGTTATAGACGATCTCGTACACCAGGTGATGCAGGCCGTCTTTTCCGGTATCGCCGATGTACATGCCCGGGCGCAAGCGCACCGCTTCCAACCCGTCGAGCACGCGGATATTTTCTGCGTTGTAATCGCCATTGTTGGAATTGTTGATCTGTTCAGAGGTCATGCTATATCACTTCCGCTGGATTTCGCCCGTCCTATGCCCGCCCTTAAGCGAGTAATCAAAGACAAGCATCACAATATATTGTGTTTGCTTAATCAGCGCATACAAGTACTTGCAATTTCAAGAAATAGTATAGCATATTTGGGGCGGAAATGCATCAGTTCAGCCGGCTTTTTTCACCTTCGCGATGCCCTGCCGGGCCAGCTCGTCGGCCCGCTCGTTCAAAGTATTCCCTGAATGCCCCGCCACTTTAATGAAAACCACCTTATATAGTGATAATAGCCCGAGCAGCTTCTCCCATAGGTCGCGGTTCTCGACAGGCTTTTTTGCGGCGTTCTTCCAACCGTTCTTCTGCCAGGCGATATACCATTTATTGTTTATACAGTTCACAAGGTAGGCGCTATCGGTGTAAACCTCCACAATGTACTTGCCCGATTTGAGCTGTTCCAGGGCCCTGATGCAGGCGGTAAGCTCCATGCGCTGGTTGGTCGTGTTAAGCTCCCCTCCGTGGATCTCCTTCAACAGGGTGCCGTGCTGGAGGATAGCGCCCCATCCGCCGGAGTTGCTGCGGTACTGGTTGCCGGAACAGGCTCCGTCGCAATAGATAATGATTTTATCCTTAGAAACCATGGCCAATTATACGCTATTTTATGGCTTGCGGACCCGGATTTCTTCCTTGCCCCTGCGCGGCAATCGATGTTAGAATTCCCCTGATTTAACGGTCTTTCCACATTTACCATGATTTTAATTGGCGAAAGCATCCACATTATCTCCAAAGTGGTCAGCGAGGCTGTCAGGAACAGGGACGCTGCCGCCATCCAGGTATTGGCAAAGCAACAGGTTCAGGCGGGAGCCGACTACCTCGACCTGAACCTTGGCCCTGCCCGCAGGGAACCCGAAGCGGTGGGCTCCTGGCTGGTCAATATGGTGCAGGAAGTGACTGGTCTGCCCATTTCGCTGGATACGATGAACCCGGCTGCCATGGAGGCAGGGCTGGCGCTTTGTAAATCGCAGCCGATATTGAATTCTGCTTCCGGTAAGGCGGAGAGCAAAGAGCTGATGATGCCGCTGGCGGTCAAGTTCAATACGCAGCTTATTGTCTCGGTTATCACCGACCTGGGTTGCCCGCCCGACGTCGATGCCCGTGTTGAAAGTATTATGGAAACCGTCGCCTATGCTAACAGACTGGGTATCAGTAACGGGGACATATTTGTTGACCCCATAATCCTGCCGGTCAGCGCCGACCAGAAGCAGGTGCGCGAGGCGCTGGAATTTATCAGGATATTGCCGGACCTGCTGCCGGGTGTGAAATCGGTGGTCGGCCTTTCCAACGTCTCAAACGGCACACCGGCCCACCTGCGCGGCATACTCAACCGCACCTATATGGTGATGCTGGAAAAGTACGGCTTGTATTCGGCTATCGCAGATGTCCTCGATCCGGAATTAGTCGAGCTCAACAAAAGTGGACTTAAGGATATCAGGGGACTTATCCACAGGGTAATGGAAGGTGAGCAGTTTGACCCGGCCGGGTTGCCCGAAAAAGAAAGAGATTATGTTAAGACGGCCCAGGTACTGATGGGGTATACTCTTTATTCGCACGCCTGGCTGGATTCTTAGTTGAGGTAAGGTTTATGGAATATAAGTCGCCCCTGGAAACATATACGGGCAGGGTCAAAGAAGTCATCATCGGCAGCGGGAGGAAAGCGGTCAGGGTCGGGGGACAGAATATCCTGCCTCTGCATTATTTTGAGGGCGCCGCAGCCAACCGTCCTGTGGTTGCACTTGAAGTGGACGATAATGGCGCTGCCGGCTGGTCCGGGCATGTGGCAGGGCCGTTTCAGGATGTTGTGCACGACCCGGTAAAATGGGCGAAAAGGTGTATGGAGATGGGAGCCGACCTGGTATGCCTGCACCTGGAGGGCACGGATCCCCAGGGGGCCAATAAGACCGCGATAGAAGCCGCCGCGCTGGTGAAGATGATTGCAGGGGAATTGGATGCCCCACTTATTGTTTACGGCTGTGGTGATGATAAGAAGGATGTCGAGGTACTGACCGCGGTGGCAGAAGCTTGCAAAGGAGATAACCTGCTGATAGGCCCGGTGGTCAAGGAGAATTACGAGGCCATAGCCCGCGCGGTAGCGGGGAACGGGCACTGCATCATCGCCCAGACGCCCATAGATATCAATCTCGAGAAAGAGCTCAACGTCAAACTGCTCAAGCAGCTCCCGCCCGGAAAGATTGTTATCGACCCGCTGAGCTCGGCACTGGGCTACGGTATGGAGTACAGCTTCACTATCATGGAGCGCAGCCGCCAGGTGGCTGTTATCTACGGCGACATGGCCATGCAGATGCCCATCATCGCCGACCTCGGCCGTGAGTGCTGGAAGACCAACCAGGCCAGGGCCAATGCTGAGCAGGGCATGCTCTGGGAAAGCATCACGGCCATGAGCCTGCTGCTGGCCGGCGCCGATATACTGGTGCTGCGCCACCCGGATAATTGCAGGTTGCTGAAAGAAGCCATCGAAGGCAAATTATAGGAGGCTACTGTGGCAAGGAACGAGAGGCAGACGAGGGAGGCCAATGACTTTATCCGTGCCGGCGATAGCTGGGAGCCGGTCGGGCATACTCCACTGCCCGGCAGCCTGGAACTGAGGAATTGGGACCACCGGCTCCTGAAGACCTGGAAACCGTTTTATGTTCCGGTCACGGATAAGTGTAACCTGTGTACGTACGGAGAATGCGATCTCGCGAATAGCGGCAGGGGTTTCTGCGGGATTGACTCATCGGCGATGCAGGCACGGCTTACGCTGCGGACTTGCTGCGGGGGACTGGCGAAAACACTGGCGCAGGCACGCAGGGTCATCGATTACCTGGTGGAGGTAAATGGCCGGGAGCTTCCCATCGACCCGGGCGCTAAGGTGGGCATCGAAGCGCCGCATATCAGGTTGGTGCTGGGGATAAAGCCTGCGGCGCTGGGCGACCTGGAAAGGATACTATGTTATATCGAGGACCAGCTTACACTGCTGCTGGCCTCCGCTAACACGGGCCTCGAAGCAGCGGTTTTAGATTTGGAATCCAAGGCCATGCATGCCTCGATGCTCGCGCACACTGTGATGGAGGCTGCAGACCTGGCGGCCATTACCGGCTTCGGATTCCCCTCTTGTGTAGCTGATACCCGCTTGGTGGAAATTGGCAGGGCTTCCATCGATGCTGCGAAGCCGGTTGTCCTTCTGGTAGGCAATGACACGGTTGCTGGTGTCTGCCTGGTGGATTACCTCAAGCACAGCGGACTGGAGGGCAAGATTGAGCTGGTGGGTATGGGTCCGGTTGCCCATGACCTGGTGCGCTGCTGCCCCACGGCTAAAATAGCCGGGCCCCTTTCGGGGTTGCCCGCTTTCCTGCGCAGTAGTATGGCGGACGTGGTGATGTGCGGCGGCGGGAACCTGCTGACAGATATAGTGGCCGAAACCCGGGCAACAGGGGCGGCTTTCATATCAACCGATGCGAGCGCGGCCTATGGCCTGGAAGATGTATCCGCTAAAAATACCGAGGAGATATTGATTGAGCTGCTCAAGGAGAAAGGCAAGCTGTTGCCCGATCCCCGGAAAGCCGCCGCCGTGGCTGTGGAAGCTGCGCTGAAGCTCTCGGTATCCCGCAGCAGGGTGCCGTCGCAGGAAAATTCTGACCTCAGTGAGGCAGGCAGGATGAGGGTAGGCCGCGGCCCGGTCATGGATACCGAGATAAGGAAGGTAGGAGCGCCACTGGTGCTGGGCACCATACCCGGGGTCATCGCCATCGTGGGCGGTTCGAATTACCCGGGTTCGCCGGGCGATATCGCCGATATCGCTGAGGAGTTCGCCCGGCGAAAATACATAGTAGTGCTGGCCGGGGACTCGGCTATCGCCGCTGCACTCAAGACGGATAGTGAGGGGAAGTCGATCTATGAGAGGTATCCGCCCGATTTCGACGCCGGGGGCGTGATAAATATGGGTCCGGGCGTTTCCGCTTCGCATATAAGCGGAGCAGCCATCAAGATAGCCAGCATTTTCGCGGCGCTGCCCCTGCGGGCCAATTACGAGGTGGTGGCAGATTATATACTTAACCGCGTCGGCGCCTGCGGGCTGGCCTGGGGCGCCTGCGGCGAAGAGGAATTGGCGCTGGCCACCGGCTGTAACCGGTTGGGCATGCCTGTCATCGTCGGCCCGCGCTGCATTAAATACGGGCGTCTTTTCCTCAGCAGGCCGGGCGAAACCGACTGGAGCGTGATGGACGGCCGCGCCGGGCAAATCGTGGATACGGGCGAACCTTCCCCCGAGCACCTGATCAACCTGCTGGCCGATAAAGACGCTGTTATCGTGGCGCTGGCCAAATTATGCATGCGCAGGAACGATACGCCGCAGGGCAGGGCCACCAAGCTTACACATTACATCGGCCTGCATAAGCAGTATTTCGGCAAGTTGCCCGGTGACACACACCTCTTTATCAGGCGGGCCTCGGATATACCCATCTTTTTCAAGAAGGAATTGCAGGCGCACCTCAGTGAGAACGGCTGGCAGGAGAAGCCGGTACTGTCGCTGCCCACGCTGGTCGGCACCTATCCCTCGCAGGTAACGCTCGATGATGTGGTTCATTGATGTGCGATTCCATTAGGATATGCCCGGTTTATGCGGATATAATATTAGGTCAAATGGCGCAGTTGATTATTGAGATAAGGCGGTAGCGTTATGGCTGACGGAATATTCCCGGTGGATATCGGTCCCCAGTACGAGGGCGAGGTCATTCGCAAGACCGACATGCGCGTGGAACTCGGCGGCCCCAACGTGAAAAACAAGTTTGAGCTGGTTTCCATTAAACAACCGGGCGAGGTCACGCATGAGAAAGTGGAGGTCATCGGTCCGGACATCGACGCTCTCCCGGAGGGCGGCAGTCAGCCCGTTGCCCTGATCGTGGACGTTGCCGGCGCACGCCTGGAGCGGGACATCGAGCCAGTTCTCGAGCGGCGTTTGCACCTTTACTTGAATTATATCGATGGCTTTTACCACATGAACCAGCGCCAGGATGTCTGGATGCGGCTGAACAAGGCATCCTTCGGCAAAGGACTGAAATCCCTGCGGACGCTGGGCGAGATATTGATATTCCTTTACACTTCAGAGATAGATATCATCGAGAAGATACAGGTCACTTTTATTACTGACGCGGCCAGGATCGAGGAGTTATTGCCTGAGGCGATGAAAGTGTACAGGGCGCGCGATGAGAAGATACGCGGCCTGCGTGAGGCCGACGTGGAGGAGTTTTACAGCTGCGCCCTCTGCCAGAGCTTCGCCCCCACCCATATCTGCTGCATTACGCCCGAGCGCATCGCCAACTGCGGCGCTATCAACTGGTTCGACGGCAAGGCCGCCTACCAGATGGACCCCGAGGGGCCCATCCAGGCCGTGCCCAAGGGCGATATCATCGACCCGGTGAGGGGAGAATACAGGGGCGCCGATAAGCTGGCGCAGGAAAAGTCCATGGGAACCTACGACAGGGTCTTCCTGCATAGCGCCTTCGGCTACCCGCACACGTCCTGCGGCTGTTTCCAGGCCATCTGTTTCTACATACCGGAGGTGGATGCCTTCGGCATAGTGAACCGCGATTTCGAGGGCGACACGGTGGTTGGCTCGCCGTTCACCGAGATGGCCGGCGACACCAGCGGTGGACGGCAGGTGGAGGGCTACCTGGGCATCGCTCTGGAGTACCTGCGCTCCCCCAGTTTCCTCAAGGCGGATGGCGGCTGGTACCGCATTGCCTGGATGCCGCGTGTGATACAGGAGATGTACAGGAACGCCTGCCCCATGGATCTGCACGGGAAAATAGCCTCCGAGAATGATGTAAGCAATGTTGATGAGCTGGCCACCTTCCTCGACCGCGCCGGCCATCCCTGGGTCAAAGGTGAGGTGAAACTCCCGGCATAGTAATTTTTGGCGTTGCGTGTAACCACCCAAAAACGTCATTGCGAGGAGCACAGCGACGAAGCAATCTTGAGGCAGCGCCTCAGGCAAAAGGATTACCGCGCCCTACGGGCTCGCAATGACGAGGTTAAAGAAGGGCCCGCAACGACGGATGATAGAAGGAGAATAAGTTGGCCATCAAAGGCACGGAAATAGTCAAGCGGCTGCCGGAGGGCGGCAAGAAGAACTGCAGGGAGTGCGGCCTGCCCACCTGCTTCGCCTTTGCCATGAAGCTGGCATCGGGCGGCATCGCCATCAAGAAGTGTCCCTATATTTCGCCTGAGGTGAGCAGCGAACTCGAGGACGCACTGGCCCCGCCCATCCGGCCGGTCACCATCGGCATGGGTGCCAATGCTCTGGTGGTGGGCGATGAAACCGTGCTCTACCGCCATGAGAAGACCTTCGTGCATCAGCCGGGCATAGCCGTGCTCATTGCCGATGATGAACCTGTTGAAGCGGTCGACGGGAAGATCAGGAAGCTGCAGGAACTGCAGTTCAGCTGGGTTGGCAAGACGTTGAAAGCCGACCTGTTAGCACTGCAGTATAAATCGGGCGACCCGGCAAAATACACTGTGCTGGTTAATAAGGCGCTTTCGGCGGCAGACTGTCCCCTGATGCTGATCTCTGAAGATACGGACGCCCTATTGAACGCGCATGGTTTATGCGCGGGGAGGAAGCCCATTCTGTACCCGGTTACTGCGCAAAACCTTGAGAAGGTCATCGGCGCGCTCAAAGAAAAGCCGGCGGTGCTGGCCATCAAAGGGGCCGGCGTGGAATCGCTGGTGCAGCTGACCCATCAGCTGAAAGAGGCAGGCATTGAGGATGTCCTGCTGGACCCCGGCTCGAAGGACCTTCAATCCGCCGTGCGCGACCAAACGCTGGTGCGCAGGGCGGCGCTCAAGCAGGGCTTCAGGGCGCTGGGCTATCCCACCGTCGCCTTCCCCTGCTTTATGGATGCCGATAAGCGGCGCGAGATGCTGCTGGCCTCCATGTTCATAACCAGATATGCCGCCGTTATCGTCCTTTCGGATATTGATGAGCACACACTCCTGCCGCTACTGGTGCAGAGGATGAATATATATACCGACCCGCGCATGCCCATGTCCATGGAGGAGAAGGTTTACCCCATCAATAACCCCGATGCCGCTTCGCCCGTGCTGATAACGACCAACTGGGCGCTGACCTATTTCATCGTTGCCTCCGAGGTAGAGGCCAGCAAAGTGCCGGTCTGGCTGTGCGTCAAGGAAACCGGCGGGTTGGGCGTGCTCACCGCCTGGGCGGCCGGCAAGTTCGGTGGGGAAAGCGTTGCCCCCTTCATCAAGAAGTGCGGCGTCGAAGGGATGGTCAACCACCGGCGGCTGGTCATCCCCGGCAAGGTCGCCCGCATACGCAACGAGCTGGCCGAGGCCCTGCCCGACTGGCAGATAGTCGTCGGCCCGGGCGACGCCAACGAGATTCCTGGCTACCTGCCGGCGCTGGTCAAAAGCTGGAAAGGGTAACGGTAATAAAATGCCATTGCGAGGAACGCAGTGACGAAGCAATCTGTTCAACGCGGAAACAATCATGAATAAAAAGGAATCGGATATTTTCTCGATGCTAACCTCCTCCCGCCGGCATCCCCGCCACCTTATCGATATCCTCCAGGACATACAATCTCAAGAAGGTTACCTTTCTCATGAGGCCATGCTGGAGGTCGCCAAATTACTCGATCTGTCTTCCGCCACGGTCTGGGGCGTGGCCACCTTCTATAACCAGTTCCGCTTCACCCCGCCGGGGAAGAGGCCGGTGCGAGTTTGCCTGGGTACGGCCTGCCACCTTTCCGGGGGGCAGCTT
>Ga0315276_10004695_pt1 | contig 12564 bp, 7 predicted proteins | sample YL17G05_0_MG_FD_204542 | JGI IMG/M metagenome (GOLD analysis project Ga0315276, IMG submission 204542) | Sediment microbial communities from Yellowstone Lake, YNP, Wyoming, USA - YL17G05_0 | ecosystem: Environmental > Aquatic > Freshwater > Lake > Sediment | place: USA: Wyoming | collected... | reverse complement strand
CGGCCGGCCGCGTGATCCGCTCCTCGACCTGGGCGGGCAGCGCGTTCGGGTAGGGGATGTTGATCTCGAGGACCGGCCGGCTCACATCGGGCAGGAACGCCAGCGGCACCCGGGGCGCCGACATCGCACCCAGCACCAGGATGCAGACCACCACCATGCTGGCGGTGATGGGGTTCCTCAGGCTCCAGCGCGGCAGGTCCACGGCCCGCTCAGCGGCTGCGGTCCAGCGTCACGTAGACGACCGGCAGCACGATGAGCGTGAGCAGCGTGGCGCTGGTCAGCCCGCCCATCAGGGTGAGGGCCAGCGGGGCGCGCATCTCGGCGCCCTCGCCGATGCCCAGCGACATGGGCAGCAGACCGAGCACCGTGACCAGCGCGGTCATCAGGATGGGGCGCATGCGCACCTGGCCCGCCTGGATCAGCGCCTCGACCTTCGGCACGCCGCGCGCGCGCAGCTGGTTCGCGTAGTCCACGAGCACGATGCCGTTGTTGGTGACGATCCCCGCCAGGACGATCAGGCCGATGAGGACCATCACGCTGATCGACGTGCCGGTGAGCAGCAGCGTGGCCACCACGCCCGCCACCGCCATCGGCATGGTGAACATGATGACGAACGGGTGGAGCAGGGACTCGAACTGGCTGGCCATCACCAGGTAGACCAGGAACACCGCGAGCAGCAGGGCCAGGCGCATCGAGGCGAACGACTCGGCCAGCTCGCGGTTCTGCCCGGCGATCACGACCTTCGCGCCCGGCGGGATCTGCAGGCCCTGGAGCGAGCGCTCGATGTCGGCCGCGGCCGACGCCAGATCGCGGCCCTCGAGGTTGCCGGAGACCAGCGCCGCCCGCTGCTGCGAGATGCGGCGGATCTCGCTGGGGCCCCGCGCCACCGAAACGCGCGCGACCGCGCCGAGCGGCACGGTCCGCCCCTGGCTGCGCCCCACATCGAGGCTCGCGAGGTCCGCGACCGCCGAGCGCTCGTCCGCGCGCGCGCGCACCCGCACGTCCAGCTTGCGGTCGAGGTCGCTGAACTGCGTGGACGGGTCGCCCTGCACTGCGCTGCGCACCTGGCGCGACGCCGCCGCCGGGTCGAGGCCCATGGCGGCCAGCTGGTCGCGGTCGAACGCGATCTGCACCTCCGGGTCCCCGAGCCGCATGGACGACTCCACGTCCTTGATGCCTGGCAGCCGCGCGACGCGCTGCGCCACCTCACCCGAAAGCGTGCGCAGGGTATCGAGGTCGTAGGCGTAGATCTCGACCTCGACCGGGTTCTTGAACGTGAACAGCGCGGGGCGCCCGAACTCGTAGGCCAGCCCGGGCGTGCCGTCCATGACCTCGCGCAACCGGGCGGCGACCGCCGCCTCGGCGCGCCCATCGGTGGCGCTCTTGAGAGCCACCGTGACCTGGCCGCGGTTCGCCTCGCGGGCCGAGCCGGCGAAGGCGCTGAGATCGGTCTGGCCGGCGCTGGTGTAGACGAACCGCACCCGCGAATCGTCCCGCACCGCGCGCGCGATGCGGTCGAGCGTGGCGTCCGTCACCTGCAGCGCCGTCCCCTCGGCCAGCCGCACGTTGAAATAGAACTGTCCCTGCGTGACGGCCGGGAACAGGTTGCGCGGCAGCAGCAGTCCGAGCGCGAGGGTGACCACGAGCCCGCCCGCCGAGAACGCGAGCACGCGGCCCGGGTGCTCGAGCGCGCGGCGCGCGACCACCGGGTAGCCGCGTTCGATCCAGCCGTAGCCGGCGTCGAACGGCCGCAGCAGCCACTCCACGGCCGGCTTCAGCCGGCGGCCCGCCAATCCCACTCCGCGCGCCAGCAGCCGCGGCAGGAAGAGCAGCCCGAACGTGGACCAGCGCATCATCCCCAGCCAGCGGCCACCGCGGGGACCTGCGGTCGCGGCCGGCGCCGGCGCCGGCGCCGGCGTCGCCGCGCCTCGACCGCTCAGTGCCGACAGCGTCGGCACCAGCGTCAGCGCCACCGCCAGTGAACCCAGCATCGAGAACGTGACGGTGAGCGCCTGGTCGCGGATGAGTTGTCCTGCAAGTCCCTCGACGAAGACCAGCGGGAGGAACACCGCGACCGTGGTGAGCGTGGACGCCACCACCGCGCGCGAGACCGTGGCCGCGCCCTGGGCGGCGGCTTCGCGCGGCGGCAGGCCTTCCTGGCGCTTGCGGAAGATGCTCTCGAGCACGACGATCGAGTCGTCCAGCAGGCGGCCCACCGCGAGCGCCAGGCCGCCGAGCGACATGATGTTCAGCGAGAGCCCGAGGCGGTACATGAAGATGAAGGTGGCGAACACCGAGACCGGGATCGAGAGCGCGACGACCAGCGTGGTGCGAAGCTGCCGCAGGAAGGCGAACAGCACCAGCACCGCGAGCAGGGCGCCCTCCCAGGCCGAGCCGGTGACCTCGTCGATGGCGTTCTTGATGAACTTCGACTGGTCGGCCACGGTCACGATCTTCATCTCGGGAGGCAGTTCCAGACGCTGGATGCGCCGCTGGACGGCGGCCGCCACGGCGACCGTGTTCGCATCGCCCTCCTTGTAGACCGAGAGTTCGACCGCCTCCTGGCCGCCCAGCCGGACGATCACCTCGCGGTCCTTGCCCCCGCGGCTCACGGCGGCCACATCGGCCACGCGCACCACCCCCGCCACCGCGCCCGCGGCCGCCGCCGACGCCGGGGCCTGCCGCACCGCCAGGATGACCTCGCCGATCTCTTCGGGCGTCCTGAACTCGTTGGTGGCGCGGATCAGGTACTCGGCCTGGCCCTCGGTGAGGGAGCCGCCGGCGAGATTGACGTTCTCGTCGGCCAGCCGTTGCGTGACGTCCGCAAGCGAGAGTCCCAGGGCGGCGAGCCGCTCGGAGTCCACCTCGACCCGGATCTCCTCCTCCACCCCGCCCACGACCTTGACCGCCGCCACGCCCGCCGCACCTTCGAGGTCGGTCTTCACGGTGCGCTCGGCGATGCGGCGCAGGCGTTGCAGGTTGCCGCCCCCGGAGAGGCGCAGCCGCTGGATCGGGTCGAGCGACGGGTCGAAGCGCAGGATGGCGGGGCGCTTCGCCTCGCGGGGCAGCGTGACCAGGTCGAGTTTCTCGCGCACCGAGAGCGACGCCAGGTCCATGCGCGTGCCGGTGGAGAACTCGAGCGTGACCTCCGACTGGCCCGGACGCGACACCGAGTGGAGCCGCACCAGACCGGCCACGACGCCCACGGTCTCTTCGACCGGGCGGGTCACGAACTGCTCGACATCGCCCGGGGCGGCGTCGGGCAGGTCGGTGCGGACCGTCAGGGTCGGGTAGGAGATGTTCGGGAGCAGATCCACCGAGAGGCGCGAGCCCGCCACCAGCCCGAAGAGGACCACCCCGACGACGGCCATGAAGACCGTGACCGGCCGGCGGATCGAGCCATCCGTCAGACGCATCGGGGGCTACTGGAGCTGGACCGGCTTGATGCGGGCGCCCTGCTTCAGGCCACCCTGGCCCACCGTGACGACGCGGTCACCGGCAACGAGTCCGGCCAGCACCTGGGCCGTGTCACCGGAGACCGCCCCGATCTGGACGGACACGCGCACCACCGTGTCACCGCGCGCCACGAACACGAAGCTCTCGCCGTCCTCGGAGATCATGGCGCGCTGCGGGATGACGATCACGTTCGCGTGACGCCCGGTGCGCAGTTGCACGCGGGCGAAGCTGCCGGGCCGCAGGAGCCCCTGGGGATCGCGCACCTCGAGGGTCACCTTGAACGTCCCGTTCGCACGGTCCACCACCGGGTTCACCAGCGAAACGCGGGCTTCGAAGGTACGGCCTGGCAGCGAGCCCAGGGTGAGGACCGCGCCCTGACCGGTCCGCACGCGGGCGAGTTCGCGCTCGGGAAAGTAGAGCCGCGCGAGCAGCGGGTTGAACTCCTCGACCCGGAAGCAGTCGCGCCCGGGCGTGACGGTCTCGCCGAGGTTGACCATGCGGGCGGTCACCCGCCCCGCGAAGGGCGCCGTCAGGCGCGTCTGGGTGAGGTTGTACTGCGCCTCGCGGAGCGCGACCGCCGCGTTCCGCTGGCGCCATTCGAGATCGTCGGTCTCCTTGTCGCTCAGGAAGCCCTGCTCGCGCAGCTGCCGGCCCCGCTCGGTCTCCCGCTCGGCCAGGTGGGCCGCGATCTCGGCGCGCTCGACCGCGAGCCGGGCGGAGGTGTCGTCGATCCGGGCGAGCAGGTCACCCTTGCGCACCCAGTCCCCCTCCTCGGCCGCGAGTTCCTTCAACTGGCCCGGAGCGGCCGCCACCAGCGTGGCGCTGCTGCGGGCCTCCAGGGTGGTCGTGGTCTCGAGGAACGTGGTGATGCTGCCGCGCTGCACCTGGGCGAGCTCGACCGGTGCAGCCGGCGGCGGGACGGCATCGCCCTTCTTCTTGCCATTGCCACGGGCATTGCGGGTCAGGAGCACTGCGCCGAGACCGACGCCGACCACGACGATGGCCACGCTCGTCCAGAAGATCGCACGGCGCCAACCGGGACCTGACATGCCAACCTCCATCCGGGGGATCGAAACGGGAGTCTCCATGGGGGTTACGCAGACGGAGCGCGCCGGGTTGCACGGCGTGCAGCCCGGAGACGGCGGGACCCCGGGGCGTGAGCGGCGCCCCGGGGTCCCGTCTTCGCCGCCGCCGGTGGCCCGGCGGCCTTCTACTCCCAGCCGATCTGCCGGCCCCGGTTCTGCTTCTCGAGCCAGGTCATGAGCGGCTTGAAGTACTCGACCATGGCGCGGGTGGACAGCTCCTCGCCGGTCGCCCCGCGCAGCACGGCCCGCCATTCGCGCGTCGCACCCTGCCGCATCATGCCCTGGAAGAACGCGCCGACCTGCGGGTTGCCCGCGTAGTTGCAGGCGCGCGGATCGGACTTGAGGATCGTGCGCGCGATGTGATCGTTGAGCTGGTAGGAGAGCACCGTCGCCACGGTGTAGGAGTAGTAGTAGGCCGGGGCGTCGGTGATGTGGGTCTTGGTCGCCGCGTCGCAATACTCCTCGCCCCGCGCCATCGGCGGCTCGACGCCCTGGTAGTCGGCCACGTACTTCCACCAGCGCGCATTCCACTGGTCCGGCGGCAACTCGTTCGCGTAGAGGTCGGCCTCCCAGTGCGTCATCACGCCCGAGCCCCAGAACATGAAGGGCAGGTTCGCCAGCGCCAGCGTGAGCAGCGGAGCGATCTCATCCGCCTGCTTCCCCTTCGCCGCCAGGCCGAGCGACTGGAGATAAGGCGTCTGCCGCGCCGCCATCTCGCCGACCGTCGCCATGCCCTCGTGGAACGACGGGCTGGCGCCGGTGCGCAGGAGCGGCGGGACCTCGGGACGCGCGTAGTTGAGGTCGTAGTAGGCGTGACCCAGCTCGTGGTGCGCCGTGCCGAACCACTGCTCGTTCGCCTCGACGCTCATCAGCGAGCGGATGTCCTGGTCGAGGTCCACGTGCCAGCACGAGGCGTGCGTGTTCTTCTTGCGCGCATCCCCCGCGGGGACCGGGTAGAGGTCCGAGTTCTTCCAGAAGGGCGCCGGCAGCGGCCCCATCCCCAGGCCCGACCAGAAGCCCTCGGCGGTCTTGACGACCCACTCGGGATCGTGGCTCTTGAGCGCAGCATCGAGGCTGGCGGAGGCTGCCATCGCGTTCCACTCCTGCGACCAGCGGTTGGGGATCCAGTGGGCGGGGATCCGCTTCGGCACCGGCTGTCCGTACTTCTTCGCCAGTTCGTACTTCGCCCAGGTGTGCAGCTGCAGGTAGAGCGGCTTGAGCTCCCGCAGGAAGTCCTCGTTGAGCTTCAGCATCTCCGCGGTGGTCATGTCGTGACCGGCCACCTGCAGGGCGAAGTAATCGGGGTAGCCCAGCTCCCGTGCCACGCCGTTGCGCAACTCCTGAAGCCGGACCAGGCCGGGCTTGAGCGCCGGGCCCGTCTGCTTGGAGGCCTCCCAGACCGCGAGGCGCTGCGGCAGGTCCGCGAGGCTCTCCAGCTTCCCGTCGATCTCGTTCGCCGTGATCGGCTTGCCGTCCAGCAGGAAGGTGAAGCCGTTCAGGGTCGAGGCCTGCTTCGTCTCGGCCTCGATCCGGGCCCGCACCAGGTCCGGGTTGGTCATCGGCCCCTCGGCCGCGTTGAGCAGGATCCGCTCCAGTTGCCGTACCGTGAGCGGGGCCAGCTCGGAGCGGTGATCGAGCAGGGCTTTCGCCTCGGTGATCACCGCGGGATTGCCGTTGAACGCGGCGCGCGCCTTGCCGGCCGCTTCGGCGGCGGCGTCGTGCGCCGGCGACACGTCGGTCGCGGCGTCCCACAGCGCGCGCTGCTCCACCGTGGAGACCGCCTGGTAGCTGGCGTTGACCAGGCTGAGGAAGCGATCGGCCCGCTCCTGCAGGGCGGGCGACGCGGCGGCCTGCGCGTGCGCGGAGCGGGGGACGGACAGCGGGAGGAACGTGACCGCAGCGACGAGCAGCGTCGCGGCCAGCCGGGCGGGTGAGTTCGTGCAATCCATCGACGGTCTCCTGCGGGAGCGGCGCGGCGGACCGGGCGGGGCCACGACTGGCCCTGCGCTCCCCCACGCGTGGACGGCGGCAAGTTAGCAGAAGCGGCTCGGGGCCGGGCCAGGAAAAGGAACGAGCGCCGCCACCGGGCCGACCGCCGCGCCGCGCCCACGCTCCGCGGCAGCGGCTTCGGCCAAAGAGTTGACACGGATTGCGCCAGGGCGTTCCATCCGGGCGGAGCGGGACCGGCCGGCGCCCTCGTCTGGAGGGCGCCGGGTCTCCGCCACCTCACCGGAGGGCGACATGCACTGTCCACGCTGCAGGACCGAATACGAGCTGGGCATCACGCGGTGCGCCGATTGCGAACTCGACCTGGCCGAGGGCGCCGCGCCGTCCGGGCGGGACGAACCCGAGTGGGTGGAGTTGGTCACGGTGCTCGAAACCGGCGATCCCTCGCTCCTGCTGGTGACGAAGTCGCTGCTCGACGTCGAGGGTGTGCCCTCCTTCGTCGAGGGCGTGGGAGTCTACCAGGGACTCGGGGCGGGGCGCATCGCCGGGGCCGACCTGCCGATGGGCCCCGGGAAACTCCGCGTCCGCCCGGAGGACGTGGACGCCGCCCGTGAACTGCTGGCCAGCCTGCAGCCACTGGACGAAGCGGAGGAGCCGCGCTCCTGATCCAGGTGGAGCCCCTTGAAGGACATGGGACTACGCCGGGCACTTCATGCGGGGCGCGAGGCGCGGACCCGCAGCGTCCCTCCATCTCGGGCGGCCCCTCCCCGCCCCGCGCGGCGAGCAGCGCCCCCGCCCGAAGTGCTAGCATGGGCCAATTCTTGTGATGCGGTGCGTGCCAGGCTCGGTCGGCGCGGCGCGCCCACCCGCCCCTTTCCAAGGAGCCCTCGCATGAAGCGGTACCGATTCCCCCTGATCCTCGCAGCCCTGCTCGCGATCATGCTCGTCACCCCGCAGGCCCGCGCCGAGGAGCGCGCGAACGTCCCCGAGAAGCTCAAGTGGAACACCGCGGACCTCTACGCATCCGAGGACGCCTGGTACCAGGCCAGGGACGCCGTCGCCGCGCGCGTCCCGAAGCTGGCGGACTTCCAGGGCAAACTCGGCGCATCGGCCGACGGCTTCTACACCGCGCTCTCGACCATGATCGCCATCGACCAGGACCTCACGCAGCTCCAGGTCTACGCCAGCATGCGCGGGGACGAGGACACCCGCCTGGCGAAGCCGAGGGAGATGAACCAGGTCGTCGAGCAGCTCGCCGTGAAGTTCTACTCCACGATCTCCTATGTGCGTCCAGAGATCCTCGCACTCGGCGCCGGGAAGGTGAATGGATTCGTTGCAGCCGACCCGCGGCTGGCGCCCTACAAGCCGTACCTCGACGAGATCCTGCGCTACGCTCCTCACACGCTGAGCGCACCCGAGGAGAAGGTCGCCTCACAGGCCGACATCATGGCGGACAACGCTGGTCGCGCCTACCGCACCTTCAAGGACGCCGACTTTCCCTATCCCGAGATCACGCTCTCGACCGGCGAGAAGGTGCGCCTGGACGCGCAGGCCTACACCAAGTACCGCGCGAGCACGAACCGCGAGGACCGGGACAAGGTCTTCCAGGCCTTCTGGTCGAGCTTCAAGGATTTCGAGCGCACCTTCGGCACGACCCTCGACGGCGACGTCAAGACCCACATGTTCAACAAGGATGTGCACAAGTACGGATCCTGCGTCGAGGCATCGCTGTTCAACTCGAACGTGCCCGCGAGCGTGTACCGGCAGCTCATCTCGGACGTGCACGCCAACCTGCCGACGCTGCAGCGCTACCTCAAGCTGCGCCAGCGCATGATGGGCGTGGACACGCTGCGCTACGAGGACCTCTACGCCCCGATCATCAGGAAGGTGGATCTTCGCTACACCCCCGAGCAGGCCACGGAGATGACGCTCCAGGCCGTCACGCCGCTGGGCCCCGCCTACGTCGCCACGCTCAAGAGCGGCTTCGAGAACCGCTGGGTGGACTTCATCCCCACCACCGGCAAGCGCTCCGGCGCCTACAGCACGGGTGCCTACGGCGTGCATCCCTACCAGTTGCAGAACTTCACCGGGCTCTACGAGGAGGTCTCGACGCTGGCCCACGAATCGGGCCACTCGATGCACACCTATCTCTCCGATCAGAAGCAACCCTACATCACGCACGACTACAAGACCTTCGTGGCCGAGGTCGCCTCGACGCTGAACGAGAACCTGCTGCTGCACCACATGCTGAGCCAGACCAAGGACAAGGACACGCGCCTGTTCCTGCTCGGCAGTTCCCTCGACGGACTGCGCACCACGCTCTTCCGCCAGACCCTGTTCGCCGAGTTCGAGCTGAAGATCCACGAACTGGCGGAGCAGGGCGAGCCGCTCACCGGCGAGAAGCTGAGCGAGCTGTACCTCGGGCTGGTCAAGGACTACTACGGCGACGCGCAGGGCGTCTGCAAGGTGAAGGACCTCTACGGCATCGAGTGGGCCTACATCCCGCACTTCTACTACAATTTCTACGTCTTCCAGTACGCCACCAGCATCACGGCTTCCGCGCAGATCGCCGCCAACATGCGGGCCGACGCCGCGCTGAAGAAGCCCGTGACGAAGAGCCGCGATGCCTATCTCGCGATGCTCTCCTCCGGCTCGTCGAAGTACCCGATCGAACTGCTCAAGGACGCCGGCGTGGACATGACGACCTCGGCCCCGTTCAACGCGGCGATCAGGGAGATGAACGGCATCATGGACGAGATGGAGAAGTTGATCGCGGAACAGCCGAAGAAGTAGAGGCGCTCCCGCACACGGACACGGACCGCCGGGCGCTCGGGCCCGGCGGTCCTCTTTCCGGGGCCCGACCGGCCTCGGGAGCGCGTTCGTCCGACCGAACCACCCGTTCGGGCCCGGGGTTGTCGCCCGGCCCGCCCCATCCACTACGATGCCCGGCGCTCGGGAATCGGCATGCCGCCTCCGGGCCTCCCGCGCCTGAGGCAGATCCGGCGCGGCCGCACCATCGTCCCCAGGCAAGGAGCCCCGCATGAGGTCGTACCGTCTGAGCGTCGTCCTCGCCGCCCTCGCGGTGGCGGGCTGCCTCGCCTCGCCCGCCCGTGCCGAGGAGCGTGCGAACGTCCCCGAGAAGTACCAGTGGAGGACCGCGGACCTCTACCCGTCCGAGGCGGCCTGGCTGCAGACGAAGGCCGATCTCACCACGCGGATCCCGAAGCTGGCCGCGTTCCAGGGCAGGCTCGGCGAATCCGCCGACGTCTTTCACGCCGCGCTGTCCACCCGGATGGACGTGGACCGCGCGCTCTACCAGCTCCGCATCTACGCCACCCTGCGCAAGGACGAGGACGCGCGCCTCGGCCGGCCGAACGAGTTGTTCCAGATGGCCAGCCAGCTCGTGGTGGAGTACGCCTCGACGGTCTCCTACATGCAGCCCGAGATCCTCGCGCTGGGCGCCGGGAAGGTCCGCGGTTTCGTCACCCAGGACCCGCGTCTCGAGCCCTACCGTCCCTGGCTCGACGACATCCTGCGCTACGCGCCCCACACCCTGAGCGCCGCCGAGGAGAAGATCGCCTCGCAGGCCGGCATCATGGCGAACGCGCCCTCCCAGACCTACGACATCTTCAAGGCCGCCGACATGCCCTATCCCGAGGTCACGCTCTCGACCGGCGAGACGGTGCGCCTCGACGACGCGGCCTACACGCAGTATCGCGCGTTGCCGGACCGCGCGGACCGCCGCAAGGTCTTCCAGGCCTTCTGGTCGCGACACCGGGAGTTCGAGCGCACGCTGGGCACGACCCTCGACGCCGAGGTCAAGACCCATCTCTTCGACAAGGACGTCCACCACTACTCGTCCTGCCTCGAAGCCTCGCTGTTCGATTCGAACATCCCGGTGAGCGTCTACCGGCAGCTCATCGCCGACGTGCACGCCAACCTGCCCACGCTGCACCGCTACCTGAGACTGCGCCAGCGCATGATGGGCCTCGATACGCTCGGCTACGAGGACCTCTACGCCCCCATCCTCAAGGACGTGGATCTCCAGTACACTCCGGAACAGGCCATGGACCTGGTGCTGAAGGCCGTCGCCCCGCTCGGCCCGGACTACGTCACCACGCTGCGGCACGGCCTCGAGAGCGGCTGGACCGACTGGATGCCCACCACCGGCAAGCAGTCCGGCGCCTACAGCGAGGCGGTCTACGGCGTGCACCCGTACCAGTTGCTGAACTTCACCGGGTCGTACGACGAGGTCTCGACGCTGGCCCACGAGTCGGGCCACTCGATGCACAGCTACCTGTCGGACAAGAACCAGCCGTACGTCACCCGCGAGTACAAGACCTTCGTCGCGGAGGTGGCCTCGACGCTGAACGAGGACCTCCTGCTCCACCACATGCTTGGCCAGACGAAGGACCGGGACACGCGACTGTTCCTGCTGGGAAGCCGGCTGGACGGCCTGCGGCAGACGCTCTTCCGGCAGGTGCTGTTCGCCGAATTCGAGTTGAAGATCCACGAACTGGCCGAGCAGGGCCAGCCGCTCACCGGCGAGAAGCTGAGCGAGGTCTATCTCGGCCTGCTCAGGGAGTACTACGGGGACGCGCAGGGCATCTGCCGGGTGAAGGACCTCTACGGCGTCGAGTGGGCGTACATCCAGCACTTCTACCTGGACTTCTACGTCTTCCAGTATGCGACCAGCATCATCGGCTCCTCCGCGATCGGCACCGAGATGCGCACCGAGGCGGCGGCGAAGAAGTCCGTGACGAAGCAGCGCGACGCCTATCTCCGGATGCTCTCGGCCGGCTCGTCGAAGGATCCCATCGAGGAACTGAAGGACGCGGGCGTGGACCTGACGACCCCGGCGCCCTTCGGCGCGGCGATGAAGGAGATGAACGGCATCATGGACGAGATGGAGAAGCTGCTGAAGTAGACACCCCGGCCGGACCGCTCACACCGGATGCGAAGAGCGCCGGGCCACAAGGTCCGGCGCTCTTCGACGATCGAGGCACCGCTCAGCGCGCGCGCAGGTCCTTCACGTTGATCTCCCAGACGATGCCGCGCCGGGGATCGTCGGCGCGGATGCAGTGCGGATCCGCGATCTCCTCATCCTGGAGGATGAGTACGAGCCTCCCGCCACCGCGAAGGTAGACATAGGCGCGCTCCGCCTCGAAGCAGACCTCCACGGCGTCGATCAGGCCGTAGTCATGATTGAGGATGCTGCCCTGGTAGCGCCTGCCGTCCACGTTCTTGCCCTGGAACGTGGCGGCGCCGGCCTCCTCCGCGGACAGCAGGGCCGCGAGCAGCCCCGCGATGGCCAGCACGATCGGTCGGATGCGGTGCATGACGCCCTTTCCGTTCGCCCAGGATGACCTCATCCGGGCGAACGGCTCCAGACTACACCCCACTCCGCCCCCACGCAGCCACTGGAGCACGAACGCCCCGGAAGGGCCTCCGAGCGACGATCCGGGCCTCTACCAGGACGTCGCCAGCGCCCCCACTTCGGCCTGCACCGCCTCCAGCACGTCGCAGCGCTCGACCGCGGCCCGCATGGCATTGTGGTCCGGGAACAGCGGCCGGTCCACCTCGAGGTGCTCGACCACCTTGCGCACCGCGGCCCGCGCGGCGAGCGTGCCGCGGCCCGGAGTGAACTCGCGGAAGTCGAGGGCCTGCGCCGCAGCGATCAGTTCGATGGCCAGCACCCCGTGCGCATTCTGGAGGATCTGCTTCGCCTTGAGCGCGCCGTTCATGCCCATGCTCACGAAGTCCTCCTGGTCAGCCGCCGCCGGGATGGACTGGATGCACGAGGGCATGCTCAGGATGCGCTGCTCGACGATGAGCGTGTCGGCGGTGTACTGGCTGAGCATGAGGCCCGAGAACATGCCGGCGCCCCTGGTGAGGAACGCGGGCAGCCCCACGCTCAGAGCCGGGTTCAGCAACCGGTTGAGCCGGCGCTCCGAGAGCACCGAGACCATGGTGAGGCCCACCGCCACCATGTCGAGCGGCAGGCTGATCGGCGTGCCCTGGAAGTTCGCACCCGTCAGCACGCGGCCTTCGCCGCGCACGAAGATGGGGTTGTCGG
>Ga0315276_10004693_pt1 | contig 12566 bp, 12 predicted proteins | sample YL17G05_0_MG_FD_204542 | JGI IMG/M metagenome (GOLD analysis project Ga0315276, IMG submission 204542) | Sediment microbial communities from Yellowstone Lake, YNP, Wyoming, USA - YL17G05_0 | ecosystem: Environmental > Aquatic > Freshwater > Lake > Sediment | place: USA: Wyoming | collected... | reverse complement strand
AGTACGCCCAAGAGGCCCTGGAAAACCTGGGCCTCTACGATGGGCTCAAAGCCCACCTTATTCCCAGCGAGTCCGCGCGAAGCGCGCTGGTGCTGGTCGAGCGTGGCGAGGTCGCCGCCGGTATCGTGTACAGCACGGATGCCAAGGCCTCGGTGAAGGTCAAGGTCGTGGCCACGTTCCCAGAGTCGTCTCACAGGCCAATCCGATACCCCATTGCCCTCGGCAAGGGGGCGATCCGCGCGGCGGCCGAGTTCTTGACCTACCTGGGTGGACCTGATGCCGCAGCCGTGTTCTCCGCACACGGCTTCATCCCGCTCTCCCAGCCAGGCGCTCCCTTGCGAGGCGGCTCATGACGCCAGCCGAATGGGAAGCTCTCTGGCTTTCAGTCAAGGTGGCCCTGGCCTGCGTGGCCGTGCTGGCTATACCGGGCCTGCTCCTGGGGTGGCTCCTGGCGCGCAAACAGTTCATCGGCAAGCACGTCCTTGTCGCGCTGATCCACATCCCGCTCGTGGTGCCGCCGGTCGTCACGGGGTACCTCTTGCTCCTCGTGTTCGGTTCCCGGGGCGTGATCGGCCAATGGCTCGAGTCGAGTCTGGGGTTCTCCCTGGCCTTCACCTGGAAGGCCGCGGTGCTGGCTTCGGCGGTGGTGGCAATGCCCCTGATGGTGAGGTCCGTGGCAATCGCCGTGGAGCTCGTGGATCGCCGGATCGAGGACAGCGCCCGCACCCTCGGGGCAAGTCCGCTCCGCGTGTTGGCGACCGTCACACTGCCTCTGGCGGCCCCCGGCATCCTCAGCGGCCTCACCCTTGCCTTTGCCCGCAGCCTGGGTGAATTCGGGGCGACCATCACCTTCGCCGGCAGCATCGAGGGAGAGACCCGCACGCTCCCCTTGGCCATCTACAACTGCATTCAGAGTGTTGGCGGAGATGCCCCGGCCCTTCGCCTGGTAGTGGTCTCCGTCCTCGTGTCGGCGGCAGCCATGGTGGTTTCGGAGATCCTGGCGCGTCGCGCCCGCCGGCGCCTGGGAGGCACCGGATGAACCTTGAGCTCGACATCCGGGTGACGCGGGGGGCGTTCCGGCTGGAGGTGGCCTCGCGGCTCACGAGCGCCACGACCGGCATCTTCGGCCCATCGGGGGCGGGAAAGACGACGCTGCTCCACGCCCTGGCCGGGTTGGTCAGACCGGACAATGGCCGGATCGTCCTTGACGATACGGTCCTCTTCGACAGTTCGCGTGATGTGTCGGTACCCGTGCATAAGCGTCATGTCGCGGTGGTTTTCCAGGACGGCCGGCTCTTACCGCACCTCACCGCCGCCGGCAATCTTCGCTATGCAGAGGGCCTGGCCCTGGCAGCAGGACTCAGGGAACCGACTCTCGCCTTTGACCGCATCGTCCAACTCCTGGATCTGGGTAGCTTGCTTGGCCGCCGACCTCATCATCTCTCGGGTGGCGAAACGCGCCGCGTGGCCCTCGGCAGGGCGCTCCTGGCCCAGCCACGGCTTCTCCTGCTGGACGAGCCCCTGGCAGGGCTCGACCATGCCCGCAAGGAACAACTGCTCCCGTTCCTGCGGCAAGCCCAATTGGCCACGGGCATCCCGATGGTCATGGTCAGCCACGACCTCGGCGAGATTCTCCACCTCACGGACCAGGTCATGCTCCTTCGCGACGGCCGGGTCATCGGCCAGGGGAACCTGTTCGACCTCGTCCAGCAGCACGAACCGCTGGCTGTCCTTCGGGGGGCCGGGCTGATCAACGTTCTTCGTTTGCGCGTGCGAGAGCACCGCGAGGACTGGGGGATCACCTTCTTGGAGCCGCTGGATCAGACGACGGCGGTTGCCCCGCCTGTTCTCAAGGCTTCGCTCCATGCCAATCTTGCACCGGGCGCCGAGACGTGGGCCATGCTCCGTCCCGAGGACGTGGCCCTTGCGCTCGGCCCGGTCGAGAGAATCTCGATGCAGAACCAACTGCGCGGTCGCATTCACAAGATCGTGCGCACGGAGAGCCGGACCTTGTGTCTGGTCGACGTGGGCGCTGAACTGATGGTGGACGTGACCCACCACACGGCTGACGACATGGCCCTCGTCGAAGGTAAGGCCATCTGGTGTCTGTTCAAAGCCCAGGCATTGACGCTCGGAACAAGCGGGACGTCCTCGTCTCCGGCGAACTGAGCCGCTCGCGGCAGTGCAGTACCCCCCTTGCATCCACCGTCGTCCTATCGTGCCATCAGCCGGCCGAAGGCCTGGTACAGCGCCCGGGCATCGGGGGTCGTCAGAAAATCCATGAATTGCCGGCCTTCCTGGGGATGTCTGGCGAACGCGAGCAGGCCGATGCACGTCCCGCGCGAGAGGCTCTGGTGGTCGGGCAGCGGGATCACGCGAATCCGGTTGGGCTCCATGTGATTGAAAGCCGACCAGCCGAAGGCCACGTCCACCTTGTCCTGGGCCACGGCCTCCACGATGGCGATGCAGCCGTTGGCGTAGAACGTGAGGTTGTTCCGCACGGCCTCCAGCAGCCCCGCGCGGCCGCAGATATCTTCCCAGACGCCTTTGAGGCAGTCCAGGACCGATACGCCCACCCGCACGCCGGGCAACGCCACGTCCTCGAGGCGGGCGATCTTCCGGGGGTTGGCGGCCGATACGAGAAGGGCCGATCGGCGCATCGCGATGGTCCGCCGCTCGCGACGCTGCACGATGCCGCGCACCTCGCCGTCGTCCAGCAGGTACTCTGCGCCGCCGATGGCCAGGTCGTGAATGCCGGCGTCGGCGATCTCCTGGAGGAAATCGTCGCCTCCGGCCGAGCCGACGGCCTCCTCCGCCTCCATGCTCGCGCAGTGCCGGCTGCAAACGCTGATCTCGACGGCGATGCCGGTCCGCTCCTGGAAGAGCGCGGCCGCCTTTTCGAGCGGCGCGGCACAGGCCCGGGCCGAGAAAACCCGCACCACGGGCTTGTGGCTCTGTTGCTTTTCAACTGCCATCGACGGAGCTTCCTTCCTCATTCGGCGTCGCAGACGCCGGGGCCGGACCGGCGCCGGGCAAGGGGGCCACAGGGGCGGCGGGGGCGGCCGGGCTGATCAGCATTTTGATCGCCACGACCAGGATGAAGACCGCGAAGACCTTGCGCAGAACCTCGGCGGGCAGGCGTGCGGCCACTTCCGTGCCGAGCAGCGTTCCCGCGATCGCCCCGATCACAAGGATTCCGACGGCCCCCAGGCTGAACCCGATTTCCGGATTCCTCCAGTATTGATAGGCCCCCAGCAGCGCCATGGGGACCATGACGGCCAGGGCCATCCCCTGGGCGGACTTCTGCTGGACGCCGATAAAAAACACCAGCGCCGGGACGACAATAATGCCGCTGCCTACGCCGAGCGCCCCGCTGAGAACCCCGGCGAAAAACCCCAGCAGCACCAGGCCCCACCAGACGGCCATCCAATCCACGGTCATGGCGATCCGCTCCCCTCGCCTCTTCGGTTGCCGCACCTTCAGGTGCGCTATTGGGGGAATTGTAGTCGCGTCGCCGCCCGTGTCCAAAGTATCTTCCGCGTATCCTGCACCGCGTCACTTACGGGGGGGGCCGACGGAGTCGCCGGCCGTGGTATCTTGCCGGAAGTTGGGGGGAGTGGGCTTGATCGCCCTTCTCAGGGGGTAGCGCCGCGTGACCCGGCAGGGCCTTGACGGCGCGGCCATCCGGCCCAGCCAGCGAACAACCAACCGATTCTCTCATAGTGCTTGGTACAAGAAGCGGGAAGGGGCCACGGGCAGACCCCGGCGCCGCCCTCCCGCGTTACCCGCGTAAGGTCCCTCCCCTTCGCGCCTGATGGAATCCACGCGTAACCCTAACGAGAGGCATCACCGTCAAGGCCGGTTCGATTGCGTGCCTGCTGCCAGCGATCATCGGTAACACGGCACTACGCTTGCGGCGCCCGGCCGCAATCAGACGGATCGCCGCGGAGCTTGGCAAGGCCGTGCTTCAGCGCCCCCAAGATCACGGCGAGGTTCTCGACGGCCGCCCGCTCCGACCCCGGCAGGTTGACGATCAGCGTCCGGCCGCGGATCCCCGAGACCGCGCGCGAGAGCATCGCGCGGGCCGTCACGCGCAGCGAGGCCGCGCGCATGGCCTCGTCAAAACCCGGCGTCAGCCGCTCGAGCACGGCTCGGGTCGCCTCCGGCGCCACGTCACGGGGTGAGAAGCCGGTACCGCCCACGGTGACCACGAGGTCAATCGAGTGGCCGTCGGCGTAATGCTTTAGCCGCGCGCTAATCGCCTCCTGCTCATCCGGCAGGACCTCCGTGCGGTAGATGTGCGCGTCGAACCGGTTCGAGAGCACGTCGGCCACGGCCGGCCCTGCCGTATCCGTCGTCTCACCGCGCGAGCCGCGGTCGCTCAGGGTCAGGACAACGGCCTGAAATCGCCCGGGCGGGATCGCTTCCACCACTTCCACGGAATCGCCGACGCGCACTCGCCCGCCTGCCGCCACCCGCGCAAACAGCCCGGCGCGCGGCATGATGCAGTCGCCCACCGTCTGCCCGATGCGGCAAGGCGTGTGGCAGACCTTGCCGATCTGCGAGATGCGCAGGAGCGCGTCCGCGCCCAGTCGCAGGCGGCTGCCGAGACCGAGGTGCGCGAAGTCCACGCCCGACACCACCACGTTCTCGGCAAAATCACCCGGACGGATGCCGGGAAGGTCGCGCCGGATACGCTCGACGTCCTCCGCGGCCAGCAGGCTGACCTGCCGGTGCCACGGCCCGGCATGGGCATCGCCCACGAGGCCGTGGTCCTGGCGGAACTCGGCGGCGTCCACCGGCCTCTTAGGCTCACCCTTGTTGGCGCCGATGCCCAGCGCCTCGACCCTGGCCATCTTCGCTCTCCCCAGTCCATCGGCCGCTCTTGCCGCCCGTCTTCTCGATCAGGCGGACCGGACCGATCTCCACGCCCCGCCCCGCCGACTTCACCATGTCGTACACGGTCAGCGCCGCCACCGACGCCGCCGTCATCGCTTCCATCTCCACGCCGGTCTTGCCCTCGCATCGGACGGCGACAAGGATCCGCACGCGGCGGCCGATCACCTGGGCGTCGATCTCCACGGCGTCCAGCGCGAGCGGGTGACACATAGGGATAAGGCTCGGCGTCTGCTTCGCGCCCAAAATCCCGGCCAGGCGGGCCGTCTCGAGGACGTTGCCCTTGGCCACCGCGCCCGAGGCCCGCAGCATCCGCGCGACGGCCGGCCCGACGTCGACCCAGGCTTCGGCCGTGGCGGTGCGGCGGGTCGGCGCCTTGGAAGACACATCCACCATGCGCGCCTTGCCGCCGGGCGTAACATGGCTCAGCTTGCTCGTGCGGCCCATCGGCTAACCTCCCGTCTTGACCATGCAGTGATTACCCGAGAAGACGTCATCGGTGCGCTTGCGGCGCATCACGGCCCGTACCTTCGCCAGGATCGCGCGTTCGCTGGTCGGCCCATCGGCTCTCAAGAGAGAAAGCACACTCGTGCGGCTGTTTCGTGCCAGGCAGCCCACGAGTCCGCCGCCGGCAGTCAGACGCAGGCGGGCGCAATCGGCGCAAAACGGCTGCGTGCAGGGGGAGATGATGCCGATGAGACCGGCGTCTTCCGTCGGCCACCTTGCCGTTGGGTAACAGGCCCGCGACCCGCCTGTCTGGGGAAGACCGTCCGTGGAGACGGGCATGAGAGCACCGGCTGCGCCAGCATGCCCAAGCAACGGCCGGCTTGGGCATGCCACCGCAATTCGGTACTCGTGGCAGGAACGGCCTCGAGGGCGCGGCAGCGGCGCAAGGTCAAAGCGTGCCCGCAGCCGCTCAAGGAGTTCCTTCGCGGGAACAAACCAATCGCGATGGCGCGGGGCGGCCGGGCCGATCGGCATCAGTTCGATGAACCGCACCTCGACCCTGCGCGCAATCCCCCACTGGACGAGATTGCCGACCTCGTGGTCGTTGATCCCGCGAAGCACCGTCATGTTGCCCTTGACCGGCGAGAGGCCCGCGGCAAGCGCCGCGTCGATACCCGCGAGCGTCGGCCCGAGTTCGCCCCCGCCCGTAAGCTCTCGGAACACCTGCGGATCAAGCGTGTTGAGACTCACATTGACCCGCCGGAGGCCCGCGCGTTTCAGCTCCGGCGCAAGCTCCGAAAGCCGCTGCCCGTTTGTCGTCATCGCCAGGTCGTCAATGCCTTCGGCCGCCAGCATGCCGACGAGCTTCACGATGTCGCGCCGGTCCAGCGGCTCGCCGCCGGTGATATGAACCTTCGCGAGGCGGCCGTGGCGCTTCAGGAGCCGGACGAAACGCACGATCTCCTCGCAGCTCAGGATCTCGGCCGGGGCAAATCGTTTCACGCCCTCCGCCGGCGTACAGTAGACACAACGGAACCGGCAGCGGTCTGTCGCCGAGACCCGCAGCGAAATCGGACCGACGCGGGCGGATGGTTCTACGGCATCGGCTTCCACGCGTGGAACTCCACTCGAGCCCCGACCGGCAGCGATTCTGTTCCGTCCGGGATCACAATCACGCCGTCGGCGCCGCAGGCCGCAATGAGGTCGGCGGAGCCCTTCGACCTGACGGGCGCAGCGGCCGGACCGTCCGCCGTCTCGACGAGGCGCGCCAGGGCGTAATACCGGCGGCGACCGTCCGACCGGGCCGGCGACGCCAGCCGCAGCCACATCGCACGGCGACACTCCTCTCTACCCGCGCCACCGAGCCGTCGCAACGCCGGCAGCACAAACTCGTGAAATCCCGTCAGCACGCTCACCGGATTTCCCGGCAGTCCGAACAGGTGCCGGTTGGCCGGCCGTGTCGCGTAGAGAAGCGGCTTGCCAGGCTTCATCTTCACCCCGTGAAAACGGACCTTGCCGCCGATTCTTCGGATCGCCTCAGGCACGAAATCGTACCGTCCTACGGACACCCCGCCGGTGATAAGTACCAGATCGTGCGTCCGCGCGGCCAGACGCAGGCGCGAGGCCACCGCGCCCGGATCGTCGCCGACGAGCGTGCGCACGGCGTTGCCGATGCCCTGCGCCGCCAGCGCCGCAAGGAGCGCCGGACCGTTGCCGTCGCGGATCTGCTCCGGGCCGATGCGGTCGCCGCCGTGCCGAAGCTCGTCACCCGTGCAGAGCACCGCGACCCGCGGGCGCGGAAAGATGCGGACTTTCCCCATGCCGACCATCGCCGCGACGCCGATCTCCGCAGGCCCCATGCGGTGACCTTTCTCAAGGAGCACGTCGCCCCGCTCTGCCTCCTCGCCGCGCCTGCGGATGTTCGCGCCGCGTCGGACCCCGGCCCGCACCACAATCGCATCGCCGTCGGCCTGCGCGGACTCTACGGGCACCACCGCGTCCGCTCCCGGCGGAACCGTGGCGCCGGTCAGAATCGCCACGGCCGTCGCCGGCCCGACGCGCACGCGAACCGCGCTCCCCGCTGCGACCTCGCCGACGAGCCGCAGCCGCGCCGGGACCTTGCGCAGGTCGGCCGTGCGAACCGCGTAACCATCCACGGAGGACCGGTCGGTCGGCGGTTGATCCCGGTCGCTCCGAATCGCTTCAGCCAGGCGGCCGTGCAGCGCTTCGCCCAGCGCCACCTGCCGGGCCTTGAGCGGGCGAACGTTCGATAAGACAATTTCGAGGGCTTCTTCGGGCGCGATCAGCATCGTTCTGTATCCGGCGGCGAGTCCGGCCGGAGCCTCACCAGCTCTCGTCGGTAGTCTTCGGGGCAGTCCATGTCCGCCAGCACCGCGGGACTCGTCACGTTGAGATCAAACACATCCTCCGGGTGAGCCTGCGGCAAGCCGCACAGGCCGACGCCGTCGTAACGCGTAAGGACCTCGTCTCGGTATCTCGCCGAGAACAGAATCGGATGCCCGGGCTTGCCGCCGTGGACGGGTACAACGATGCCGCGGCCGGCGGTGCGGAAGACGTCGATCATCCGTCCGACAAGACCGGCGGTAAGGGTCGGCTGATCGCCCAGCGCCACGAGGACCGCCTCGCAGTCCGGCAGGAGCGCCCGCAGGCCGCAGCGCACGGAACTCAGCATGTCCGCGTCGGGATCGGCATTGGCGACAAGCGTCAGGCGGCACCCGCCCAGGACCTCGGCGATGCGGTCGCCGTCCTCGCCCACGACCACGATCGTCCGGTCGACGGGGCTGCGAAGGACCTCGCCGGCGATGTGGCCGATAACGGTCCGCCCGCCGAAGGGCAGCAACAGTTTCTGCACGCCCATGCGTCGGGACCGGCCGGCCGCGAGAATGATGGCGGAGATCATCGGCACCCTATCCGGTTGGCATCCGAGGCGCACTTCCCTTCCGCCGGACCGCGATCAGTTGAGCGACGATGCTCGCGGCGATCTCCGGCACGGTCTCGGCGGCGATGTCCAGGCCGATCGGCGCATACACGCCGGCAAGTTCCTCTTCGGCAGCGGCGCCGGACTCCAGCACGGCCTTGCGGAGCATCGCCACCTTGCGCCGGCTGCCGATCATACCGATGTAGGCGGCGGACCTGTGGATGCACGCGGCCAGCGCCTGCTCGTCGTGCCGGTGCCCGCGCGTAACAATCGCGATGTACGTATCCCGGCCGATGGGCATCGCGGCCAGTTCGCCCGCGATGTCGCCGCAGCGAGTGACGACGCCCTGCGCGTAGAGCGCCGGATCGGTGAATTCCGCCCGGTCATCGATAACCACGACCTCGAACCCCACGAGGCCGGCCTGAAGCGCGAGGGCCTGGCCCACGGGCCCGCCCCCCGCGATCACGAGTTGCGGCGGTGGGATGAGCGGCTCGACCATGACCTCCAGCGACGCGCCCTCCTGCGGCGCGGCGTGCGCGAAAAGCCGCGGCGCCTCGCCCTCCAAAGCCGAGCGGATAGCCTCGCTGCCGGGGAATCCAGGGCTCGCGGGCACGGACTCCGCGCCGAACCATTGCACGGCCGTCCGCGGCACGGGCCCAGGGCGGATCGTGGTCAGGAGGACCCCGCGCCGGCGCCGGCATCGCGCCTCGGCGGCTTGCGCGTAGACCTCGCGCTGGTTGGCGGCGGTCGGGTCGATAAGGATGCGCATGCTGCCGCCGCAGATAGGCTCGTCGCCGCAGGTGCTCGCGCCCTCCAGCGCAAAGTCGAAGACGAGCGGGCGCCGCGCTCGGATGGCCTCGACGGCCGCACGCTGCGCCTGGGCCTCGACCGGCCCGCCGCCAATGGTGCCCAAGATCGCGCCGGCCGAGTCGATGAGGGCCTTCGTGCCCGCTTTGCGCGGCGTGGAGCCCGCAGCCTTCAGGACGACCGCGAGGGCAAACTCGCGGCCACTCGTCGCAAAATCAACGAGGGCCTGGTGGATATCGCCGGCGAAATCCCCCCGGTTCATGGCTTGGCAGCCTTCGCCGGGCGAATGGGCATCTGGCGAATCCGCTCGCCCGTGGCGTGGCAGATGGCGTTCGCGATGGCCGGGGCGATGGCCATAATCGGCGTTTCGCCGGCGCCCGCCGATGGAAGGTCGGGCCGGTCGAGAAGCAGCACCTCGATGGCCGGAACATCCTGGAATCGCGGCACAAGGTACGTCTCGAACGATGCGTTGAGCACGGCGCCCTTCTCGAACTTCATTTCTTCTCGCAGCGCCGGCCCCATGCCCATGATGATACAGCCCTGGACCTGAGAAAGGAGGTTGGCGGGGTTCACAATCGCCCCGCACTCGAAGGCCTGGCAGACGCGCTGGACGGCGATTTCGCCCTTACGGATCGCCACCTCGACACAGGCGGCCACGTAGGAACCCTTCTCGGTGCCACACGCGAGGCCCACGCCGATCTCGGGGTCCTTCTTCTTGCTCCGCGCGGGCCAGTCGAACGCCTTGGCGGCCGCCTCGAGGACCGCCCGCAGGCGCGAGTTATCGAGATGGGCCAGGCGAAACTCGAGCGGGTCGCGGCCGGCCGCGGCAGCCAGTTCATCCATGAAACTCTCGCGGGCGAAGTTGTTACCTGTGGAGGCCAGTGCCCGGTATGAGCCCTGCCGCATCGGCGAATCGGAGGACACCGACGGGCACTTGGACTTGCCCACCTTGTAAGGCATTTCGATGCCCGAGCCGCCGGCGTTAATATTGACGAAGTGCCACGAGGAGATCATGCCCTTCGCGTCCAGGCTCGCCTCGATGTCGATGACTGCCGCCGGGCGGAAATACGCCCACGTGAATTCCTCCCGGCGCGTCCACCGCACGAGCACCGGCTTGCCGGCGGCCTTGGCCAACCGGGCGGCCTCGAGCGGCGCATCGGGCATGTGCTTGCCGCCGAACCCGCTGCCAAAGTCAGGCACGATCACGCGCACGTGATCGGCCGAGACGTTCAGGGCCCGCGCGAGTTCCGACCGGGCGCCGAACGGGTTCTGCGTGCCTGTCCAGACGGTCAACTTCTCGCCCTCCCACTCCGCCACGGCGGCGCGAGGCTCCAGCGGCGCGTGCTGGACGTACGACACATGATACGTCTGGTGCAGGGCCTTGGCGGCCGCGGCGACCTCGGCCGCGAACGGATTCTTGGGCACGCCGCCGTGGGCATGCTTCGCCAGGTAATCGAGGACCTCGCTGCTCGAAGGATGCGGCGCCGTCTCCCACGAGGCCGTCTTGGCCACGGCAGCCAGGGCCTGCTCGGCGGCAAACAGGGTCGGCGCCGCAACGCCAACGAACGATCCGTCCTGGACCACGACAACGCCCTTCATCGCCTTGGCGGGGGCCACGTCGATGCTGGTCAGATTCGCGCCGTACGACGGGGCACGGAGGATTTTCCCGTACAGCATCCCCGGCCGCGCGATGTCCGACGGGTATCGATGCGCGCCGGTCACGAGGTCGCGTGCGTTGGGGCGCGGGACGGGCGTGCCCATCACCTTCCACTCCTTCACCGGCGTCAGCGCGACATCGCCGCCGGGGCGCTGCTGAAAGGCCTTGGCCATCTCCTCGCTCGCGGCCAGGTCTGCATAGGTCACGCCGGCCTTGGCGGCGTCGCCCGGACACGTGGCCACGCCGTCGCGGACTACGACGCCGGCGCGGTCCACGCCCCATTTTTGGCTGGCCAGTTGGACGAGTATCTCGCGCGCCGCCGCGGCGCCCTGGCGCACGGCCGGAACCGACGATGGCGTCGAGCGGCTGCCGGCGGTAACGCCGTCATCGGGCACGAGCGCCGTGTCGCCCATCACCAGTTGGATGCGGCTGGCGGGCACGCGCAATTCCTCGGCAGCCGCCTGGGTAAGCTCGGCCCGCGCCCCTTGGCCGCCCTCGACCTTGCCGGTCATGACGGTGATGGCGCCGTCCTTCGCAATGTGGATGCGCGCGGCGACGGTCGTACCCTGCCCATCGCCACCGCGGCCGCCGCCCTTGCGCTGGGCCTCCGCCCCGAGCGGGGCCACCGTGATCAGCAGGCCGGCGCCAAGGAACTTGACGAAGGACCGCCGCGTGAGGACGAGACCGCCGGGGGCGCCCTCCGCCGGTTCGCAACTTTCCGCATCCAGGATCGGATCATTCGAGCGATCGAGCGTCATGGCGATCACCTCCCCGCCTTCGCCGCAGCGCGGCGGACGGCCTTGAGAATCTTGGTATAGCCGCAGCAGCGGCACAGGTGCCTGTCAAGCCCGGCCAGAATCTCCTCGTCGGTGGGGTCCGGCGTCTCCTTGAGCAGGCCCACCGTGGCCACGATCATTCCGGGGGTGCAGAATCCGCACTGGAAGGCCTCCTCGGCCAGGAAGGCATCCTGGACAGGATGCAGCGCATCGCCGGTGGCCAGGCCCTCGATGGTAAGCACCGTCTTGCCCGCGACCTTGGCGACCGGCGTGGTGCAGGACGGCATGCACTTGCCGTCGATGAGGACCGTGCAGGCGCCGCACTTGGCCTCGCCGCAGCCGTACTTGGTGCCCGTCAGTTGCAGGTCTTCGCGCAGCACATCGAGCAACGGCCGTTCGGGATCGGTGGTGAGGGTCCGGGGCTGACCGTTTACCGTAAACGTGATCGTGGCATCCATGAAGCGACCTCCAACTGCGCTGGCGGGCGATTCCCTCTCGTCTGACTCTAGCGCCAAGTATACCCCGCGCCGGCTCGCATTGCCAAGGGATCGTCGCAGGCCTGCGTAACTTTGAAACTACACTTGCTGGGCGACACGGCCTCGGTCTACGGGAGCCAGGGTGAGGTCCGAAGGCTATGCGAGAACCGGCTACGACCGAGGGCACATGGCTCCCAACCATGCCATCGCCACCCGGTACGGTGAGCAGGCCCAGATTGAGACGTTCTTCATGTCCAATATCTGCCCCCAGAGGCCAAGCCTGAATCGCAAGGTCTGGAAACACCTGGAAGCCACCGAAGCGGACGACTACGGCAACCGGTTTGAGGAGATCTGGGTAATCGACGGGCCCATCTTTCCGGACGGTCCTTCTGAGAAACTCCCCGCCGGCGTCATAACGGTCGGGCAGGCAGGCCCAGCCCTCGTGCTTCTGGCTGGCGATGTACGCCTCGGCCGATTCCCGCTGGGCGTCGAGCGAGTTGAAGTCCTTCTCCAGGCCCTCGTCGGTGGACTTGCGGGTGTAGACGGCGCAGCGACGGAATAGCCACTGG
>Ga0315276_10004689_pt1 | contig 12572 bp, 16 predicted proteins | sample YL17G05_0_MG_FD_204542 | JGI IMG/M metagenome (GOLD analysis project Ga0315276, IMG submission 204542) | Sediment microbial communities from Yellowstone Lake, YNP, Wyoming, USA - YL17G05_0 | ecosystem: Environmental > Aquatic > Freshwater > Lake > Sediment | place: USA: Wyoming | collected... | reverse complement strand
AGGGAATACTGTTTAATTCGCGTGAAGAGCTGATCTTCCTTGGAATCAGCCTTTTGGGCCAGGCTATAAGGATTTATACGGTTGGCTTTACACCTAAAAATACATCTGGCAGAAACACAATTAACGGGCAGATAGCCGACGAATTAAATGTTACCGGGATTTATTCAATAGTAAGGCATCCGCTTTACCTTGGCAATTTCTTCATGTGGCTGGGCCCTTCTTTATTTGTAAGATCGGTATGGTTTACACTTGTATTCTGTCTTGTTTACTGGCTTTATTACGAAAGAATAATTTTTGCCGAGGAACAGTTCCTTAGAAGAAAATTTGGCGATGCTTATGACAAATGGTCAGAAACTGTCAGGGCCTTTGTCCCGGCATTCACAAGGTACATTCCTTCAAAATTATCTTTCTCAGTCAGAAACGTTTTAAAAAGAGAATACAATAGTTTTATAAACATTTTTGTGATATTCGCAGCCCTCGACCTGGTACGGAATTATATTATTTCAGAAAAAATTCGCATTACTCCAATGTGGGGTTATATGCTTGCAGGTGCAGCATTGATATGGATAATCCTCAGGACTATCCATAAAAAAACCAGCTGGTTTATTGTTGAAGGCAGATAAATCTGCTTCAATCTCTTGAGCCCATAAAAATCATAATGTAGTACAAAAGAGTTGCCAATGAACCAAGCGCAGCAATCACATACGTATATGCAGCCCATTTCAAAGCATCCTGGGCTTTTTCATGATTTTCGTAAGTGGTGATCCCGGAGCTTGAAAGCCACGCCAGGGCTCTTTTGCTTGCATTGATTTCAACCGGTAATGTAATAAAGCTGAAAATAGTTGTCAGGGCAAAAAGAATTATGCCGAATAACAAAAGGGCAGGAAATTTTTGAACCACAAGAATGCCGATCAGCAATATCCACTGAACATATTTTGATGCAAAACTGACAGCCGGAACAAGGTTCGATCTGAATCCCAGCAATGCATAAGCTTTTGCATGCTGAACCGCATGACCGGTTTCATGAGCTGCAACAGCGGCTGCAGATACACTTCTGCCATTATAAACTTCCTGGCTCAGATTTATTGTCTTGTTTACGGGGTTATAATGATCCGTAAGCTGTCCGGGGACGCTTTCAATTTTAACATCGTATATTCCATTATCACGAAGCATTTTTTCAACTACGTCACGTCCTGACATCCCGTTTTCAGTAGGAATTTTTGAATATTTCCTGAACTTTGATTTTAAAGTCTGACTTATGATCAAACTGAGAATCATAAATCCTATGAATATTACCCATATTATCATATAGTTTCCTCCAATGGTTTTTTAAAATTATTCAACTCATATTACAAAATGTCTGCCAATTATTCAGGGGATTCTGATTTTGACATTTTGGCAGTAAGATGGGGGTAGTGTACTTTCTGGGGAATGGGGTTGATTAATAGAAATAGGTTGAAATAGATTGAAATAAAGTTGGATTATTCCTGCCCATTCTATTTCCACATATTTCCACATAGTTCCATCTATTTCCACATATTTCCATCTATTTCTATTCACTTATCTGTTTCCCAATTATTATCTTCGCGGTATGCTTCGACCTTTTAATAAGATACTGATATTCCTGTTTTCAGTTCCTGTACATTTCTACAGGTATTTTATTTCTCCTTTGTTAAGACCAGGATGCCGGCATGAACCATCGTGCTCTCAATATGCTCTTGATGCGCTTCGTATTCACGGACCCCTGAAGGGTCTTTTACTGGGCAGCAACAGAATTCTAAGATGCAGGCCGGGTGGCACACATGGATTTGATCCTGTCCCTGCAGTATGGATAAAACGTTACAGGTTATCGGAATCATGGTTTCGGCATTGGCCGAAATGTAACCGGCTTAAAAGGTAATGACTGCATAAAAAGGTAAAGAAGTCAAAAATTCAGCTCATCTTTCAGGTGCTTATAGCCGGCTCTGCTTACAGGCAGCTTATCTCCGGAATGCAATATTGCCACATAATTATCCTTGGTGTACGGCTCAATACGTTTTATCTCTTCAATACGGACAATATATGAACGGTGAATCCTCACAAAATTTTCTTTCGGGAGATTCTCTTCATAGAACCTCATGGTCTGTCGTTTTAATGCTTTGCCTGTTGAATAGTAGATCATGATGTAATCATCCTGGGCTTCCACGTATCTGACCTGATCGACAGGGATTATGTTTATTGAGTTTCCTTTTCTCACAACAATTCTGTTCAGAGGACCCTGCATATCTGGCCTTTTGGGAAGAATAGCTTTTGGTTTTTTTTCGCCATGTGGTTCGGAAAGAAGCCTTGAGATTGCTTTTTTAAGAGCCTCATCAAATCTCTCTTTCTGGAAAGGTTTCAGGAGATAATCGGCAGCATTAAGCTCAAAAGCTCTTATTGCATACTGATCATATGCTGTGGTAAAAATTATTTCGGGCCTTTCGTCAAGTACTTCCAGCATCTCGAAGCCGGTCAGCTTTGGCATCTGTATATCGAGGAAGACCAGGTCGGGCTTTATTTCCGATATCATTTTCAATCCGGAAAAACCATCTGCACATTCACCAACTATTTCAATATTTTCATGACCCTTAAGATAATGTTTGATTATCTCTCTGGCAGGTGCCTCATCTTCAACAATTAAAGTTCTGATTTTGCTCATTTCAACTCTGGTTATTTATTGGAATAAATAATTGTACTGTAAAAATACCATCTTCCTTTTTTGTACTTATTAATCCTTTATTACCATAGAACAGCTCAAGCCTGCGAAATACATTTAGGAGCCCTGTGCCTGTTCCTTTTATCGGAGCAGAATCCTGGTCATAATCATTACTTATCTTAATTTCCAGGAATCCTTTCTCAATTTTTGCTTCTGTTACAATCTTTACATTTCCAGTACTTTCATATACACCATGCTTTATTGCATTTTCATATAATGGCTGTAACAGCATTGCCGGGATCTTAATTTCAAGACAATACCGTTGTATGTTCTCCTCAGTTATCAATCTTTCACCGAACCTGGTTTTCTCAATATCAAGATAAAGACGAAGGTTGATAAGTTCACTTTCGAAGGAAACCGGCTGTTCATCTTTCCTTGAAAGAGCATACCTCATAAACTCTGATAGCTTAACAACCATTGTTCTTGCCTTCTCCGGATCAGTGATTGTCAGTGAGCTGATTGAATTCAGGCTGTTAAAAAGAAAATGAGGGTTAATCTGCGAACGAAGCATTTTAAGTTCGGTCTCTTTAACCAGGCTTTCAAGCCTGGCTTCCCTGGCATTTTTTTCTGCAAGGTTGGAAAGACTTTCAAAAAGATAATAAGCAAGGATTACCATTCCGTATATGAAAACTCCGGTCCCCACCCTGTAAGGGAATGTAGCCTCCCAGTAAGCCTGATAATGATTATTTTCAGGAAAGATATGCAGCATCAGGAATCTTATTATAATAATCCATAAGCTGACTGTAATAACTCCGCTGCCAATGAGGTTTGAGATTAAGACAGCGATGCTGGTTTTGCTTGTATTAAAAAACCTGAATGGATACCACAATAGCAGAGCAATTCCCGAATAAATAGTAAGTGAAAGAACTATATCCGGTGGAATTATATCGAGAAAACTGCCATAGGCAAAATAAAATAAAACAGACTGGCCCAGCCCGACAAGGAACCAGACCAGCCACCATATTGTCAGCCTTGTTTTACTTTGACTTACAGGATGCTTCATCTTCCTGTTTATTAGTAACTTTTTACCTCCCCGCCGCCAAAGATTACGGCACCTTTGATTATGAGCTGTTTAGTCGGATCGACAGTTCTTCCCGGATGTAGTTTGCGTGAATCTCCAAATCCTCCAAGGATTGGTGTAACTTCAATTGTCACAAACCAGTCATCGGGAACAATTATTGTGGCGCCTCCAAACACACAAGCTACCTCAAGCAGAGACTTTCCCTGTGCAAGCTTGGCTTTTGTCAGGTCAAGCTCAGTTCCACCGAATATTGCAGTAATCTTTCCCCCCTTGAAATTATCAGAGACTACCTGGCGTTCTCCGCCGCTGAAAATATTGACATAATCGATATAGTCATCACCAACCTCCGATACAGTTGATACTGAGGCCCATCCTCGCCGCCTTGAAAATATAAATATAACACCGATCAGAATAAAGATTGAAGGCCAGAACATATTATAAACATGAAAGGTCTCCCTGAAAATAAGTGGTATCAGGAAAAAGGCTCCGACAGCCATTACGATGATACCTGATGTTTTGCCACCTGATGAACCGATAGTTATAACGAGACCTATTGTGACAAGAAGCATTGGCCAGCTAAAGATTATCTGGTCAATAAAATCCGGGAAGAAACCCGTATTTCTGATTACGAGAAATAATCCTGCAAGAACCAGGACCACGCCAATCAGTGCCCTGTTGCTGGTCAGATGGTGATGGTCGTGCCTGTAATGACGACGTTCATCCCTGTAGTTTTCATTTGTTTCCATAATTGTAAATTTATTAGTTTCCGGTTTAAATTGTATTCTTTTTTCGTTTTACAAGTGAAGAAATAATAAACGCAAGCCCAAGCAATACGATTACAGCCGGCCAGTAGAGTGTTGTAATAAAAGCCGGTATCACAACATAGATATGCTCAAGCATGAACCAGACCCCCCCTGCAGTCAGCAATATGCCGCCGACTAAATTGAGGTTCACCAGAAGCAAGACTCCGATAAATACCATTGCTGTCTCCCAGGTGAAATAGTTAGCGACACTTCCAAGTTTCAGGAGATCGTTAGTAGCTACCAGCAAGGCAAGACCCAGCACAATGAAAAAAAGTCCAATGCCAATTTGCGGATGATGTTCCCTGTTTCTCATTTTATTATAAGTTTTAACCTCAACAAAAATAATCTGTTACTGGAAGATGTCAGAATAAAATTCGGTAAGCTGCGTTTTTATTGCGGTAAACAATCTTTTTTGGGTCAATCTGTTACTTTTTTGTTGATAATTTTTTTAATTGGCCGGAGATTTATATTTTTGCAGACCAAAATTTGAAGAGATGTCCGGTTTGTTTGTAATACCGTTAAGCGGATTAAAAGAAGGACGCCACATTTATGATTTTGAGATAGGGAACAGGTTTTTTGAACAGTTTGAGGAATCAGAGATAAAGGAAGGCGATCTGCATGCAATGATTGAACTGGATAAAAGATCTTCTCATTTTGATGTTAAAATTATAATCACCGGCAGGGTTAAAGTAAGCTGTGACAGATGCCTTGAGATGTTCTTTCAGCCTATTGAATGTGAGAACAGGCTGCTGGTAAAGCCTGGAAAAGACTGGAATGAAGACGATCCCGACCTGCTTATAGTGCCTTTGGACGAACATGAGCTCGATATAAGCCAGCTTCTGTATGAGTTCATTCACCTGGCGCTTCCGATTCAGAGGATACATCCCATTGATGAGGAAGGAAAACTTACCTGCAACCCCGATATGCTCAAAAAAATTAGCGAGCATATTATTTATGATGAGAAAGAAAACGACCCGAGGTGGGACGAGCTTAGAAAATTAATGAACAATAATTAAATAAAGTTTAATATGGCACATCCGAAACATAAGCACTCAAAAACAAGAAGAGATAAGCGCAGGACACATTATAAGGCGACAGCACCGACAGTGGCAGCCTGTTCAAATTGCGGATCATCTGTTCAGTATCACAGGGTATGTCCGGAATGCGGATATTACAGAGGCAAACTTGCTATTGAAAAGAAGGTTTCAGCTTAACATCTGCTTTCTTAACTGAGATATCATGAGAATAGGTCTTGATGTCATGGGAGGGGATTTTGCACCTGAAGCAGTAATTGAAGGAGCTGTTGATTCCCTTAAGCATTTTTCGAAAGAGGATAAACTCGTTCTTATCGGTGATGAGAAAAGAGTATTATCAAAATTAAATGAGATGTCAGTTGAACCATCGCTATTTGATATCATCAATACAACCCAGGTCATTGAAATGGCTGACCATCCGGCAAAAGCGTTCTCCATTAAAAAGAACTCGAGCATTGCAGTCGGATTCGGTATGCTAAAAAGCGGACTGGTAGACGGTTTCTGCAGCGCAGGAAATACAGGTGCAATGCTTGTTGGTGCCAGCTATACGGTTAATGTAATTCCAGGTGTTTTCAGGCCGGCTCTTGCTACATTGCTGCCTGCAGTTGACGGAAGATCTTCTGTTATTCTAGATATTGGATTAAATCCCGATTGCAAGCCGGATGTGCTCCTTCAGTATGGTATACTTGGAACTATTTATGCACAGTATGTGCTCGGAATTGAAAACCCCACTGTCGGTTTATTGAATATTGGGGAGGAGGAGACCAAGGGAACTCCTGCCATCAGATCTGCTTACGAATTGATGAAGGAACACCCCGGGTTAAATTTTTCAGGTAATATTGAGGGGAATGCTCTTTTCACCAGGAAAATGACAGATGTGATTGTCTGTGACGGATTTGTTGGAAACGTGGTCATTAAACAGGCTGAAGCATTCCATGCAATTTATCAGTCGAGAAAACTCAAGGATTCATATTTCGATAGTCTCGATTTCGAGAATATTGGAGGCACACCTGTTATCGGGATTAATGCGAATGTTGTTATCGGTCACGGTATTTCAAAAAGAAAGGCCATAATGAATATGATCCTTCAAACCAGTGCTGTTGTACATGCAGACCTGGCCAGGAGGATTAAAGAAGCAATATAATCATGGAAAAATTAAGGGCAGCTATTACAGGCATTAACGCCTGGGTTCCGGATTTCAGACTTGATAATCACGAAATTTCCAGAATGGTAGACACCTCTGATGAATGGATCATGCAGAGGGTGGGCATAAAGGAGAGGAGAATACTTAAAGGGGAAGGGCTCGGCACATCCGATATGGGAGAGATGGCAGTGAAAGGATTGCTTGAAAAGACAAATACATCCCCCGACGAGATAGAACTTCTCATCTGTGCAACAGTAACACCTGATATGTTTTTCCCTGCAACTGCTAATATTATTTCTGACAAGGTAGGTATTAAGAATGCTTTCAGCTTTGACCTTAATGCTGCCTGTTCAGGATTCATTTTTGCTCTTCAGACAGGGGCTTCATACATCGAGACAGGAAAATACAAGAAAGTTGTAATTGTCGGTGCCGATAAAATGTCATCAATTACCGATTACACGGACAGAACTACCTGCACTCTTTTCGGGGATGCTGCCGGGGCGGTAATGCTTGAACCCACCACTGAAGAATTGGGTATAATGGATTATATCTTCAGAACAGACGGCGCAGGACGTAAATTCCTCCATCTGAAGGCAGGCGGCTCTATAAAACCTGCTTCACATGAAACTGTTGATGCCAGGGAACATTTTATTTACCAGGAAGGCCAGAGCGTTTTCAAGTTTGCAGTATCTAATATGGCAGATATTGCCGTTGAGATAATGGAAAGGAATAACCTTAAAGCAGATGATATTGCCTGGCTTGTACCCCATCAGGCTAACCTTCGGATTATTGATGCAACAGGAAGAAGAATGGGCCTGGCACCCGAAAAGGTTATGATCAATATCGAAAATTACGGGAATACTACCGCCGCAACTATTCCTTTGTGCATCTGGGAATATGAGAAAAGGCTCAGGAAAGGAGATATCCTGATACTTGCCGCGTTTGGTGGCGGATTCACATGGGGCTCAGTTTATCTGAAATGGGCCTACGATCCTATATAAACATTTCTGCCTGATATACTGACCACCCGTGCCCATCTGGAGGGGATTATACCAGCTATTTTATTGTAATTCAGCTAAATGACAAATATTCTCCCCCTTCAGGGGAGATGCCGCGCTTCAGTGCAGCAGAGGGGTATTTTAATACTATTAAAATCATAATTAAAAGAGACATTCATTTTTCTGTGCAATAGTTTTTATATTTGTGAGTTATTTATTAAAGTTTTTAACAGAGGATAATCATGGCAAAGTTCAACGAGACGGATAATACAACAATTAATCTTATAAGTAACGGCACCGAAATAACCGGGGACATAAAATCAAATGGTGATATCCGGATTGATGGATCCCTTACAGGAAATCTCAGCACAAAAGGGAAAGTGGTCATTGGCCCGACGGGAAAAATCAAAGGAGAAGTATTATGCAGAAATTCGGAAGTATCAGGTGTTGTCGAAGGTAAAATAAGTGTCGGTCAGTTACTCAATCTCAAAGCCTCTTCAAAAATACTTGGTGATATTGCCACTTCAAAGCTAGCCATAGAACCGGGGGCCAAATTCACAGGAAATTGTAAAATGAGTGAATCTGAAGATAATGGAGGAGGAACAGCAAACTCAAAAGGGAAAGAGCCCGAAAAAGCCGGAGAAAAACAGGGAAAATGACGGTTTAAAAGATTATGCCAGATACACCGGGCTGGGAATACAGATGATAGTAATTATTCTTATTACAGTCTGGGGTGGTATTAAGCTGGATAAACTTTTTCTGCTCGAAACACCTGTATTTACTATTATCCTTTCATTATTAGGCGTTTTTGCAGCAATATACACAGCTGTGAAGGACTTTATCAAGTAGAACATCCCTGTGAAAAAGATGCTGAAATATTTCCTGCTGCTATTATCTCTTTTACTGATACTGAACCTGACCGGTATATTGCTCGGTTCAATAATCAACACAGATATCAGACCAACAGACCTTCAGTATCTCTCTTTGTCATTTTTTGCTGTTTCATTAATAGTATTACTTTTATTCTTTAAAGGACAAACCGGAGATAAAAAGAGCCAGCCGCTATTTAGCTTTGTTGCAACCACCCTTAAGTTTTTGTTCGAACTGGTAATCGCTCTGGTCTGGTTTATTGTAGCTAAAAAAACATCTTTATCATGTATCTTATTGTTTTTTGTGCTATATTTAACATTCACAATGTTTTCAATATGGGTGATATTGAACACATTGAAGAATAAATCTTTATAAAAGATATACAGGTTTGAAAACTACAAATCTTATCGGTCTTTTTCTGCTTCCATTAATCCTTTCATTTAATACCTCACTATTTTCACAGGAGGAGAAAAAGGAAGAGCTCCGGAAAGAAAAATTTAATGCAAGCGAATTTATTCTTGGTCATATAGCCGATTCTCATGAATGGCATATCCTTACTAAAAAAAACGGGGAGAGTGTTGCCATCTACCTTCCTGTAATAGTCTACACAAAAGCACAGGGCCTGAGCATTTTCTCATCCAGAAAACTGGCCCATGGACATGAATATAGAGGATACATGCTTGCTGAGGAGGGAGATCTGAAGGGTAAAATTGTTTCCGTTGATAAAGATGGTAAGATTGATGAGAAAAACCTGCCTCTCGATTTTTCAATGACTAAAGCCGTTGTCGGGATGTTGTTTGCCGCTATAATTGGCTTATGGCTATTCCTGTCAATGGCCAGCTCATATAAGAAAAGCGGTATCAGCCATCCAAAAGGCATTCAAAGCTTCCTCGAGCCGATTATTCTTTTTGTACGTGATGATATTGCTATCGCAAACATAGGAAAACACAAGTATGAAAAATACATGCCTTACCTGCTTACCGTCTTCTTTTTCATACTGATCAACAACCTTATGGGTCTGATCCCTTTTCCTCCGCCTTTCGGTGCAAATGTTACGGGGAACATAGCAGTGACCCTGGTTCTGGCTTCATTCACATTCTTAATAACCCAGTTCAGCGGAAATAAAAATTACTGGCGACATATATTTGCAACTCCGGGAGTGCCATTCTGGCTTTTGCCAATTATGATCCCTGTTGAGCTTATCGGGATCATTTCAAAACCTTTTGCCCTGATGATCCGTCTTTTCGCCAACATTACTGCAGGACATATTATTGTTCTGAGCCTTGTCTGCCTGATCTTTATTTTTGAGTCACTGGCAGTGGCTCCGGTCTCAATACTGTTTGTGATATTTATGGACTGCCTTGAACTTCTTGTGGCATTCCTTCAGGCATATATATTTACTCTGCTGTCATCGCTCTTCATCAGCTTGGCGGTAGAGGAACATCATTAGTTTTTTAATGTTTAACTTAAACCAGTTATTATGACAGGAGCAACATTTGCAGCAATTGGAGCAGGTCTTGCAGTAATCGGGGCAGGACTTGGTATCGGGCGAATCGGTGGTTCGGCTATGGATGCCATAGCACGACAACCGGAAGCCACAAATAAGATACAGACAGCTATGATCATCGCTGCAGCACTTGTTGAAGGAGCTGCACTTTTTGCAATAGTTGTTGCTATGATTACCAAGTAAAAGCTATGGAGGCTGCAACGGTTGGTTGCAGCACTCCATTTTTAAACGTTAAAAACAAATGTCATGTTATTAGCAAACAGTCTCGCCAGCCCTGCAATAGGAACAATATTCTGGTCTACCCTGATTTTCTTGTTGTTTTTTCTTCTGCTGGCAAAATTTGCATGGAAACCTATTCTCAATGCCGTAAAGTCCCGTGATGAAATGATTAAAGGTTCATTGGAAGCAGCTGAAAGGGCAAGGGAGGATATGAAAAAGCTTCAGACAGATAACGAAGCCATTCTCCGTAAAGCACGAGAGGAACGGGAAAACATTCTGAAAGAGGCCAGAGAGGCACGTGATAAAATGATTATTGAAGCGAAGGATAGGGCATCTGAAGAGGCAGAAAAACTTATTGAGAAAGCACGCCAGGGAATTGAAAGGGAAAAAGTCAAAGCTCTTTCAGAAATATACGAACAGGTTACATTTCTCTCAGTTGAAATTGCCTCAAAACTTCTTGGAGAGAAGCTGAAGGAGAGTGAACAACAGAATAAACTGATTGACAACTACCTGAAAGAGATAAATTTCAAAAAGAATTAATGAGAATTATCAGGAATGAACGACAGTAAGATATCAGTCAGGTATGCAAGGGCTCTGTTTCAGTATGCAACGGAGAAGAAAAAGCTGGATGAAGTATATCAGGATATGATATTTATTGACGGGATATGCAGGATAGATGAGGTAAAAGAAGTCCTCAAGAGCCCGATAATTATTCCGTCAAAAAAGAAAAAAATCTTTCATGCAATTCTTGAGAAAAACGTTGAAGAAATTACATTATCGCTGGTTGATCTTTTAATTAAAAACGAAAGGGAAAGCCATCTGCCAGCCGTTTCAAGGGTATTCAGGGATGAAACCCTTAAATTCAGGGGAATCACCCAGACATTCCTTACTACCGCAGTTCCTGTTAATGATAAAATTAAGAAACAGATTACCGACATGATTTCTGCCGTTTTCAATACAAAAGTTGAATTAAAAGAAAACATCGACAGCGGAATAATCGGTGGTTTTATCCTTAAGATTAATGATAACTATATTGATGCAAGCGTTAGAAATAAGCTCCGGAAAATTAAAAAGGAACTTTCATTAAGAATGAGCAGTAAAGAAGAATAAAAGAATATTAAGATTAAATATATGGCAAACATTAAACCGGCAGAAGTTTCCAAAATCCTTAAACAGCAACTGGAGGGAGTCCAGACTGGTGTCGATCTGGAAGAGGTTGGGACAGTCCTTCAGGTTGGTGACGGGATAGTCCGTATTTACGGACTTTTAAATGCACAATCGAATGAGCTGATTGAATTTGAAAACGGAATTGAAGCAATAGTGCTTAACCTGGAGGAAGACAATATTGGTGCAGTCCTGCTTGGCCCGACAGAGATGATAGGTGAGGGAGATATTGTTAAGAGAACTGGACGTATAGCTTCAATAATGGTGGGTGACGGTCTTCTCGGAAGAGTTGTTACACCTACCGGGCAACCTCTTGACGGTAAAGGACCTGTAAGCGGAGAATTGTACAAAATGCCTTTTGAAAGAAAAGCCCCTGGTGTCATCTATCGTCAGCCTGTAAAGCAGCCCCTTCAGACAGGTCTTAAGGCTATTGATGCAATGATCCCTATCGGAAGAGGACAAAGAGAACTTATTATCGGTGACCGGCAGACAGGGAAAACAGCAATAGCTATAGATACAATAATTAACCAGCGCGGCAATTTTGAAAAAGGTAAACCGGTTTACTGTATTTATGTTGCTATCGGACAAAAAGGATCAACAGTTGCTAATATTGCTGCCACACTGGAGGAATACGGAGCAATGAAATATACAGTTATAGTTCTTGCCACCGCTTCTGACCCTGCCGCTTCACAATTCTATGCTCCTTTTGCAGGAGCGGCTATTGGTGAGTTCTTCCGCGATACAGGACGGGATGCCCTTATAATATATGATGACCTTTCAAAACAGGCTGTTTCTTACAGGGAAGTCTCGCTTCTTCTTCGTCGCCCACCGGGCCGTGAGGCATATCCCGGCGACGTTTTTTATCTGCATTCACGACTTCTCGAGAGAGCAGCAAAAATTATTGAATCGGATGAGGTTGCAATACAGATGAATGACCTTCCTGAGTCTATAAGACATATGGTCAAAGGAGGTGGATCACTCACAGCTTTGCCTATAATTGAAACACAGGCCGGCGATGTTTCAGCATATATTCCCACAAACGTTATTTCAATAACCGACGGTCAGATATTCCTTGAAG
>Ga0315276_10004687_pt1 | contig 12572 bp, 15 predicted proteins | sample YL17G05_0_MG_FD_204542 | JGI IMG/M metagenome (GOLD analysis project Ga0315276, IMG submission 204542) | Sediment microbial communities from Yellowstone Lake, YNP, Wyoming, USA - YL17G05_0 | ecosystem: Environmental > Aquatic > Freshwater > Lake > Sediment | place: USA: Wyoming | collected... | reverse complement strand
AAGGCCCCCTCCAATCCCGCCGGCAAGACCACGTAGAAGCGCCGCTCCAGCAGCGTCCGCTCCCGGCCCAGGCGTCGCACGAAGGCCTCGTGGTCCAGGGCCAGGCGGCGCAGTGCCTCGCCGCCGCGCCTGCTGAATTGTTCCCTGACGCCCGCCAGGTACGCCTCCACGTCCGTTGGCAGGACGCGCACGACGACCTGGATGGGGTAGCTCAGGGCGTTGAGGAAGGCGCGGTAGCCGGCAATGATCGCCTCTTGCTCGGCCTCCGACTTCAGGGCGAAGTTGACGCTCTGCGCCTCCAGCACCGCCCGGTAGTCGCCGCCGCGCAGGCAGAGGACGCCGTCGACGATGTCGTCTAAAGGCAGCAGCTCCTGGATGCCGGCCAGCGGCCTAGCTCTCCGTCGCACGAGGTTCTCCTTCCTGGCCGGGCCACAGCCGCCCAGTGCTCGCCCATGCGGGCTCCGGCACGACGACCTCGTAACTGGGCGTCGCACTTGTTTGGCCAATGTCCACGCGCCTGGGTCGCCAGACGGCCAGGCGGGGCACGGCCCAGTAACGCAGCAGCACGAAGGCCCAGTCCTCGAGGGGTCGCCCCGCTGGTCGCCAGAGGGCCAGCAGGGCCACGAGGACGAGTACAACTCCTGCTGTCACCAGGCGAACCGCTATCGGCAGGGGTGGCTCGCTGGCAACACCGTAGGCCAGGCCGAGGCCGACCGCGGCGGTCATGAGCTGTCGCATCGTCAGCCCCGCAAAGGCTTTGTCTTCGACGTTCAGATGTGTTGGGATCTCGTGTCGGTTCACGGCTCGGCTCCTAGCTTCCGATGGCGCTCTGAAGCATCCCGGCGATGACCCGCGCCATGAGCACGATCGCCAGCCCGGCCAGGGCGTTGACGATGGCCCCCTTGGCCCGCTCCATCTGGTGGGGGCTGCCCGCCGCCGACATGTAAAGGAAGGCGCCCCACATGACGAAGAAGGCCGATACCGCGACGCCCACGCCCATTCCCACGTTCAGCAGGTTGTTGAAGAGGGTGTTGATCTGGTCCAAGACTCGCCTCCTTATCTCAGTTCTGTGACGCTTGGCTCGCCGGCTCCTCCGAGAGCAGCCGAAACTCGGCCACCAGCCAGCGCCCGCCCTCGAGCGCGAGCCGGCAGGCGACCCGTTGGAGCATCCGCTCCTCGATCAGCCAGCCCGATGTCGGGTCGACGCTCCGGCGAAGCTGCTCTGCCGTGACTGATACCGTCGCTTCGTCGTCGGAGAGGGCGCTCACCTGGACGGTCACGACGCGGGCGGTCATCGTCTGCTGCCGGCCGAGGGCGACGGGGTCGACCTGCGAGCCGGCGACCGCGTCGCGAACGGGCCCGGTCGTCAGCGCCAGGAGCCGCTGGCGGTAGGACTCCGGGTCGCGGAAGTCGAAGGTACCGTAGGTCTCGACGAAGGCTCGCGCCGCCTCCTCGACCGCTTTCGTGTCGTCGCCCCTGCCTGTCAGTCGGGTCGTCCCCTGCCAGGCGCTCACCACCGCCATCACCAGCAGCAGGCCGGCCAGCCCGACCAGAGCCACCATCGCGCCGCGTCCGCCGATCATGCCGGCACCTCCCAGTACGGCGGCCGGCCCGCGCCCGCGAAGTGGGAGATCCAGTAGGCGTCGGAGAGCGGCACCTCCCGCACGAAGTCGCCGCCGCTGGTGGCCATCACGACCATGCCGCCGCCAACGTAGATGCTGACGTGGGTGATGCGGTCCGCTGAGGAGTAGGTGTTCTCGTAGAAGACGAGGTCGCCGGGCTGGAGCCGCGACGGCTCGACAGGAACCGCCCACTCGAACTGCTGCTGCGCGGTCCGCGGCACCTCAAGGTCAAGTCGTGAGTAGACCCAGAGCACGAGGCCGCTGCAATCGAAGGCGTCGGGGCCGGTCGCGCCCCAGACGTAGGGAGCGCCGATCTTCGAGCGGGCCAGCTCGACGGCTCGCGCGGGGATGCTGGTCGGGTCTACGTAGCCATAGGCGGCGGCCCAGGCCAGCACTTTGTCGACATAGGCCCACGAGTGGTCGTAGGCGTAGAGGGCGCGGCGCACGTCCGCCGGCGCTCCGTTGGCCAGCAGGAAACGGCCCAAGGCGGGGATGCAGTCGTGGAAGTCGTAGGGGTCGGCCACGCCGTCGCCGTTGCCGTCGGTGGCGTAGGCCGCCCAGGTCTCGGGCAGGAATTGGCAGTAGCCGATGGCCCCGGCCTCGCTGGTGGCCATGTTGCGGCCGAAGTCGCTCTCCACCTTGGCGATGGCGGCGAAGATCTGCCAGGGGATGCCGGTCTGGAGACTCACCTGTTGCATGACCGCCAGCTGGTCGGACGGTATCTCGGCGATGGCGGACGACGCGGCGGTGGTGCGCGCCGCTTCCGGCAGGCCGCCAAACGCGGCCAGAAGCAGGATCAGGGGCGCGAACAACAGGAACGCCAGTCCGCCGACCAGCTTCATCGCGTCGCGGCCCAGGCTGCCCAGGACGTCGGGAACTTCGAGCTCGGCTACGTCCATCCTTTTGCTCCTCTAGGCCGGGCCGGCCGCTCCCGCTGAGGCTGCCTGCGGCGCTCGGCTTGCGGCACCACTGGCTGCGCCTGCAGAGCCGCCGCCTCGCCCGGCACTGCCCAGCGCTCCCAGGAATCGACTCGCCACCACCAGCGTCACCACGCTCCCCAGACCTGCCGCGCTCATGCGGCTGCGGAGGAGCGATGGCACCTTCAAGGTCAGCCAGCACACCGCGATGCCAAGCAGTAGCGTCAGCAGCGCGTTCGACAGGCTGCCCGGCGTCAGCTCGACCATCAGTGCCGAGCCCAGGCGCAGAACCATCATCTGGATCGCCTGCTGGAAGACCGTGATCGGGAAGAGGTCGGCCCACCAGCGGGCCCAGCTCTGCGTCTGGGGCAGAACCCACAGCAGCGCCATCACCGGCGCCAGCACGATGAGCATGTCGATGAGGGCCAGCCGCATCAGCATCTGGAACACCAGCAGGATCGCCACCATGCCGTAGGCCAGGGCCGTGAAGATGAGAGCGATACCCTCCTGGTTCGGCGTCGCCTGGTCGTAGCCGGGCAGGCCGACCTGCCCGACGGCGACCGAAAAGGCGTTGTTGGAGTCGATAAGAAAGCGGGCGAACTCCAACGTCAGGTTGGCGGCCAACGCAGCCAGGATGACCCGCGGCAACAGCTCCATCGCCTCGTGGTAGGGGCTGCGGGTATGCTCCTTCACCATCACGTTGAAGCCGCCCCACATGACAATGACCGCCAGGGCGACGTTCACAAGCGCACGGGAGAAGTCCCAGAGGCTGCGCACCGTAGGGCTGGCGTAGGTGCCTTCGGCCGGCGTGCGGGTCACGAAGTTCAGCGAGGAGTCGCCGAACCCCATCGCCCAATCGACGAAGCCGCGGATCGCCTCCAATAGCGCCGTACCGATAGTCGTGAGGACAGCATTGAGGATGTCGCCGGCCCACTTGCGGGGGTCCAGGTTGTTGAACCAGTCGAGAGGGTTAGGGATGTCCGGAAGGTCGATGGGGTTCACCTGAGGGCCCGTCTGTGGCCCGGGGATCGACACCGAAGGCGAAACGGCCGCCAGCGGAGCGGCAGGGGGCGCGCCTATAGAAGAAGGAAGGGTCGAGGCCGTGGCGGCGGCTGATGTCGGTGCGTTGACGGACTGCGCCGCTAGGGGTGCCCCGGCGAAGACGAGCTCAGCCAGTGCCTGGCGATCGGTGGTGTCCGGCTCCTCGGCGTGGACGGGGCGGACCGCCAGCAGCCCCACAACGAGGGCGATGGCAACCGTGGTTCCGACAAGCAGGCCTCGCATGGCTTCTCCCTTCCGCCGCCCGTCGGCCGCCCCGCGATGGGCGGTCGGTCAGACGGTCTTGGGGGCCAGTTTGAGGCCTGCCAGTCCAGCGGAAGTCCAAGAATCCAGTCCAATCAGTCCAAGATGAGGCGCGTAGATCACATTCTGGTCAAATCACACCTGTGCGAGGGCTTGGGATGGCCTCCACCACTTGTCTGCCCGGGGAGTCCGAGCCTGGTTACACTAGGGTCGGAGGCAGTGGGGGATTCCGGCGCAACAAAACTGTGGATATCTGGGTGACGCACTACGCCCCGCACCCCTCACCCGACTACCCTTATCAGGAAAGCCGAGCCGGGGCGCGTGCGGGCGTGGGTTCGTTCCTGAACTGCCGCCACATGCTCCTGAGTATCTCCGCCACCAAGAAGTACGCCGCGAACAGGATCAGGAACGCGCGATTCGAAAGAATCGGGAAACGCGGCGAAACTCGTGGAGATGACTAGAACAGCAGGTAGCGCAGCCACAGGTACACGGCGGAAACGGCAATCGACAGTACCGTGACCGGAGCGCCGTAGCGGAAGAACTCCCAGAAGCCGATGCGCTGACCCTCCCGCGCCGCCAAGTTCGCCACCAGCACGTTGGCGGAGGCGGCGATGAGCGTCAGATTGCCGCCGAGACAGGCGCCCAGCGACAGCGACCACCACAGCACGTTGCCGGGGCCGCCGTTGCCACCGACACCAGCGCCTACCTCTCGCACGACAGGCAGCATCGCCGTGGTGTAGGGAATGTTATCGACGACGCCCGACGCGAGCGCCGAGAACCACAGCACCGCCATCGACGCCACGGTCGCGTTGCCCTGCGTCGCGTCCGCCACCCGGTTACCCAGATCGCTCAGCAGCCCCACGGATTCCGTGCCGCCGATGATGATGAATAGCCCGACGAAGAACAGCAGCGTCGACCACTCGACGTCCTGTAGCACGTTGTGGACGTTCTGCCGGCCGAGCAGCAGGACCACCGCCGCGCCGAAGAGGGCGACGGTCGCCGGCTGGTAGTGGAGCACGCCGTGCAGTCCGAAGCCGAGGACAGTCAGCGCCAGGACCACCCCAGACAGGCCGAGCAGCCGCGGCTCCCTAATCATGGCCTTCGTCTCCATCTGCTCGATGCGCTCGCGCCGCGACGACGTCTCCGCGAGATGGAGTGAGAACAGCCGCGGCGCCGCCACCAGGTAGACGGCGAGGATGAGCACGATGATCGGGGCCACGTTAACGAGGAACGAGACGAAGTCGAGGCCGGCAGCGCTGCCGATTACGATGTTCGGCGGGTCGCCGATCAGCGTGGCGGTGCCGCCGATGTTCGATGCTATCGCCTCAGAGATGAGCAGCGGCGTCGCTTTCATGCGGAGCGCGCTGGCAACCGATATCGTCACGGGCGCGATGAGGACGACCGTCGTCACGTTGTCGAGGAACGCCGCCAGCACCGCGGTAGCGAGCGAGAGCGCAATCAGGATACGAACGGGGCTGCCGCCCGCCATCGCCGCCGCATGCGTCGCCAGCCACTCGAAAACGCCCGTCCGCGAGAGGACGCTGACCTGGATCATCATTCCGGCCAGCAGGAAGATGACGTTGAAGTCGATGGAGGAGAACGCCGCCGCCTGGTCGAAGCCGTCCAGCTTGACGGCGATCATGGCCACGGCACCAGCCAGTGCCGCTGCCGTTCGGTTCACGCGCTCTGATGCGATGGCCAGGTAGGTAAGCCCCAGTATCAGCGCCGCTAATGCCGAGTCGGGCAAGAGGCATTCCTTTCGATCTTTGGGAGAGACTACTGGGCGCCAAAGGGCTCCCGCGAATAATAGCACTTTCATTCACGGAGCCGCAGATACCACAGACCAAAGCCCGCCTTCCCAGACACGGATGAATATTGGCACCCCACAGGTCTTGACGTGGCTAGGGTGGCGCTATATAGTGAACCTAGATATAGCGCCGCTAGGCATCGTGCCGCGGGCGTAGCGCTGAGAGAGAAGGCGATGGATTTCGAGCGCACGGGCTACTGGGAGATGCTCATCAGCCGCAGCGTCGCTCGCTTCTTTCTGCTGGCGGCCCTTCACCAGAGGGCCATGCACGGCTATGAGCTGGCGAAGGCGATCAGCGAGGCCTGCTGCGGCTGCTGCCACCCCAGCGATGCCATGATCTATCCTGCCCTCCACGACCTGCTGAAGGGCGGATACGTCGAGTGCCTGGTGGAGGCCCAGGGGGGCCGCCAGCGCAAGGTGCACCGTCTTACCGAGAAGGGAGAGGAGGCCTATCGCAGCGCTGCCGTCGCCTGGCAGCGGATCGTCCCTACCATCCAGCAGGCGGCCGTCGCCGCCCTAGGCCCGAGCGCGCCGGGAGGGTGTGAGCCGGGCGCTTGCGCTCCGGCGAAGCGTGAGAGGAGGACTGACTAGTCATGGCAAAGAGGGATCCCCAACAGATCAAGAAGATCGTGCGGGAGCGCTACGGTGCCCACGCCCGCGAGAGGCTCACGGGCCTGGAGGCCAGAGAGAGCGACCCGAGAGTTGCGGCCACGGAGGCGTCATGTTGCGGTTCCTCTGGGGCGCCGGCTACGGAGGCATCCTGCTGCGGCCCTTCTGGGGCGCCGGCCACGACTGCATCCTGCTGCGGCCCCTCTGAGGCGCCGGCCACGGAGGCGTCCTGTTGCGGCCCCGCTGGGGCGCAGGCTACGGAGGCGTCCCTGCTCCACCTCTTCTATGCCGCTGACGAGCTCAGGGACCTGCCGGAGGAGGCCCTCTCCTCCCTGGGCTGCGGCAACCCCACCGCCATCGCCGGGCTGAATGAGGGCGAGTACATCCTCGACCTGGGCAGCGGTGGCGGCCTCGACTGCTTCCTGGCCGCCCAGAAGGTGGGTCCCGAGGGCAAGGCCGTCGGCCTGGACATGACACCGGACATGGTCGAGCTCGCCCGGCGCAACGCTGGCAAAGTGGGCCTCTCCAACGTGGAGTTCCACCAGGGCGAGATGGAGAAGATGCCCTTCCCTGACGCCTCCTTCGACGTGATCATCTCCAACTGCGTCATCAATCTGTCGGCGGACAAGGACGCCGTCTTCCGAGAGTCCTTCCGGGTGCTGAAGCCTGGCGGGCGCTTTCGGGTCTCGGACATCGTCTGGCTGCGAACGCCGACAGAGAAGGAGAAGAGCGACCTGGAGAGCTGGGCGGGTTGCATCGCCGGGGCTCTAATGGTTGGGGAGTACGTGGCCAAGCTCTCCGCCGCCGGCTTCTCCCACGTGCGGACGCGCCTGGGGGACGGCGGCGGCGACCGCGGTTTCACCAGTGCCTACGTCGAGGCCGAGAGGCCCGTGGTGGGCGCAGCGCCCCCCGAGTCCTCTGCCGCCCTGTCGTGACAGCGCGCTGGTCTGGCTCGGCGCGGCCGCCGGCTGCAACAGCGGCGTGCTCCTGGCCGAGTGCGCCCCTCAGGCGGCGGCGCTTGGCGTTGGGGTCGCCGAACTGCGCGAGGCGATAGACGTCACCGAGATGCGGGCCGACCGTCAGCCACTACGCAACACCAGTTCACCGGCATCGTGTCAGGACGATTGGCACTCTGGTCTATCGCCCGGTCCAGAAGTGGATCGCCTGGCGGTCGACGGCGAGAGCGGCCTCCTTCAGCACCTCCGAGAGCGTGGGATGGGCATAGACCGCCCGGCCCACATCGCGGGACGTGGCCTGGAGCCCGCTGCCCAGCGAGGCCGCGGCCAGCAATTCGGTGGCGTCCTGGCCAATGATATGGTAGCCCAACACCTCGCCTGTTTCGCCGTCGGCCACCAGCTTCACTAGTCCTTCTGTGCGGCCCAGGGCAGTCGCCTTACCGTTAGCTTGGTATGGGAAGGTACCCACTTTCACGTCGATGCCTCGCTCGCGGGCCTGCGCCTCCGTAAGGCCCAGGCTGGCCACCTGCGGCTGGCAGTAGGTGCAGCGCGGCATCCTCTCGTACTCGAGCGGACGGGGCTCCCGGCCCGCGATCTGTTCGACCGCCGTGACTCCCTGGGCGGAGGCGACATGGGCCAGCATTAGCTTGCCCGTCACATCACCAATGGCGAAGATGCCGGGGATACTCGTGCGCATCCGCCCGTCGATCCGCGCGAAGCCGCTCTCTACCTCCACGCCTGCCTTCTCCAGCCCCAGGTCGTCCGTCTTGCCTACCATGCCAACCGCTATTAATACTCTGTCTACCGAGAGCTGCTCTTCCTGACCACCGGTATCCACCGTAACCGTGGCTCCCCTGCTCGACGTAGCGATGCCCACCACCTTCGCGCCAGTGCGGTAGGCGATGCCCTGTTGCTTGAAGGAACGCTCCAACCGGCGGCTGATCTCCTCATCCTCATGGGGCAGAAGGTGGTCCAGCACCTCGATGATCGTAACCTCCGAGCCATAGGCGCGGTAGAAATAGGCGAGCTCCACTCCTACCGGCCCCCCGCCGACGATGACCAGCGACGGCGGCGTCTCCCTCAACTCCAGCGCCTCGCGGCTCGTCATCACCGTGCGGCCGTCGATTTCGATGCCAGGCAGAGTGCGGGTAATCCCGCCCGTCGCGATGATGACGTGCTCAGCCTCAATCACGTCGCCGCTGGGCTGCACGCCGACCTCGTGCTGGCCGATGAGCTGCCCGCGGCCGCGAACCACCGTCACCGCGTTCTTCTTCAGCAAGAACTCCACACCTCCGACCATGCGCTCCACCACCAGCCGACTCCGGTCGATGGCCTTCGCCACATCGAAATGAAGGGCGTCGTAGGTAATGCCGAACTCCGGCGCGCCCCGGAAGAGGTGGACTAGCTCCGCGTTCCAGAGGAGGGCTTTGCTGGGGATGCAGCCCCAGTTAAGGCAGAGGCCGCCGACTCTGTCCTCTTCAATGAGGGCGGGCTTCAGGCCCAACTGCGCGGCGCGAATGGCGGCCACGTAGCCGCCCGGCCCGCCACCGATGATGGCGACATCGTACTTGGCCATTAGGAATCACCTCCGGCGACTGATTCCATGCCCGCCTGCTTGTGGGCGTGGTAGGAGCTGCGCACCAGCGGGCCTGCCTCGACGTGCCGAAGTCCCAGCTCGCGTCCCTTCTCAGCAAAAGCCGCGAAATCCTCCGGCCGGCAGTACCGTGCCACCGGCAGCTGCTTTGAGCTTGGTCGCAGGTACTGGCCGATCGTGACGATGTCGACCCCTGCGGAATGAAGGTCGGCCATCACCGCGAAGACCTCCTCCTGGGTTTCGCCCAGGCCCACCATCATGCCCGACTTGGTGAGGAGAGAGGGATCCAGCTCCTTCGCCCGGCGCAGCAGCTCCAGGGAGCGCTCGTAACGGGCTTTGGGGCGCACCCGCCGGTAGAGACGGGGAACGGTTTCCACATTGTGGTTGAGGACGTAGGGCCGCGCCTGCACCACTGTGGTCAGGGCATCCCAGTTGCCCATGAAATCGGGGACGAGCACTTCGACACGGCAACGAGGGTCATCGCGGCGGATGGCGCGGATGCACCCCGCGAATATGGCAGCGCCGCCGTCCGGCTGGTCGTCCCGGGTGACCGAGGTGATGACCACGTAGTCGAGGCCAAGCGTGTGCACCGCCTCGGCTACCCGACGCGGCTCAAGCCGGTCAAGGTCCCGCTCTGGCCGACCGCTTGTGACGGCGCAGAACCCGCAGGAGCGAGTGCAGACATCTCCCAGGATCATGAAGGTGGCCGTGCCGGCGTTGAAGCACTCGCCGATGTTCGGGCAGCGGGCCTCTTCGCAGACGGTGTGGAGCTGATGGCGGCGCAGCAGCGCCTTAGTCCGCTGATAGCGCTCTCCCGCCTGCAAGCGCACCTTTAGCCAGGACGGCTTTCGCTCGATGGTGCTCACTTGAACACCTCCCCATAGGCGGACGGCGGAGCCTTCCAAATGCGCTCAGAACCCGCGAGGACTGTTTCGACTGGCGCCGCTCGCACCTCAACGGAGAAGACGCGGACGAAAGCATCGATGACCGCCTTCATGACGCTGCCCATGTCTGGCGCCCATCCCAGTTCCTGGGCCATCGAGGTGATGGTAGCGTCGGGCAAGCCGCACGGCACGATGTGCCGGAAATAGCTGAGGTCCGGGTTGACGTTGAGGGCGAAGCCGTGGCTGGTGATGCCCCGCGAGATCCGCACACCGATGGCAGCGATCTTGGCCCTCCCCACCCAGACGCCGGGCCGACCTGCAACACGCTGAGCATCAATACCGAAGGTTGACAGCGCCTCGATGAGGACGGCCTCCAAGGAGCGCACGTACCTGACGGGGCCCTGATTCCAGCGCCTCAGGTCTAGGATGGGGTAGCCGACGAGCTGTCCGGGCCCGTGGAAGGTGATGTCACCTCCCCGGTCGACCCGGTGGACGGCGGCGCCCAACTCGGCCAGCGCCTCCTCGCCGAGGAGCAGGTGCTCCTGCCGGCCGTGGGCGCCCAACGTATAGGTGGGCGGGTGTTCCAGCAACAGCAGCCGGGCACAGCCGTCCCGGCGACAGGCCTCTACCAGGCGCCGCTGCTCCTCTCGTGCCTCCTGATAGTCGACCAGGCCGAGGCGGTAAACCGTACACGGCGTGGTCACCGCCTTGGTCTGCATCGCTCAACGTCCTCAGATACAGATGCGATCCTCACTGTCCACTCTTCCTATGGATGTCACCCTTCGATGTCCTTCCCATATCGAGGGCGAGATTGACGCCTGCGGCGACGAGTATGGCAGTGACGACAGCGGCCAGCGCCGCGAAGCCGACGGGGCGATGGTCTCACCACTGCTGATGTCCGCGTCGTCAGTATGGGCCACGATCGCCAGAACGCGGGGTCGCTCTTCCCTCATCATGCCCGTGCTCCCTTTCGCGGGCCAGCCGTCGGCCACAAAAGCACTTTCCTGACACCAGCAACGTATCAGGACGATTGGCGCCCTGGTCTATCGCCCGGTCCAGAAGTGGATCGCTTGGCGCCCCACAGCCAGGGCGGCCCATCGACGACTCAGCCCGGGTGATAGGGTGTAGCAGCGGCCCCACGGACACTGTCAGCCGAACTCCGTGCCGCCGCCCCCGCGTGGGAGAGCCCGGATTCGTCTGCCTCGTTGTTCATGGCGCCTTAAAGACTGATCAGATACTTGACGAGATATTGGGTATAGTAAATTCCGGTCAAGACGAACACGGACGCTATTCCGTATCTGAGCCACTTCTCCATTGTCTGTACCGCCTGGAATGCCTTGCCGATGGCCTGCATGCTGAAAGCGATAAGGACTGCGAATACTAATACCGGCAAGGCGGTGCCGACGGCGAAAAGCGGCGGCAGAACCAAACCTCCCCGGGAATCGAGCACCAGCGGAATCAGTATGCCGAAAAACAGCGCGCCGCTGTACGGGCAGAAAGCGAAGGCAAACAACATACCCAATCCCAGCGATCCCAGATGGCCCTTGTCCGCCAGCCAGAGTTTCATTCTCTCGATCGTCTGGCTGTTGTTTCCTAGATTGATCGTTACAGCCCCAAACATAACAAGGCCGATCAGGATTAGCACGGGACCCAAGACTTTGTCGCCCCAGCCTTGGAAAATCCGGGAAACCTCGAAAGACGAAAACCAGAAATAGATCACGGTCGCGAGCAGAGTGTAGCTAATGCCTCTGCCCAACGTGTAAGAAAGACCGCACAGGATCGTGTGCTTGGGAGTCTTGATATCTCTGGAAATATAGGCGACCGCCGTGATGTTGGTTGCCAACGGGCATGGGCTTATGGAGGTCAGGACTCCCAAGAGAAAGGCCGACAAGACCGGGATGTTGTAATTGTCTATCAATGTGTTGATGAAGTCGACCATATTCTTACCGTTTGCCGAGCAGTTTCTTGAGCTCGGCCTCAAAGTAATCTACGAATTGCCGTTCATTGCTGACGAGTCGCCAGACGGTCGCGTCCTCGTGGATGTTGTCATTCCCGGCAGTGATGGCGTTGACGAAGAGGGAGGAACTGCGAGCCTTGTATTTCGTCACGATATCCTTGTTCGTCGGCAATTCGCCATTGACATCGATAAAAACGATCGTGCCGTTCTCGTATTCCTCCGGGAATCTCTCCTTGATGGTCTTGAGGGCGTACTCACCGACATGGACACACGACCAGCACTGTTGGGTGCCGTGGAAGTGGACGACTTCGATTTTCTCGGCCGGTTGGCCGCTCGATGTATTAGCCGTCGAATCCGACGACTTGGGCGATCCTGCGTAACTAACGATCGCCAGAAGTGCGAGAATACCGATACCGACTGCTATTCCGATGACTATTTTCTTGTTCATATTCAAAAACCACCTCAGCGTTAAGTAGATCGCAGGACGACAGGCTTCTTTCCCGAGTAGTCGTAGCCGTACACCTGGTTGCCGCAGCCCGTGACGCACAGGTCGCAGCCCATGCACAGGCTTGCATCGACGGTTGGGCGGTAGTCGATCTCATCGCGGGGCACGCCGTGCCAGGCCTGGATTTCTCCCGTCGCCGCCATCTGCCGCCTAGTCTTTCACCGCGCCCGCGATGATCCCCTCGACCTCGGCGGCGCTAGGAACCCGCCCCGCAAGCACAATTTTGCCGTTGATCGCAAGACCTGGCGTCGCCATCAGTCTACGCGCGATGATCTCCCTTATGTCCGTGACGTGCTCCACCTGCGCCTGCAGGCCGAGCCTCGAAACCGCGTCCTTAGCCAACGCCTCCAGCCTTTTGCAGTTTGCGCAACCGGAACCGAGAATCTCTATCTTGACCATGAAGCCCTCCCAGAAGACCA
>Ga0315276_10004685_pt1 | contig 12573 bp, 8 predicted proteins | sample YL17G05_0_MG_FD_204542 | JGI IMG/M metagenome (GOLD analysis project Ga0315276, IMG submission 204542) | Sediment microbial communities from Yellowstone Lake, YNP, Wyoming, USA - YL17G05_0 | ecosystem: Environmental > Aquatic > Freshwater > Lake > Sediment | place: USA: Wyoming | collected... | reverse complement strand
CGGCGTCCCCTGCCCCGGCCGCCGCGGCCGCGCAGCCCGCGGCGAAGATCCCCCCCGAGCAGCTCGAGTCGCTCGTGGCTCCGATCGCCCTCTACCCCGACGATCTCCTGGCGCAGACGCTCGTCGCTTCCACCTACCCGATCGAGATCGTCCAGCTCCAGCAGTGGGTCGCGAAGCACCCGGATCTCAAGGACAAGGCGCTGGCCGATTCGGTCGCCAAGCAGCCCTGGGACCCGAGCATCCAGTCGATGGCGGCGTTTCCCGACCTGGCGAAGCGGCTCGCGGACGACATCCAGTGGACCACGAACCTCGGCAACGCCTTCCTCGCCCAGCAGGGTGACGTCATGGACGCCGTCCAGCGGATGCGCAAGAAGGCCAAGGACAAAGGCACTCTGGAGTCCAACGAGCAGCAGAAGGTCGAGACGAAGGTCGTCGAGAAGGATACGGTGATCGTCGTGGTGCCCGCGAATCCCGAGGTCATCTACGTTCCGACCTACAGCCCGACGGTAGTTTACGGGCCACCCGTCTATCCGTACCCGCCGATCTACTACCCCCCGCCCCCGCCCCCGGGCGCCTATTTCATGGCTTTCGCCGTGGGCGTCATGTGGCACTCGGCCTACTGGGGCGGCTCCTGCTGTGGCTGCGGCTGGGGAGGGAACAACGTCAACATCAACGTGAACAACAACTACAACCAGATCAATCGCAACGTGAGCGGCAGCGGCGGCGGCAACAACTGGCAGCACAACTCGCAGCATCGCGGCGGGACGCCTTACCCGAACCAGAACACGGCGAACAAGTACGGCGGGACCGGGAGCGGCGCCTCGGCCGGCAACCGCCAGGCGAGCGCCGGCCAGCAGCCCGCGCGGCAGCAGGGCAGCGCCAGCAGCAAGGCGGGCGGCGCGGGGGCCAACGCTGCTGCGCCGAGCACGATGAATCGCGGCAGCGGGACCGGGAGCGGCGCGGGTGGAGCCCAGACCGGCAGCCGTAGCGTCCCGCAGAGCAGCGCCTCGAAGCCCAGCGGCGGTTTCAGCGGCGGTTCCAGCGGCTACAGCAGCAGCAGCGCCAAGGCCAGCAGCTCGCGCGGCGCCTCCAGCATGGGCTCGCGTGGTGGCGGCGGGGGTCGGAGATGAACGCGATGCGCTTCAGAGCAGGCAACCAGACCCGGTCCCGGGTCCTTGCCCGCGCCGTCCACATCGGGCTCTACCTGGGACTTGCTTGCGTATCTCTGCTTCCGTCGATCTCGCGTGCCGCAGAGCCCACCGAGACGCCCGCGCCAGCTCCTGCGGTCCGACAGAAGACGTTCAGCAGCCCCGAGAAGGCGGCCAAGGCTCTGGTTTCTGCCGCCGAGCGATTCGACATCCCGGCCTTGAAGGAGATCCTCGGGCCCGACGGTGTGGACCTCGTGGTCACCGAAGACCCGGTGCTCGACAAGAATCAGAGCGCCGCCTTCGCCGCGGAAGCCCGCAAGAAGATGCGGGTCGTCCGGGATCCCGAGAACCCGAAGCTCGCCCTCCTGTCCATCGGCGCCGACGACTGGCCGGTGCCGATCCCCCTCGTCGAGGAGGGCGGCCGGTGGCGGTTCGATTCCAAGGCGGGCCAGCAGGAGGTGCTCTACCGCCGCATCGGCAGGAACGAGCTCGATGCCATCGAGGTGTGCCAGGGGTACGTCGGGGCCCAGCGGGAATACGCCTCCGGGAAACACGACGGCGTGGTAGTCAACCAGTACGCGCAGCGCATCCTCAGCACCCCCGGCAAGCAGGATGGGCTGGCGTGGCAAGCCGCCGATGGAACGTGGCAGGGGCCGGTAGGCGAGGGGATCGCCCGGATCATCGCCGAGGGATACGTGGCCAAGCCCAGTCCTTACCACGGCTACTACTTCAAGGTCCTGAAGGGGCAGGGCCCGGCCGCGCCGCTGGGCGAGATGGACTTCGTCGTGCAGGGCGTGATGATCGGCGGCTTCGCCCTCGTCGCCGCACCGGCGGACTACGCGGTGACCGGCGTGATGACCTTCATCGTGAGCCACGACGGCATGGTCTACCAGAAGGATCTCGGGCCGGAGACGCTCGACCAGTTCCGCGCGATGGAACGCTACGACCCGGACCCCACTTGGTCCCCTGTCGTGAACCCATGATTCGCCCCCACCAAGACTGACTCCTCCGGACGTCGTTCAGCAGCCCCGGCCGTCCATCCGGGTCTTCCTCGGAGAAGCTGATGGAGAGCGAAAACCCTTCGAAGAGGAAGCCTGGATGAACGCCGAGCTGGCGGCACTCGCGTAACGAGATCTCCGGAGAACCCAGGGCGGTTCAGTGGTTCTCCCCCGTGCGCACGTGGCCGGCGATCTCGTGTCAAGGGCGCCTTCCGGCTTGACCCCCTTGGAACAGACTCCTAGAGTTTCCCACGTCACCTTGGGTGAGGAGGGCGTAGCCATGATCCACAGGATACTCATCCCCGTCGCGCTGCTCAGCCTTCTTTGCCCCCCCGCGTTCGCTGCCCAGAAGGCTGGCTTCACGAGTTCCAAGGCCCCGGCCGGAAATCAGGCCAACATCAGCGCGACCAAGGGTACAGATGGCAATGACGTGGGCGTGATCGCGACCAACCTGGGCACCATCGTGATGCGCTTCTACGACCAAGACGCGCCCAAGACTGTCTCCAACTTCAAGAAGCTGGCGAGCATAGGGTTCTACACCGGCATGACCTTCCACCGTATCGTGCCGAGCTTCGTCATCCAGGGCGGCGATCCTAACTCGAAGGACTCCGACCGCTCCAACGACGGGCAGGGCGGGCCGGGCTACACGATCCCGGCAGAAATCAAACGCCTGCACAAGCGCGGGGGGGTGGCCATGGCGCGGCTGGGGGATCAGGTGAACCCCCAGCGCGAGTCGAACGGCAGCCAGTTCTTCATCTGTCTCACCGACCTCCCCAGCCTGGACCAGGGTGGCTACACCGTGTTCGGCCAAGTGATCGAGGGCATGGACGTGGTGGACAAGATCGCCGCCGTGCAGCGCGACGCGCGCGATAATCCCATGGCTCCGGTCGTGATGACGAAGGTGACACTGCGGGTGCCCACCGCCGCAGACTCAGTGGCTACTTCAGGCCTCGGGGCCGCGCCTGCAGCGACGTGGAAGAAGGCGGGCCCGACGGGACAGTCTGTCGGGTCCAAGTCGGAGACCCAGCCTGTAGGCTCGGTCCGCGGGGTTGTCACGTACTACCTCAACGCAGTCGTCGGAGACATGGCCGATGTCGGCGCGAACGTGTGGCTGGTCCGAGGACCTGTGACAATCGCCCCAGACAGCCTCTTACTGCTTCCGCAGCTCCTGCCCGGCAAGTCGGAGACTGTAGCGCACGCCACAGTCGATGCTGCCGGCGTCTATGAATTCAGAGACATCGCAGTCGGAGAGTACACGCTGGTCTTCGTATCCCAACACCGGACGATATTGGACAAGCGCTCATCCAAGCCCGGAACCCCGTTGGGATACGTCCACACGCAAGTCGTCTACATCGAGCCCCGCAAGACGATCGCCAGCAGCTGCCGGTTCGGGCTGACCCCGGATGACTGAATCCCAACGGCGCTGCGAGCGCGGTCCGAGTCTGACTTGGACGGTGGACGGACGGGAAGCCGCAAGCAGGAAACGGGGAGAAGCGGCTCAGGAGTGCCGCTTCTTCCCGCCGGTCCGCAGGTCGTCTCAACTCTATCGAGGGCGTCGAGGCGGGAAGACCGGGGGCGCCGGAGCCGATCGCCCCGGCGCCCGCCAGCACGGTCACCCACCCCACGGACTTACCGATACAGCGCCTTGAGTTGCCCCCAGGTGTCGGGCAGCGTAGGCACGACGCCACAGCATGCCGCGTCCACGTACATGTTCGGGTTCCCGAGCAGGTAGCCGTCGCACAGGTCGACGAGCGCCCCGTCAGGCCAGTAGTTCCACGACGTGCACGGATCGCAGCCGAACGACACGTAGAGGCTGGGCACCGAGCCGCAGGTTCCCACCTCGCGGAAGGTGATCAACAGAAACGCCTTCTGCGTGATGCAACAGGTGGCATCCAGGGGCATCACGAAGTCGTAGCCGCCAGGATTGCTGACCTCTATGTCAAAATCCACAGGTGCACAGAGGTAGTGCCCGCGCATCGGGACCGGGCACGACGGATTGCTGAGGTCCGCGGCCACGATCGCGACGCTCACGGGGATGCTGCAGGCCTCCGGGAAGTCGAGGATCATGTGCGCCGCAGTCGCGAGCACGGCGCCCTGTTCCGCGCACCCGCAAGTCGCAGGATCGATCAGCGTGTAGTACTCGTCGTCGGGCGGGTAGAGGTAGTTCATCGTGAAATGCGGGTCGTTCACCCCCGGTTGGCAGACCGGGGTCGCTGCCGACGGCCGGATCTTCGTGACCTCGATCTTCTGAATAGGTCCCGAGGGCGTCTCCTCCACCGCCGCCGGTCGATCCGCGTAGCTGGAGGCCACGACAAAGGTGAGTGCGAAGAGGACGAGGATGGAAACGAGCGAGTAGCGATGTCGCATGCCGAGCCTCCTATGAGCCTGGGATCTTCTTCGGGCGAGTGCCCGCTGGCACGTTGCGATCGTCGCGGGGACGAGGCTGGCCGAGCGGAGCCCATCGCTCGCAAGCGTAGATGGCGCCCGCGGAAGAAGCAACACTATGCACACCCGCCGGCAGCGCTCTCCCGATGTTTGACGGCCCGCAACAGTACAGCCACACCCACCATCTCGTGGTGCTCTGACCCATTGTTGGTGAGACTGAACCGCGCCGGGGTCCCCGGAGGCTCCGCTCTTTGATGCTCTGCCCCGACGGCTTTGACCCTCGATTGAGCGAGACACCGGGTGCCTCCGGAAACAGGGGTCAAAGCAGCCGGCCCTTCGCTCTTGACCCCGCGAGCCCGGCCGAGGTGGTCCGCAACCCGTCGGTATCCGGGGCTCAGCCTGTCTGCCCCGCCGTTTTCAGCCCCCCCGAAGTCGGAAGCCCCTATACTCTCCAGGGCCAGCAGCAGCACGCCCGCAAGCGTGAGAAACCGCATGCGGGAACCTCCTGGCCGGGCGCGAGCCGGCCCGCGCTCCGCGATCGCCGATGGCATGATGTCCGTCCGGCCGCGCGGTCAGGCGTGAAGGCGCGGCAGCCGCCAATGCGGCACGGGGCGCGCGGTGCGCTCGGGAGGTCGTGCGCAACGGCGACGTCCGCCCGGACAGGCCCATCGAGGCGCTGATACAGACAGGAGCGCGCATCCCATGACGAGCTCCGTGCGGGTCAACCTGCACTGCCATTCGGATCTAAGCGACGGACAGCTCCCGCCGGAGCAGGTGGTGCAGCTCCTGGCGAGGGATGGCGTCCGGTTCGCGGCGCTGACGGATCACGACACCGTCGCCGGTCTGGCGCGCTTCCGGGAGGCCGCCGCCCATGCAGGGATCGGCGTCGCCTCCGGGGTCGAGATCTTCGCAACCACCAGGTTCGGTGAGGCCCACCTGCTGGCGTACGGCTTCGACCCCGAGTCACCCGATTTGCGCGCGATACTGGCTGCCGTCCCGCAGGGAGGGCGGGCCTCGCTGGCGACCGCCGCGAGGATGCCCGCCCCTCCTCCCCGGCCGTTGCCTGCCGAAGAGGTGTGCCAGATCGTGCACCGCGCGGGGGGAAGGGTGTTCCTCGCCCATCCGCTTCAACTCGAGCGCGACCCGGAAAAGCTGAGGGTCATCCTGCTTGAACTCAAGGCGGCAGGGCTGGACGGCATCGAGGCCATCTACGCCCCGTACGGCGCCGACGAGACGAAGGCTCTCCTCGGTCTCGCGCGGGACTGCGGGCTCCTCGTCTGCTGCGGCACCGATCTGCACGGCCCCGACATCCCGCGCCTGTCCCTCCCGGGCGTGGACATGCCGCGGGATCTCTGGGAGCGGTTCCGGGACAGCCTATTCTCGGCGTCGGGGCCGCGCGCATCCGCGGCCGTCCCTGCGGCGGCGTCCCCGTATCGCAAGCCGACCCGGCTCGCCCGGACGAGCTTCATCCTGCGCATCCTGCTGCCGACCCTGCTCGCCATCGGGCTGCTGATCGTCGCGGTCTTCACCTTCATCGTTCCCGCGTTCAAAGATGCCCTCCTGTCGCGCAAGCGGGAGATGATTCGGGAGCTGACGAACTCCGCGTGGAGCATCCTGGCCGAATACCACGAAGAAGAGAAGGCGGGCCGTCTGACGCGCGAGCAGGCAGAGGAAGCCGCCGTCCAGCGCGTGCGTTTCCTGCGGTACGGGAAGGAAGGCAAGGACTACTTCTGGATCACGGACATGCGTCCGCGCATGGTGATGCACCCCTACCGCACCGACCTGAACGGCAAGGATGTGTCCGACTTCAGCGATCCGAAGGGCAACCGGGTCTTCATGGAGTTCCTCCGCGTCGTACGGGAGAGGAACGAGGGCTACGTCGAGTACGTCTGGCAGTGGAAGGACGATCCCGCCCGCCTCGTGCCGAAGCAGTCCTACGTGAGGGGCTTCGCGCCCTGGGGGTGGGTGATCGGCACGGGGATCTACGTCGAGGACGTGCACGCCGAGATCTCCGCCTTGACGAACCGGATCGTCCGCATCTCCGTCGTCATCGCTGTGGTCATCGCGCTTCTGCTCGTGTTCGTGGCGCAGCAGAGCTTCCGCATCGAGCGGCGCAGGGGGCTGGCGGAGGACGCCCTGCGCGAGTCCCACGACCGGTACCGCGCGCTGGTGGAGGCTTCGAAGGAAGGCATGATGATGGTGCTGGACGGCAGACCCACCTATGCCAACCAGACCCTTCTCGCCCTTCTGGGCTACTCCGACAGCGAGTGGCCGCTGCTGGAGATCGACGACATCGTCGCCGAGGGGGGAGGCCTGCCGAGGGCGTCGCAGTGGCTCGCAGCGGCGACCGCGGAGGGCAAGGCTCCGGAGCCGACGGAAACCAGGCTGCGGAAGAAGGACGGTACGACCATCGACGCGCTGCTGACGGTCGAACAGATGACCCTGGCCGAGAAGCCGGGGTTCATCCTCATCGCCAGGGATCTCAGCACGCACAAGGGGCTGCTCGCCGTGCTCGACCGGAGCCGCTCGGCGTTCCAGAGCCTCGCGGGGAACCTTCGGGCGGCCGTGTTCCGGACGTCCCTCGATCGCCGGATGCGAGTCTTGGAGACCAACCCGGCTGCCGACACGTTGTTCGGCCTGCCGCCCGGCGCCGGCGGGCCGCGCCCGGGCCTCGCCGACCTGTTCGCGGACCCCGAGGAGTTCGAGGCGTTCCGACGGGAACTGACGGGAAACGGCAAGGTCGTGACCCGCGTCACGCACCTGCGGGGGCCCGCCGGCACGGTGGCGGTGTCGTTGTCGGCGGTCCTGATCCGGGGCGAACGCGGCGATGAGGGTTACTGCGACGCCGTGGCGGAGGAGATGGGCGCCGGGCGGAGGGAGCTCTCCGAGCGGGACGCCCTGATCGCCGACCTGCAGACGCCGCTCCTGTCCCTCAACGAGCCGGTCCGGCGGTTCATGCGCGCCCTCCCCGCCTGCGACTACAGGACCGACCTCGCGCGGGCCGCGGCGATCATGGCCCAGAACCACGCCAGCGCCCTGCTGGTGACCGGTCCGGGGGGAGAGGGAATCGGGCTTCTCTCCGACTCGGACTTCTGCGACCGGGTGGTAGGCCGGGGCCTCGCCGTCGGTCGGCCGGTGTTCGAGGTCATGACGGCGCCCCTCGTGGCGGTCTCCCCGACCGCGCTGGGTTACGAGGCCATTCTCCTCATGCGCGAGAAGAACGTCCGGCATTTGGCGGTCAGGGACGAGGCCGGCGCTGTCATCGGCGTGGTCCGGAACAAGGAGCTGCTGGAGCCGGAACGCTACCCCCTGGCACTCCTCTCCCGGGCCATCCGGGGAGCCGGGAGAGTGGAGGATCTCGCGCAGCATCGGGCCAGGCTGCCCCTCCTCGCCCAGGGGCTGGCCGACGGCGGCGCCCGGCCGCGCAGTACCTGTCGCGCGATCACGGCGGTCTCGGACGCCATCGCACAGAGGCTCCTGCTTCTCGCGGAGGAGGAGCTGGGGCCCGCGCCGGCTCCGTTTGCGTTCATCGTCCTCGGGAGCGGAGGCCGGGAGGAGCAGACGCTGGTCACGGATCAGGACAACGCCATCATCTTCGATCCGCCGGCAGGAACCGATCCGGCCGCCGCGCACGCCTACTTCACGGCCGTCGGCGAGAGGGTCTGCGACTGGCTGGACAGGACCGGCTACCCGCTGTGCAAGGGGGGAATGATGGCGAAGAACCCCCGATGGTGTGCCCCACTCGCGGCGTGGAAGGAGTACTTCTCGGGCTGGATCAACGTCGCGGAGCCCAAGGACCTCCTCGACTTCAACACCTGTTTCGATTTCCGGTGCATCCACGGCGATGCCGGGCTGGCTGCCGCTCTCCGCCAACACACCCTCTCGGAGATCGCCCACACTCCCGCGTTCTTCGCGCACCTCGCCCAGAACGCGCTCCACCACCGGTCTCTGCTCGGCTTCTTCGGGAAGATCGTCGCGGAGACCGATGTCCACGGCAGCCAGAGGACGTTCAACATCAAGGAGGCCACGGCGCCGATCGTGAGTTTCGCGCGCCTGTACGCCCTCCGCGGCGGGGCGGCGGAGACCAACACCTTCGACCGCCTGGGACGCCTGCAGGACATGGGCGTCCTGACGCGCGTCACGAGCGAAGAGATCTCCCAGGCGTACCAGTTCCTGATATCGCTGCGGCTCGCCCATCAGATGGACAGCATCCGGTCCGGACAGGTCCCGACGAACCACATCAGCATCAAGGCCCTTACCCAGATCGAGGAAACGCTGCTCAAGCAGATCTTCTCCCAGATCGCTGCCTTCCAGAAAAAGATCTCCTTCGACTTCCTCGGCGGCGAATGGGCGCAGGGAGCCTGACGGATTCACCCTTGCGGCGCCGGGCGCAGTGGCCGGCGCGCCGGTCGGTGACGTCCATGCGCCGGACATCCCCGGCCGGGCTGGTCCGGCCGCTGGGGCACCCCCTTCCTCTTGCCTGACCCAACGGCCGGTACAGCACCGGGATGCAAACAGTTGACATGGTGTCGTTCGGGCTGCGAGTCTGCCCCCCGGCGGGCGCCACCTGACGCTGCACCCGGCTCCCCGCCGAACGCCATCGCCCGAGGGCCGAGCTGACCTCGGACTTCCCAGTCGCCACACACCCTGCACACCGGGGCGAGGCGAACGCCACAGCCGGGATCAACCGGGGGTGGCTCGCAACGCGCTGGTCGAGGGTCCGGCGTGACGACGGCGTGGGAGACGCCCGCGCGGAGAAGAGGAGAGTCGAATGCAGAAGACGGCACGCGAGATGCTCGATTCGCCTGAGTTCAAGCGGCTGGTCCGGAACAAGTGGGTGGTTTCGACCATCCTGACGCTCTGCCTGTTCGTCCTCTACTACGGGTTCATCCTCCTCATCGCCTACGCCAAGCCGTGGATGGGTCAGAAGGTCGGTGAGGCCACGACGCTCGGCATACCGATCGGCGTCGGCGTGATCATCATCGCCTGGATTCTGACCTTCATCTACGTCGCGTGGGCCAACCGCAGCCACGACGCGGAGGCTGGCAAGCTCCGCGGCAACGTCAAGCACTGACCGGCGCCCCGGGAGGCACAAACATGCTGACCCTCGCTGTCATGCCCGCGCCGGAGGTGGTCCAGACCGCGCTCGGCAAACCGACCGCATCGGCGATGATCTTTTTCTTCCTGATCGTCGTGCTCACGCTGGCGATCACCTGGTGGGCCGCCCGGCGCACCAAATCGGCCCGCGAGTACTATGCCGCGGGCCGGAGTGTCACCGGGCTGCAGAACGGCCTGGCGCTCGCCGGCGATTACATGAGCGCGGCGTCATTCCTGGGCATTGCCGGCCTCGTCGCCACCAAGGGCTACGACGGCATGATCTACGCCACCGGATGGCTCGTCGGCTGGCCGGCCCTGTTGTTCCTCGTGGCGGAGCCGCTGCGGAACCTCGGGAAGTACACGTTCGCGGACGTCGTCGCCTTCCGGCTGCGCCAGGCCCCCGTTCGGATCGCCGCGGCCATCGGCGGCGTCCTGACCGTGCTGGTCTATACGACGGCCCAGATGGTCGGCGCGGGCAACCTGATCCAGCTCATGTTCGGTGTGCCCTTCGTCGGGGCGGTCACCGCCGTCGGTGTCGTCATGCTCGTCTACGTGCTGTTTGGCGGGATGATCGCGACGACGTGGGTGCAGATCGTCAAGGCCGTCTTGTTGCTCGCGGGCGTGACGGTCCTCTTGCTGCTCGCCCTATCCAAGTTCGGATTCGACCCCGGCAGCCTGTACGTGGCGGTGGCGGCGAAGTACGGGCAGGCGGCGCTCGAGCCGGGCGGCCTGATCTCGAAGCCGCTCGATGCCATCTCGCTCGGCCTGGCCTTGATGTTCGGCGTGCTCGGCCTGCCCCACATCCTCATGCGGTTCTACACCGTCCCGGACGCCAAGACGGCCCGCAAATCGGTGCTGTACGCGACCGGCTTCATCGGCTACTTCTACATCATCATCCCGATCGTCGGCTTTGCCGCCGCGGCGCTTCTGCCGGGACTCACGGAGGGGGGCCTGGGTCGCGAGCTCATCCTCTCGTTCGACAAGGGCGGCAACATGGCGGCCCCGTTGCTGGCCGAGCACCTCGGCGGCACGGCGTTCCTCGGCTTCATCGCGGCGGTCGCCTTCGCGACGATCCTCGCCGTCGTCGCCGGGCTGACGCTCGCCGGCGCGTCGACCCTCTCGCACGACATCTACGTCAGCGTCATCAAGCGTGGGCAGGCGACCGAGAAGCAGCAGGTCCGCGTGGCGCGCGGCGCCACCGTGGTCTTCGGGCTCCTGGCCGTGCTGCTCGGCATCGTGTTCAAAGACCAGAACGTCGCCTTCATGGTGGGCCTGGCGTTCGCGGTCGCGTGCAGCGCGAACTTCCCGTCGCTGTTGCTGTCGATCGTCTGGCGGGGCTTCACCACCAGGGGCGCGGTGGCTTCGATCCTGACCGGCGCCGCGCTCGCCGTCGTGCTCATCATCGTCGGTCCGACGGTCTGGGTCGACATCCTGAAGAACAAGGAGGCCCTCTTCCCGCTCAGGAACCCCGCGATCGTCTCGATGCCCGCGGCTTTCATCGTCGGCATCCTGGTGTCGCTGGCCACGAGGGAGAAGAGCGCCGAGGAGAAATTCGAGGACGAGAAGCTGCGGACCTACCTCGGCATCGGCGCCGAGTAGAAGGTTCCGGGCGGCGGGGCGGGTCACCGACGACCCCGGCCGCCGGCAGCGTGAACGCGCGGTGCGGCCGCGATTCGCGGGCTGTCAGAGCCAAGGGAGGATGAAGATGGGTCGAAACGCCTGCCGGTTGGTCGCGTTGCTCGTCGGGGTCGCCGCCCTGCTGCCGGTGGCGCCGGCCGCCGACGCGCAGTGGACGGTGTCCACTGCCGACGGCAAATCCACGCTGAACATCGGCTTCCTCTCGCAGTTGCAGTTCGAGGAGCTGGAGAACGCGGATGCGAGCTACTACCAGCAGAACCTGTTCTTCCGCCGCCTGCGGCTGATCGCCGGGGGCAAGATCAACGATCGGCTGTCGTTCTTCTTCGAGACCGACAGCCCCAACCTGGGCAAGGGCACGACGAGCGGCAGCAAGACGGCGAGCACCCTGACCGTCCAGGACTTCGTCCTCACCTACACCTTCAGCAGCCAACTCAAGCTGGAAGGCGGCATGATGCTGCTGCCGGTCTCGCACAACGGGGGACAGGGCGCGGCCGCCCTGCTGCCGGTGGACTACGGGCCCTACACCTTCCTGCACTCCGACCCGCTCAACCTCTACGTCGGGCGCGACTACGGCGTGCAGGCGCGCGGCTACCTCGCGCGCAATCACTTCGAGTACCGGGTCGGGGTCTCGCAGGGCAACCGCGGCACCGACTCCCGGGGGGCCCTCTGCTCCTATGCCCGCGGCGTCTGGTACCCGTTCGAGGCCGACACCGCCCTCTTCTACACGGGCACGACGCTGGGCAAGCGGAAGATCCTGGCGGTCGGGGGGAGCTTCATCCAGCAGCAGGACTTCAGCGCCCTGAGCGGAGACGCCTTCCTCGACCTGCCGGTCGGCGGCGACGCGCTCACGCTGCAGTTCGACTACACGCGCTTCGACGGCGGCAGCGCCTTCGGCACCCTGCCGAGGCAGGACGCCTACCTGGTCGAGGGCGGCTACTACTTCCGCGCGGTTCGTCTGGGGCCCTTCGTCCAGTACGCGAGGCGGGACTTCGAGGCGGCGGGCTCGGCGGACGAGAACAAGCTCCAGGCGGGCCTGGCCTGGTGGAGCAACGGCCACCGGTTCAACCTCAAGCTGGCCGGTGCGAGACTCGAGAAAGAGGGCGCCGAGGACCGCAACCAGTTGCTGTTGCAGTGGCAGGTGCTGATGTTCTGACCGCGGCCCGCGGGGTTCCTCCGCGCCGCCCCCTACCCCGCCCGACGCTGGATCTTCGCCTCGCGCCCCTTCGCCCAACGATCGAGCCAGAGCACGATCCGGGACGGCCGACGGACCTTGAATTCCTCGGCGGTCGCCCGGCGCCCCTCGAGCA
>Ga0315276_10004683_pt1 | contig 12583 bp, 15 predicted proteins | sample YL17G05_0_MG_FD_204542 | JGI IMG/M metagenome (GOLD analysis project Ga0315276, IMG submission 204542) | Sediment microbial communities from Yellowstone Lake, YNP, Wyoming, USA - YL17G05_0 | ecosystem: Environmental > Aquatic > Freshwater > Lake > Sediment | place: USA: Wyoming | collected... | reverse complement strand
TCATATCTATGATCGTAGACAAGAAGTTAAGACCCGGAGATAAGTTACCGCCTGAACCTATGCTGATGGAACAATTTGGTGTTGGGCGGAGTTCGGTGAGAGAAGCCATCGGGGCATTATCATTGATTGGTTTGCTGACAGTTCGCCCCGGCCATGGTACACAGGTCAGCATATCCTCGGAAGAATTTCTTGTAAAGCCGCTACGCTGGGGGATGATGATGATGGGCGGGGAGAAAGTTCATGAGCTTGTGGAGGCAAGGATTGTCATTGAACAAGCCATGGTAGGGATGGCGACAGAAAGAGCCACGGACGAGAATGTGGCTGAAATAAAATTCTATCAGAACCAACTGAAAGCTGCCAAGAAACCTGGACGAAAAGCTATTCAAGCTGATTTATCGTTCCATAACGCATTGGCGAAAGCTAGCCACAACAATGTCTTAAGGAGGTTTCTTGCAGAACTTCGTCAACCCCTGCGGAGCTGGATGGAACAAAAGGCATCATTTGTTGGTGGTTACGACATGGTTGTCGAACAACATGATGCTATATTGAACGCAATTGAAGCACACGATGTTGAAAGAGCTCAATCTGCGTTGCGTGAGCATCTTGAGTCCGTTGGTGAAAGACTAACTGCTATTCTGCTGGAAAGACAGGCCAAGCAAATGGACAAGTCAAAAAATCAGAGAGAGATGCCAAGTAGTCAATGAACCAATGTTGTTTAAAAGACACTCGCTTTCCTTTCATTCCCAGAAGGAAATCTTTTGTTTCAAGATCATTCATGAATATTATGCCGGTGCCAAGATTTGGTGCCAGGCACCGGTAATTAGGTACTGCATAGTCCATAATCTGCTGAAGGTGCATAGATATGGGTTGGAGTTTGCGTTAATGGATCAGAGGTTTGGTATGGGGGGGGGGGAACTGGATCGTAGAAACAGGAGCATTGCATCAAGGGTCGCCCAAGTTTTAACGAGAGAAAACGATAATTTCTTATTTTCGAGCCAGCAGAAGGAGCGCTTTTTAAAAAATTGATTTTTTCTACAGGCTCGTTCGGCTTTCAGATATATGAGACTCGAAACCGACACCCAGAGAATTCAACAACTTGCGCAACAACGCAAGGAGGCCAACTGGGCATTCCGGTGTTCTCTCAAGAGATCTGATCTCTCTATCCGGAGTATTGATCTTAAGGTCCATGATCTCTATTGGGAAGTATCCCGAGAAATCGACTGCACCAAGTGCGCAAATTGCTGCAAGACGGTCCATCCCGTTCTGAAGCCGGCGGATGCCAAGCGCCTTGCCAAGCATCTTGAGTTGAGTGTTAATGAGTTTCGCTCCAGATTTCTCGCAGATGATCCGGCAAGGGAAGGTTCAGTTTTCAGGGACCAGCCATGTCCTTTTTTGCAGGATAATCTCTGTAAGGTTTATGACCACCGGCCTAGTGACTGTCGCTCCTATCCACATTTGCATAAAAGGGATTTTGTCTTCAGGCTCACCCAAGTTTTCTTGAACTGCTCCGTCTGTCCCATCGTCTTCAATGTTTATGAACAGCTCAAGCAGGAACTCTGGAGAAAACGTCCGAGGTAGGAGAAGCCGAACCACCGGCATCCAGTAAAAAAGATTCGGTGCCAGGCAACGGTAATTAGGTATTGCATAGTCCATAGTCTGCTGAAGGTGCATAGATATGGGTTGGAGTTTGCGTGAATGGATCAGAGGTTTGGTATGGGGGTGGGAACTGGATCGTAGAAAGAGGAGCATTGCATCAAGGGGCGCAAAAGTTTCAGAGAGAGAAAACGATAATTTCTTATTTTCGTGCCAGCAGAAGGAGGACTTTTTTAAAAATTAACTTTTTCTACAGGCTCGTTAGTCCTAAATAAGTTAAGAAGATTTCAATGAAGTTGCATTATGCTATGAAATGAATTAAAATGATCGCGAAACATAACAAATGCAAGATATGGAGGTAAATGCTATGGCAACAGCAGTTAGAATATCTGAAGAACTTGTCAATGATGCAAAAAAAATCAGCCGGATAGACCATAGATCCTTAACTGGTCAAATTGAACATTGGGCTCGAATGGGGAAATGTGCTGAGGAAAATCCAGATTTAACTTATTCGCTTATTAAAGAAATTTTAATTGGAGTAGAAGAATTGGAGGAAGGCGAAAAATCCGAATATAAATTTGGATGATGGCTTATGAAAATATACCAATCAAGGTCTTTTGAAAAAAGAATAAACACCGATTTTCGCAGAGCGCATATGATATAACATTTTTTCTTAGCCAGCAGGTCGGATAGCCCTAAAATAGGGCCTCCGGGAACTGACAGGTAAGAATTATGTTATACGATATGACGTTTATATTTGTTATACACCAAACTTAAAACTATCCTCCCCCCTGCAATAGCGCCTCGTGAAATCTGGGTGCCTCATAAAAATAGCCTAAAATAGCCATATTTCTTGTCTTAACGCCAGAAGGATCCCCTATTGTTCCTATCACAATAATGTTTTATGTTCTTTTTGCTTGATATTATAACCGTCATATTATATAACATCGATCATGAACGATGCCTCTTTTTTTATCCATCCCGTCCTCGATTGGCAACGCCGTTATGAGGCCCTGCGCGCCTCCTTTGTCGACCGCCTCCCCGCCCGGATCGTCGCCCAACGGTTCCACTATGCTCCTCAATACGTCCGCTTGCTACGCCACCTCTTCACCTCGGGGAAACTGGATTTCTCCGAACCGGTCCCTGAAGGTCTCGCCTCCCGACGTCGCGTCGACGCGGCCGCCCGAGAAAAAATCAAAACCTACCGCACCCATCAACTCTCGGCAGGCGATATCGTTGAATGCCTCTCTGACGAAGGCACGGAGATCTCGGTACGTACCGTAGAACGCGTCCTTCGGGAAGAAGGCTTTCCCAGACTTCCCCGAAGAGCTCGGTTAAAGATAAAGATGACCGTCAAAGGCACCCATATCCCAGAGAAGTCCAAATCCCTCTCGGTTCAGGATCTGGAGGGCCAACAGATCCTTTCCTCCAGTGCTGGGATCTTCCTGTTCGCCCCGTTTCTGGCTCAGTTGGACCTGGATCCGATCCTTCAGTCTGCGGGATTACCGGGGAGCCAGATCATTCCTGCCAAAAGTTACTTGCTTTCCTTTCTGGCCCTCAAACTGGGTGGAAAGATATGGGGTCAAATCTTTATTCTTGATTCTGCTGCAAAACCCCCCGGTCTGGGAACCGGGAAATCTGTGCAAAAAATGTATCTGGAGTAGGGGCGTAGGAAATAATCTAAAAATCTCTTTTAAAGTTGAAAAAATGCGCTTCCAGAGCTTTTCTCGCGGCATAAAAGTGATTTTTCGAGCTCTCTAACAGCTCGCCAGTGCACACGAATCCCTTTGTGTTGCTCTTTTGATCTCCCAACTCACCCGCCTGAGCCAACGTTTGACGTTGCAGGCGGCCCCAATCAGATAGAATTGGAGTCTCACTTTACCCAGCCCTCGGTAACGAGCGCGACGAGCCCCATGGGCTCTCACCAATTCACTCTGCGTCCCTTCAATCGCGTTTCGATTTCTCATCGCCTCCTTGAACTCAGGGGTCTTCATTTCCTGTCGGCGCTTTTGTAAGACGCTATGATGTTCCCCCACTACTAAACTACGATGCTTTTGTCCCTCCCCCACGCATTGGTTTCGCAAAGGACAATCCTGACACTCCCAACTCCACTCAAAACGATAACTCACCTTGCCGGTTTTCTCCTCCTCCAACCGGCTGCATTGAGTGCTTTGTTTCCCTCCAGGACAAAGGGCTTTCCTTTCTTCTACTACAACTTCAAACGCCTCGGCGCTGAATCCCTTGTTCCGCGGCGATGGCGCCGGTTGCGCCGGCCCCATCAATTGACGCCCTTCCTCTTCTACCTTCACGATTTCTTTGGCCGAAACGTAGGCCCCATCCACATACTCCACTTCCGGTCTCTCTAACCCCATCTCCCCCTGCTCTTCCAACACCTGCTGACGTCCCGCCTCATCACTCTCCGTTGCTCTTTGAATACTCACCGCCGTCAAAAAATTCTTTGCCGGCTCCCCTTTCTCCACAGGTTCCCCGTTCACCGTCTCGGCCACCTGGACCTTGTAGCCTTCAAATTCCTTCTTGCTCTTCCCCTGTCCCTTCGCCGCCCATTGCACATCCGGATCATGCGGATTCTTCACCGCTCCCACCGGCTCCTCTCTCCGAACAGCAATCGCCTCTGCTTCTTGGACGGCGTACTGCTCCTCAAAAACCCGATCCAACAATTTCACCTGCGCTGCTTGTTCGATGACCTCTTGTTTCTCTTTTTGACCCTCCAGCCATTTCCGCAACCGTTGGATATCTTCTCCGGCGTGCTGCATCTTATTCTTGAGCTCTACTCCCGGAGTCTTGTAATCCAACTTGCTCTCCACATACCGTTCCCATAAAACCTCCCAATCCTCAGGACGCTCCCCCTCTCCCAAAATCAGATCTAATTCTCTTAAGGCCAACCGAATAGTTTCTCTCACACATTCCAATCGGCTCATCTTGGCGATCATCCCCAACACATGGCTGGAGTCTAAACGCTGTTTGTATTTGCGTGGAACCAACCCCGCATCCTGTAACCCTTTTAAGACCCTCTCAAACAGCAGCCGACCTTGCTCGTGCTCCAGCAGCTTGCCCCGAAATCGAACCAGCACCGTCGAATCAAATACCGGCTCATTCATCTCATGATTCAAGGCGTACTTCCATCCTAAAGGATACCTTAACCGTTCGACCGCTTCTCGATCCGGAACCTTCTCCACAAACTGCCATAGGGTTACTCCCAACACTAACACCGGCTCTACCGATGGCCGTCCATTCTCCTCGCAATAACACTTCTCTAACTCCGGACGGGCTCCCACTAACAAAGGATAGATCTTCTCCGCAAATAGCCGGTATCGATCCTCAGGGGCTAACTCCAATCCTGCAGGACCGTAGATCCCAAACAACTGGGGTTGCACCTTAAAATCAGGTAGACTCATCGACGGTTTCACCTCAATTTTATTCTCAATTTTATTCTTGACATGGTATAGTCTATAGGATATCATTTCTGTTGTCAATATATTTTTGAGGTTTTTGCCGATGGATGATTCTTTTTTAGGAAAAATCCCCTATGAAAAAACCGCCCTTTCAACTGAAAACCCAGTACCCTTTAAAAGTTCAGGCCATTCGACCCAAAGGAGGCCCACGACCCAAATTGTATGTCTATGTACCAATCCCCTTGGCTGCTGCGATTGGACTCAACCCAGGTGACACGGTTCAATGGGAATTGCTAGATCGAAATGAACTTCACCTTATCCGTCTCGATCCTGCTCCTCCTTTAACCCCCAAGCGCGCTCGAAGGCATAAATAACCTTTCGCCTTCTACTGATTGATCCCAAAAGAACGGGGGTTTTGCAGCAGAATCAAGGATAAAGATCTGACCCCGTTTTTCATTGCTCGAGACAAATCACGATATTTTTCTATTTCAGAAATTGAATGTAAGGGAATTCCAAACGAAGAAGGGAATGTATTCTTAGTTACAATAATTTCTGTAAGCATCAAAGTTTCTCCACTGGGCGCTTCCCATTTTTCAAAAGAATTTACATATGCTCGAAAGTTGTCTAAATGTTTGTGAATCTCTAATGTATCTGCCAATTCTTGTTCCATGGTCGGTGCTCACAGCCTCAGTTCGAGAAGGCTTGCTTCGATTTCTGCAATTAGATCGTAGAGACTCCGTTGAATACTGATTGTCTCTGCAATGGCTGTAATTACCCTGGTGTAGTGAGCAACTTCTTCGGATGAAGGCTCCTTGCCCCTGCGGTCCTTAAGCCATTTCTCTGCAACCTGATAACCACCCGTGTAATATTCCCAGACCTCTGGAGGAATATCGGCAAACCACTTCCCTGTCGCTTTGGCAATTTTGCTCCCTTAGGAGCATGATTTCAGATTCAAAAACCCGGTACTGAGCCATCATATTATTTATTGGGCATTATTACAATATCATATGATATGAATATCTTGGTCCAACCTGCAATCCTAAATTGTTCTTGACATTTGACGTCTGGACGTCTATACTTACCACATGAGTGAAAATGAGCCAAGATACGCGCCGGGGCGCGTCCGCGATGCCATCCTTCAGGTTCTCAGGCTAACTTCGGAGGCGCTTTCTGTCAAGCAGATCGAAGACAGGGTGAATAAGGTCATGGGGCCAACTCCTGCTTCATCCATCCGGTCGTACTTGCTCCTTAACACGCCTGCGCTATTTGTGCGAGAGGACCGTGGCATTTATCGTGTCAGGTCCGAATATTCCGGCGGAATGCAACGGGAAATGTCCAGACTGCCAAACTGGGCACAACCGTTCACCATTGGCAACGCCACCCTATTCCACGCCGACTGTTTTGATTGGATCGAGAAACAAGAGGACAACAGCATTCACGCTGTGGTAACGGATCCGCCCTACGGCCTTCATGAGTACGCGCCTGACCAACAATTGAAGCTTCACAATGGAAAAGGAGGGGTCTGGCGCATCCCCCCGGCATTTGATGGCCATGTAAGATCACCGCTTCCCAGATTCACTACGCTGACGGATGACCAACGTGAGCAGTTACGTACCTTTTTCTTCATCTGGGCACGACTCCTGCTCCCAAAACTTGTGCCGGGAGCAAACGTTGTGGTAGCATCGAATCCCCTGCTATCCTATATCCTGTCAGGTGCTCTGGCGGATGCCGGGCTCGAACGACGAGGCGAGATAATTCGCCTCGTAATGACAATGCGAGGAGGAGATCGCCCGAAAGCGGCTCACGAAGAATTTGGAGATGTGAGTGTGATGCCGCGATCAATGTGGGAACCATGGGTCATTTTCAGGAAGCCGATTGAGGGAAGGGTGCAGGACAACCTGCGGAAATGGAAGGCTGGAGGATTTCGCCGTCAGTCCCCGGACAAGCCCTTCGGGGACGTAATTCCCTCATCTCCAACTAGGAAGAACGAACGCGCCCTTGCACCTCATCCGAGTCTTAAACCTCAAGCATTCCTGCGTCGACTGGTGCGTGGTGTTCTGCCCCTTGGTGAGGGAACAATACTGGACCCTTTCGCAGGCACCGGTTCGACGTTGGCTGCTGCCGAGGTGGTCGGGTATCTAAGTATCGGGATTGAAAAGGATCGACGTTACTTTGAATTGGCGTCCGAGGCCATACCGAAACTCATTAGATTTCAACCCACGGGGCGGGGTTAAATCCTGTATATCCAGTTCTCGCGCAACTTCTTTATGCCATCACGGTGGAGTGTGGCTGTCCGAGTGCCGAGCTCGCCGCGGGGATTGCGCCTGAAGTCTTCTACAGTGACCTGCCCCAGATAGATTTCGGTGAAACTCATGGGCTTTCTATCGCAAGCCGGTTCGGTTTCCGTGTCCAGGTTGTAGACAAACACACACATCCACTGGTTTCTCGCGCCGTGCGTATCTACCGCACCCCCTGTCTTGCGGGTGGTCTTTATCTCGATTCCCTCAGTCCCCGCTTTGACTGCATTGCCTGGGTAAATCCCCTGCACGATCAAGTCTGGGTGGCCATTGAAATATTGGTTCTCTATGAGGACCCGCGAGTGCTTTGCCAAGCTTGCAGTCAGCATATCCGACAGAACGCCCGACATGATCGCCGGGCGAAGCATTTCGTCCAATCTCTGGAGGCCCTTCTTGGCAAGGTAAGAGTTCACGTCAAAGAAAAAATCATATACATCCTGCATGGCCATCTCGAAATCTCGGAGCCTCAACTCATATGGCAGTTGGGCCAGCTTATTGAGTTTTGTGCGCTCCACAATGTTTCGCTCTATAGGCACAGCGTTGTTACCTTATCCTCTCCCGGATATGAAGTCCTACCTGAGAAAGTAGTTTATCCAAGATCGGGAGGATATGTCAAATCCGTACCCTCAAATGCTGTTTTTGGGTCAGGTCAAGCCAACTCGTTAGTTTTGGAAGAAGGGCATCCCAACAAAATATGTTTTCTTGTGTTAGCCCCATTTTCAAGCGCAGAAATCAGCCTGGTTAGGAGTGTCGAGATCTTTTAACTCATGAGTCTTGAGATCAATTCGCCCCGGCAACTTCCGGCCTATTGGCTTGGCAATTCTGTCACCTGGTTAACTTGGTCTGCCCCTAGCCATAAACGGATCAGCATGCGACGACGGCCTTTTCGAGCATTACATCAAGATGTCTGAGAAACGTACTGGCGTTTTGTGTAGTTATACGCAATTTTGGTATGAGGAAATCTGGCCACTTGCTGTAAACTACCTCGCGTCTGACCAACTTTGCCTGGTAACTTAGCGCTGTAGCTGCACCTGTCGGCGGCAACATTACATCGTAGATGAGCCATGCTATATCTGCCTTCGATTTTGAAACAGGGCTCAATTTTGGTAGAGTATCAAAGAAACTTCTGTTTAGCGCTACCGCAATCTTCTTTCTCCAGCCGTGAAGGATGCCCCCTTTAAAGAGAAGTTGCGGAGCAAGTCTTTTCCGGGAGGATGAAAGATAGTCAGGTCGTGGATAATTTGGCTGATTTGACCAATTCATTGATGCTCTGGCTTTAGGGTCTTTCATGAAGTACTCAAATGGATCACGAACGTTTCCCGAAATGTATACCGCTTGGATTTCCAGTGCTCCGAAATCATATACCTTTCCGCCGGCATCATAAGCGACGAGTACAACGTCAATGTTTCCAGCGGATTTACCTTTTAAATCATTCAATCTGATTTCTGTCAGAGAGCTCCAAGTCGTCCCTTCACGAAAGAAAAAAGAAGCAGCATCGTCCGTGATTATCCAGTCCTCTCGAAAACGAATGGGGCAGGTGATTACAGGTTGATCTTCATGATAAATGCTGCACACCCCAAGTGGGTCTTTTGCTTTGTCTTTTGTACAATTCGGAACTTTGTTATTAAAGGGGCAGAGACGACGGGAACGGTACCGATCAGCTTTTTCCGAATGATCCGTTATCAAATGCCCAAAGACTTCCGCCAATGGTTGTGCTGAGTCTTTCATATCGCTTTTCCTGTTATTTTATCGCAACGCCATAGCCTAAATGGCGCGGCGGTGAACCATGGGGTTCTTGAAGCATTGTTATCCGCCTTCTTTTATAAGGTTGTAGCCCATTCCGGGATCTCCCCTACGTTTAGGGAGCATAGTTCGCCTGATGTATCTATCAAAACCCGCTTGCCAGAGCTTAACTACTGCGTGATGTGTTGCTTCTCGTACTTCCTCCTCTGACACTTGTAGCACTGGCACTCCACACTCTTGAACGTCCTTCTGCAATTCCGAGAGGACCTCTCGAACCATTTCGCACCTTTTCATGAAAAAATGGATTTCGAATGATGGGAACCAGTCTTCCTCTACACCCTCTACTGGTGTCTCCTGCAAGTACTTCACTAAATAGATTTCGTAACCAAAGTCGCTTGTTTCGACGTCAATCACTTCCCCCAAATATGGGCCATTGGCTAGAACGAAATCCCCCTTTTGGAGTTTCTTGAGTGTGGGAGCCGTATTAGACGGCCGATTTCTGTCTTGTTTTATAAGCAGCTTGTTGATGCCTTCAGGTTCCAACTCTGTCAAATCGTGCGCCCTTTGTATTATGGCGAAGGCAAGCCGTCCGCATTGTGCAAACCCAAAAGAAAACCGGCCAATTAGATCAGTTAAGTCAAACCTCGTCGCATTGAAGTGAATGTTGCCACTAGTTTCTGCATATGACTGGCCGTACGTGTAACCTAACGCAGTCTTTTCTCCGGGCGCTGCAATAGAAAGGGCTCTTTTCATTTGCTGCCTCAGGCTGGATGTGACCGGTCGGTGTCTTCTTTTGCTAAGCGGTTTTGCTTCGGAAAGGTACCAGCACTTAAAGAGATCGCCGATCTCATCTTCGACAGATTGAATTCGCTTAGTAAGCAGCGTTATAGTCTTTCGGGTAAGTTCACTTCCACGAGAAAAGAAGTCCTTCTGCTCCAGTAGCATATTGTAGTAACGGTCCAACTCTTGTATCAGGAGAAGGTGATAGTAAAAGGGCAACTCATTAGTCGAGGAGAAATTGATAAGAAACACGAGACCTTCCATCAACTTCCTTTGCCATAGGCTCTGTTCGTCGATCAATGTTTCCAGAATCTGTTCTCTTACGCTTTTAGGTTTTGACACGGCATTGCTTTTCAAGGAATCATTCCATCTGGAAAATACAAACCCTGTTTTCTGAACCTCTGTCAGTAGTTTAAGTAATAGGAAATTCCTGGCATTTCTCCTATTAAATCGAAGATACTCACTTTCTAACCTTTCCTTAGGTACAAGGCGCTGCAGGAATATGGCAGGACCTAGAAGTGCGATTTGCTGAAATAACTTTCTTGTTGCGTTGTCCATTTCTATCAACAATCGTTCAGTTTCGCTTCAAATAGGTTGATATTCAGCGACCCCGGCGCACGCAGCGCGTTGGGATCGGAGAACGTAACTGGTGCTGCCAAGGGTTATATGGCAACTTTCTGTTATGCAAAACACAAAAGCTTGAAAACGCCCAATTGTAATTCAGCACGATCGGCCAAAATAGCGAGTTCTGATGAATATACTGGATTAACACCAACAAGCCCTTTCTCCCTTGCCAGCACCTTAATTAAGCCGACATCTGTCTCAGTTAAAGCTTCGAGCAGCTTCCCCCTCTTCCACGACTTTCGAAAATTTGTACCTCTTGATTCACACAACACTAAAAGGTCTTGCTTCGTTAACGCTGATTCGAGCGCTTCGGCTGATTCCGAATGAATTAACAATTGACTTTCAATTAGTTCGCGAGAAGTTTGAACAACATCGATGCCGAAGCTACGTATAGCATAATTGGTTAGGGTTTCCAGAGGGCCACCCCCTCTTTCTAATGCGTAGAAAAGCTGAAGTCTCGCGGCGGGCGAAAGACCTTGCACTTTAGCTTGGGAGTACCAGGTTCAGGACATGGGAACGAAGAAGTTGCTTCGAACTTGGGATAGTTCTGCCAATAAGGGGTATTCTTCGCCATCTTCTCAATCCACTTGTTAGCTCGCTGAACAAGCTCTTCCGACAAGTGAGACCACTTGGGTCTGTAGGCTATCAAAGCCCGAGAGAACAATCTGGGTATGTCCACGGTGATCCAAAATTCACGTCCACTGCCCTCTTTTTCAGCAATTATGAAGAGCGCCCTTAGTTGATCAATCGCGGTTGGATCGGATTGGAACAAGACGTATTTGTCCAGGTGTGTGGATACGACATTTTCTATTCGTTCATCTATCCAACTCACATCTACACCTATTCCCAAGCCAGGGTTGGCTTCAATGACGGCCCTCATAATTTTCTTAATGCTTGGCAGGTTCCCTTCCCGGAGCATCTCGGTGATGAATGGAACGAGATCCGTACAAGGTACTCTTGAACTAGGCGAATACTTCCGATTAAGGACAGGATACTCTGGATGTCCAAGGTTTTTGAGCTTTGCTATAAATTCATCTGCAGCGCTTGTGTTTTGAGAAGAGAAAGGCATCGCCGGTATAGTAACTCCTCTTGAAGAGGGTGAGCCTTTTTAGGCCCCACTCGTCCCCGAACAAAAATTTCGTTTCAAATTATCCAACATTTTTTTATGTTGTTGCTATGTTTTCCTAAAAAATAAGCCTACGCATGTCTATAATAATCTTTTTTTGTTTTAGAATAGCCCAATGACAGTAACTTTTTGCAAGAAAAGATTATTTTGAACCTAAGTTGAGCAATTCTATGCTTTGAACATCAATGAATATCATTCGCGCCCCCTATCAAGTACGGGATAAACTCCAGCGGAAATCCAGGAGAAACTTAGGATACTGGATTCCTGTTTTCACAGGAACTACAAACTTTTTGCATTAAACAATGTTATATGGCATCAGCATTATTTACAGAAGGATTATTCAGCTAAGCTTTATCCCATTCTTCATGGGATATCCCGGCCTGACGGAGTATTTCTTTAAGGAGACTCACATCAATATCACCCAGATGAGGATTCGGAATGCGGATTTTATGACGTCCTTTGATCATGAATTGGTGTCTTCCTCCCGAAAAAGGGCCAGAATACCCAAGCGTTCTAAATTTTCTGATGAGTTCTTTTCTTGATATGGGCGCCACCATCTAAGCAGCCACCACTTCTTTAATCCTGATTTCAAAGCCTTCAATCTCCGGGATTGGGTCCCGATCCCTTATTTTAAGAACCAACCACTCCTCCAAAACCTCCTGGAGCTCATGTCGGCATTCTTCTACAGTATTGGCATTTGCCCAAACTCCTTCGAAACTTGGTATTTCAGCAAACCATGTTCCGTTTTCTAATAATTTGTATTGCGCTTTTGTTAAGGCTTTTTGAACGTATTCGGAAAGCATCGCTATCCTCCTCCTTGTACTGACTAAATCTTACCACGTAAGATGACGATGTCAAGGATAACAAAAATTGGAGTCTGCTGTAATCAAGCGGCCAGGCTTAGGTTTCTAATCTCGGTATTTGGATCAGGATGGAAAGATTGGATAGATGGTGAATGGAGCCCATTTCTTTTGCTAATATTATGAGGCTTTAACCTGTTTTAGATT
>Ga0315276_10004681_pt1 | contig 12585 bp, 8 predicted proteins | sample YL17G05_0_MG_FD_204542 | JGI IMG/M metagenome (GOLD analysis project Ga0315276, IMG submission 204542) | Sediment microbial communities from Yellowstone Lake, YNP, Wyoming, USA - YL17G05_0 | ecosystem: Environmental > Aquatic > Freshwater > Lake > Sediment | place: USA: Wyoming | collected... | reverse complement strand
GGCCTAAGGGGCGTTTTTCTTTTGTCCGCACACACTGCAACTACTGAAGTGCCCTCTTCAGTCGGATTGTCGAGTATCTGGTGTAGTGATGCGGGGAAAAGTGCACGAACGGGCCAGCCTTCTCTTTTCAGTTGTCTCGTTGATGAAGTGAGTGAACCTGGGGGGGCGTAACTTACGTACCGGGCGCGAATAGTCTCTCTGAGCCGTTAGCCCATGAATACCATCCAAGAGGTGGTATCCCCAGTTTCCCAAACGGTCATCTGATGGATGCTTGGTCCGTTCAAGAGTTGGGCCAACCGGGGGCATCATGCTTGCCAACGGAATTGTGGCTCAAGGGGGTGATGTCTAGCGTCGGAAGAAGATACCGGCCTCGGTCAAGGTCTGCAAATGCGTGGAATTGACACGTTGAATTCGGTTATGCCCAGTCTCGTGGGCCAATGCTAATGACAGGGAAATGGGGGAGTGTAATGAAACACAGAGTAGCGCGAGTTCTCTTGGTTCTGGCTTTGTTGGCGTCAGCCCTTGGTGGATTGGTCAGTGTCAAACCGGCGATGGCCGATGCCCCACCACAAACCTCACTCACAATTACTAAATATGATGCTGATGGTACCACTGTCCTGGCTACCCAAACCATAACCTATCAAGAGATGGAAGCCAACCTGACTGTACAGGGCGATGGGACGACCCACTACTACGGGGAGGGTCCCACCTTTGACCCCGCTAACCTCTGGGACCCGACTGAGATCTGCCCCGGAAACAGCCTGAGGGATAAGGGCGCCTTGAAGGGAACCGACCTCAAGGACCTCTGCGACCTGGTCGGCGGCGCTGTCCACGGCGATACGGTCCAGGTCAAGGCTGCTGATGGCTATAACGATGTGTTCGATGCTGAGAACATTTACACCCCGGTTTCCAAACAAGGGCCGATAGTGATCTGCTGGTGGAATGACGGGCTATATACAGGTGCCTGGACCGATGGCATGCGGCTGGTCTTCTTTGCAGACAACACCACTAATGCGTGGGGTTTGCATATCTTCGGGCACCAGGATATGCAGGATTGCCTGCCTGAGGCCAACTGGCACTGGTACTATCAAGAGGCCATACAGTACCCTTCGTCCGACGGCATCTCCCTGAAGTGGGTGAACCAGGTCAACATCTACTCTGGTGGCACCACGGGGTGGTCGATTCCGCTGCAAGGCAACCGTGACGATACCGTGCCTCAAACCTGGTTTGAGAACGGCATTGCCTGTCAGCACATGGGGGGGAACTACACCGACGGCTCCGGTGACTGGACAGGGATGCCGCTCTGGTACCTCCTGGGGATCGTTGATGATACTACCAATATACATGGCTCCGGCTGTTTCAACGATAATCTGGCGAACGCCGGCTATGATGTCACCGTCATCGGTGCCGGTGATAACAGGACCACTTTATCCAGCACCACCGTCGCCCACAACAGCAACATTATCGTTGCCAACAAGCTAAGCGGTGCTGATTTGCCTGCCGGCCAGTACCCGCTGAAGCTTGTCGGCGCGGGACTCACCAGTGAGCAGATGATCGGCAATATATCCAGTATCGAGCTCTCTGATTTTCCGCCATTCATTCAGGCCAGCGCCGGTGTGGGTGGCTCGATAGCGCCTTCCGGTGACATGGTGCTAAGCTACGGGGCTGCCCAGCCGTTTACCATTACGGCGTATGCGGGATACCACATCTCGGACGTGAAGGTGGATGACTCATCGATAGGTGCGGTGAGCAACTACACCATTACCAACGTGACGAGCTACCACACCATCGCGGCATCCTTTGCGGTCAACACCTGCACCATAACCGCTACAGCCGGTACTGGTGGAGCCATATCACCGCCGGGCGCGGTCCCGGTGACTTATGGTGGCAACCAGACCTTCACCATCACCGCCAATCCGTTCTACCGAATCTGTGACGTAAAGGTGGATGGCGGTTCCGTAGGTGTGGGAAGCAGCTATCCCTTCAGCAACGTTACTATTGACCATACCATCGCCGCCACCTTTGCGCCTGTGTGGGACCTGAACAACGATCATGTCTGCAACATCAGTGATGTGGTGAAGGTCGGACTGTGCTGGATGCAGACGGGATCTCACGGCTGGGTTCCGGAGGACCTCAATAACGATGGGGTGATCAACATCAGTGATGTGGTAGTGGTTGGACTCTTCTGGTTGCAGGGCTGGTAGGCGATTTTGTACCGGGCAAAAGCAGAAAGTAAAACATATTAGAGAAAAGGAGGGAGAAGAACGGGGGAAAAGTTGAAGTGAACAAAGATCAACCGCAGCAGCAGACTATAGAAAGGAGTAAGAAGTTGAAAGTACCAAAGATCAATCGCAAGTTTATCCTGTGTTTTGTGCTGACCCTGGCCATCGTGGGCATGTTCCTTATGCCTGCGGCTGGCGTCTCGGCGGCACCACCTGAACCTCAGGATTGGCCCCTGAGGCTGATGGGTGCCTCGAACGTCAATGTGACGAAGGCGCAGTTCGAGGCTATGGCAGCGGCCAACCCCTCAGAGGAGTTCACCGATATCAGCACCGGCCACGCGTGGAAGGGTGTCGCGTTGTGGAGGCTGATCGCCCTTGTTGATGACGGGAACTCAGCCACCTTCAACGACGCTCTTGCTTCCGTGTACAGCCTAAGGTTCACTGGTCTAAACAACGATGGTACTTACTACGTAAGCACCTTCGCCCAACCTTTTGCTGTCGCGTTTCCGCATGCAGAAAACGTGTTTGTGGCCAACAAGGTTAAGCTGGCAGGGACGACTGAATGGGTCGACCTGCCGCAATTCCAGCCCGGTAGTACAACCAAGTTGGCGTACCCATTGTGGCTAAAAGGATCAGGGATCACTACTGGAGGCGGCTGGAAGACCAGCGCGCTGATCCAGATTGAGCTTCTCAATCTTCCCGTAACTACTGTAAGTGTTTCCCCCGCCTCTCAGACGGTGACCAATGGCGCGTCGTTCACCGTCAATCTGGCCATCAACACCAACCAGCAGTCCCGCGGATGGCAGGCCAATGTGAACTTCGATGCCACCAAGATGCAGTGCACCGGAGTCACCGAGGGCGGCTTCCTGAAGGATTACGGCTCCAGCCTCCCCGGAAGTGTCCTAGAAATCGACAACGTGAATGGCCATGTAACAGACATCAGCTATTTCATGCTGGGCGGTACTGGTGGCCCGACCGGAACCGGCACGCTCTGCACGCTGGCCTTCACGGCCAACGGTACTGTTAATGACTTTGCCAGCATTACTCCGTCCGGCGTAGTGGTCTCGGACCAGAACGGGACTACCATTCCCGGCGTGGTGGTTGTCGGTGGCACCGTGCTCATCGGCACGGAACCAAGGCCCGACCTGGTGGTGACCGAGAAACACGAGGATTGGGTGGTTGAAGGTTCAACCTATACTGTCACCTACACCATCAAGAACCAGGGCAATGCGGCAGCGGGCGCTTCCACAACATCCATTGCCATAGACAGTGGCACTCCCATAACGGCAGCTTGCCCGGCTCTGGCGGCTGGTGCCAGCGATCCCCAGACGAGTGCCGTCCAGACGTTCACTGGACCGACAGACACCATCGTGATCACTGCGGACTCCACTGCTGTTGTTGTTGAGAGCAACGAGACCAACAACGCCAGGCAGAACATGCTGAGCTACTACGGCTCGCTGGCAGGAGTAGCTGTTGATGTCACCGGCGAGAGCTACACGGCCCATGCCAGTGTCGTCGACGAAGTGGTCAATCCAGCGGTGAGCTACGATCCTCTTACCTTCATGGTAGAGGTGACCAACACTGGCCTGCTCGATGACAAGTACGAGTTGACAGTGACCGATCAACTGGGCTGGACGCTCAAGCTGGATCCCAGCGAGCTGTTCGTCATGGCGGCCGATCCGGACCATGCCGAATATGCTGCGTTGAGCGTTAGCGTTCCACAGGATACCCTGGGTAATGTGTCCAACCAGATCACAGTGACGGCCACAGGCAAGATGGCTACCAACAAAGGTTTGGTCATTGGTCCCGTGAATGCATGCACCATCACGGTTACGACCCAGGCAGTCAACTCGGTTCAGATCGAGCTGCTGCCCGGTACCATCGAGCCACAGACGGGCGCTCCTGGCAGTCCCATCTCTTGGCTGGTAGTGGTGAAGAACACCGGCAACGTGGCCGACAGCTTCGGTTTGGCTGTCTCAGAGAGCCTGGCCGGCGTCAGCAGCCAGAGCGCGGCACGGACCTCCTGGGGAGCGACCTTCTCCAGCCTGCCCGGTACCATACCCGCTTTCACGAAGTGGGTTTCCTACCTGAAGGTGACTGTTCCGGCTGATGCCAAGACCTCTGAGTCGGATGAATTGACGGTGACCATCACCGGCAATGGGCCTTCCGATACCTATGTGGTCAAGGCTCATGTTCTGGAACCGGGTCCGAGGATTCCCGAGGGGGTTGTCGAGATAACAGTGGAGGACGAGATCGTCTCCATAAGCTGCCTCGGCGTGAACTCCTATCCCTTTGGTGCGATGAAGGAGAATGAAACGGCATCTACAGGTGAGGGATTCTTCGTTATCAGAAACACCGGCAACGTTAGCATCGACATAAGAGTTCGCGGCCAGGATGCCCTGAGCATGCCGGGCGAGCCGAGCGCAAAGTGGATCCTATCCAATTCGGCGGACCTGGATCAGTATGCGATGCAGTTGAACCCCAAGACAAGCATATATGGAGGTAGCATCACAGACCTCACCACCGGCGATCAGGAGATATGGTCCGTTCCAGTTCCAGAGAGTCAGGAGGTCAGGTATGGCCTGACAATCGTGACTCCGACGGCCATAACCACGCCGGCGAGGATGTGGATGAGAATCACTATCTCTGCCATCGCCTCGTAGGCCTTGGTTGTTCGTACTTGAGTACGATTGAGACACTGTACATGGTGGAGGGAGTTCAACTCCCTCCACCATACCGTGCTTAAGGCACGGGTGATTACCGGGTCGTTTGGTCTTGAGACTCTGAAGGAGGTTGCAGTGATGGACTTTGAACGATTGTCCAGGGATGGCGGCAGAGGTTTGCTGATCCTCCTGGCTATCGCGGTGTTCCTTGTTCTGTTGCTTCTGCCCGGTCCCTCTGCTCTGGCTCAGGATAGCGATAATGTTGGCCAGGACGATGTGAGTCTGGCCCCGGCGGAGTTCACGGTTCGCTCTCTCCCTGTCCAGGAAGGGGCCTATACTATTCCCCGGGACCTCATCGTGAAGAACAATGCGGAGGAGGCCTATCTCTTCTCGGTGTCCGTAGAGATTCCTCCGGAGGATTCCGTGAGGGAAGGCTACCAGCCGATTCCGAGCGAAGAATGGCTCCAACCCACTCCATCCTCATCATTTATGATAGAGGCTAACTCCTATGCCGTGTTCCAGCTTGTGGTGAATATTCCAGCGGAGGGGCAATACACTAACCAGAACTGGGAGGTGTGGGTAGCGGTGGAGAGAATCGAGGCCCAGTCGGAGTTGGTCAGCGCCAGAGTGCTGGCCAGGGTGAAACTGGAGACTGCGGGTGAAGTCTCCAACCGGAGCAACACTGCCTGGTGGATCGGATTGGGGATAGGGCTGGCGCTTCTTCTGATTCTGCTTCTCTTGCTTTTCCTGCTCCGGAGGAGAAGGCGAAAGAAGAAGGGGAGTGTAGCTCAAGGATGAATCGGCAGGACACGGACGTCAGAGATCGAAGTACAGGGGATAGCTGGCGACGGACGACAAACAAGAGTGGGAGCAGCTCATGATCAGGAGAGAGATGGTCATCAATAGAAGGCTTTCGGGCATGATGTTCCTCAGTATTCTGGTTCTCCTTGTCTTGGTTTCCGCGGGGGCTTGTGCGAGAAACGACTCAGTAACCAGCGTCAGCATCTCTATGCCGGACAGGAGCATCGAGGCAGGCGAAGAGTTCAATCTGGAGGTGCGTGTAGACACAGATACCGCCTGCCGGGGCGCGCAGTGCGCCTTGAGTTTTGATCCGGCGCTGATGAAGTGCGACAGCGTGGCCGAAGGCAGTTTCTTCAAGGATTGGGCGGACGATAACGGTTGTTCCACTCTCGTAGTCCCTCAGCCAACCATAGACAACGATCAGGGACAAGTTTCTGTGGTGGGTATTGCCGTTATGGGGGGCAGCGGGGGAGGGGTGAAAGGGAGCGGGGTTTTGTGCACCTACCATTTCACCGCCCTGGCTGATGGAACAGCAGCACCGACGCTGTCTGATGTGGTGGTAGCCGATGAGTCCGGACAGGCGATACCGGATGTGGAGGTCAAGAACTAGATGGCCGAAGGCTGGTGCCCGAGATGGCCCGCGCTTCCAATTGTTGTCATTGCGAGGAGCGAAGAGACGAAGCAATCTCGGGGTGGCGTGATGTGGTCAGCCGAGCGCGTAGATTGCCGCGCCTTCTCCTCGCTCGGCTTGGAGAATGGCTCGCAATGACAGGTCGGGGATATACGGGGGATCAAGGGGGTTGAAAGCGAGTTTAGAAAGAACCTCATAAGGACTACCAGTGACTTACGCCAGGCACATTGGCAGCTTTCAAAACTCAATTCGAGGAGGAAGAGAAATGTACAGAAGAAGGAAGGGCTGGTTGGTGGGGCTGCTGGTAGTGGTGATGGTGCTCAGCCTCTTGCCTGCCTTCATCGCGCCGACACCGGCGGCCGCGGCGGCGACGACCTCGCTCACGGTGACCAAGTACGATGCTCACGGTAGTGTGGTGGGTACCCAAACCATAACCTATCAAGAGATGGAAGCCCACCTGCCGGTGCAGGGCGATGGGACGACACAATACTATGCTCAAGGTCCGACCTTCACCAACACCAATTTCAATACGGTATGGGACCTGACTGATAACGTCAACGTAGACACCCGGGACTACGGGCGTCCCAAGGGGACTGACGTCAAAGACCTGTGCAACCTTGTTGGCGGAGCCTCGGCAGGCTGCACTATTCGAATCAAGGCTAGCGATGGCTTCAACCAGCGGTTTGACTGTGAAGACGTCTACAACCCGGAGCCGAGGCAGGGGAGGCTGGTAATTTGCTGGTACAACACGGACTATGGTGGCTACGTGCCCACATACGATACAGGCATGCGCCTGATCTTCTTTGCCGACACCAGCGTGAACCCGAATGGTTGGCATGTGTTTGGAGACTGGGATATGCATGAGACCCTGCCTGAGTCCTGCTGGTATTACTTTAATGGGCAATGGCCCTCCAGCGGTGGACTATCCGTGAAGAATGTCTCCAACATCGACATCTATGAGCCCAATGTGATTTCCTGTGATGCCTCAGGCAATGCCAAGGAGAGCTTTGCGCCTGGCGAGATGGTGTATGTGAAGGGTCTTGGTTTGGCGGCCAGCACCAGCTACAAGCTCTGGATTCAGGCCGAGCCGGTGTCCAACAACAAGCTATCAATTGTTGATGGGGATGATCCTGTCCTGCTGCCTGCCTACCAATTCAATGCCAGTAACGATCCTTCGGGCGCGCAGGAGACCATCACTACCAATGCCAGTGGCGATTTTAGTCCAACCGCCATCTGGAGCATTTCTCCTTCGGCCTCCACGCCTGTCAAGTATGACATTATTGCTGATAGCCAGTCCCTGGGGACGGTTGGCAAGTATGATTCCAAGGATTACATCGACGCCCCCGGCTGGCAGGGTTTCATCGCTCCTCCGCCTCAGTGGGACCTGAACAATGACGGGCTCATCAATATCGGCGATGTTGTAGTGATGGGCCTGCACTGGGGTCAGACAGGAACGGACGGCTGGATTCCGGAGGACCTGAACGAGGATGGAGTCATCAATATCGGCGACGTTGTGGTAATTGGGCTGCACTGGGGAGAGACCTGGTGATATACTGAGTCACGGCAACCAAAGCTACCTTTGTCATTCCCGCTCCCCGTTTCCACTAGGACAAGCTGTGCGGGAATGACATAATGACATACTGCATAGTTGTTGCGATGGCAATGCACTAGAGGGATAGCCGGCAGGGACAGAACAATCAGTAGATGGCTGTGTGGACTGCTGGTAGTGGTGATGTTACTCACCCTCTTGCCTGTCTTTGTCTCGACAACTCCGGTGAACGGGGCCAGTGCGACAACGTCGCTCACGGTGACCAAATATGACGCACACGGTATTGTCATCAGCACGCAGACTGTGACCTATCAGTGGATGGAAGCCAACCTGCCCGTCCAGGGTGACGGGACGACCCGCTATTACGCTCAAGGTCCTACCTTCACTAACACCAATTTCAATACGGTATGGAACCCGGCCGAAGACGTCAACGTGGATAGCCGGGACTATGGGTGTCCCAAGGGGACCGACGTCAAAGACCTGTGCAATCTTGTTGGCGGAGCCTCAGCAGGCTGCACCATCAAGATCAAGGCCGCCGACAACTTCGCCAAATGGTTTGACTACGAAGACGTTTACAACCCTGAGCCGGAGCAGGGGAAGATGGTGGTTTGCTGGTACAACGCCAACTTTGGCGGCTATGTGCCCACATACGATACGGGCATGCGGCTGCTCTTCTTTGCCGACACCAGCGTAAACCCGAATGGTTGGCATGTGTTTGGAGACTGGGATATGCATGAGACCCTGCCCGAGTCCCGCTGGTATTACTATTCTGGGAAATGGCCCTCCAGCAGCGGGCTGTCCGTGCAGATAGTCTCCAACATCGACATCTACGAGCCCAACCTGGTCTCGTGCGATGCCTCTGGGAATGCCAAGGAGAGCTTTGCGCCTGGAGAGACAGTATACGTGAAAGGGCTGGGGCTGGCGGCCAGCACCAGCTACAAGCTCTGGATTGAGGCCGAGCCGGTGTCCAACAACAAGCTGTCGATTGTTGATGGGGATGATCCTGTTATGCTGAGCGCCTACGAATTGAATGGCGGGAATGATCCTTCCGGCGCGCAGGAGACGATCACCACGGACGCCAGTGGCGATTTCGGCCCAACAGCGATCTGGGCCATCGATCCTGGGGCTGCTACCCCCACCAAGTATGACATTGTGGCCGACAGCCAGGCCCTGGGGACAATTGGCAGGGATGATTCCAAGGATTACATTGATGCTCCTGGCTGGGAGGGTTTCACCGTTGCTGTTCCTCCCACACAACCCCCTGTCGCTGCTTTCAGCGCTGACGTGGTCAGCGGTACCGCACCGCTCACCGTGAACTTCACGGACCAGTCGACAGAGACCCCGACGGCCTGGGAATGGGATTTCAACAATGACGGTACAGTGGACAGCACCATCCAGAATCCGTCTCATATCTACAGCGCTGGCGGAACCTACACCGTTAAGCTCACCGTCACCAACGCTGTCGGCAGCGATTCTGAGGTGAGTACCATCACGGTGTCTGCACCGCCGCTGCCGGTGGCGGCCTTCAGCGCTGACGTGACCAGTGGCTCTGCTCCACTCGCTGTCCAATTCACCGACCAGTCCACCGGAAGTCCGACAGCCTGGGCCTGGGATTTCGACAATGACAGCACAGTGGACAGCACCGCGCAAAACCCAAGCTACACCTATGATGCCGCTGGCACTTACACTGTGAAGCTTACGGTGGCCAACCTTGCAGGCAGCGATTCCGAGGTGGAGACGGACTACATTACGGTGACGATTCCTACCATGGCGCTGCTCTGGGGGCCTTATCTCACCGGGACCACCACGACCGGGACGGTAGTGAATGTGAAGACCACTCTGGCCACCACTGTGACGGTTCAGTACGCGACCGAGGCGGAGTATGCTGCCAGCAGTACGTATAACCTCACGGCCACCGATGGTGCAGACGCGCAGCTCCATCACATCATGCTGTCAGGGCTCGATCCGAACACTGTGTACCACTACTGCGTTCTGTACGGGACAGCATCCACTGATGATTACCACTTCCGCACTTTCCCCACCTCCGGCGCGTTCACCTTCGTGGTTCTCAGTGACACTCAGGACCAGTTGCCCCTCTTCAGTCAATCGGAGAGGTTTAAGCTGGTGGCTGACAGCATTGCCGCACAGCCGGATGTGGCCTTCGTGCTGATTGCCGGCGATCTGGTGAACGACGGCAGCGATCTCGCCAACTGGAACCGGTTCTTCGATGCCGGTCGCCTGATGCTGGCGGACACTACGCTGTACACGGCGCTGGGCAACCACGAGGAAGATGATGCCCTTCACCATGACATCTTCAGCCTTCCGTCTTACTACTCCTTCGACTGCGGCGATGCACACTTCACAGTGCTGGACAGTAACACGGACATTTCTACCCAGACGGCATGGCTTGATAGCGACCTTGATACTGGCCAAGCGTGGAAATTTGTCATGTTCCACCACCCGCTCTACACCTCGGACGTCAACCACTTCGGCGGCTGGGCGAACCTCAGGGTGGAATGGGAGGGATTGCTTCAGACACACGGTGTTGACGCCGTGTGGAATGGCCATGCCCATGCCTATGAGCGGTACCTGGAGAATGGCATACAGTATATGGTGATTGGGACGGGGGGAGGGCCGCTATACCAGTTAAGCGCCGAGAAATACGATGGCTACCAGAACAGCCTGGAGAACAGCCTGGCTTATGCGAAGGTGACTGTGGATCCCACTGCTGGGACCTCCACGGTGCAGATTGTTCGGGTGGCGGACATCTCTACTGACGGTGGGCAGGTGACGACCTTGTATCCGCAGAATACGGTGTTCGAGACCGTAGTGCTGACCCATAGCGAGGAAGATGACGCTGCTGGCTCATTCACCCACTGGATGAAAGCCCACTATATCCAACTTGTGGTAGGTATTGTCGTAGTGATAGCTTCGATCGTTGGTGTTACAGTCGGAGTGAAAGCGAGGAGGAAACTCCATTGAGAGAAGTCCGGCTGGCATTTGGGGGCGCTGAGCCAGGTAGGCCTCGCCCGAGACTGGCAGGCGGCAGGCGTATGACGAAGAAGATACTTCTGCCGGTGCTGGGGATCTTGTTGCTGCTGGCTCTGCTGGGCCAGGTATTCCCGGCATCTTCGGCACTAGCGGCCGGAGCCACGTCATCGGTGCATGTTGTGAAGTACGCCGCGGACGGCGTCACGGTGGTTGATGAGCAGACCGTAAGCTGTCAATGGATGGAAGACAATCTGCCCAAATGCGGGGACGGTGCGACGCACTACTATCTCCAGGGCCCAACCTTCGAGCCAAATAACCTTTGGGATGAGAACGAGACGGTCAATCTCAAGGATAAGGGTGCGGTGATGGGCACGGATATTAAGGACCTCTGTGATCTGGTGGGGGGGATGGCTCCAGGAGATGAGGTGCTGATGCGCGCCTCGGACAACTGGACCATAAAATTCAAGTATGCCAATGTCTATGAGCCACAGGACCGGCAGGGGCCGATCGCTTTGTGCTGGTACAACGGTGAAGAAGCCAAGGAAGGCGAACGGTACGGACAAGGTTATCCCGGCAATGTCAATGGGTACCGCACCGCTCTTCAGACCGTGATCATGGCCAAGACCACGAATGCTGAGGGGAAGTACGTGTTTGGCAACGCCGACATGCAGGCGGTCATGCCGCCCGAAGAGGGATATTCTCACTTCTATCGGGATGCTGAGGGCTTCTGGCCCAGCACCAACGGCCTGTCAGGCAAGTGGATCGACAGCGTGATCATATACCCGAGCGGCACCGCGCCTGAGATTCCCGAAAGTGACGAGCATTCGGTGCCTGCGGACTCGTCCAGCAAGGTGCCGTGGCTCCCCATAGGACTGGGGGCCGCCGGATTGCTGCTGGTGGGGGTGGCTGTCTACTTCGTCGTCAGAAAGACAGACCCGCCCGGCTCACCAACGGGGGGAGTCCAGCCATGACGTCTGAACCGAAGAACGAGCTTAGAAAGACGCAGAATCGCAGGCTCCGCAAAGCGTTGCCTATCCTTGCGCTAGGACTGATCTGTGTCATGGCTGCGGTCTTGGTGTACGCGCAACCGTGGTCCCGGTCTACGGCTGATATCGAGTGGAACCTGACTTTGATTGGCAGTAATGGCGATAATGCGACTCTCACTTTCAAGGAAATCAAGGCGCTGGAACCTGTGACTGGTCAAGGCGGCTTCTTCACCACCACCGGAGTGATTCACGGGCCTTATGACGTCAAAGGCGTCAGCATCGCGGATCTGTGCGAACTGGTAGGTGGGATGGGGCCTTCAGACGGTGTGATGGTGTCGGCAAGAGACGGGTACTCGGCGTTCTTCGAGCATGACGAAGTGGAGGGAAACATACCCACCTCTGAATATGATCCCGCCACCGGAAACCTGAAAGAGGTACCGCATGAGAACCTGGGATTGATAGTCATGTATGAGCAGGACGGGAGACCTCTCTCCGATGACGATGGGAAACCGCTGAGGCTGGCAGTGGCCGGAGATGAACGCTTGCTGACTGAGGGGTTTCGCTGGGTGAGGTGGGTAGACCGGATAGAGGTCATCCACAATGGCTAGTCTGGCGGCTGGGAGAGCCTGTGTCAGGTAGCAGAGCCAGAGTCAATGTTCTGTTGATACTTCTGGTGCTACTGGTGCCTGCTGTCGCCAACGGGGCTTGCAGTTCCAGTCGCACCCCAATCACGGTCCTTTGC
>Ga0315276_10004680_pt1 | contig 12590 bp, 9 predicted proteins | sample YL17G05_0_MG_FD_204542 | JGI IMG/M metagenome (GOLD analysis project Ga0315276, IMG submission 204542) | Sediment microbial communities from Yellowstone Lake, YNP, Wyoming, USA - YL17G05_0 | ecosystem: Environmental > Aquatic > Freshwater > Lake > Sediment | place: USA: Wyoming | collected... | reverse complement strand
GAGGGATTCGGTCTCAAGAGCACCGATGGCGCGCTGATCTCCGGCGTGCTGCCGGGCCAGCCGGCCGAGCGCGCCGGTCTGCGCCGCAACGACGTCATCGTCGAGTTCGACGGCCAGCCGGTCAGCGACTGGCAGAAGTTCCGTCTCAAGGTCGCCGACATGCCGGTGGGCAGGACCGTGCCGGTGGTGGTGCTGCGCGAGGGCAAGCGTGTCTCCCTGAGCGTGAAGCTCGGACCGCGTGACGCGCAGGTGGCGTCGGCGCAGGGACAGCCCAAGACGCCGGATCCGAGTACCGAGTCGCTGGCGGGTCTCACCTGCCGCGACATGACCACCGACGAGAAGCAGGAGGCGGGTTCGCAGGGCAGCGTGCTCGTCACCGGGGTACAGGATGGAAGTCCCGCCGACGAGGCCGGGCTGGCGCCCAACATGATCATCGAGGAGTTGGGCGGCAAGCCGGTGCCCAACGCGGCGGCGCTCACCCGCATGCTGAAGGAAGCGAAGCTCAAGAGCCGCTACGCCGTGCTGCTGGTGCGCGCCGGGCAGCAGACCAGCTTCGTGCCGCTGCAGGTCCGCGATTAGGATGTCGGCCGGTGGGGGAGACGGCATGGGCCGTCTCCCCGCCCCCAGGGAAGGGGAGTCGCAAACGATGCGCATGGATCTCCGCAGCATCCGCACCAGCGGCGTGGCCTGGGTCACGGCGATGATGCTGGCCGGCATCGCGCCGGGGTTCGCTGCCGGTGCCGAGGCGCCGGTGACGATCACCGGCGCGATGCCGTTCACGGGTCCCACCGCCACGCGCGTGGTGATCGAGTTTTCACGCCCGGTGGCCCACGTGGCGCCCGATTCCGGCGACGGCGACCGCGTCATCGCGACGCTGCCCGGCGAGAGTGTCACGCTGGCGCCGGGGGTCCCGACGCGCCTGGTGGTGAAGGACGGCGTGATCGACTCGCTGATCATCGAGTCGCGCGAGGAAGGCACGCGCTTCACCACGTACCTGCACGACACCACCGCTTTCGCGGTATTCGGTCTCGCGGCCGAGGGCGACAAGCCCTACCGCCTCGTGATCGACGTCACCCGCAGGGGCGGGGAGGCCGCGCTGCAGCAGCAGTACAGCGCACTGGCGGCACGCAAGAAGAAGGACCGCGTTCGCATCATCTCGGTCGACGCCGGTCACGGCGGCGACGACACCGGCGCGCGAGGGCCGCGTGGCGTGCTGGAGAAGAACGTCACGCTCGGCGTCGCGCGCGAGCTGGTGGACCGGATCAACCAGGTGGCGGGTCTGCGCGGCGTGCTCACGCGCGGGGGCGACTACTTCATCCCGCTCACCGAGCGCTATCGCATCGCCGAGAAGATGAAAGCGGATCTCTTCGTCAGCGTCCACTGCAACTCTTCGCGGCGTCGCGGGCGTGGCAACGGCACCGAGGTCTATTTCCTGTCGCTCAAGGGAGCCGACGACCAGGCCTCGAAGGACCTCGCCGACACCGAGAACGCGGCCGACAAGGTGGGTGGCGTGCCGCCGCAGTCCGAGGACGCGCTGGTCGACATCCTGTACGACGTCAAACGCACTTCCGCGCTCCAGCAGAGCCAGTTGCTCGCCGAGGAACTGCTGGACCAGGTCTCGATCGGATCGAACCTGGAGTCGCGCGGCATCAAACAGGCGGGGTTCGTGGTGCTCAAGTCGGTCGAGTTCCCGTCGGTGCTGGTGGAGACGGCGTTCATCAACAACCCGACCGAGGCGCGCCTGCTCAACAGCAAGGCGTTCCAGAAGCAGATGGCGTCGCAGCTGGTGGCGGGCCTGAAGAACTACTTCGACAAGGCGGGCATCGCCCTGGGGGATGGGGACGCGGCGGCGGGCAGCGCGCGCTGAGGCGGTGGCCGGAGACCTGGCCCTACAGCGGCACCGCGTGTGAACCGCGCAGGGCGCGATCCTCGGCGCGGATCCGGATCCGCAACGCGACGAGATCGAGCAGCGAGATCACGATGGCCGTGCGCCAGGCTCCGAACATGAGCGGTGCGGTGATGAACTCGATGAACACGGCCAGGTAGTTGGGGTGCCGCAGAAGACGGTAGGGCCCGCGTCGCACCAGCGGCTCGCCCGGCAGCACCAGGATGCGGACGGACCAACGATCCCCCAGCGCGCGCACCGCCGCATAGCGCAGCGCCTGCGCCGCGAGCCACCCGGCGAGCCAGAGCCCCCACAACCTCCCGGGGCGCGCGCCGAGAAGCCCGATCTCGGCCAGGAGACCGAGCGGGAAGAGCACGTGCACCAGCACGAGCAGCGGGAAGTGACCGGCGCCATGTTCGCGCGCACCGCGCTCCATCAGACGTCGGGAATTGACCGCGGAATGGATGAGTTCGCCCATCCGCTGCGCCATGAGCACCGCCAGGAACAGCGTGAGGCCCACCACCGGCGGTGGGCCGAGTGGCGCACCCGTGTTCATGACGGTTCGCCGCGCAGGAGCACGTACTCCGCCGAGAACCCCGGCCCGAGCGCGGCCACGACCGCGGGATCGCCCGCGCCGATCTCTCCCGCGGCGAGGAAGCGTTCCAGCACGAACAGGCAGGACGGTGAAGACATGTTCCCATGGTCGCGAAGCACCGCCCGCGCGTGGCGGAAAGCGCTCGCCGGTCGTCCCATGGCCTCGGCATACGCGTTCAACACCTTGACGCCACCCGGATGGGTCACCAGATGGGGGATCTCCTCCAGCCGGAGGCCACACCGCTCGAGGAACGCGAGCAGACTGGGGCGGACATGATCGCGCACGACGGTCGGGATGTCGCGCGAGAACACGACGTGCAGACCGGTTCCATCCACCGTCCAGCCCATCACGTCGAGGGTGTCCTTCCAGAGGGTGCTGTGGGATGCGACCAGCCTGAGCGGGCGATGCGTATCGCGTGCGGTGGGTTCGACCTCGCTGCCCACCACGAGCGCGGCGGCCGCGCCGTCGCCGAACAATGATGCGGCGACGAGGTTGCGCTTCGAGAGATCCTGGAACTGGAAGGTGAGACTGCACAGCTCCAGCGCGACCAGCAGGACCCGGGCGGTCGGGTCCGCGAGCGCGAAGTCCCGGGCGCGGGACAGACCCGCCGCGCCGCCCGCGCACCCCAGCCCCCAGATCGGTGTGCGGCGGACATCGGAGCGGAAGCCGAGCAGATTGGCGAGACGGGCGTCGACGCTCGGAGTGGCGATCCCGGTGGATGAAACGAAGAGGACGTGGTCCACATCGCCAGGCTCGAGTCGCGCCAGATCGAGGACCCTTCTCGTGACCTCGCACGCGAGTCGCACGGCGTTCTCCACGTAAAGGGTGTTCTTCTCCGCGAAGTCGTGGTCCGATTCGAACCATTCGAGCGGCACGCACGTGTGCCGTTTCTCGATCTGCGCGTGCTCGAACACATCAAGGAGCCGGTGGTCGGCCCCGATGGCGCTCGCGAACAATCGTGCGACCCCGGCCCGCGCATCGGTCTGGTGGACCACGTGGGGTGGCACCGCGGTGGCCAGCGCCACGAGCCGGGGGACCCGCGTCACGACAGGACTCCCGGCTTCGGCATCCGCCCTTCGAGGGCACGTCGTTCGCGGCCGGCGGGGTGGCACGTGATCGGCGGAAGTTCGTGGCGCATGGGTGAAGTACCTCGCGACGTGGGGGCGGGTGCCGGAGCCTGCCGATCGCACCGCTGCGCCGGCGCCACCGACGCGAGGGCGATGACCGGCGAGTGTACGCCATTCGCGGGGCGTGCCCGCCCGCAGGGTGGGGCGCCCCGCCAATCCCATGCGGGCCCGCACGGCTGCCGCGCTCGGTCTCGTGAGCCCCCGACCTAGCGCCCCGCTCTCGAGATGCGGCCGTCGGGCTTCACCTCGAGCGGCCTGCCGTCCTTGCAGCGCAGGCGGACGTAGTCCTCGAGACGGTCGCGGATGGTGATGCGCGTGTCGACCTTGTCGCGCGCGCGCCGGAGCGTGTCGTAGTCGTCGCCGCCCTCGGCCATGAAGTTGTTCACCGCGACCACGTAGTCCTTCGCGTCGTCGATCGCGCTGCCGTCGGCGAGGGTGAGCGTGGTCACGCGCGAGCCGGGCGGCTTCGAGTCGTCGAACTGGTAGCGGATGCCGCTCACCTGCGTGACCCGCCCGCGCCTGAGCCCGTCCTCGAGCGTGCGCCGTACCTCCGCGCCCGACAGCTTCAGCGTCACGACGGTGTTGTCGAACGGCATGATCTCGTAGATGCCACCGCGGGTGATGGTGCCCGCGGCCAGATCGGCGCGCAGACCGCCCGAGTTCTGCATCGCGATGTCGGCCCCGACCGCGGCGCGGGTCGCGTCCGACACGAACTCGCCCATCAGGTTCTCGCCGCCCGAGCGCGTGATGGCGCTCGAGTTGGTGCCGAGCGGGGTCGCGGCGAGCGGGGCGATACCGCGGTTCCAGTCCGCCACCATCGCCGCCATCGCGGTGTCGGGCTCGACCGCGTCGACGTAGACCGTCTCGAGCCGGTAGCGGCGCTCGATCACCCGCTTCGCCACCGGGTCCACCGTCATGTCACACAGACCGATGACCTCGCCGTGGGCGCCCGAGATCATCGCCGGGATGCCGTCGAACTCGCCGATGATCTGGTTGTGGCTGTGGCCGCCGAACCACGCGTCCACACCGTGCACGCCGCGTGCGAGCCGTGCGATGTCGCCGGTCGGGTGGCGCAGCGAGTCGCTACTGCCCGGGATGTGTCCGATGCCCACCACCACGGCGTCACCGTCCTTGCGGAGCCGCTTCACGAGCGGCACCGCGGTGCTGGAATCGTCGTCGAAGCGCAGGTGTGCGACGTTTCCCGGCAGCGTGACGGTGGGGGTGAGCGGATAGCACAGGCCGAACACACCCACGCGCACACCGCGACGCGTCACCGTGGTGTCGGAGCGCACCCACCACGGCCGCCTGCCGTCCTTTCGCTGGATCATGTTGGCGCCGAGTGCGGCGCCGTGGAACTCCATCACGCGCGCCTTCAGCGTGTCGGCGGTCCAGTCGAACTCGTGGTTGCCGATCGCGCCGGCGACGTATCCGAGCGCGTTCATCTGCTCGATCACCGGGCGCCCGAAGGCGAGGTTCGAGATCATGGTGCCCTGGTACCAGTCGCCACCGTCGACCAGCACCGTCCCCTCCGGATCCTCGGCGCGGAGCCGGGCGAGGGTGGCCGCGAGCGCCACCGACGAGCCGATCGGGCGGCTGGTGCGGCGCTCCTTCCCGCCGCCGAGGATGGCGCCGTGGAAGTCGGTGGTCTCGAGCACGCGGATGACCGGGAAGCGCGCGTTCGAGACCATCCCGAGCACCTGTGCGCGGGTGAGTGTGTCGCGGTAGGTGAACACGCCCGGTCCCCGGCCCAGGTCGATCCCCGTCGTGAGGCCGCGACGGAAGCTCGGGTCGTTGGGGACGCGGTCGAAGGAATACCCGGCCGCCCGCGCCGCGCGCTCGCACCAGTCGAGCGCCAGCGAGAGCGGGGTCACGAAGTAGGTGTTGAAGTACTCGCCACTTTGCTCCTGGCCGAGCACGCGGCGCTTGAGGAGGCCGTCGAGCCACGGTTCGAGCGAATCGGGGACGTCACCGAACGCGCCGGACAACCGCTTCTCGCGCCAGCCGTAAGCACGCGACAGGGCGTAGGCGAGATCGCCGCGGCGCGCCGCCTCGTGCGGGAAGCTGCGCATCGCCTCGGCCCGCGGCAGCGCGCCCTGGCGCACCAGGCGGTCGATGAGCGCGCGTTCCGGCATCCCGGCGTAGTCGGGCAGCACCGACCAGTTGCGCTCGAACGTGGCGTCCACCGTGGCGGACCTGGCGAGGTAGGTGAGGATCGCCTCGCGCACCGTGCCGTGATCCGGTCCGATGACCGGCGCGTGCGCCAGTATCGAGTAGCCGCCCGCGCCGCTCAGCCGGTAGCGATTGACGGCGACGGTGAACGAGTCGCCGGGCGCGACCTCGTGGCCGCCGATGCTCAGGTGCTGCACCCGCTGCCCGGGTGGGTGGGTGAGGTCGAGTTCGTAGCTCGCGCCATCGAGCGCGTCCATCTGATAGGCCGGGAAGGCCGGGTCGAACAGCGGCCGTCCGTCCTCGAACGTGTAGGTCTGGAACGCCAGCGCCGATTGCTCGAGGACGGCGGCGAGATCGGCGCCCGACAGCTTCACCACCGCGAGCGCGTTCTCGTACGGATACAGCTTGAGCACGTCGCCGAGCGTGATGTCGCCGGGGCCGAGCCGCACCGAGGCGTCGGGCAGCGCCGTGAGTGACAACTGCGCGCCGGTCGCGGCGAGCTGCGCGCGCTGGATCAACTCCCACGCCGCCCCGTCCTCGGCGCGGCCGCCGGGCGAGTCGAACACGCCACGCGCACGGCCGACCACCTTGGCCAGCGCGCTCTCGGCGGCGGCCACGTACGGCCCGGCAAGAGCTCCGATCTCGGGATCCGCCGCCACGCTGTCGGTCACGGCCAGGTAGCGCCCCTTTCGCTCGGTCACACGCCACGCCGCGTTCGGCGCGTCGCGCACCAGGGTGAGGTCGATGCGTCCGAGGCCCTCGCCGCTCTTGCCCGCCTGCGCCACCAGCGTGCCGCCGACCTCGACGCCCGGCACCACCCCGTGCGTGTGGCCGAGGACGAGCGCGTCGACACCGGGTACCTGGCGTGCGAGGCGATCTCCCCAGTTCTCGTCCGGGGTGTCGAAGCGGCGCTCGGCGCCCGTGACCGGGTCCTTCTCGAGCCCGGTGTGGGCGAGCAGGATCACCACATCGCAGTGCTCGCTCTCGCGCAGCCGTTTCACCTCGTCGCGTGCCGCGTCCACCGGCGAGCCGAAGCGGAGCCCGCGCGTCCTGGCGGGCTCGAGCCAGCGCGGGGTCACTGGAGTGGTCACCCCGACGATGCCCACCTTGATACCGCTCACCGTGCGCACCACCGAGGGCGCGAACGCCGCGCTGCCGTCGTCGAAGCTCACGTTGGCCGCGAGCCATGGGAAGGTCGCGGCACGGCGGGCGCGCTGGATGGCGTCGCCGCCGAAGTCGAATTCGTGGTTGCCCACCGCCATGGCGTCGTATCCCAGTTTCGACATGGCGCTCATCATCGGGTCGGGCAGGTCCCAGCCGCCGGTCGCGTAGAGTGTGCCGAGCGGACCGCCCTGGATGCAGTCACCGTCGTCCACCAGCACGGTCGGCAAGCCCTCGGCGCGCGCGGCCCGGATCAGCGTGGCGAGCCTCTCGAGGCCGCGTCGGCCCGGCTTGCCGGTCGCCAGGTCGCGGGCGGAGAGAGAACCGTGGAGATCGGTGGTGTGCAGCAGCACGAGATGCGCTTCTTCGGCGCGGAGCGGCGTGGCGGCGAGGAGAAGGGCGGACAGGAGGGAGAGGAGTTTCATGGGGGGTGAGACGCTACCCCGGCGCGTGGCCCGGGTCAAAAGGAAACGCTATAGTCCCCGGCTCAAGGAGACCTACCCATGAGCGAGAACCTGCGTTGCCCCGGTTGCGGGCGTGACAACGACCCCGGCGTCCACGAGTGTGTCTATTGCGGCTTCCCCCTGGTCGATGCCCCGGGCGTCACGCCCACGACGCCGGCGAGCCCGCCGTCGGACGCGGGCGCCGTACCGGTCGGCCCGGGTCCGAGCGCGGCCGCCCCGGTCGTGATCCCGCGGCCGCGCCGCCCGCGCCGCACACGACCCGACAACACCCCGGTGACGCTGTGGCTCGTGTTCGGCACCATCGCAGCACTGGTCGTGGTGTGGGTCGCCCTCAAGTCGAACTTCGACAAGCCCAAACCGCCGGTCGATGGTGCCACGCCGATGCAGCAGGCCAGCGCGGACTCGCTGCTGGCGGTGGTGCAGCGTGACACCACCAGCATCGACGCGCGCAATCAGCTGGCCGATGTGCTGTACGACACCGGCAACTGGTCGGACGCGATCATCCACTACCGCGCCGTGGTACGGATGGACTCCTCGCGTGTGCCGGCGATCGTCGACATGGGTGTCTGCTATTTCAATCTCAGCGACACGCCCCATGCCGAGGAGCTGTTCCTGACCGCCGTGGCGAAGGATCCGCACCAGTCCGTCGCGTTGTTCAACCTCGGGATCCTGTACGAGTCGCGCAAGGACTGGAAGAGCGCGCTCAAGTACTACCACGAGGCGATGCAGAGCAATCCGCCGCCGAGCATGCAGCAGACGCTGCAGGACCACATGATGGCCGCGATGAAGGCGGTCGGGACCACGGCGCCACCGCTGCCCGAGACGAAGTAGCGCGCCCTCATCCCGGTCGTGGCGACGCCGCGCCCGTGGAACGAGCGCGGCGTTCGTGCGTCCGGCGCGGCCCCTCACCCCAGCAGCTTCATCTCCCGCAGCGCGGCGCGTGTCGCCGGTGGAACGCGCGCCGGCCCGGCGAGCCCCTCCGCCACGAAGCGCGCGAGGTCGCCGGGCGTGTCGAGACCGGGGAGCGTGTCGAGCTTCGCCACCGCGAGCTGCGCCGATGCCGCGCGCTCGAGCATCCCGGCGAACACGTTCGTGTCACCCCAGACCACGCCCGCGAACAGACCGGGTGCGCGCCGCGCGAGCCCGATCAGCCAGCAGCCGCCGTCGGTGCCCGGGCCGAGCACGAGGTCGGCGTGCGCGAGCGCCTCGAACGCGCCATCGACGTGCGCCGCCGTCAGTCCCGGGTGGTCGCTGCCGACGAGCACCGCGCGATCCGCCGGTGCGGCGAGCATCGCGTCGAACGCCGCCGCGAGCCGCGCGCCGGGATCGCCCGGACCCTGCGTCGTCTCACGCACGCCCGCCGGCACCGGCACGCCATGCGGCGCGGCAGCCGAATCGGTCCAGAACAGCACGCGCTCGTCGGCGCGCGCCGTGGCCACGGCGGCGAGGGTGTCGGTCACCAGCGCCATGTGCAGCCGGCACGACAGCGCCGCGGGCAGCGCGGGCGACAAACGCGTCCTGACCGCGCCCTCGACCGGCCAGCGCGCGAACACGCCGACGCGAATCACTCCGTCTCCGCGGGGCGATGTTCGCCGCCGCCCGCTTTCAGTTGCGAGGCCCTCATGGTGCGAGCACAATACCGCGCGCCGCCCGCCGCGCGCACCCGATTCGGAGGACGCCGATGGCGGCACGCTGTTCCTCGACGAGATCGGCGAGCTGCCGTTCCCGCTCCAGGTCAAGCTGCTGCACGTGATCGAGGAGAAGACCTTCATGCGCGTCGGTGGCGATGTGCCGGTGACGGCGGATGTCCGCATCATCGCCGCCCTCGAGCGGCACCCCTTCCCCGGCAACGTGCGCGAGCTGGAGCACATCCTCCAGCGCGCGCTGATCCTGGCCGGGGCCGACCCGATCGGGCTCGAGCACCTGCCGTTCGGCCCGGCCGGCGACGACGTGGCGCTCGGCGCCATCCCGCGCATCCCGCCCGAGGGGCTTTCGCTCGAGGCGTTGGAGAAGGCGCTCATCCTTCCGGTGCTCGAGCGCGCCTCCGGCAACAAGAGCCAGGCGGCACGCCTGCTCGGCCTCACGCGCCGGACGCTGTACTCTCGTATGGAGAAGCACGGGCTGCGCAGGCCCGGCGAAGGGGACGACGAAGGCGGCGAGGAGGCCGCGACGTGAACACGATCCGCGGACTGCTGTTCGACAATCTCGGGCTCAAGCTGGTGGCATTGCTGCTGGCGGTGCTCGTATACCTTCACGTGTACACCGACCGCCCGGCCACCGGCGTGGTCTCGTTCCGCATGCAGGTCACCGGGCTGGGCGATTCCCTGTCGCTGTCCGGGCCCGTGCCTTCGACGGTGCAGGCCGAGCTGCACGGCACCGGCAAGCAGCTCATCTTCCTGCGTCTCACCGAACCGGTGCTCAAGCTGTCGCTGGAGGATGTGCGTCCCGGCCGCTTCACGCGCGCTCTCTCGGTCACCGATCTGGCACTGCCGTCCGGGATCGAGCTGGTGTCCGAGAACAGCCTGAGCCCGTCGCAGATCGAGATCACCGTCGATCACCGCGTCACGCGCGTGCTGCCCGTCGCGGCGCGCGTCGACGGCTCGCCGCCCGCTTCGATGCGGTGGGACGGCACGTGGCACTCGGAGCCGGCGACGCTCAGCGTGAGCGGGCCCGAGGAGACCATCGCCGCGCTCGACAGCGTGCCGCTGGTGAGCATCACGCTCGGCGGTCATCACGACACCGTGCGGGTGAAGCTCGCGCCGGTGCTGCCCGACTGGTGCACGGCCGAGCCGCCGCTGGCCGAGCTGGTGGTGCCGCTCGCTCCCGCCACGCCGCGCTGAACGTCGGCACCGCCGCGGTCATCCGATCCCACTCCGGCGCGCCCGGCGCCGGCATTCGGCCGATACGATCCTTCCGGCCACGGGCGACGGATGTCGGAGAGCCAGACGTTCCCACACCCGCGAAGCCGTCAGAAAGCCCGACGCCCCGGTCCGGGGGGATCGGGGCGCGCGGGCACTCGCGGCGGGGGTGGAGTCGCTGGCGATGGCAGGCAGGCAGGAAGAACGACCCCGGCGCCCCGCTTGATCCAGCAGAGAGCAGTGGTCATGCCACGCACGATTGGGGCGGCTTCCCCAGTCGGGGCCGTTGGGACCGAGCCACATGCACCGCCGCCGCCCCCCCGTCGGGGCGACTCGCCCAAGGGAGGCAAGGCGTTACGCCTTTCTAAGGCGGCCGTTGTGCAGTGGGTGGAGCTGGCCCGGCTCGTGCATGTCCGTCCGATCGATAGACCATGCGCCGGCCTCAGGCCCACCCGGCGGACGATCCGACCCGGAATACCACCCCCCAAGGACCACATGAAAGCCCTTCACGCCGGGATCCCGGGCGCATTGCTCGTGTTGTCGCTGATCGGCGGCACTGCGCACGCGGTGCCGATCGACGTGGATGCGCGGTGCAACATCTTCGCTGCAACCCACGCCGCGCCGCCGCCCGCGGACAGCCTGGGGTCCGGAATCCTGCCGGTCAGTATCCCGCTGGATCCCGTCCCCGGTCTGCAGCTCGAATTCCTGGACGTCTCCGGTCTGGTGGGATGCTGCGCGACGCTCGCCTATGGTCTCGGGAACGGTTCCGAAGGTGGTCACAACGCCAGCGGCACCACCGACATCACCTCGGTGGGCGGCATCGCCGGCATCGTCGATCCGACTCACACCCTGTTCCTGGTCGGAGTGTTCTCGGCCGACAGCGAAGCGGTCGATCCCGCCCCGGAGCGGCTCGACTTCTCGACCGATCATCTCGGCGAGGACTTCCGCGGTCTCTCGCCGCAGCTCTACCAGACGTTCTTCATCGGTGACGGCCTGGTGGCCGAGGGCGTCGGCTCGATCCAGGGCTTCAACGTGCCGCCGGGCGCGACCCGGCTGTGGCTCGGCTTCGCCGATTCGTACCAGTTCGGGGACCCGACCGGCCCACCGATGGCCTATGACGACAACCTGGGCAGCCTCCACGCCGAGATCCTGATCATCGACGGCAACGCGGCCGCGATCGCGGGCGTGAACGCTTCCACCCGTGGCTTCGCGATGCAGCCCGCACTCGGTGACCCGCGCCGCGGCGGCTGCAGGATCCGCTTCTCGCTGCCCTCGGCCCAGCCGGCGACAGTGACGATGTATGACGTGAGCGGCCGGCGCGTGCGCCAGGTCGCGAGCGGGCTCGCGCTCCCGGCCGGCGACGCCGAGGTGGCGTGGGACGGTCGCGACGAGCGGGGCGGCCACGTTCGCGGCGGCGTGTACTTCGCGCATGTGAGCTGCGCCTCGGGCGCCGGCACCGCGCGCGTGTTCGCGATGCCCTGACCGGGTACCCCATTCGCGCTTCGAGACCCGTCGCCCACCGTGAGCGATGGGTCCAGCGCCTTTGTGGGACATTCCGGGCCATGCTCGGGGGTCGATGCCGCGCACGACGCGCGAACCCTTGACAGTGCCCGCCGCGCTGCTACTCTTTTCGGGTCCGGCACGCGCGCCCGCGCCGACCGGATCCGGTGGGCCGCCTCCACGGCTCTCCAAGCCCCCGGATCACCCGAACGGAACATCGGGCTTCCCAGCACACCACGGAAGGTGTCCCTCATCACCCTCGCACCCGCGAGAGTGTCCTTCACCGCTCATCGAGGAACCGCTCCAGCACACCTGGACGCATTCTCACTCACCCGGCCAGCGGATCGATCGCATCCGCGTCGACGGCCACCCCGCATCGGCCCGCGCCTTCGGCCCGGCGCCGCGCGGCACATCACCACTCCCGAAGGCGAGACCCGTCATGGACTCCGAGACCCAGACGCCCATCCAGGCTCCCGAAGGCGCACCGGCGCAGACCCTCGAACTCACCGAGCTCAAGGGCAAGACGATGTCCGCGCTGCTGGCGTTGTGCGCGGAACTCGGGGTGCAGGGCACCAGCGGTCTGCGCAAGCAGGAGCTGATCTTCAAGATCCTCGAGGCGCAGACCGAGAAAAGCGGTCTGATCTTCGCCGAGGGTGTGCTCGAGATCCTCCCCGAGGGCTACGGCTTTCTGCGCTCGCCGACTTACAACTACCTGCCGGGGCCCGACGACATCTACGTCTCGCCGTCGCAGATCAAGCGCTTCGACCTGCACACCGGCGACACGGTATCGGGGCAGGTGCGGCCGCCCAAGGAAGGAGAGCGGTACTTCGC
>Ga0315276_10004679_pt1 | contig 12590 bp, 15 predicted proteins | sample YL17G05_0_MG_FD_204542 | JGI IMG/M metagenome (GOLD analysis project Ga0315276, IMG submission 204542) | Sediment microbial communities from Yellowstone Lake, YNP, Wyoming, USA - YL17G05_0 | ecosystem: Environmental > Aquatic > Freshwater > Lake > Sediment | place: USA: Wyoming | collected... | reverse complement strand
CCTTCACTCAGACCAATCGTGCTGGTAGGAGATGGCGCGTTCCAGATGACCGGCTCCGAACTGTCCACCTGCGTCCGATACGGCCAGTCTCCTATCGTCATTGTCTTGAACAATCGCGGCTACTCGACCGAGCGGGAGATTCTGGAAGGGCCGTTCAATGATGTGCATGAGTGGCAATACGAGCGTATCTGCGATCTGATTGGCGGCGGCGTGGGATCACGCATTGCGACGCAGGGCGAATTCAAGCGCGCGTTGGCCGCAGCCCTGGCCAATTCAGGACGCCTGCACGTCCTCAATGTGTTACTCAATCCAGCCGATCGATCGCCCGGCATGGTCCGATTGGCACGCCGCCTCGGGAAAAAGCTATCGACGGACAAGCCCTAGCCGTGGGCCACAGAAAGAGGACTCCGATCTCCCCAGGCTGATCCACACCACGACAGCCCAGCCAATCCGAAGGAATCAGGCAATGCTGGATGTCTTGCGCAGGCGGGAGTCGTGCGCCGGGGCAATCACCCAGGCAAAGATCAGCCAGGCTTCTTCGTGGCAAAAACCGTGGCATCACAGGCCAGGTACTTGATCTGCTTCATGGGAATGATGATCACTTCCTTTGCTGAGTCGACCTCCAACACTTCCATGTCGTCACTGATGGTGTGACGGATCGCATCCTCGACCAGCAACTCCTGATTGTCGACAAAAACAATTTTCACCCAATATTGCACAAGCATCCCCTCCTTCTTGCAGGCATGCTGAAAAAGACCACCAGCTTCGTTCTCGCATCGTTCAGACCCTCAACGTACCCCGAGGGTACGCCTCGGGGCTTCACTCGCTGCGGCCTTGCTGGGCGCCCTTTCTAAGCATCCTGCATGGATTTTCCCAGATGTCTAGGATATGCCATCCCTCGAATTTCCGACGCTAACATAGTATTTCCAAAACCTTCTAGGTCTGCATACCCAATTCTGCCGAACGCTTCGCTGCCGCTTCCACCGCGGAGATCAACGTCCCGCGAAAGCGCCCCCGCTCGAGCTCATGCAACCCCGCGATCGTCGTGCCCCCGGGTGAGGCCACGCGATCCTTCAAGACACCCGGGTGTTCATGGGACTCCATCACCAGCCTGGCTGCCCCAGCGACTGTCTGTGCCGCCAGCAACTGGGCCGTCTCACGCGGCAATCCCATTTTTACCCCGCCATCGGCGAGGGATTCGATCATCACAAACACATACGCAGGCCCACTCCCGCTCAGCCCGGTCACGACGTCCATCAGCCGCTCTGCCACCACCAGCACTTTCCCGATCGGCTCAAAGAGGGCTCGCGCGGTGGCGGCATCCTGTTCCGACAAGGCGGCCTCGTACGCGAGAGCGGTGGCGCCTTCCCGTATCGTCGACGGCGTATTCGGCATGGCGCGAACAATTCGTCTGGTTCCTGGCAGGTGACGGGCAAGACGTGCGATTGGATATCCGGCTGCCACCGACACCACTAATTGAGACGGCCCCACAGCCGGGGCGATGTCGGTCAGCACCTCATCCAATACCAGTGGCTCGACTGCCAACAGGATCACCTGCGCGCCTTCGGCTGCCTCACGATTATTGCCTGTCGTCGTGACGGCATAGATCCGCGTGAGGTCCGCGCGTCTGGCCTGAACGATATCGGAAGCGATGAACTGAGTCGGTGTGAGTTGTCCGCCGTGCAGCAGACCGGCCAGAATAGCCTGTGCTATATTTCCTGCGCCGATCAACGCGATTCGCTGGTGTACGAGCATTGCGCGATTATACTGATCGCCTTGCCGGCCTTGCAACTTGCAAGCGCCAACGCGCGTTGCGTAGAGTGCAGAAACGATTATTCACTATCCTGGCTCATCAAAGGGCTACACCTATGACAGGACCATCCGCCACCTGCGTCGCCAAACTGATGCGTGTACTCTGTCTCTGTTGTGGGGCCGCGCTGGTCGTCGTCAATGTCGTTGTCGCTCAAGTGATCGGCAACGAAGCAGAAATGGATCGGTTGCAGGGAAAGGCAGAAGAGGCGATGGCGAATGAGGATCCGGAAGGTGCCGCCATGAACATGGGACGCGCGGCGCTCATGGCCAAATTTCTTACCAAGACCCATCATGAGGATAGCTCAGCCGTTCGTCTGTTCCAAGGCGCCGAAACCCTGTTCCGTTCACAGGAACATAGCTATCGAGCCATGGCCCTCTTTGGCCGGGCCGGAGGTCAACTGCCGGCCTCTTCCGGGGTCTGTGGAAGCCTCTCGCTCGCCCAGAGCAGCGTCAAACAGGCGGTTTCCGCCCTCAGTCACGAAGACAATCCACCAGGCCATCTCGCTGCGAAGGCCATCCAGCTCCGGGAAGCAGCCACTGATTGGGTAACCGTCATCGACTCGATGATCGCCGACTATCAATGCCGATAAACTCGCATGATCCCGTTAATCCTCTTCAGGGTTAATGATATGGAGGCCGGCCGAACGACAGGCCGTCAGCAATTGCGTATCGGCACTGACCACGGTCAGCCGCAAGGGCTTGAGTTCCAATGCCAGCGCCAAATGCAAGATCTGTGGTGCTCGGAGCGCAGGGTACTCCAACGAAAGTTCTTTGGTCGCCAAGTACGTCTGCATCGTCGGGGCAATGAACTGGTAGAGACCCTCCTGCGACTCTTTCTCAAACTTATGGATCACCGAGTAACAATCGTCCCTGGTGATGTCTCCATGATGGGCTCGATTCGAGAATGCCGTATAAAAATCGGTCACGGACCACGTCGGCAGAATCGCCACTTTTCCCCGCTTCACCATGAGTTTGCTGATGATGCGTGTGCCTCGCTCCATGCTATATCGTTTCACGAGAGCTGTTGAATCGAAATAGTAATACGGCATGCAATCACTCCCTTCCCTTCAGAATGATGGCAGCCAAGGGGCCAGGCATTTTCGAGAGCCGATCTTGGATTTCATCCAACGGCAGCTCGTCATACCCTTCCTTACTGAACTTGTCGGCCAAGTTGCCCTGATTGAACGACGCGGTGTCGTTTTTGAGCCGCTCACCCAGCCGGCGTTTCGCCAACCGACTGGGCACCCTCTGATGTGTGACCGTCAACCCGCGGCCACGGCTGCGTGGTGCACGAGTTGATGTTCGTCCTGCTTCCGACTTCGATTTGGTCATACCCTCCCTCTCTCTATCAGTTAGTGGGGTGCTAACGCCGGTGTCGATGCTAGCCCGTCCCGCGGACATCCCGCAGGCTGGCTCACCTGTGCCGGCAGTTCCAACTCTCCATACACATGTGCCGAAATGGCCCTTGCCACATCGGCAGAGAACTCTTGCTGCATGACACGCACAACTTTGGCTGTGGCCTCACGCTCCGACAGATGGCCTTCCTTTCCACCCTTTGACAAGGCGCCGACCACCCGCTGGCTAGTCAAATCCACGACTTCGAAATCGCTGCACCAACGCACGAACTTGAACTGTAGATCGCGCACGTCGATCGGCCACACCCGCACCACGCCCCGCACGAGCAACTCCGGGTATGGTGCGCTGGAATCCCCGCCCATCGAACGATCCCCTCCCCACGGCCGACTCGTGACTTGCAGCCCTTCTTTCAACAACCCTTCCGTTAAGGCTCGTTGCGCCGGTTCAACCTGATCGCCGGTCACCGCAACCGCCAGCACCAAATTCGTGGCAAGAAACTGTTCGAGCTCGTGGGTGAGTTCGCTCACACGGTAGGCCGCGGGGGCACCCTGCCCGCTCGGTCGAATCACGCGAAGGTCGGCATTATAGGTCTCCCGCAACACCAGATTTCTGGCAGCCCGTCTCAATGCTCTGACTCTTGCGAGCTTATCGGAGGAGCGATGGGCCTCCTCGACATCATCTCTGATCGATCGGTCCAGCTCAACAATCCTTTCCATGAACGCGGCTTCTGCCTGAGGCCGATGCATCCCCGCCAATGCATAGTGGAGTCCTCTGTGCACATCGACCCACCGATCGACGATCCGGACGTTCTCTAACACTTTATCGGTCGACACACGGGTCAGATTGTCGAGTGTCAAACGCCGTTCAGCGCTGCTGTGTCCTCGCTGCTCGATAACCAGATACGACTCCCAGTCTTTCGCTTGCGCACTGACCTCGGCTTTGAAAATACGCGCCACCGCTGCATAGGCATGATCCTCAGCTGCGGCGCGACTCTCCGCCTGCCCCACGCCAACGAGATATTGTCCGGACGGATAGGCGGCACTCACCCCATCGATCCAGTCTGGTTTCACTTGTCCTCCAAACCATGCACAGCCGGATAGTGCGACCAACGTCATCAACACCACCACCACCACGATTCGGTTCACGAACAGCGATCTGTCTATCATGGCATTACCCGTTGAATGAGCACGGCGGTCTCGCCTGGTCCGAGAGACAGGGTCCGCATGGCCTCAGGCTTCAGAGGGTTATGAGACCCACCGCCTGCCTGGCTCTGCACCTGGTAGTGGCCCGGTGGAACCCATACTCGCGCGAGATGGATTTCATCGGGCAGCGTCTGCCAGTTCCGCTTGTCGGCTTCTTCCGATGCCACAGCCAGTCCCTTCGTCAATAACCCCACGAGAACGCCGACCAAGGGCCCCGCATCTTTTCCCGCTGCGTGCTGAGCCCCTCTCGTTGTTCCCTCGGCCAGCGCGAATTTCGTCGCGGCACGGGCGAGGGCCTTGCCGGTTATTGCAGCCATGCGTTCCGATAGCGCCTTATCTGCCAAGGCCGTCACGTTATGCACCAACTCAGTGTTCAGAGTCACCCGCGTTCCACTGTCCGGTATAAGATTCACCGTATCAACAGGCACTTGCGTCTTCTGACGGACGAGCCGTGGCAAGGCCACGCGAACGACGCGTCCGTTAAGCCCGTACAAGACCGTGTCCATCGACCGATTGGAACGTCCGTCCGCCTGCGAAAACCCGCGGTTGAGGAGCACCAATTGGAGTGCATCGAGACTGATCGGCAGGTCAAGAAACTGATCCTCCTTGCGTGGTGCGCGGCCATTATAGCTGATCACGACAACTTGAGCGAGTTGTTGCAACGCCTGACTGGTTACCCACCCGGTATCAGGAAACAGTTGTTGGTACTCGGCCAATTCTTGAGTGAAATGCAATACCTCGGCCGTTCGTAATAGATCTGCCCGCAACTGGGACGGAACGGTCGTGTGTGACCATGCGCGGCTGGCCTCAAAGGTCTCATACGCCTTCCGATAGGCGATAAACGCATTATTCACATCGCCGGCACTCTCATAGAGGATGCCGCTCAGATAGCGCGCAAAGCCATCATCCCGATAGGCATTCTTCTCCTTGGTTCGATCCGACAAGACGTTGAGTCGGTGATCGATGCGCCGGGCTTCGACCAGCGCCTCTTGCCACTGACCCAACACCGCATAATTGAGTGCCTTCAGCACATTGATCAACACCTGTTCGTAGGGATCGCCCTCATAGAATAACGCCGTATCATTCGTCATGAACACGAGGGATTCTGTTCGAATCCTTCGAGTGTAGAGTCGATCCAGTTCCTCCTCAGCCTGTTCCAATACAGCGTTGCTCTGCTGATAATCGCCGGCAAGGTGAAGGGTCATCCCTCGATCCATGCCATAGAGCACACGACTTTTTTCACCATACTCCTTTTCAGCCTGCTGGACGATGGCATCGGCGCCCTTGGGATCGTGGCTGCGAAGACTCGCTTCGATGAGGAGATATCGGTTGACCGAAGGGGCACATCCGGCAAGCAGCACGAACGCCAGCACGGCAAAGAGAGACTGGGTGAAAATAAAAAAACCCCACCGTGCCGGAACAAGGGCGGTGGGGCGTGAGGCAAAAGGGCTCAACGGAGGTCGTGGAGCCTAAAAGACGGAACGTTTCTTTTCGATGACTTTTTTGATTTTCTTCTGACCGAACCAGACCTTGGCGTTGCTCTCCAAATCCACCATCTGCAGATCGATCTGGTAGAACACCGCCTTCGTCCCGTCGGCCTCGTCGAGGATCGTCGCAATGGTGCCCTTCATCATGTAATCAGCACCGATCTCTTTCCCCGGCGCTTTCTGCGTATCCTCACGCGCGTACATCGCCTGCTCTTTGCGCTCAGTGCGAAGCTCCTCGCGATCTCCCTTTCCTGCCACAAACGTAACTTTTTGGGAGTTCGTGAGCTCACGTTCAAGATCGGTCACAAACGTATTGACGTTGATATGTTCATGGCTGCTGTTCTGGATGGTCCCGACAACGACGACCGGTTGGCGCCGTTTCGAACTAGAGAAGGTATTGAGCCACGGATACTCCAGCGCCTCTTTAACCATTGACTCCGCGACAATCCTGGAGTCGGTATCGTTCCAACGGCCGCTTAGATCCGTGACGACTCCGGAGTCGACCCTGGTTATTTTGGTCTCCTGCGCACAGCCGGCCAGCGTCAACACCACCAGCGCAACAAGCCCGATTCGTCCTCGATCCATCACGATCACGCGATACCTCCTCGCAGATGCAGCCATTGGAAGTTGATCAGTAGGAGCCCTTACCGCGGCGCCCGTTTGTCTTCTTCTTTCTCAAGCCGGTCAAAAAGCTTATCGGCATTCTTTCTGACGTAATCACGAACCTGCGCGTTGAGTTCCTTCGACTGTTCGAGATTATTCTTCATCTCCTCGAGATTCAGCTTGGTCAGCACGTAATACGTGTTCGTTTTCTCATCCTTGTAGCGCTCGATGGGGCGCACGCCGCTGAGGGTCGCGGTCGTCACCGTCTTAATGGCCCGCTCGACATTCTGCTCTTCCGTGTTCTTGGTAAAGTCTCCAGCCGTCGTGGAAGCTGCATAGTCGCGCATCAAGTAGCCGGTATAGGTTTCAAAGGTCTTGGCGATTTCAGCTCTGGCACGATTTTCAGCGGTGTCCCAGGCCAACGGTTCGTTCCGAACACCGGCCACGGACCCGACACCATAAAAGGCTTTGCTATCTTTCTCGTTAAACGCCCCTGACCCTTGCTTCGCCCACTTGGGAGGACCGCCGCAGGCAGCAAGTCCGATCATCAGGGCAATAGCCACTCCTCCCCCGACCAACCTCGACCTGAACCCCAATACCCTATTCATGCTCATGCCTCCTTGGTGATGATCAGGACGGTGAAACGGCGACGTACAAACGGCAGATGCCGACGATAAACGTTCGAGAATTCAAACGAAATCATGCTAACATGCACCCCTACTCCAGTCAACGAAACAGACGGCCGATGGTTGACCGTCTCATTGTTCCCCTATAGGAGGATGCCCGTGGCAGACGTTCAGATTGATGACGGTATCATTAAGATTCTGAGTCTGGAAGTTCAAGACCCCAAAGCAGCCGCAGTCCTCGCCGAATACCCTCAAGTCCGCTGGGCAGAAATTACGAGGAAAGCAGTCAAGATCGGGTTGGGGTATCTTAAGGGAGGCGAAAGACCCTAACGGCAGGCTGATAAAAAAGTTCGCCAGCGGTGTTCTCGCATCGTTCAAACCCTCAACGTACCCGGTAGGGTACGCGTCTATCCTTCACTCGCTGCGGCCTTGCTGGACGGCCTTGTTGAGCAGCCTGCTACGACTAGGGCTTCGCGTGGGAAGCAGAAGCGGGGGTTGTCGACTGTGCAACAGCAGCCCTCGCACGGGCATGATTCCCCCCGAGTTCGAGATAGCGCGAGAACGCCTCGACCGATTTCGGCTGATCCTTCATCTCGTCGGCGTAGAGAATACCCAGCGAAAAATAGACATCCGCATAGTTGGGGTTGACGACCAGCGCCTCCCGCATGGCACGTTCCGCCGCTGCATATTCCCCGCGCTTTTCGTGAATCAACCCGAGCGTATACTGAGAGTCCGGGTTCTTCGGCGCATACCGCACAGCCAGATTCGCCGCCGACAACGCGTCGTCAAGATTCGGCAGCACTTCTAACCGCACATAGCTCTTGAGCATATAGGCGTCGCCGAACGTGGGGTCATACTCCAGGGCCTTATCCAACCGCCCCAACGCCTCCTCCGACGATTTCCCTGTTTGGAGAAGCGTGAAGGCCTGTTCATATTGCATCTTCGCAGCCTGTCGTCGTTCGGCTGGAGACTGGGGCTCTCCCCCCGTGATAAAGGCGGCCTTCCTGCCCTCGATCAACACCGTATCCCCGTCCCCTTCAAGCTGCGCAAAGAGGGGATGCTGGGTGCCCTTCGACTGTTCCAGAACTTGTTGACTCACATAATCTCCGACTTCTGACGCCATGAGCCAGCCGTCTTTATTACGATCCGCCATGCCACTCAGCCCCTTCACCAACACCTGCAGGAAGAGGCTCTTCCCATTCTCCAGACTCAACGACTCAGCCTTATCGCCCGCCGTCAACACTTGCACGGCTCGCCGCTCCGTATCGTCTTCCGGGGTCAATCGCCCTTCGAGGGACAGGGGCTGAGCCGTGCTCACCTCCCATCCGCGAACCGCAGCATTCAAGAGAAAGAGGGTATGTTTTGACGCACTACGCCGGCTGAATTCTTTCAGCTGTTCAAACGTCACTGATTTGGACACATTCCCAATCTGCGCATCCCAGGGAACGAGATACCCCAGTTCCTTGCCAGCAAGATCCTGCGTGACACCCGCATGTCCGACGAAATAGAGCACCAGCCGATCATGGCGACCGACCTTGCGGGGCAAGAAATCCGAGAGCGTCTGCTGCAGACGCCGAAAACTCACATCCTTGTCGTAGAGTTCAACGACCTCCTCGAAGCCCAGCTTGCGGAACGCCTGGGCCACCGCTTTGGCATCCTCTATCGCGCCGGGAATTTTCGGAGCCAGGAGATAGTTTTCCACCCCAATGACGACAGCCCACGACTTGTAATAGAGCCCCTCCGGCTTCCCCAGTTGAGCAGACGCGGATGACGGAGAGACCATCGCCACCAGCGAGTATGCGAGAAGCGCAACAAGCAAGAAAAGCAATTGTCGGGGAAAGATCGGCAACATAAATTGGGCCGGACTCCGTGTGTGACGCGTAATGAATTGAGCCTACTCTCGCCTCTGCGCGACTGTCAAGAAATGGAAGACCGAGGTCGCGGCGCAACCAAAGGGCCCCAACGTTGCCGTGCATTTTCCCTCTACAGTCCCAAGGTATGGTTGAGTTCCCCCCCTTCCCTCCAGCATAATGACGGAGTTTTACTTCGCATCTTGATCTGAAGGAGCCATCGCACCATGTCACAGAACATCGATACCCTCCTCAAGGAAAGCCGCGTGTACCAGCCGACCACTCAGACCAAAGCCGCAGCCTATATTCAAGACTACGAGAGCGCCTACAAGAAATCGATTGCCGACCCGGAAGGCTTCTGGAGCAACGTCGCCAAGGAACTGGAGTGGTTCTCCCCCTGGACCAAGGTCCTGGAATGGAACTATCCCTGGGCCAAGTGGTTCGTCGGCGCCACCTGCAACATTGCCTATAACTGTCTGGACCGTCACGTCAAAACCTGGCGCAAGAACAAGGTCGCCATCATCTGGGTGGGCGAGAACGACCAAGAACGGGTCATCACCTATGGCGAGCTCTACCGACAGGTCAATCGTTGCGCCAATGCGCTCAAGAAACTTGGGCTCAAGAAGGGCGACCGGGTCACGATCTACCTTCCGAAAGTTCCCGAACAGATCGTCGCCATGCTCGCGTGCGCACGCATCGGCGTCATTCATAGTGTGGTCTATTCCGGATTCAGCGCCCCAGCCCTCGCGAACCGCATTCAGGATGCCGAAGCCAAACTGGTCATTACGGCCGACGTCGGGTTTGACCGTGGAAAGGTCCTCAACCTCAAGTCGGTGGTCGACCAAGCCGTGGCCAATTCCCCCACAGTTGAACGGATCGTAGTTTTACGGCGTCAGACTCCGGGAGTCGCATTGTCCGCGCCGAAGGAAATCGATTGGCACGACTGGCTGAAGAACGAGAAGGCGGTCTGCGAGGCCGAGCATCTGGATGCAGAACATCCGCTCTACATTCTCTATACGTCCGGCACCACCGGGAAACCGAAGGGCGTAGTCCATGTCCACGGCGGCTACATGGTCGGGACCTATATCACCACGAAGTACGTCTTCGATCTCAAAGAAGACGATGTCTACTTCTGTGTCGCCGATCCAGGCTGGGTCACAGGCCACAGTTATATTGTGTATGGTCCCCTCCTCAACGGCGCCACGATCCTCACAGCTGAAGGCAAACCGGACTATCCGAACCCGGGCCGCTGGTGGGATCTCATCGAACGTTACGGCGTCTCGATTTTCTATACGACCCCCACCGCCATTCGCCTGCTCATGCGCTACGGAGAAGATTGGCCCAAGAAATACGACCTCTCCACCCTCCGCATCCTTGGCAGCGTGGGCGAACCGATCAATCCGGAAGCCTGGGAATGGTTTCATCGCGCGACCGGTGAGGACAAACCGATCATGGATACCTGGTGGCAGACTGAAACAGGGTCCATCATGATTACCCCCCTGCCGACCGTCCCCTTGAAGCCAGGCTCCGCCACCAGACCCTTCCTTGGCATCGAAGCCGATGTGGTGGACAGCGAAGGCAACAGCCTCCCCGCCAACGCTGGCGGCTTCGCCGTCATCAAAAAGCCCTGGCCAGCGATGATGCGGACCATCTACAAAGACCCGGAACGCTACAAGACCTATTGGAACACGATCCCGAACTGCTACAGCGCCGGCGACATCTGCCACAAAGATGAAGACGGCTACATGTGGTTCATGGGCCGTGCCGATGACGTGATCAAAGTAGCCGGCAACCGGCTTGGCACCGCCGAAGTGGAAAGCGCGTTGGTCAGCCACCACGCCGTGGCGGAAGCTGCGGTGATCGGCAAACCACACAAGCTCGTCGGGGAGTCTATCAAGGCCTTCATCATATTGAAACAAGGGGAAGTGGACAGCCCGGCCCTGATCCAGTCGATCAAGGATCAAGTGTTGAAGGAGTTGGGCAAAATCGCCGTGCCCTCCGAAATCGACATCGTGCCCTCACTCCCCAAAACCCGGTCCGGCAAAATCATGCGGCGGGTGCTCAAAGCGAAAGAACTCGGACAAGACCTTGGCGATATCTCGACTATCGAAGATTGATTCAACCGACTTCAAGACCGGTAATCAATAAGACGTCTGTGCGCTCAGTAAAGAAATCGGAGGCCGGTCATGTACACAGCAGCAGGTTCCAGAATCACGGTTTCAATCGGAGTGTTGGCAATCTGCCTGGCAGCGATCAGCCCGGCCGGCACCTGGGCCGCCGAACCAGTCAAGCAGGAGAAGAAGGCAAAACAGCCGGCCAGGATACACACAAGCGGGCTCGCCACCAAAGCTAACGGTCCGAAATTCGCCTCGTCGGAGACTGCGGGAAAAGCCCAATCCTGTTTCGGTGAAGCACCCAAGCTCGACAAGCTCACACCAGACGAAGGAAAAGCCGGAGACAAAATCACCATCACCGGAACCAGCTTCGGCGCGGCCGCCTGTTTACGGAGCGTCTCCTTCGGACCTGGTCATCCGGTTCAGTTTCAACAGACCAACGACAGCATCAAGACGACCGTGCCGAGCGGCGGAAAGAAGGGCCTGGTCCTCCTCACCATCACCACCGCCTCGGGAGAAAACTCAAAACCGTTCCTCGTGAAATAGAAATGGGAGGGCAGCCTGGTCGTCCTCCTGCTCACGGAACGCGCACGTTCAGAAGGTGCTCTTTCGACGCGCGTACTCAAGGATCGACCAGGCTACCCTGCGAAGAAAGATAAGAGCGAGCGTGGAGGGCACCTGATGGGACTCATCGGATATGAAACGTAAGCCAGGCGAACCAATCTATCTCAGGCGGCACATAGTGGGCCTCGCCCTGGCCGTGGTGTCCCCCATTCTGCTGCCCCTCATGTACCATCGCTACGTCGGACAGCTGAGCTTTGCCAGCCGATTTGTCGCAGGATTGCTCATCGCTCTGATAGGAAGCATCACGCTCTATTTCACCTACCGGGCATCGGCTCAGAACCAGCCATAGGGTGCCTCCCTTGGTCAGCCCTCTTTCGAGGTTCCGCCTCAGAGAATCAGCCACGGTGACAACGGAGCCGAAGAGAAAGGCCATCGGCAGCGGTTAGCAAAATGAGGCTCCCTCCCTCTGAAGTATGGGAACGAAAGCCTCACCATCTTCTACTTGTAGGCCGTCGAAGAGCCGGGCCCCTACCAACCATTTCTTCCGCGCACTGGAACAAGCGCTCTTCCTGCAGAGCCAGCTAGTCGAATAACACCCACTACGCCTCCTGCATACGCACGAACGCTCGCGCGGCGATCAGGTCCTGCCTAGTGCAGAGCTGCTTTTCACGCAACAGATGCTCCAATGCGGCAATCCTGCCCGTCATCTCTGGCAACACAATATCAACCTGCTCGCGCAGGTCCTGCAGCCGACGGCTCAGCCCAGAATCCCCTCGCTTCGCAGCGGATTTCTTCTTCGCCTTACCAACCGCTCGACCTAGCACCCGCTTCCGTGAAACGATCCTCTTGATTAACATGGTTCCCTCCAGGTTGAGCGTCCTCCTCTACCAGGCTTTGCAGGGCCGGTCACCCACGACCCCATCCAATATCCTTGACACAGCGGAACAACCGCAACGGTACCGGAACGCAGGCTCAT
>Ga0315276_10004672_pt1 | contig 12595 bp, 11 predicted proteins | sample YL17G05_0_MG_FD_204542 | JGI IMG/M metagenome (GOLD analysis project Ga0315276, IMG submission 204542) | Sediment microbial communities from Yellowstone Lake, YNP, Wyoming, USA - YL17G05_0 | ecosystem: Environmental > Aquatic > Freshwater > Lake > Sediment | place: USA: Wyoming | collected... | reverse complement strand
CGCGCCGTTCGTGTGACGCCGGCTGTATTCAAAGCATCGGCAGGGGCCGCCGCCCATATTCCCGTGATTCGAGTTACCAACCTGGCCAGCACCCTGGAGGAATTGAAGAAAGAAGGGTTCTGGATCGTCGGTGCGGATTCGAGGGGGGAAAAGAGTCTTTACGAAATGAAATTTGACATGAAAGTGGGTCTGGTTATCGGCAGTGAAGGCAAGGGAATCCGCCCCCTTGTCCTGAAGAAATGCGACTATACAATCTCCATCCCCATGAAGGGGAAAGTCTCTTCCTTGAATGCCGCTATCGCCGGCGCCGTAGTCCTTTTCGAAATCCTCCGGCAGAACGTTTCCAAAGACCGTGTCGGTGTTTAGTGCCCGTAATGTTGTTTTTATCTGGCACTAGCACTGATATTGCTTTTCACTGTTTCACGCCGGCAGGGTTGAACTTGACCAGCAAAATGTCGGATAATCCGGCACTGATGTTGCCGTCCAGATTTCCAACCGTCGACCCGGCGATAAAAACATTGGCGCTGCTGTCCACGGCAATCCCGAATCCAGTATCATTAAAGGGTGTCCCGAATTGCGAGGTAAAGAGGGAAGCCCCGGAGGGGTCAAACTTGGCCAGGAAAATATCCAGTTGCCCGGCGTTGACGTTACCACTCAGGCTCCCGTCAGTCGATCCGGTTATATAGATATTTGCGGAGCTGTCCCGAGCGATGCCCTGCCCGACGTCATTGAAGGGGGTTCCAAATTGTTGCGTCCCTCTCCAGGACACCGGAGGGGCTGGGGTGGTTCCCGATGGGCTCCCCCCTTGTTCACCGCAGCCCATGAGCGAAGAAGCCAAGAGGAACGCGAAGACCAGGAATGAGAATGATCTTAAATTTCTTCTGGACATAAATCCTCCTCCCGAAGCGGCTGTTGAATCAAGAAGAAGAGTTTTCGAAGGGTATAAGATCAGTGTACAAGAGCGGTAATAAGGTTGTCAACGACCGCGAAATTCCGCGATTAAAATAAATTTTTGGGTCGTGTATGATGGGGAAAAATGAGAGAGAGAATAATCAAGCGGAACTGGATGGAGCGGGAAAAACCCTTTTCCCGCGATTCCCTGCACATATAGTTTCGGAATCCTTTTAAGAAATTCGTGAAAGCCTCCTTCTTCTAACTTTCCTCACAATAATCCCTGCCATCACGGCCAGAAGGATCATTAGCGCGACAACCGTGGATAAGGCCGCCCAGGTCACCATCGTCCCCCGTGATAAAAGTGAGATCGGATTCAAGCTGGCCTCGACGACAATCCTTCCCAGCTTGTCCTTGTATTTATCCGGAATATCGGGAAGGCCATCGCCATTTTTATCGGGGAAACTCTTTATGTATTCCATCACCCCAATCCACTCTTTGAGTTCCTGGATGCCGGGTTGACTTTTATCGGCATCCACGCGGAAGGCGGCGAGGTCGGCAACAGGGCCGCCATTCCGGTCCTTGGGGATGATCTTCAGTATCTGGTAAGTGTACTTTCCTACGATCCTGAGGAAGGCCGCATCGTAGATATTCGTGGCCATCCGGTAAAGTTTCTTATTGGATTCTGCATAATCAAGCGGAACATATCCTTCCTCCTCGCTTCCCAGCCAGATATGGGTCACCCGGTCAAAAATAACCCTCCTGGGATTGTAAGTGAACTTCAACCCGGACAACTGCGAGAAGTATGAGCCTCCTTTGCGCGGATAAATACTGGTCAACACCTCCAGGGCTTTCTTTATTTCTGAAGCGTAAAGATAGCAACTGACGAGGGGGTAGCCCATGGTATCGTCCACCCCTATACCGAGGGGTATGGTGCGGAAAACGTCGCATACCGCTAAAGCACCCGTTTTCCCCCGCAAGAGATCATCCCGGATGACACCGTTGGACTCAATGGCCACCACTACCTTGGTTAGGGGATCCTTGGGATCGTAATCATGTTTATTTACATACCATCGAATCGAATCCGCGATTAAGTTACCGAGATTCGACTCATCCTCGACGATCGTGAGGTCAAAGGCTGTCTGCCCGATGACCGTCTTGGAGCTCAATGGCACTTTCTGGAGAACATCTCGATCGATTGTCTCTATGAACGATTCAACCTTTTTCTGCAGGGCCATATCGCCGGGGGTCGAGGCATCTATATCGATGAGCCGATAATTCTTCAGTTTGGCTTTCCCATTGTCCCAAATAAGGTCTAAGACACCCACACAATTCCCGTAAGACGAGGCCTGGACTACGAAGGTGGAATTGATCACGATAGGTTTTTCCAGCCGCGTATGGCTGTGACCTCCCACGATGACATCGATCCCTTGAACCTTCCTGGCTAGGATCTCATCTTCCGAGCGGGATTTCGCTTGGCTCACCCCACTGTGGGAAAGGCAAATTACCAGGTCCACCTTTTCCTTTTCCCGGAGAACCCTCACCATCTCTTTGGAAATTTCAATGGGGTCCCCGAACTTTACGGGTGAGGCAAAGGGAGCCTTTTCCGCGGCATCTTTCCCCATCAATCCGAAAATCCCTATTTTCATCCCGCCCTTCTCCAGGACAACATAGGGCTTTACCATGCCCTTGTTGAATACCTCTTCCAGGGCGTCATCCCGGTCGCTCTCCTTGCTGAAAATGGCATTGGAAAAGATTATCGCCGGCATACCTCCTTTGGCAGCTGCCGAATTAATAATACGGGCCAGGCCTTTCGGTTTGAGGTCAAATTCGTGATTTCCCAGAGTCAGGGCATCGTATCCCATATCTTTCATTAGGCGGGGTTCAATAGCCTCTTCCCGGGCAATCATATGGAAGAGGGAGCCCATGAGAAAATCGCCCCCATCCAGGACCAGTACCGGATGATTCCTCTTTTCCTTTTCCTGTTTTATAACGGTGGCGACCCTGGCCCAGCCTCCCCGGGTCGCATCGCCCCCGGTAATATCGGGTCGATAGTCAATGTTAGGGGAAAATCCCAGGATGTGGGAATGCAGGTCGTTCGTATGAATGATGGTAATGGCTTTCTCCCCGGCAAAAAGATTGCCGGACAGAAAAAGAACGACTACAAAAATGGAAGTTCTTAAGAATTTCATCCTTTAAATCCCCATCTCCATTAAAACTTTCTTTCCCGATTCTCTTTTATTCCATCGAGAAACAAGTCGGTTACTTCCTTTGGCCGAAGTTTCTCACGAGTTCTTGGCCAAGCATAAAGCACTTTTTCTTCGCCTCGTTGCTGATGGGACGCGCACTCCCAACTGTCTCCCCCACCTGCTCAAAAAACCGACGGGCAAAGGATTCAAAAGGCTGTTTCACTTTCCCGCCGCCACCATGGGAAAGGAAAAGCGCAGCGGGTTTTCCTTTCACCGCTTTGCCGGCTTGGTCCCAAAGATAGAGATCGTCAAAGAAGGTCTTGATCGTACCGGCGAGGTATGAGAAATAGTCGGGTGTGCCGAGCGCGACCGCATCGGCGCCCAAGAATTCATCCAGGGTTACCCGCCGCTCATTGGTGTTAATCAGCTCAACTTCCGCGCCCGCTTCCCGTGCCCCCTCCGCAAGAGGGTCGGCCAGTGCCTTCGTATTCCCGAATTGCTGACTGTGGTAAATGACAATAATTTTCGCCATATCATCTCCTCTCATCAGCGATCTATCCCATCCCGGGAGCCCGTTAGGGTCACCGTTAGGGTCTATTTTCTTTGCATGTAACTTCTTCCGATTCACGATCCTGCTTAATGACATGAAATGCAGGCTGAGGTAGTCTACCACTTCCCGCTGATGCAAATTAAATAGACCCCACGAATATGACCCCTACGAATATGGGTCTCTGGGGAGCTTTACCATCCAGAATGATACTTAAGTAACATTTGAAGGCCGTAATAATACTTTGTGGCGTAAAAGTATCACAAGGAAAGCAGAATGATACTTATCCTGATCCAGGATATCAAAAGCATAATAGACCGGTGGTCCGTGCAGCAAACCTGGGTTAGGTCCCCGGATTGGCCATTTTGGAAGCACCCAATCTCCTGTCCTTCTATCGAGCCTCCGCGGGACGCGCGCTTTGGGCGACTTTCACAATCGCATCCAGCTTTTCTATTACTTCAGGCCCTATGAGGCTTTCGAGCACTAGTTCGGCCAGCACGTGATAATCGCTCTTGCGCATCAGATTGGGCAACTCCAGCCGCTTGAAAAATACGTCGAAGAGACGGTCCAAAAACTCGTCGCTAGCCTTAACATCGCTCCACCAGCGATCATCCAAGTTGCGGAGAGCTACAGGTGGCACAAGATCATTAATGCACTCCTGCATAATGCCTCTGCGTTTATCTTCTTCAGCCGCGGCAAAAAGAGGGCCTGGCTGGTTTTTCTGGGCCGATGCCGCAGCATAAGCCAGTAGGACTTCAGGATAACAAAGATAATTCTCAATTTCTCGGCGGTTCCACATCATCTCTTGGAGCCCTGGCGGTTGTTGCATCTCCCGATCGAGGCGATCATAGATGGCCAGACCGGCCAGATCTCTTTTGGCTTCTCGCAGCCCAAAGAAATGATCACGTGCTCTTTGAGGCTGATTGGCTACATAATGTACAAAAGGCCTCTCGAGATGCTGGCCGCCAGGATGGCCTTTACTGCGGGCGAAAGCCTGCAAGATAGCCAGGTCAGTGGAGCCTTCCAGGTAGAGAACCCAACCAGTCTGTTCCGCCTGGTAATACTGGTCAAAGCCTATTTCCGGCAATGCCTTTAGCACCTGGCTGCCCCGGTCGTCCATACGATGCGGGTCACCGACAAAAGCAATCACTACATCGCGATCGGCAGCTTCATTCAATACCACCTCGGAATGGCTGGCGGCTACAATCTGGCTGCCTTGCTGGCGAGCAACTTGAGTCAGCAACTGATAGATTTGCCGCTGACGGAGAATTTCAAGATGAGCATCGGGCTCATCCAGTAGCAAGACAGATCCTGGGTTACCATAAAGGAAGGCCAATAAGAGTAGAGTTTGCTGCAAGCCTCGCCCGGAAGCCGAAATATCAAGGCGAATTCTTGAAGGTTCACGATAGGTCATGGTGATTTCCCCCCGCTCGGCGATGTACTGCGGCTTATCCAAGTCCACGCCGAAGAGGAAGCGAATGTGCTGTAACACCTCCTGCCAGTGGTCTGGTGAACCTTCCGCGATTCCGAAGCACAGATTACGTAGCACTTGGGCTGTTTGTCCCTCTCCTACCAAAACACTGATGCGGCCCGGTTCCCATTTGGGTTCCACTGCCGCCAGTCCTGACAGGGGTGGTAGGAAAACAATACGCTGCTTGCCAGCCTGCTCCGGGACCGGCATCCTCTGTGCATTCTTTTCATCGGACTGACGCAATGGGCGACAGTAGAGAGATTCCTCGTTGGCATAGTCGAATTCCAGGCCGCACCGCCATGACTGGCCTTCTGTAACGCCTTCAATGACGATTTCAATCCGAACGTTTTGGGTTCTGGGCTTGCCATTGACCTGTTTAACATCCCGGACATGCAGGTCACGCCAGAGTAGATTAGCATCGGGAACTGGCATAGCGATCAGATCACGACGACTTATTGTGACGCCTGGGCGTTTTTCAGGAGCCTGTTTCCCACTGCGCTTTTCATTCCACCGGCGCAGGCCAATTTCCCACAGCGACAAGGCCTGCAAGGCAGTTGTCTTTCCAGAATTGTTCGGTCCAATCAGCACAACCGGGTTTCCTAATTCTATGTCAATCTCGTTAAAGCGTTTGAAATTACGCACAATCAGACGAATTAGCATGTTGAGGCCTCCATAGAATTCTTTGCTGGTTTCCAGAATTTCAAATATTTCCCATAAACCCAAATAATGCGTGAAGGGGCTAGAAAGGTCAAGCGTTACGATTTAGGCAAACGCGCAAAAATCCTCTTGTGGAAATTTTTTACCGGTTGATGGAAAAGATCAGAAATATCTTTCTGGGTGCCTTCGATTCGAGAAGAAAGTACAACCTCGCGGCGCATGAAGGGACCAATGAGCAGATGCGGGTTAAGCATGGCCCGCCCCAACCCAGCCATTTCACCCAGAGCGCGGTCGGCCTCGGAGAATGTGCGCACCAATTTCGCGTCAAGGGTTAAATCCGGAGGCAGCGGATGGGGCTCAAAAGCCCAATAGGCCGAATCGCCTTGCCCGACCTTTATTATGCGCCCCGATGGGCTGTTTTTAAACCGATCCAGGTTCATGCGATATCTCTTTTCCCCGTATTATTTGAAAGGATAAATCTTAGTCAGCGTCCTTTCCCTAGGTTTAATCCACACTCGGCCCGAACGTATTATATTCTCAGCTCCATGGTTCTCCAGTGTCCGTTCTTTCTACTCGAAATGGGTCCACATTCTTATGACCTTCACGGTCTTGATGTCTCGCAGGATCTGGTATACGAGGCGGTGCTGAATGTTGATACGGCGAGAATAAGCTCCGGACAAATCGCCCATTAGCTTTTCATAAGGCGGGAGGATCTGGAAAGGATTCTCGGAGAGGATATCCAGGAGCTTTTGAGCTTTTGGCCTCAGCCCTGCGGCAGCAATTTTCCGGGCATCTCTTTGCGCTTGCTTCGTAAAAACTATTTTCCACTTCACCAACCTGGCCTCTTGTTACATTTCGCCACAGGCGTCTTGAGCCCCTTTCGAATGGACTCTCGCATATCCGGAATGGAGAGGAGATATAGAGTTTCCTGGATCGACCGCCAGTCTTCCTCCGAGATCAGGATGGCGTTTGACCTCTTACCCGTGATCTGGATCGGCTCATGGGATTCTGCAGTCTGGTCCAGCAACTTATAAAGTTTCGTCCTGGCCTCTGTCGCCTTGATGGTTGTCATACATGTCCCCTCAATTTAAAGCGTACCTGATAACGTACGTAATGTCAAGAAATTTGTCACAAACAAATTCCCGCAGGAATATTCTTTCTACGAGGAAAGCCACTTTTTTAATAAGTTGTCTTTGAACCAACGTCCCCGATTTCCCCGTCCCCGATTTCCACAGGTTTTATGTATGAACGATGGCTGCCTTCCTGCCTGGCAAATTGAAAACCTGCTGCAAGAAAAACTCTTTCAAGATCTCTCCAATGAATGGGGGTAATCCTGGGCATTTTTAGACACCCACGATCGCGGAATGTCTCTCAATGGCTACCCATGAAGGGCTCACCCATCTCCCCCCTTCGAATTCATAACCAGCCTCTTGGAGAATTTCTTCCAAGGCCCCCATGTCTGTGGCGGTCACCAAAAAAAGATGGACTGCCTCGGCTAGAGCCTTTCTGGCCTCCTCGGGTGTACTTCCTGAACTCATAACATCTAAAGGCATGGCGTGGGCGACAAATTGATTCCCTTCTTTCCAGATTTGAACCGTGTATTCAATGTCTTGGGTCATTTCGCCCCCCTTTTGATTCTCAATGGGCTTATTTATTTCCATGATATTCGAAAAATCTCAAGCAGTCAAAATCATTACGTGAGCAACCAAAATCCATTGGCCCCGTCCATTTGCGCAGGATTTCACAATAACGGACATGGGTTCTGAGTCAACTTGCAGGTGCAAGAAGATATTTTGTGTAGAATACGCAATAAGCCGCTTGTTTAGTAAGTTGTCTTTCAACCAACGTCCCGCACCCCTTACAGAATACCGATGCGCGTAGTCCCGTAGTCTGGGAACACCGCTCCGAAGTTCGCCTGGAGACCCGCATCCGTATCTAGGTCCGCCCGGTAATTTGCCACGCCGGCCTCGAACCTGGCGTGCAAGGTGAGTAGATCGATGAGGTAGCGGTCGCCTTGCGCGTTGCAGAGCAGGGGGCCGTTATCCGCGGTTACCGTGAATCGGTAGGTATGCCCATGGTGGGTGGAGTAGAGCCCGAACGAATGAAGCAAGGAATTCCGGAGCTGGTATAGCGTCTCTTCTTCATCCGCTGAAACAAGGTCGAAATACCGCCCAAGGAATCTGCGAAAACGCTGGCCGACTTTGCGTGGCGCGTCGCTCCCATCAAGGAACTTCGCAAGCAGGTCAACTCCCGCGAGCACAGCCATTGCACCAGGCCAGAGAGTCTGGTGCTGGATGGGCTGTCCCGAGCCTGGGTCGCGGCCGAGGCACGTGAGAATGTCCCGCCTGAGCAGGTAGAGAATGCCGTACGTCCCTGGGGGAGGCCGGTAGACACTGGGATCCTCGAAGAACAGATCGGCATTTTGCGAGAACATGGTGGTGTGAATCGCTCCGTTCTTGCGGCCAACACGGTGCTCTCCGGCGTGGCGCGCCGGTCTTCCACGTCCGGTGCAGCTACGTGTTAAGACTCCTTTTTCTTAAGTTCGCTGGCAACTTTTTCAATTGCTTCAATCATGGCTTTCAGCTTTCGAACATAGGCGTCTTGCGGTATGCTAGCCCCCAAGTATGGTCTTAGGTCGATAGGATTTGACTCCTTTACTCGTTTTCCTGCATAGGAATACTCAGCGGTCACAACAAAGGAAGAAGGTACAGTCCCGCTCTCTGCGTTTTCGCCAAATATGACAAAAGATTGGGCAAGGGAGAAAACGATCTCTGAACCCGCCGGGAAGGAAGTAATTCTGTTCTTGAAGACAAAGCGCTCCGCTAAGTTGTTATCTTCCTTCTTTTTTCCAAATGGATAGAAAGGTCTGTCCAGACTGAGGCTGAGGTCTTTAGCTGCTGTCTTCCCGACGTTGGATATGCGTAGATAGAAGATCGGGTTGTCTGGCTCCAAGGCTGCCGATACTGTAACATAAGGCCGTGTCACCGCCTCGGCTTGTTCATGCATTGCCTCGACTACTCGTTCATTCGCCTTCAGAATTTTGTATGTGGCCCAAGCATAGAAGCCGGTAATCAAGACGAGGGCGCCGGTTAGGATCTCATTCGTCATAGCTTTTCTTTCTGAGTCTTAACAGGAATTAGACTGGTCTGTGTTTGACCTTTAGCAAAGCTGTTTTGAGTCTATATATCCCAACTGATTCGCTATCAATTCTTCGCGTGGATATTAAATATTTTCATTCACTTAACCTGACTTCGGTGCTCGGATTGTTTTGGTATTATGGAGACTTGAAAAAAACTATGCAAACCGGAAGCGTTGGTGAAACCATATACCTCTGTTTACAGGCAGTCAAGAGCAAAAGGTTCCTTCTTTTTCAAGCACATTTCGCTGCCTTTCTTTTGAAATGTTGCATTGAAGGGCCGAATTTGAAAATAATGAGTTCAGGAAGAAGTTAATACATCATTTAACACTGTCTGCCAGGTCGAGTTTCGATTTTGACGTATTATTCATCCTTTCTCATGGGCTTCATTTTGTCCGTTCCTCGACGATCTTGATTTCGTCGTCCGTCAAACCGTACAAATCGTATACCAGCCGGTCGATCTGCCTATCTGTCGCGTCGATCTGTCGCTGGAGGATAGTTTTCTCGTGGGCGGTCTTCGCCCCTGTCAACCGCTTATGCAGGTCTAACATTTGTTCGACCAACCGCACTATCTGATCGTGACGGACTTTGTCGATTGGGTCTGAAAAATTAATGATGCAAATAGGGAGTTGTGATAGAAACTGGCGATTGGCAGACAACCACCCTCCGCGAAATGGAGCACTCACGAAGGGAAAGTACCAGCGCAGCAGTTTTGAATTTAACAAACCAAGTAGATATATGAGACCCTGTTTTTGATATGGTGGTTTTAAAGTAATGCCACCAACGTCAACATTATCTAAAAAATGGTTACCTTTAATGTCATAAGCCGCATGTAAGGTTTCTACAAGACGTGGCACACAGAGTTTGATCCTTCCTTGAATTCCAACGTTTTGGTTACGTCCGAAGCGGTACCAATCTTCATCCTTGAATTTTCCTTTTTCCCGCTCTTCAAGTCTTTTCTTGTTCTTAAGTAAATATTCCGCTGTTTGGGGATAAGTTTTAGAAATCATATTGAAGTCAATCAACTCAACCGATTCACCATCAACTTTATATGGGAAGATGATGTACTGGCGTTCAGGAAGAGCGCTGTATCGATTTATGTCTGTTCCACTGACTAATGGAAACAACAGGCCTTTTTCAAATATCCATTCCGTGTCGAGAGCTTTAGATTTCAATCGTAAGGTACGTGGCGTCTCATTAATAAAATCCATAATGAATACATCATCGGCACTTGTCTGCAAACCTACAAAAATATCTGCTATATCTCTCAGCTTCAGCGATAGATTACGTAATTTATCAAATAACGGCGCACCTTTTCCGATGGTAAAGTTCCATTCTTGCTCGGTAATCTTTGAAGGGGGAATTTTGCCTTCTGAAGCCTTACCATTAATACCCCATGCATTCAGGTCATCAACCTTAACGAAATGGCAATAATTGATGCCGGCTTTGTCAAGGAATAACAAGCAAGTGTATGTTGTTGCCCCGGTAAAAACTTGCTTGTCTCCGAAATGCACAACCTCGGTCAAATGCTTTCCCTTCGATATTAATTCCCGCAACGGCTGGCCATATTGGGCGTTGAAGAATTTGTGGGGCAGGATAAATCCCAAACGGCCATTTTTGTTCAACAGGCTTAAGCCGCGTTCTACAAAGACCACATAGATGTCATAGTTACCCTTACTGGCGGCGGTGTAATTCTGTTTGTAAAGTTCTACCTCTATGGGCGCCCATTCTTTCATCATTTGGATACGGATGTATGGCGGATTGCTAATGACGGCATCAAAGCCGCCCCGTTTCATGATTTCGGGAAATTCCTTTTCCCAGTCGAAGGGATTAACGCGATACATCTCCTCTGGTTCAAGGAGATTCATTTGCCTGTCCTGGTAAAAATCTGGGCCGATCAGGGAATTTCCGCATTTAATGTTGCTTGCCAGGTCAGGCAAGGCCCGCTCTTTGAATAACTTCATCTGCCTCTCCAGGGTATCCTGGTTTTCGCTTTCGAGCACCTTGAGAAGCAAACTGAGCTTTGTCACCTCCACAGCCTGAGTATCAATATCCACGCCATAGATGTTGTTCAGCAGAATCCTTTTCTTCTCCTGGATGGTCAGATTCCACTGGCCGCCGTGGCCTTGATAAATCTCCTTGGTGTGCTTTTTAGAGCCATCCTTTTGATACCAGTCTCGATGATAATTTAGGAGATACTGGTAAGCGCCCAGGAGAAATGAACCGGAGCCACAGGCCGGGTCGAGGATGCGGATTTTGGATATTTGTTGTGGCGTTAACCCGATTGGGCGACCATGCCGGGGCGCCCCTACAATTTCTTCCCCGTCTTTTTCCGGGCGGCCACCCCGCGAAACGCGGGGCTCCTCTACAAGCTTCCCCACGGTATTTTTAACGATGTAGTCAACGATATAGGTCGGGGTGTAATAGACGCCACCCGCCTTTCTCACCTCGGGTTTTTCTTCGACTTTGGCGTGATGGCCCTCGGTGAGCCGGATCACCTTCCCCAGAAACTGCTCATAGACGTGGCCGAGAATATCCGCGCTCAGGACTGAAAATTCATAGGGAGAGTCCGGGTAGTAGAGGTTCTTAAAGATTTCCTTCAGGGGGTTATCATCTAATATGAGCTCAGGGGTGAGCCGATCTGCCCTGAAGTCGAAGAGACCGGAGTTATACTTTCCATCGGCGTGGTAAAAAAGCTGGCGAAGGCGGTGGTAAGTATTCGACCCATTGAGGAGAGATTGGATCTGTCCGTATGATTCAATCCCCCGGTCCTCGCACATTCGTAGAAAGATAATGCGGTCAATGGTGAGTTGGACGGCAGAGTTGAGTTCCCGGACTGAGAGTCTTGGGTTTTTTGCGGCGATGTTTTTGGCGAGGACTTCGCGCCAGGATTCTATCTCCTTTAGAAACTCGGCATCAACCTCTGTGGTGCCACGCTTCTGTCTGTCGGATACAACAAATTTATCAAAAGAACCCTTGAGGACCGATTCTTTTGAAAGGAGGTTATGGATCTCCTCAAAAGAGTCGAGATATTGGGGATAAGTGTAATATCGAATTCTTCCGATGCTGGGTTTATCGGTTGGCTTCGGCCGAAGGCGGCAGTCGTAGATGGCCAGCTCTTCGAAGTTTGTCAGGATGGAAAGGGGAAGCTTGGCGCTCCAGGCATATCGTCTCAGTTGGTAGGCAGGGCTGGCCTGGTCTTTTATATCAACGGAGGGCTTTTTGGTTTCAAGGAAAAATTTCCTGACACCCCCGATGCGGAAACAGTAATCCGGCGCTTTCGTGGCCCCGGCAACCTTAATCGCATCCTCATGGACAACATCTTTATATTGTTCCGCATATCCTGCCTTATTGGCCACGTCCCAGCGGAGGGCTTCAAAGAAAGGGTCGATGAATTCTATGCGGAGTTGGGTTTCGTTGTAGGCAGGGTTTCGATAGGCTTCGATATTTTCTTGGAAGCGCTCAACAAGGAGGGAAACTTGTCTCAGGGCTTCTTTCATCCATCGCTCCCATTATTAATGGCGGGTTTCAATGAAAAGACGGTGGAACCGCATGGGCATTCCACTTGCCCCGATCATCGTTTTCCTTCTTCGTCCACCCGCAAAATATCCGTTTCCCCTTGAGTTTGGTAAAAATCACGGATGGTCGAGAAAATTTTTTCGGCAGCCGCGATGGCTTTTTCTGCGACCTTGTTGTCGTAAAAC
>Ga0315276_10004671_pt1 | contig 12596 bp, 9 predicted proteins | sample YL17G05_0_MG_FD_204542 | JGI IMG/M metagenome (GOLD analysis project Ga0315276, IMG submission 204542) | Sediment microbial communities from Yellowstone Lake, YNP, Wyoming, USA - YL17G05_0 | ecosystem: Environmental > Aquatic > Freshwater > Lake > Sediment | place: USA: Wyoming | collected... | reverse complement strand
GCGCCCGGTGCCCAGTGCGGCGCGCAGGACGACTGCGCCGCCCTCGCCGGCCAACGCGAACAAGCCTTTCTCTTCGCTGAGGGCGTCCATCAGCAGCAGGCGCAGCACGCGCTGGTCTTCCTCCAGCACGAAACGCTGCGGGACATGCAGCGCCTGGCGCTCGTTACGCCAGGGCCTTGGTTGCGAATAGCCGCCGCTCTTGCGCACGCGCGCGGTGTGCAGGCGTACCTGCAACTGCGGGCGCGCCGGCGGGCGTGCGAGCTCGAGCAGGTACAGCAGGCGCTCGGGCACGCTCTGCGCGTAGTCCGTGCGCTCCGGCCTGGGCTTGGCCGCGGATTCGGCGTCGATGAGCCAGAGATTGAGATCGAGCGGCAGGGCCGCGGGCGCGATGGTTTCGGGTTGCCTCGCCGTGGAGCGCAGCGGACCGGGGGACGCCAGCGAACCGGGGGATGCTCGCGAACCGGGGGACGATGGCGAACCGGCGGACGCCATCGAATCGGGGGACGCTAGCGAATCGGGCGGCGCTGCGCTCTCGTCCACGCTGTGCCCGCCGCGTGCCAGAGCGTCGATCAGCACCGCCGCGACATGCTTGCAGTTCACCGCCATCGGACAGGTGCAGGTGCCGTACAGGCGGGCGCCGTGGCTGCCCGCGAGCACGCGCACATCCACTTGGTAGGGCCCGGGCTGCCCGCCTTGCACGCTCGCCCGGTAGGCGTTGTTCGGCGGATCGTACTTGCGCGCGCGCACGCGCCCCGATCGCGCGTAGCGCTGCCCGCGCTCGACGTAGGCAGCGGACAGGCCGCGCTGCAGGTCCTTGAGGCTGAATCTGATCGCGGACATGAGGGCCTGGCGCGCGACGCTGTTCGGTGCGGGACGATGGCGAGCCGGGCTGCGCGAGCGCCCCGCGCCGGCGGGCACCGCCAGCCGGCCGGCGCGGCGCGCTCCCGGCTACTTGCGTGGCTGTTGCGTGGTGAACGTGATGCGGCTGTAGCCGCACCGGCGCGCGGCTTCCATTACGTTGACCACCGACTGGTGGCGCACGCGCGCATCGGCGCCGATGACGATCATCGGGTCGGGATTGCCGCCCGCGGCGCGTTTGAGCTCCACGCACAGCCGATCGGGCTCGCCCCCCACCGCGGTGCGCGCCACACGGTACTGGTCCTGCTCGCCGGCGCTGATCGCCACCTCGATCTGGTTGGGGCGCTGCAGCGGCGCGGCGGCGTCGGCCGTGGGCAGGTTGATCTGCAGCTCGGAGTACTTGGAGTAAGTTGTTGTCACCACCAGGAAGATGATGGTGACGAGCAGTACGTCGATCATCGGCACCAGGTTCATCTCCGGCTCTTCCCTCGCAGCCCCACGCCGGAAGTTCATGTGCGCTCGCCGTGTACGATCTCGACCAGTTTCACCGCCTGAATCTCCATCTCCACCACCAGGCCGTCGACCTTGGCGCGGTAGTGGCGGTGAAAGATCATGCTCGGGATCGCCACCAGCAGGCCGAAGGCGGTGTTGTACAGCGCCACCGAGATGCCGTGGGCGAGCTGCTGCGGGTTGGTGCTCATGCCCGGGCCGCCCTGCGCGCCGAAGATCTCGATCATCCCGACCACGGTGCCGAACAGGCCCATGATCGGCGCGAGCGAGGCGATCGTGCCCAAGGTGGTGAGGAAGCGTTCCAGCTCATGGGCGGCCACTCGGCCGGCTTCCTCGAGCGACTCTTTCATCACCTCGCGCGAGCTGCGCACGTTCTTGAGGCCGACGGCGAACAGCCGGGCGATGAGCGTGCCCTGCGACAGGCGGTTGAGGAGATCCTGCGTGACGCCCTTGCTCTTGACCTCCTGCGCGACTTCCGGCAGCAGGCTGCGCGGCGCGACTCTGCTCTGCTGGAGTGACCACCCGCGTTCGACGATGATGCCGAGCGCGATGATCGATGCGATGATGAGCGGCCAGATCGGCCAGCCTGCAGCCTGGATAATGGCAAACACGTGAGGCGCCTCCGGCGCGCCACGAGTACGGCGTGGCGGCAATGAAAAAGGCGAACTGTAAACTGACCACCTTGCTTCGGCAAGTTTGTCGCGTGCCGGCCTTGACAAGCGCGCACGGTTGCGGTGCGCCTGCCCGAGTGGTGCGGAAGTTGTCCACATTCTCTGTGGATAACGATGTGCATAGTTTGTCGGAATCGTACCTAAGTCGGGCTGCGACAACGAATTTTGCTTTTCCGCTCAAAACATGACCAGAGGTAAAATGTTTCAGAAACAGAGACTTGAGAAGCGTACTCCCGTAACGGCGGGGCATTCCGGGTGGGCTGCCCGGAGCGCCCCGCCAATTGTGGATTAGCCGGCGGGCAGGTCGGAGATGACGCAGCCACGCGGGATTCGGGGCAGCCTCCGGTTAAGCCACGGGCTGCGCATGCGGTCGCGGTCGCCGCGCGGCGACGCTGCGTACGATTCTGGCCGATGAGTCTGCCCGATGAGCAGGGCGCGCCGCGCTCTGCGCTCGAACTCGCGGCGCAGGCAGCCGCGCTGCCGCTCACGGTCACCCAGCTCAACGCGGCCGCGCGGCAACTGCTCGAGCGCAATCTGCCGCTGCTGTGGGTGGCGGGCGAGATTTCCAACTTGACGCGCGCGCCCTCCGGGCATGTGTACTTTTCGCTGAAGGACGAACGCGCGCAGGTGCGTTGCGTCATGTTCCGCAGCCGTGCGCAGCACCTGGACTGGGTGCCTGCCAACGGCATGCAGGCGGAGGTGCGCGCGGCGCCTTCGCTGTACGAGCCGCGCGGAGAGTTCCAGCTCGGCGTGGAGTTCATGCGGCGCGCCGGGCTGGGCGCGCTGTTCGAGAAATTCGCGCGCCTGAAGGCGAAGCTCGAGCAGGAAGGCTTGTTTGCACTGCAGCGCAAGCGGCCGTTGCCGGCGCATCCCGCGTGCATCGGGCTGGTGACCTCGCCGCGCGCCGCCGCACTGCGCGATGTGCTCACCACGCTGCGCCGGCGCATGCCGGCCGTGCCGCTGATCATCTATCCGACGCTGGTGCAGGGCGAGGGCGCCGGGCTGCAGGTCGCGACCGCCATCGGCCTGGCCGCACAGCGGCGCGAGTGCGACGTGCTGATCCTGTGTCGGGGTGGCGGCAGCATCGAGGACTTGTGGGCGTTCAACGAGGAAGCAGTGGCGCGCGCGATGGCTGCCTGTCCGATCCCCATCGTCACCGGCGTGGGGCACGAGACCGACTTTACCATCGCCGACCTGGTGGCCGATGTGCGCGCGCCGACCCCGACCGCCGCCGCTGAACTGGTGAGCCCCGATCGCGCCGAGCTGCAAGCGCGCCTGCGGGTGCTGGACGGCCGGCTCCGCCGCGGCCTTGCGCGCGCGCTCGAGCAGTGCGCGCAACAGCTCGACTTCCTCGCGCGCCGGCTGGTTCACCCCGGGCACAGGATCGAGGAGCAGCAGCGCCAGCTCGCGCACCTGCGCAGCCGCCTCGCCTCAGCGCTGCGCTCGCGGGTGGCGGCGGCCGGCGTGCCGCTGGCGCGCGCGGCGCATCGCCTGGTCGCGGCCGCGCCCGATCTGGCGCGGCTGCAGCGCGAGGGGCGCGAGCTGCGCACGCGCTTGATCCGCGCGCAGCGCCTTTGGCTCGAGCGCCGCGCCGAGCGGCTGGAGCGGATCCAGGCGCACCTGCTGCATCTGGACCCGCGCCAGGTCCTGCAGCGCGGCTACAGCATCGTGTCGAGCGCGCAGGGGCGCATCGTGCGCAGCAGCGCGGAGGTGCAGGCGGGCGACGAGGTGCGGCTGGAGTTCGCGCAGGGCGAGGCCGCGGCGCGCATCACCGGCACGCGTTGAGATTGCGCGGCAGCGTGGCCAGGGGTATCGTTCGCCAGCCAGCGTCCGGCTGTGAGGCGGACGGCAATTGAGCCGCGACACTCTGACACCCCAGGAGGAGACTATGCCTAAGCTCACCTACGTCCTGATCGCGCTGGTCTGCGCCGCGCTTGCGCCGGCCGTGCACGCCCAGCTCGCCGACAAGAAGGTGCTCAACCTCGATGGTGCGCGAAAAATCGCCGCCGCCGCCGAGGCCGAGGCGCTGAAGAACAAATGGAACGTGGTCATCGCCGTGGTCGACGACGGGGGACACCTGCTCTACCTGCAACGCATGGATGGCACCCAGACCGGCAGCATCGACGTGGCCATCGGCAAGGCACGCACAGCGATGGCGTTCAAGCGCCCGACCAAGGTGTTCGACGAGCTGGCCAAGACGCGCCCGGCGATTCTCACGCTGGGCGATGTCACGCTGCTCGAAGGCGGTGTGCCGATCAAGGCCGGCGACCAGTTCGTCGGCGCGGTCGGCGTGAGTGGCGTCACCTCGGTGCAGGACGCGCAGGTCGCCGAGGCCGGCATCGCCGCGCTCGGCGCGCAGTGACCAAAGGCTCAACCGCACAGGCGCGAAGGCGCGGAGGAACGCACCGAACAGCAAGAGCAAGACGCAAGACAACACCGAGAACAGCCGGACGGGCGAGTTGCAGCCCCAACGCTTAGCTTTGCCTCTGCGTTCCTCTGCGCCTGCGCGCCTCTGCGCTGAAGGTCTTACTCGCTGAGACGAGCGGCGATCGCGGCGCACACCTGCTCGGTCAGGTCCTCGGCCAGGCAGTCGAAGCGTGTCAGCTGCGGCATGGCGCGCAGCCAGGTGAGCTGGCGCTTGGCGAGCTGGCGCGTGGCCGCCAGCCCCTTCTCGCGCAGTCCGGCCAGGCCGAACTCGCCGTCGAGGTATTGCCACACCTGACGATAGCCCACGGCCCGCATCGAGGGCAGCGACGGGTTGAGGTCGTACGCCTCGCGCAGCCGCCGCACCTCGCCGATCAGACCCAGCTCGAGCATCGCCTCGAAGCGCTGTGCGATGCGCTCGTGCAAGGTGGCGCGCGCGCTTGGCTCGAGGGCGAGCGCGATCAGCCGGAACGGCGGCGCGGCGCTGCGGCCGCGCGCCAGGTGCGCGGACATGGGTTCACCGGTGAGGTAGAAGACCTCCAGCGCGCGCTGGATGCGTTGCGCGTCGCTCGGCTCGAGCCGCGCAGCGCTGCCAGGATCGACGCGCGCCAGCTCCTGATGCAGCGCCGCCCAGCCCGAGTCCGCGGCCATGCCGTCGATCACCAGGCGCACCGCGGCGTCGGCCGGCGGCAGGTTGCTCAAGCCCTGCCTGAGGGCGTTGAAGTAGAGCATGGTACCGCCCACCAGCAGCGGTATTCGCCCGCGTGCGGCGATCTCCCCCATCAGCGCATTGGCGTCCTCGACGAACCGCGCGGCGGAGTAGCGCTGCGTCGGCTCGAGGATGTCGATGAGGTGGTGCGGGGCGCGCCGCAGCAGCTCCGGCCCGGGCTTGGCGGTGCCCACGTTCATGTGCCGATACACCTGCGCGGAGTCGACGCTCACGATTTCCACCGCAAAGCGCGCACACAACTCCACCGCCACGCCGGTCTTGCCGGAGGCGGTGGGACCCATCAGCAGGATCGCCGGCGGCGGCACTGCCGCGCCTGGCATGCGATCGGTTGCGCCGGGTATGAGCGGTGAAGCACCCGCCACGAGCGGCGAAGCACCCGGCATGAGAGGTGAAGCACCCGGCATGAGAGGTGAAGCGCCCGGCACGAGCGGCGAAGTACCCGGCACGAGCGGCGAAGTACCCGGCATGCGAGGTGAAGCACCCGGTATGCGAGGTGAAGGACGGGGCGTCGTCACGACCTGGCCGATGCGAGCGTGCTACTGGCCGCGCAGGAACATCCGGTCCAGCTGCGCGAGGCTGATCTGGGCCCAGGTGGGCCGTCCGTGGTTGCACTGGCCGGAGCGCTCGGTGGCCTCCATCTCGCGCAGCAGCGCGTTCATCTCCGGCAGGGCGAGCATGCGATTGGCCCGTACCGCGGCGTGACAGGCCATGGTGGCGAGCATCTCGTCGCGCCGCTCGGTCAGCACGCGGGTTGCGCCGGCCTCGGCGATCTCGCGCAGGACATCGCGCGCGAGCGCGACCGGGTCGGCGTCGCACAGCGGCGCGGGCACCGCGCGCACTACCACGGTGGTGGGCGAGAGCGCGGCCAGATCGAAGCCCAGGGCGGCGAGCGCATCGGCGCTGTCCTCCACGGCGGCGGCCTCGAGCGCGGTGAGCGTCAGCGTGACCGGGATCAGCAGGCGCTGCGCGGCCACGCGCTGCGCATCGAGGTCTGCCTTCAGCTTCTCGTACACGATGCGCTCGTGGGCTGCGTGCATGTCCACCACGACCAGACCCTGATCGTTCTGCGCCAGCACGTAGACCCCGGCCAGCTGGGCGAGCGCGAAGCCGAGCGGCGGGGCGCCACCGGGCGCTGCGTTGGGCAACGCCGCGGGTTGCGCCGCGCTCGACCCAAACAGCGCTTGATAGAACGCCATCGGTTCGCGCGCGGGCAGTCCCATCTCGGCTTGCGGTGCGCGCGTCCAGGCCGCGGTCGCGCCGCCAACTCCGGATAGCCCTGCTCCGGACCTCCCGGCCGCTCCGGCCAGCCCCGCCGCGGCGGACAACACAGGTTCAGGCGCCGGCGCACCGGCGCGCGTCTGCGCCAGCCGCCGCGTCAGCGCATGGAACACCATCTGATGCACGGCCTGCGGATCGCGGAAGCGTACCTCGATCTTGGTGGGATGCGCATTGACGTCCACGCGCGCCGCGTCGATCTCGAGAAACAGCACGAAGGCCGGATGGCGTTGGTGGTGCAGCACGTCCTGGTAGGCCTGGCGGATCGCGTGCGCCAGCAGTCGATCGCGCACGAAGCGGCCGTTGACGAAGAGGTACTGGTAGTCGCGCGTGCCGTGGCTGAAGCTGGGGGCGGCCACGAAGCCGTGCAGCCGCGCGCCGCCGGCGGTCTCGTCCAACCCCAGCAGGGCGTCGGCCGCAGACTCGCCCAGAACGGCGCGCACGCGCTCGAGCGGTGCCTGCGGGCGCAGGCGCGCAAGTGCGCGGCCGTTGTGCTGCAGGCTGAAAGCCAGATCCGCGCACGCCAGGGCGACGCGGCGGAACGTCTCGTCGCAGTGCGCCAGCTCGGTGGGCTCGCTGCGCAGGAATTTGCGCCGCGCCGGGGTATTGAAGTAGAGGTCGCGCACCTCGATGCTGGTGCCGAGCGGGCCCGAGGCCGGCTCCACCGGCGTCACATCGCCGCCGTGGCATTCCACGCGCCACGCGTGGCGCGCCTCGAGCGTGCGGCTCACCAGCGACAGGTGCGACACCGCGGCGATGCTGGCCAGCGCCTCGCCGCGGAAGCCGAGGCTGCCGACGTGCTCGAGGTCCTCGAGCGTGGCGATCTTGCTGGTGGCGTGGCGCGCGAGCGCGAGCGTCAACTCTTGGTGCGCGATGCCGGCGCCGTCGTCGCTTACCTTCAGCAGTTTCGCCCCGCCGCCCTGCAACTCCACCGCGATGGCGCGCGCGCCTGCATCCACACTGTTCTCCAGCAATTCCTTGAGCGCCGCGGCCGGCCGATCGACCACCTCTCCAGCGGCGATCTGGTTGATGAGAAGCTCAGACAGTGGACGGATCGAAGGCATCGGTTGCGCTGAATTATAGCGGCCGGCGCGCACACGGGTGCTTCGGGCTGGTCCGCTTCGACTGCAACTAGCGGGGCGGGCGCGGCTTTGCCTATAATGCGCGGCTCAAGTCCAACGCGCACCGGGTCGCCACTTCTTGACCAAGCCCCAAGGGGACCAAGCCCCCAGCGGGCCCGGCCGCGCAGCGCAACGGAGGTGCACACCGTGCAGATCGGGATTCCGGCCGAGATTCGGCCCGGGGAGACGCGGGTTGCCGCCACCCCCGAGACCATCAAGAAGCTTGCTGCGGCCGGTCACAAGCTGCTGGTTCAGAGCGGCGCAGGCGCGGCCGCGTCGGTGCCGGATCAGCACTACGCGCAGGCCGGCGCCAGCGTGGTCGCGAGCGCCGGCGAGGTCTACCGTGACAGCGACATTGTGTTGAAGGTGCGCGCGCCCACCGCTGAGGAAACTTTGCAGATCAGGCGCGGCGCGATTCTCATCGGCCTGCTCAACCCGTTCGACAGTGCCGGCCTGCAGGCCCTCGCGCAGCAAGGCCTCACCGCCTTCGCCATGGAGTCGCTGCCGCGCATTACCCGTGCGCAGGCGATGGACGTGCTCTCATCCCAGGCGAATATCGCCGGCTACAAGGCGGTGATCGTGGCGGCCAACGAGTACCAGCGCTTCATGCCCATGCTGATGACCGCGGCCGGCACCGTGAAAGCGGCGCGCGTGATGGTGCTCGGCGCCGGCGTGGCGGGCCTGCAGGCGATTGCGACCGCCAAGCGGCTGGGCGCGGTGATCGAGGCCTCCGACGTGCGTCCGGCGGTGAAGGAGCAGGTGGAGAGCCTGGGCGCGAAGTTTCTCGAGGTGCCGTATCTCACCGACGAGGAGCGCGAGATCGCCCAGGGCGTGGGCGGCTACGCCCGGCCGATGCCCTCGGATTGGATGCGCCGGCAGGCCGAGCTGGTGCACGAGCGCGCGCAGCTGGCCGACATCGTCATCACCACCGCGCTGATTCCCGGCCGACCGGCGCCGGTGCTGCTCAAGGAGGACACGGTCAAGGTCATGCAGCCGGGCGCGGTGATCGTCGACATGGCTATCGAGCAGGGCGGCAACTGCCCGCTCACCGAGCGCGACCGCATCGTGCTCAAGTACGGGGTGAAGCTGGTAGGCATCAGCAATCTGCCGGCGTTGGTCGCCGCCGACGCGAGCGCGCTGTACGCGCGCAATCTGCTCAACTTCCTGAACCTGCTGCTCGACCCCAAGAGCGGCGAGCTAACGCTCAACCGCGAGGACGAGATCATCGCCGGCGCGATGGTGTGCACCGGCGGCGAAGTCGTTAAGAAGGCTTGAGCTGCGGCGCCAAGCGTGCCGCCGCGGCTCACATGCGGGGGCAGGTCCCCGCAGCGCGTTCCACCCACGGAGACAACATGACCGGCTCGATCGACCCCACTCTCATCAACCTCACGGTGTTCGTGCTGGCGGTGTTCGTCGGCTATCACGTGATCTGGAACGTCACCCCGGCGCTGCACACGCCGCTCATGTCGGTCACCAACGCGATCTCCTCGGTGATCATCGTGGGCGCGTTGCTCGCCGCAGGCACCGAGCCGCTCGACTTCGGTACGGTCCTCGGCGCGGTGGCCGTGGGGCTCGCGGCAGTCAACGTGTTTGGCGGCTTCCTGGTCACGCAGCGCATGCTCGAGATGTTCAAGAAGAAGGCGCCCAAGGGCGCGAAGGGCGCCTAGTCAAGGCCCGGCAGTGAGCGCAGCAGTACCGTCTTTCTCGCGCGCCCGACGCCTCACCTCCCGAAGGGATAAACCATGTCCGTCAACCACGTAGCCTTGCTCTACCTGATCGCCTCGGTGCTGTTCATCCTGGCGCTAAAGGGCCTGTCGCATCCTGAGACCGCGCGCCGCGGCAACCTGTTCGGCATCCTGGGCATGGTGATCGCCGTGGTCACCACGCTGGCGCTGACCCGCAGCGTGCTCCTGATCGTGGCCGGCATCGCGCTGGGCGGGGGCGTCGGGGCGGTGGTGGCGCGGCGCGTGCAGATGACGCAGATGCCCGAGCTGGTGGCGGCCATGCACTCGCTGGTCGGGATGGCCGCGGTATTGATCGCGGTGGCGGTGGTGAACAATCCGGCTGCATTCAACATTGCGGTGCCGATGCCGCGGGGAAGTCGCCTGGAGTTGTTCATCGGCACCTTCGTGGGCGCCATCACGTTCTCCGGCTCGGTGATCGCCTTCGGCAAGCTGGCCGGCCTGGGCCGGCACTTCCGCCTGTTCTCCAGCGCGCCGGTGGCGTTCAGGGGCCAGCACCTGCTCAATCTCGCGCTGGCGCTGATCATGCTCGGCTTCGGCCTGGCATTCTTCCTTGCCCGCCCGGAGGGGCAATGGTTGCCGTTCCTGGTGATGACCGGCATCGCCTTCGTGCTGGGCGTGCTGATCATCATTCCCATTGGCGGGGCGGACATGCCGGTGGTGATCTCCATGCTCAACAGCTATTCCGGCTGGGCGGCGGCGGGCATCGGCTTCTCGCTCAACAACACCATGCTGATTATCGCCGGCAGCCTGGTCGGCTCGTCCGGCGCGATCCTGTCCTACATCATGTGCCGGGCGATGAACCGCTCGTTCTTCAGCGTCATCCTGGGCGGATTCGGCGCGGCCGAGGGCGCCGTGGCCCAGGGCGCGGAGCAGAAGAGCGTGCGCTCCGGCAGCGCCGAGGATGCCGCATTCCTGATGTCCAACGCCGAGTCGGTGATCATCGCGCCGGGCTACGGTCTGGCAGTGGCCCGCGCGCAGCACGCGGTGAAGGAAATGGCGCAGAAGCTCACCGAGAAGGGTGTGCGGGTGCGCTACGCCATCCACCCGGTGGCCGGCCGCATGCCGGGCCATATGAATGTGCTGCTGGCGGAGGCCGAGGTGCCCTACGACCAGGTGTTCGAAATGGAGGATATCAACAGCGAGTTCGGCAACACCGACGTGGTGCTGGTGCTGGGTGCCAACGACGTGGTGAACCCGCTCGCTGAGCAGCCCGGCAGCCCCATCTACGGCATGCCGATCCTGCAGGCGCACAAGGCGCGGACTGTGCTGGTGAACAAGCGCTCGATGGCCTCGGGCTACGCAGGACTGGACAATCCGCTGTTCTATATGGACAAGACCATGATGGTCTTCGGCGACGCCAAGAAGGTGGTGGAAGGCATCGTCAAGGCGCTATAACGTGGGTCGCGGCGCAGCCGAGGGCGTGACGTTCCTTCGTTCTCAGGCTGAGGGCATCATTCTTGCTGCGGGACCTGCTCGTTGCCGGGTGAGGGCGCTGGCCAGCGTACCCGGCGGCGATGACGCGAGTGGACCTCGCCGCTCGACGGCTGGCACCGCGCCGCAGGAAATCCAGAGTTCGAGTGCAGCGCGCGCGGTCGTTCCGGGTACCGGCCATCGGCAGGGGTGGATTCACTGTCGTCGCGCGGAGACGGTCGACTAGACGATTCCCTCTTCGCTGGCCAATTCGAGCGTAGAACAACCGATGAACAGGACGGCGGTATTCTCCAAGACGGGCAAGGGCCTGCTGGAGATCAAGAACAAGGCCAATCGGCTCTCCAAAGAGCAGTACCGGGTCCTCAACCTGGTGGACGGAAAGGCCAGCCTCATCGATCTCGCCGACAAGGCAAAGGTGTCCGAGATCGAAGTCCGCAAGCTCCTCAGCGCTCTCAGCGACACCGGCTACATCAAGGAATTCATTAACCCGGCCGGTGACTTCGCCGGCGCCACGGTGCCGCCGAGCACGTCGTACGCCGACGATCTCGATTTCACCGCCATCCTCGGCCCTGCGCAGGCGGCCAAGCCCGGCTTCTACCAGAGCGCCGCGCTCGAACACCACCAGCGCGAGGAGGCCGGACGCAAGGCCTCCGAGGCGGCTGCTACGCGCGCGCGCGAGGAAGCCCAGCGCCGCGGCAAGGACGAGGCAGAAAACAGGGCGCGGGCCGAAGCGGCCGCGCGCAAGGTGCGCGAGGACGCGGAGCGGCGCGCACGCGAGGAGTTCGAGCGCCAGGAACTCGCTACCGATGCGTTGCGCAGCAAGGCTGACAGCGAGCGCAAGGCACGCGAGGAAGCCGAGCGCCGGACCAAAGAAGTCAAAGAGGCCATGCTGCGCAAAGCGCAGCAGGAAAAGCTCGAGGCCGAGCGCCAAGCCAAGGAGGAAGCCGAGCGGCGAGTGAAAATCCAGACCGAGGCGCGCGCGCGGGTCGAGGCCGAGAAGCGCGTGCGCGAGGAAGTCGAGCGTAAGGCGCGCGAAGAAGAGGAGCGGCGCCGTCACGGGGAAGAGCAGCGCCGCCGCGAGGAAGCGGAAAAGCTCAAGCGCGAGGAAGAAGAGAAGCGGCAGCGGGAGGAGGAGCGCCGTCGTCTGGAGGACGAGAATCGGCGCCGGGAGGAAGAGGAAAAACGCCGGCGCGAGGACGAAGAGAAGCGTCGTCGGGAGGAGGAAGAGCGCCGTCGTCAGGAGGAGGAGAATCGGCGCCGGGAGGAAGAGGAAAAACGCCGGCGCGAGGAAGATGAGAAGCGTCGTCGGGAGGAGGAAGAGCGCCGACGTCAGGAGGAGGAGAAGCGCCGGCGCGAGGAAGATGAGCGGCGCCGCCAGGAAGAACAGAAGCGGCTGCGCGAGGAAGAGGAGCGCAAGCGTAAGGAAGAGGAAGAGCGTAAGCGCAAGGAGGACGAGGAGCGCAAGCGCAAGGAAGAGGAAGAGCGCCAGCGCAAGGAAGACGAGGAGCGCAAGCGCAAGGAAGAGGAAGAGCGGCAGCGCAAGGAAGACGAGGAGCGCAAGCGCAAGGAAGAGGAAGAGCGGCAGCGCAAGGTAGACGAAGAGCGGCAGCGCAAGGCAGACGAAGAGCGCCAACGCAAGGAGGAAGCCGCCCGTCGCCTGCAGGAGGAGCAGGAGCGCCTCAAGCGCGAGCTGGAGGAAAAGCAGCGGCGCGAGCAGGAAGAACTGGTCCAGCGCATGGAGGAGGAACGCCGGCGGCTGGAGGACGATGACTATCGTCGTCGCGCGGAGGAAGAGGACCGCCGCACTCAGGCGGAAGAGAATCGGCAACGC
>Ga0315276_10004670_pt1 | contig 12597 bp, 12 predicted proteins | sample YL17G05_0_MG_FD_204542 | JGI IMG/M metagenome (GOLD analysis project Ga0315276, IMG submission 204542) | Sediment microbial communities from Yellowstone Lake, YNP, Wyoming, USA - YL17G05_0 | ecosystem: Environmental > Aquatic > Freshwater > Lake > Sediment | place: USA: Wyoming | collected... | reverse complement strand
TGGCGTTGGCCTCGACACCCACCTTTTCGAGCAATCCCCGGGCGTTGACGGTCAGCATGATGACGCCAATACTGCCCGTCACCGTCGAGGGATGGACCAAGATGCTGTCCGCCGCCATGGCCAAGTAGTAGCCCCCTGACGCCGCCACATCCATCATTGAGGCAATCACAGGAACCTTCCTTTTGATTTTGAACTCCTGCAACTCGTGATACAGGATGTCCGAGGCGGTCACGGTTCCGCCTGGACTGTTGATTCGAACGACCACGGCTTTGATTTTGTCGTCCTTCGAGGCCCTCGTCAGCTCTTCCCTGAACGTAGCCAACATGTTGGGCTGCGGAAGGAGGCCATCTTTATCTTGAGAGCTGATGACCCCCGACAGATCAAGCAACAGCACTTTCCCCTCGCCCGTGCCGCTGAGCTGTACTTCCTGCACCGGCCCCGATGGCTCGATGAGATTGACCGTGATGCAACCTGATTGCAGACTGATGACTGCCAGGAGGCAGAGCCGAACAAACATTGCGGACCCCCTACGCATGACGTTTCTCCATCAACTGAATAAATTCGGTGAATAAGTAGCCCGAGTCATGGGGCCCGGGAGAGGCCTCCGGGTGATACTGCACCGAAAACACCGGACGATCCACACAGGCCAATCCTTCGATCGAATGATCGTTCAGACTCACATGTGTCACCACGACCTTCCCGAGCGATGTATCGATGATAGGTGGTCGATCCGGAATCGCACTGATCAGGCGAGATACTTGTACCGCGAAATTGTGGTTCTGCGAGGTGATCTCGACTTGTCGCGTGCGAAGGTCCATGACTGGATGATTCGCCCCATGATGGCCGAACTTCAACTTATAAGTCTTGAGCCCCAGCGCGAGGCCGAGAATCTGATGGCCTAAACAAATGCCGAAGACTGGATGCTGTCCGATCAGTTGCCGCACCGCCTCGATCGCGTACGGCACCCCCTCCGGATCCCCTGGGCCATTCGACAGGAAGACCCCATCGGGTTTGAGGGCTTCAACCTGCTTCGCGGTAGTCGAAGCCGGCACGATGGTCACGTCACAGCCCACATCCACGAGTTGGCGAAGAATATTCCGTTTCACCCCAAAATCATAGGCGACGACATGCCACCGCCTGGTCGCACGGACGCGCGTCTTGTCGCCGAGCGAGGGTATCCACTCACCTGATCCTTCTGTCCACTGGTAGGCCTTCTCGCAGGTGACGGTTGTCGCCAGATCACGACCAATGATGCTGGGGGCCGTCTTTGCCTTCTCAACGGCTCGTCGGGCATCCGCCTCGACATGGGTAATGAGGCCCTGCTGTGAACCATGTTCTCGCAAGTGGCGAGTGAGGGCCCTGGTATCCAACCCCTCAATGGCGACGATCTTCGCCTCCTGTAAATAGTCTTGCAACTGCTGCCGGCTGCGCCAGTTGCTGGCAAGCGAACTCGCCTCTTTGACGATAAATCCTTCGGCCCAGATCCGCCGCGACTCGGCATCCTCCGGTGTAATCCCGTAGTTTCCAATGTGGGGACAGGTCATCGTGATGATCTGTCCTTTATAGGAGGGATCGGTCAAGACTTCCTGATAGCCTGTCATGGCCGTGTTAAACACAACTTCGCCTATCGTCTCCCCTTCATATCCCAACGCGCGCCCCTCGAAGAGCGTGCCATCCGCCAATGCTAACAACGCTTTTTTCACGTGAGCACTCCGTCCCGATGCAGCGACCGTTTGGCCTTGATTCCAGTCAGTAGGATTCCCAGTACGAGATTCACCATGTATAGCGACCGGACCGGCTTATGTATACGAAAAAATGCTTCGAAAGCCACCTTCCTCGCCGCCTCATCTTTCACCGAGAAGGCCTGAGCTTGGAGCGATGCAGCCTGTGGATGCAGCCACACAATAATTATTCCGGCGATCACCGCCATCCCCACTAACAACGCCATCTCGCCACGACTGACCGCCACCGCCAGATCTTCACTCCACCAGCGATACCACGATCCGGCACACAAGACCGCCATCGCCCCGATCACGAAACGATTATAGCCTTCAAAGGCTCGTGTCAAAAAAACCCCGCCTGAGTCCTGCCCGCCAAACGTATTGAAGACGGCTGGAATGACCGCTCCGATGAGCACCAGCAACCCGCCGACCCATATGCCCAGCGCCAGCCATTCACACGTCAGACAACAAACCATGCCCCATCGGAATTGGCGCAACACTAGCCCTCCGCCTGGCTGGCCTCGAACACAACTCGGCCACCCACGATGGTCGTCCTCACCCGCCCCTTCACCTTCCATCCAGCAAAAGGGGTATTGCGGCTCTTTGAGAAAAACTTGGCTGGATCGACTTCCCACTGTTCATGCTGAGCGACGATCGTCACATCGGCATCGGCCCCAACGGCCAAGGTGCCTTTGGCCAATCCGAACACCTTCGCCGGAGCCGTGCTCAACTTATCGACCGCCGCCTCCAAGGACAAGATTCCTTCCTCGACCAACGCAAAGGTTAACGGCAGTGCCGTCTCCAGTCCGACGATGCCAAACGGCGCTTCCGCAAAACCCAATTGTTTTTCCTGCGTGGCATGAGGGGCATGATCCGTGGCGATGACATCAATGGTACCGTCGCGAAGACCTTCCTTAATCGCTTGCACATCCTTCCACGTCCGGAGCGGAGGATTCATTTTGGCGTAGGTGTTGTACCCTCGGACCGTTTCCTCCGTGATGGTAAAGTGATGGGGGCAGGCTTCGGCCGAGACTTTCAGCCCACGGGATTTGGCCTCTCGCACCATCCGGGCCGCTCCCTCGGTGCTGATATGAGCCAGATGCAGCCGGACTCCGGTCAGTTCCGCCAAGGCGACATTACGCGCCACCATCACATCTTCCGCCGCAGACGGCATCCCGGGGAGCCCCAACTCGGTCGAGATGGCCCCTTCGTTCATACAGCCCCCCTCGGCGAGGTGCAGGTCTTCGCAATGATCGACCACCGGCACGTCGAAGGCCAGGGCGTACTCCATCGCTCGCCGCATCACGAGGCTATTCATCACCGGCTTCCCGTCATCCGAAATGGCGACACAGCCGGCACGTCGCAAGTCACCGATCTCCGCCAGCTCCTTCCCTTCCGAGCCTTTCGTGATCGCGCCAATCGGAAACACATTCGCCAACCCGGCCGCCCGTGCACGCTCGAGCATGAATTCCGTAATCGCCTGATTATCATTCACGGGATTCGTATTGGGCATACAACAGACCGACGTGAAACCGCCGGCCACCGCCGCCGCCGCGCCGCTCTGGATCGACTCTTTGTATTCGAAACCCGGCTCCCTGAAATGAACATGGAGATCGACGAAACCTGGAAGAACCAATCGCCCCGTGGCATCAATCTTCGTGGCCCCCGCGGGAGCCGTGAGATGTGGCCCCACCGCGACGATTCGTCCCTCATCGATCAGCACATCGGCCACGCCATTGAACCGTCCAGGATCGATCACGTGCCCGCCTGCAATGTGAATAGCCACGATTCAGTTCGCTCCTGACATGAGATAGAGAATACCCATGCGAACGGCCACGCCGTTCGCCACCTGATCCAGAATCACTGACGACAAACTATCGGCCACCTCTGGAGCAATCTCGACCCCGCGATTGATCGGGCCTGGATGCATCACGATCGCCCCGGGATCGGCCAACTTGACCCGCTCGGCTGTCAACCCATAGAGCCGCGCATACTCGCGAATGGTCGGGAACAGCGCTATCCCCTGCCGTTCAAGTTGCAATCGCAACATCATGATGACCTGAACACCGCGCAAGGCCTCGTCGAGATGGTAGTAGACGCGCACTCCCAGCTTATCCAAACCAGAAGGCATCATTGTTGGCGGCCCCACCACCCGAACCTCCGTACCCAACTTTACCAATGCGTGAATGTTCGAACGTGCCACACGACTATGGGCGACATCTCCGACAATCGCCACCCTGAGCCCCTCGAACGACAGGCCCCGCTCGCGAATCGTATACAAATCCAAGAGGCCTTGGGTCGGATGCTCATGCCACCCGTCTCCTGCATTGATCACGGAAGACTTCACCCCGCGGGCCAGGGCCTCAGCCGCACCAGCCGAGGGGTGACGCAACACAATAATATCCGCCTGCATTGCCTCGATATTACGCGCAGTATCGAGCAATGTTTCCCCTTTGACTACACTGCTCGACGACGGCGAAAAGTTGATGACATCTGCGCTCAGCCGTTTCGCCGCCAGCTCGAATGATGTGCGCGTCCTGGTACTAGGCTCAAAGAACAGATTGACCACGGTGCGCCCCCGGAGTGCCGGGACCTTCTTGATTTCCCGACCAGTCACTTCCTTGAACGAATCAGCCGTCTCCAGGATCAGACGAATCTCATCCACCGACAGAGGGGCTAGGCTCAAGAGGTCTTTGCGTTTGAGACTCATCGTTCCCTCCACCTCAGGCCTTGAAAATCACTACCCGGTCATCCTCGCCTTCTTCTTCCAAGAGCACCTGAATCTTTTCTTCCCGTGACGTCGGAATGTTTTTCCCAATATACGTCGCCTTGATCGGCAACTGGCGATGACCTCGGTCGACCAAGACGGCGAGCTGAATCTCTGCCGGTCGCCCCAGATCGATCAACCCATCCATCGCTGCGCGAATGGTCCGACCCGTAAAGAGCACATCATCAACCAACACAATGATCTTGTCGGAAACATCAAATGGGACCGACGTCTTGCGGAGAATCGGCTGCTCCTTCCGCAAAGAGAGGTCGTCCCGATAGAGGGTAATGTCCAAATCGCCGATCGGCACAGACGCCGCTTCAATCTCTTGAATACGCTTTACCAGCCGATGGGCCAGATGTACCCCCCCGGTTCGAATCCCGACCAACGCCAGCCCCTGTACGCCCTTATTCCGTTCGAGAATTTCGTGGGCGATGCGGGTGACCGCCCGCGCGATGTCTCCCGCATCCATCACCAGCCGTTCTTGCGGTCGATCGTTCTGGGCCATCACCATCATTTATCCAACTTTCTGGCATAAAAAAACCCTCTCATCGAGTTCCGACGAGAAGGTTGAAGTGTGTCGATAGACACAAACTTGATTGAAGCACATAGGCACTCCTTGCTCACCTCGCAGGATGAGCTTTAAAGGTTCCTACATACTACTGAGGCCGGAGGAATTCTGTCAAGCCGTAAGACGTACCTACTCAGGTGTTCAGGCTGAAGGCTGAAGTGTTTGGAACTTTGAACCCCGACCTTTGAGTCGCGCTTTTCCCACCAGTCTTGCCCGTCTCGCTTGAGTGTGGACGATCGGATGAACCCCCTCCGTGAAGAGGTTACCCGCGCGGCTTGAGTTCTTCTAATGTGAATTGTTTAGGGAGGAGCACCGGAAGCACGATGCCGATGGGATCACCCCGCTTGATGGTCGTCGGCTTCGTGAGTTGCAACAGAAAGTTAGCGGTAAAGGCGTCATGGTCCGGGAGCCAGTCGTACATATTCGGCGTGCGCTTATACTCTTGGGTCTTAATCCCCTCCCACACAAAAAACGTCCGGTCGGGGTAGTGATAGAAGTGGTTCGGTACGTCCTTCATCATCAATCCTACCTGCTTCGGATAGTAAAACCGAATACCGCAGCAGAGCTTGGGATACCCGCTGTTTAAGATCAAATCGACATAGGTCCCTGAAAACGACTTGTAACCAAGGATCCGCTCCTCCGGTAGGATGGGCGGCGCTTGCCACTTGACCCCATCGGCTGTTCGGCGAATCTTGCAATCCGCCGGAGAGCGAATGAGCCAGCCGTACTGGCCCACCGTTCGCACTGGTCCACAATCGTCGGGGATCACTTTGTAGCCTTCAACAGCCACCGTCCGCTGCTCGTTCAGCGACATCCCGGACAACAACGGCCGATGCGGCATGAAGTCAAGCTTCAGTCGCTCCGGCGCGATGGCAGTCGAATACTCCCGTTCCCAATAGATGACGATCTTGTCGCTCGGCTCCTCACCCTCAACCTGTTCTGGGGTCAGCTCGCTCATGTTAATAACCGTAATCGATTCGAGGCACCCAGTGCAAGCACGCTAGCAGGCCGCGAGAAACTGTTGTGGCACGTCTGGCAAAACAAGAGACGCACCCCCGCGCAATAGCCAAGCAAGACTCGCGGGACGGGCGAGACGAGGCGGAAATCCATTCTCTCCAAGTCACACCTTTCTTGCATGTCTCGAGCTTCACGCGCCACGATCTTTTGCGCTGGCGGGCTTTTTCAGCATCCCGCTAGGCCTTCTTCATGTGGAATAGTGTCAGACCAGCTCTCAGCCTTGCTTTTGACAGGATCGTACGATGCATTCGAAAAGTGGGGAGTTGCTCAACCGGTTCTTCCCAGCAGATATGGAGTCCGTGGGACGAACCCTGCCGGCCCAACTGTGCCGGACCGATAACGAACGCATTGCCCCCTCCCCGGAGAATTCGGCTGATCCCCTTCATACGTTCGGCCAACCTGGCCGGTTGGTATCCGCTGTCATAGGGCACCCAGTGGTAGACCAAGTCATAGGAGTAAGGGGCTTCCCGATCGTGCTGTCCTTCGGCTGGAATAAATTGAATGTGTGAAAGCCAGTCCCACCGCTGTAACTCGGCACAGACTGTCCAGAGTTGTTGTGCCTGCTTTTGCGCAAAGGCTGGACGCCGGACCAGCACGGTATAGTCTCTCGGCCGATCAAACATGATGCAGGTTGCAACCACAGCATCGCCATTGTCGATGAGCACACGTTCTGATCGCGAAAGAGCCGCGCCGATTTCCCGATCCTGCTCGCCAATATCTTGCAAGTAATCCGCCACGAATGGTTGCGCCGCATGTTCACTGATTTCAGATTCGTCTTCCGGATAGAGCAACACCGCGCCGTAGGCATCAGCAGGAGGGATCGCCGGAACCTCCTGGACAAAGACTGACCGCCAGTCGACTGGGCTTATGGCCACTGGCTCACCGGACTGTTCCCGACTCTCTTGCGGCAGGGTCACAGCCAACGTTGTTTCACGATCGCGATCCTTCAGGATGACATGACCTCCGGCAATCTCTGCCCTCCGATCGCAGGGGACAAATCGACGTCCCTTGGGGCTCATGTAGGACAGCCCGGATGAATCTGACGCCACCGTCACCTTGTGTAACAACCCGCCTTGGAGTGTCAGGCAGGCCTCCGCGCGCTGATCGAAATATCGAACCGGCATCGTCCCAGCCGGCAGCCAGATGACTTGACTGGACCGTTCAGGATTCATGAAGAGCGTGAAGGGGTTACTCCCCCCAGGCGCCTGCGGGGTAAAGAAACTGCTGAACAGGCGAAAGGCTGCTTCCGACGGATAGGCGGGAATACCCCGATATCGCAAGGGTCGGGGGGTCGAATTCCCCTCATTCTGATCGTCGTAGAGTCCGCGAATCAATTCAAAGACCGCAGACCCAGTTCCAGGCAACAGTGACTTAAAGAGTTCGACAACCGGCAGAAAATCGATGGAGGGCCAACTCATCGCCCCCATACATGACATGAAGCGGGCTCGCTCGAAATCCCCATCCTGAAGCACATAGAAAGCATCTTTTCGCTGGCGGATCGTCGCCCTCCCGGTCGGTCCGATCAGGAGATCTTCATCTTGATAGAAAAATCGCACTTCCTCGATCGGGACCCGGAGCGCCTGAGCTGCCATCGCACGTAAATCGTCAGCCGTGAGCCGTTGCCAACCAGACTTACTGGCGAGATTGAGGCTGGTTTCATTCACCAACCCAGCGGGCTTCAACCCGACCCATTGTCCCCAATCCAACCGGATCCTGGCGCGGCGGAGAACCACATCGCCTGCGGCATCAGTCCCCCACTCGCATTCATGCAAAGGGTTTCCCTCTGGATCGGTCGTAAGAAACCGTCGACCATCCGGGCGATAGAAGACAAGATGGCCGGTGGGCTGGCGGACGGCCCGCCCACCCGCCTGTTCAAGATCCTGTGCAAAAGGAAGATTGACGGAAAAGTGAAGATGACCGGAGGTTCCCAGTGCGGTAGAGAGTGGATCGGAGGCCATCTACTCGCGGACTTGCCCGCTCCCCAAGACGATAAACTTGAAGCAGGTCAATTCTTCCAGCCCCATCGGGCCTCGGGCATGGATGCGGGACGTACTGATCCCGATTTCTGCTCCCAGCCCGAATTGATAGCCATCGTTCAACCTGGTCGAGGCATTTACCAGCACCGCGCTGGCATCGACCTCTCGCAGGAACCGCATGGCCTTAGGATAGTCGGAGGTCACGATGGCTTCCGTATGGCGTGAGCCATACTTGGCAATATGCTCCAGCGCCTCATCGAGGTTCTTGACCACTTTCACCGCTATGGTGAGATCGAGAAATTCTTTTCCGAAATCATCGTCGCTGGCTGGTTTGGCCAACGATGACAACTGACAGGTTTTCTGGCACCCGCGGACTTCAACCTTGGCCTCCACCAACTTATCAATGAATGGAGCGAGCCAGTTACGCGCAATGCCCTGATGAACTAAAAGGGTCTCCATCGCATTACAGGTCGACGGCCGCTGCACCTTAGCGTTGAAACAGACCCGCTCCGCCATGGCCGGATCGGCGTCGGCATCGACATAGATGTGACAGACACCGGCATCATGCTTGATGACAGGGATCGTGGCGTGCTCGGTGATAACGCGCATCAGCGATTCGCCGCCGCGCGGGATAATCAGATCGATGTAGCGATCTTGCTTCAGCAGAAGAGGAACCAGCTCACGGTCGGGCCGCGCGACAAAACTGATCGCCCCGGCCGGAATACCGGCTTTCTCTGCCGCCTCCGAGAGGACCGTCGCAATCGCCGTATTCGAATGGATCGCCTCGCTCCCTCCACGCAATACGCAGGCGTTCCCAGACTTCAAGCAAAGGGCGGCGGAATCAGCTGTGACATTCGGGCGGGACTCATAAATAATGCCAATGACGCCGATCGGAACTCGCACGCGCCCCACCTGCATTCCGTTCGGCCTCGTCCACATCTTCGGCATGGCACCGAGTGGATCTGGGAGCGCGGCCACTTCGCGCAAACCTGCCGCCATCTCGGCGATCCTCTCGGCCGTCAGACGCAGCCGGTCCGCCATCGCCTGCTTCTCCGGCTCAGACCCGAAAGCCTCCAGATCCAGTTCGTTCGCGGCGAGCAGCGCATCCTTCTGCTCTTCCAGCGCCTCTGCCATCACAAGGAGGGCCCGGTTCTTGACTGCCGTCGAGAGCGTCGCCAGCCGGCCAGCGGCCTGCTTGGCTCGCGTGACCAATTGATTGACATACTCTGGAATCGGTATGGGGGGCGCAATCACTTCCACGCCAGCCGGTTCGATGGGTTCGACCGACACTTCCGCCTGGTTACTTTGGTCAGACAACATAGGAAAGACTCATCCCTTGTGACGTTAGAGCTGGGACAGGATACAGCGGGAGTTTCAACGCGGTCAAGGCGGCCATTGTGTGCCGTTTTCCCTTCGGATAGACCACGGATGGCGACCTATCGCGCCAGCGCCGAGGCCTAGATCACTTTCATGAAGTATTCGATCGTGCGAAAAAGGGCATCATCGAGCTTAACTTGAGGCTCCCATTTCAGAAGATTGCGCGCCCGTGAGATATCGGGTCGTCTGACTTTTGGATCATCGACAGGCAACGGATTGTATGCGATTTGGCTCGATGAATGGGTGAGTTTCAAGACCAATTTCGCAATCTCCAAGACGGTCAGCTCACGCGGGTTCCCGATATTCACAGGATCATGCATGCTGGATCCGTTCTCGTCTGCTTCCTGCCTGAGAAGGAATTTTCGGTCCGTCCGTTGTTCAACCGTCTTGTCTGAACCAAGCATAAGCAACGATGTAATGCCGTGGACCAAGTCATCGACATAGCAGAAGCTTCTGGTCTGGGATCCGTCGCCGAATACGCTGAGTGGCTTTCCCTGGAGCGCTTGAACGATAAAGGTGGAGACAACCCGTCCATCGTGCGGCCGCATGCGGGGGCCGAACGTATTAAAGATGCGCACGATTCTGGTATCGACCGCATGATAGCGGTGATAGGCCATCGTGATGGCTTCGGCAAAACGCTTGGCCTCGTCGTACACACCACGGGGGCTGATGGGATTGACGTTACCCCAATAGGACTCAGGCTGAGGATTCACAAGCGGGTCCCCGTAGACTTCCGACGTGCTGGCCAAGAGGAACCTCGCGCCCTTCGCCTTGGCTAGGCCAAGAGCCTTATGCGTACCTAAGGCACCGACCTTCAACGTGGCAATTGGAAACTCCATATAGTCTTGCGGACTGGCGGGCGAGGCAAAATGCATCACCGCATCGAGTGGACCTTCGACATGGAGATAGTCGCAGACATCATATTTAATAAAGGAGAACCGCTCATGCCCGAGTAAATGGGCGATGTTGTCCATCCGTCCGGTGACGAGGTTGTCCATGCAGATCACAGAATGTCCAGCCTCTAGCAGCACATCAGAGAGATGACTCCCGAGAAATCCGGCTCCGCCTGTAATAAGGATACGCATACGATTTTGATCTTTTACGCTTATCTCATCGCGAATGCCATAACATTTGCCAGAATTGATCGCAATAACTGGCAGGAGTTACGGATTCATGGTCGACGGCTCTTGAGTTGGCTGGGCAACTGTAGGGCCTCCGCCAGGAGTTGTCGACGATCCCGACATTGCTGGCCCCAAAGGACTGGGCGCAGTCCCTTGTAGCACGGTCGGAGCTGCTGAGGGATTCGGGTGTTGGAAGACCCAATCATGATAGGTGGCGCGTCCCTCGAAATGCCGAACAACGAGGGGAAAGTCATGCTGCCGGAATGGCTTCGCGCGGCTCTTGCTCCGGACCCCCATGATGCCGCCTGTCGGTGCCCGAAGATATTCCCATTCTCCATGCCCCATCGGGTCAAGATAGACCTTGCGCAAGAAGGGTTTGGGCAATCTCGTGAGATCAGCCAATGTCTGGGGGTAGACCTCTCCAGGCATCACGCGGCCTGCCTTGACCGTTGCGGAATAGAATGCGAGGGCATTCTGAATCTCGATCCCTTTAGCCAAAAGATCCGCCTCAAGCTCCCGCTGAACGATGACCTTCCATTGTTTTGCTGCAGCGGTCGTGGCAATCCCGATGAGGACAATGGCAAACATCAGCATGAGGTAGGTCACCCCTCGCTCGTTTATGACGCGTTGCTGGCGGCTGATGAGCATAGAAACGCTAGGGCTGTACCGGCGCTGCTTCGGAAAGCAGCACCGTATGCTCCACTCGTGACTGGCGGTCTTGCAACGTCACTCTCTCTTGCGTGATGGTCTTCACCACGACGTGATCCTCTACGGTTTCTCCGGTCCTGACGACATAGAGGTCATCATTCTTCGTGAGGACAGCCAGTTCGCCATTTTTCCGCCCCCCATCCTCCATGCGCACAAACCCGAGATAGTGGAATTGTGCCAATCCGGCAAGAACCGCCTCTTGGCGCAGTGCCTGCTCCGACCCAGTATCGAACTCTGACTGGTTTGCGCGAGCAGCCCTCAAGTCATCAGGGCGAAGCGATGCAAAGATATTGCGTGGCGTCGTGAAAATCATCTCTCGTTGAGTCCGCGCTGCTGCGAGGAGATCGAGCTGCACGTGCAACCCATCGACTGTTCCACTGCGTGCCCGGGGCGTCGAAACAGGGCCACTCACATTCGTCAGCGGCACACGTACAGGCTCTTCCAGGGCCAACCACTCCCATGCAATAACCCCACCCCAGAGCAAACCAAGCGCAGCCAATGCCATCCCTTTCTTTTGATTCGTCGTCATCATAGCTTGGCGCTACTGAATCGTAGCCTGACCAGGCTCACCACGAAGGTACGCGGCGATCTTAATATTGAAGGTCAACGTCTGGTCCTGCTGGGCGCCTGAGCGCACAAGCTCCAAGTCCTCGATGTACACCAGTTCCTCGGCCGTCTCCACATCATAGAGAAACCGGCGAAGATCCTCATAGCGACCGGTCATCGTGCCTTGAAGCACCCCCTTACTCGTATTGGCCACCAGCGTGGGCTCAGTCTTGTAGGAGAGCGCGGGGAGGATCACACGATCACGCTTTGCCTCCTCAGTAATGCCCAGCGCCAAGGGAGCAAAATCCCGTTCTAGCGGTAAAACAGACCAAACCTGCGCAAGATCCTTCCGCGCCTTCTGAGCCTTCTTATGGCGGCTGTACTCTTGACGAGCTTGACTCCATTCCAACTCCAATTTCTCCCGACTCTGCTCGACCCCATCAATCCCGATGGTGCGGACAGCCCACAAGACTCCGGCCAACAGCAACACCAACGCGAGCCATGGAATCAAGACTCCGTAGGGTTTTCGCAACTGTTGTAGGATCAAACCCATCATGTCGCTCTACACACCCGGTTGCCGATAACGTAGAGTGAGGTCGAACTCAACCAAGCCATCCGGCCCCACCCGATGCTGGCCCAGCACAGGATCGTGGAAGACGGCGTGGCCTTGCAATGTAACCGTCAACACCGTCACATCTTCAACCGTCACAGCCAACCCTGTCATGTGTACGACCGCGCTCCCGGGATCCAGGCGTATACTCTTAATCGACACATGCTGGGGAATTGCCGCTTC
>Ga0315276_10004669_pt1 | contig 12597 bp, 3 predicted proteins | sample YL17G05_0_MG_FD_204542 | JGI IMG/M metagenome (GOLD analysis project Ga0315276, IMG submission 204542) | Sediment microbial communities from Yellowstone Lake, YNP, Wyoming, USA - YL17G05_0 | ecosystem: Environmental > Aquatic > Freshwater > Lake > Sediment | place: USA: Wyoming | collected... | reverse complement strand
ACCAGAACGTAAGCGCCCCTGCCAAGATTGGCCGCCGAGGCGTATTTGGCCTGGTCGAACACGGGCAACCCCTGCCGAGTCAAAAGCAGCGCAACCGGCCCGTCGCGGTGCTCCAGCGCATACTTCCACGCCTGCACCGTCTCATTCGCGTCGGCGGGCCGAAATACCAGAAGATTCGGTATCGCGCGAAGCGCCGCGGCGTGCTCGACCGGCTGATGCGTCGGGCCGTCCTCGCCGACCCCGATACTGTCGTGCGTAAATACGAATATCGTCGGATACCTCGAAAAGGCTGCAACCCGAATCGCCCCGCGCATGTAATCCGAGAATACGAGGAATGTCCCGCCGTACGCCCGCAATAGACCGCTCACCGATATTCCGTTGATTATCGAGCCCATCGCGTGCTCCCTGACCCCGAAGCGCAGATACCTGCCGTCGCGGGAGTCCCTCTGGAAGTCCTTCGCCTCCTTCCAGCGCGTATTATTCGAAGGCGTCAGGTCCGCCGAGCCGCCCACAATCAACGGCAGCCTCGGCATAACCGCATCCAAGACCTTCCCCGACGCCTGGCGCGTGGCGACCGAGGCGCCCGCCTCGAACTTAGGCAAAATCTCATCGAGCTTAAGAGGCAGTTTGCCCGCCGCGGCGTCCTCAAACTCACGCGCAAGCTGCGGATGCGCCTTGGTATAATCGGCGAACAGCTTACTCCAGCCCTCCTGGGCCTTCCTGCCCTTCTCCACGGCCTTGGCGATATGAGCCGCGGCCTCATTGGGCACATAGAAGCTCTTGGCAGGGTCCCACCCATACTTTTCCTTAATCAGCCTGATTTCGTCGTCGCCCAGGGGGGCGCCGTGCGCCTTGGCACTGTCCTGCATATTCGGACTGCCGAAAGCAATATGCGTGCGGAGCTTTATCAAAGTGGGCCGCATCTTCTCCGCCTTGCCGTTCTCGATAGCCTTCTCGAAGGCGGCCATATCGTTGCCGTCGCCCGGAACCTCCTGAACGTTCCACCCGTAAGCCTCGAATCGCTTCGCCCTGTCCTCCGTGAACGAGAGGTCCGTGCTGCCGTCGATGCTGATATGATTATCGTCATAGACGACTATCAGGTTATCCAATCCCAAATGTCCCGCCAGCGAACACGCCTCCGACGCAACGCCTTCCTGCAAATCGCCGTCGCTCGCGATGACGTAGATTCTGTAATCAATGACCGGGAATCCGTCCCGGTTGAAATACTTGGCCAGATACTTCTGCGCGATGGCCATCCCCACCGCGTTGGAAATCCCCTGCCCCAACGGCCCGGTGGTAACCTCCACCCCGCACTTGGGGTCATATTCCGGGTGTCCCGCCGCCTTGCTGCCCCACTGGCGGAAGCTCTTGAGCTCCTCCATGCTGATGTTGTACCCCATCAAATGCAGCAGCGAATACAGCAGCGGGCCCCCGTGCCCCGCCGAAAGAACAAACCGGTCCCGGTTATGCCAGAGCGGATTGCCCGGATTATGTTTGATATGTCGCGTCCACAGCACATAAGCCGCCGGCGCCATTCCCATCGGCATTCCAGGATGCCCGGAATTGGCCTTTTGGACCTGCTCCATCGACAAAAATCTAATCGTCTGCACGCAAAGCTCATCAAGCTCCGACATCCCCGGATTCTTTACAGATACACTCATTACCGATTTCCTCTAAAGGCTTCTGCAAAATTGCAGGTTAGGCCTATATTGTTGAAGAAATTCTCTTTTATGATTTTCTTCAATAATCACATAAGCGATTACAAGGCAATACGTTGCCATCGAAAAGAAAAAATCAACAAACGATTTTTTCTTTTCTAAGTAGGTCTAACCTGCAATTTTGCAGAACTCATATTTCCTGTAATAAAAAGATTCCCATTACAATTTCGCCGACAAAATGGCCCCAGACATTCTGGCGACAGCCTTGCTAAGATACCGGCGGAACCCCGCTTCCGCAAGCCTTTTTATCCCGCCAAACCTTTTGCTCTTCACGGATAATCAGCCTGTGGCGCGTGCGCCCCGTCCCGAATTCTCACTTGCAGAAACGCTCGTTTCACAATATAATTATATGCAAATCTTCAGAACCACATTGAATGGGCTTTGCTATGAAAACCGCAAAACAACGAACTCTTGCCTCTTTGATTCTCGTCGTCTGTTGGATGCTGGCCGTAGTCCAGGCGCCGGCCTCTGCCGACCGCCAGGCCCCGCCTGCGGAGCTGTTCGCCAAAGCCGCTGACGACCTGGCCAAAGTCAACTTCCAGGCCCTTAGATTGGCCGTCCGCGACCTGGCCGGGACCTTCCCCGACAGATACACCGCCGGCCAAAAGTACCTCGACGCGCTGGACGATTACGAAAAACGCCTCCCCGATATCGCCGATGCCCTCAGCCGCCACGACGCCGCAGCCATAACGCAGGTTGACCGAATCACCGCCCTCAAACAAAAGGCTCTGCTCGACAACCCCCTGCTCGACTTCGAGCGATTACTCCTTATCAAGCGAAAGCCCCTCGGCGACGCCCGCCGCCCCAGAGGAGACGAAGACGACGACAAAGGACTCGGCAAATTCCTCGGCCTGCCCCAGCAAAGCTCATGGCAGCTACATACAATGACCAACATCACCGGCTGGGAGAACGAAATCTCAGTCCTCTCCCCCCTCCGCCCCGATGGACGCCTCTCCACCCTCTACACTCCGCCAAATGGAAACCTCATCAACGAAATGGACATGCACTTCGACGCCGAGAAGCTTATGTTCTCGATGCCGGATGAGCGCAAAAACTGGCAAATCTTCGAGATAAATATCGACGGCGCAAATCTCCGTCAGCTCTCGCCGCACGACCAGCCGGACGTCCACAATCTCGACTCCTGCTACCTGCCGGATGATAGAATCGCCTACGTTTCCACCGCTCCCTTCCAGGGCGTCCCCTGCAACGCGGGCGTCAACGTGGGAATGCTCTACATTATGGACGCCGGCGGCAAAAATGTCCGCCAGCTCTGCTTCGAGCAGGACCACAACTTCTGCCCGACCGTAATGCCGGATGGACGCATCCTCTACCTGCGATGGGAATACACCGACATCCCCCACGTCTGGGCGCGGTTCCTCTTCACTATGAACCCTGACGGCACAACCCAGAGAGAGTTCTACGGCTCCGGCGGCTACTGGCCCAACGCCATCTTCTTCGCCCGACCAATCCCCGATCATCCCACAAAAGTCGTGGGCATCGTCACCGGCCACCACGTCGGGCGAGTCGGCGAGCTCGTCGTCTTCGACCCCGCGCTCGGCCGCTCCGAAACCGACGGCGTCGTACAGCGAATCCCAGGCAGAGGCCAGAAAGTCCAGCCGCTCATCGAGGACAAGCTCACCCTGAACACCTGGCCCAAGTTCCTCCACCCCTGGCCGCTCAGCGAAAATTACTTCCTCGTCTCCTGCAAACCTACCCCCGCCGACCTCTGGGGCATCTATCTCGTTGACGTATTCGACAATATCCTCCTGTTAAAAGAAGTCGAGGGTTATGCCCTGCTTGAACCAATTCCCCTCCGCAAAATAAAAAGGCCGCCCGTCATCCCCGATAGAGTTGACCTGACGCGCAACGACGCAATCGTATATCTCGAGAATATCTACCGGGGCCCGGGCCTAAAAGCCGTCCCGCACGGCTCTGTCAAGAAGCTCCGCCTCTTCACCTACCAATTCGCATACCACCAGATCGCAGGAATCAACCACCGCGTCGGAGCGGACGGCCCCTGGGAGCCGAAGCGGGTCCTCGGCACGGTCCCCGTCGAAACCGACGGATCGGCTATGTTCCGCGTCCCCGCCAACACCCCAATATCAATCCAGCCCCTCGACGCCGACGGCAAGGCCCTCCAGTTGATGCGGAGTTGGATGACCGCCATGCCCGGCGAGATCATCTCCTGCACCGGCTGCCACGAAAAACAAAATACCGGCCCGGCAAACCGCCTGACCGTCGCCTCACGTCGGCTGCCCGCAGAAATCGAACCCTGGGGCGGGCCCGTCAGGGGCTTTAGCTTCAGCCGCGAGGTCCAGCCCGTCCTCGACAAATACTGCGTCTCCTGCCACGACGGAAAACCGCGACACGACAACCGCCAAATCCCCGACCTCCGCGCCGACCAGAACCGGTTCGCGGTCTTGAAAGACAGCGACCCCAGGGTCGTCTTCGCCGAAAACACAACCAGAGAAAAGCTCATCGGGCAATACGCCGGGGTATTCGAGCCTTCTTACGTCGAGCTTCGCCGGCTCATCCGCGTCGGCGGGTTCGAAAGCGATCTCCGCCTCCTCGCCCCCGGCGAATTTCACACAGATACATCCGAACTCTTCCAGATGCTAAAAAAAGGTCACTACGGCGTAAAGCTCGACCCGGACGCCTGGGACCGCCTGACAACCTGGATCGACCTTAACGCCCCCTGCCATGGAACCTGGCAGGAAATCGTCGGCGTCGAGAAAACCGCCAACGACCACCAGCGCCGCCGCGACCTCCGCACCCTCTACGCCACTCCCGGCGAGGCCGGCACCAACGACGACCCCGAAGTTTATCCCGAAACGCCTAAGCGGGAAATCCAGCCGGTCCTGCCGCAACACACGCCCGCGCCCCCGACCGATATCCCCGCCGTCCCCGGTTGGCCTTTCAACCCCGCCGAGGCAAAACGCCGACAAACCGCCCTCGGCCAAACCACTCGCTCAATCGACCTCGCCGGCGGACTCAGGCTCGACCTGGTCCTCATCCCCGCGGGCCGATTCGTAATGGGCGACAAAGACGGCCAACCCGATGAATTCCCGCTCACCCCCGTCACTATCGAAAAACCATTCTGGATGGGCAAATTCGAAATCACCAACGAGCAGTACGCCCAATTCGACCCCTCCCACGACAGCAGATTCGAGCACAAAGGCTCGTGGATTTTCAGCGAAGGACATCTCGGCTGGCCCCTCAACCACCCCAGGCAGCCCGTCGTCCGAGTCTCCCATCAGGACGCCGTTGCATTCTGCAACTGGCTCTGCGAAAAAACCGGACAAAAAGTAACACTCCCCACCGAGGCCCAGTGGGAATGGGCCTGTCGCGCAGGCGCCGACTCCCCAATGTGCTACGGCGGCCTCGATACCGACTTCGCGGCCTTCGCCAACATGGCCGACGTAACAATAAGGCAGCTCGCTTACGACACCGACGGCAGATACACTATGGACCTCACCCCAAGAGACGACCGATTCGACGACGGAAAGCTCGTTACCGCAAACGTCGGCACATACAAGCCCAACCCCTGGGGACTGCACGATATGCACGGCAACGTCTGGGAATGGACGCGCTCGGCATACACACCGTATCCCTACAAACCCGACGATGGGCGCTCCGCTGGGAGTCCCAAGTGGGACAACGACATCACCGACGCCGGCGAGAAAACCGTCCGCGGCGGCTCCTGGCGAGACCGGCCGAAACGCTGCCGTTCCGCATTTCGCCTCAGCTACCCGCCCTGGCAGAAAGTCTATAACGTCGGCTTCCGCATCGTTATCGAAACGCCCCCGGACGCCCCAGCCTTTGTGCGGACGACAATTACTCAGTAACTCAAACTAACCGGTTCGCCTTGTCATACCTGCGAAAGCAGGTATCCAGTAGTGTGGCGGGAATCCAGAAGTGATAGCAGATTAAGAACTTCATTTTATTGCTGCTTCTTAAAGGTAAAAAAGTTAAGATGTAATTCTATTCAGGTGTTCGCCGTATAGCTTGCAAGATGATTTTTGCAGACCAGGAATCTTTACAGGAGATTGGCAAATGACGTCAGTCAGCAGGAATCTATCTCTAAAAGTGTTCGCCGGCATACTCTGCCTGCTTGCATTTATTCCCTCAAACGCACCGGCAGCCACGCAGGACTACCTCTCGCCCCTGGCCCTGGTCGCAGATGCCCAGGGCAAGACCCTGTACGTCGCCGAGGAAACCGCCAAACAGATTGCCGTCTTCGACGTTGCCGCCGCTAAGGTCGTAAAGACCATCTCATTGCCGGACCCGCCCGGCGGACTGGCGCTGTCCCCTGACGGCCAAATCCTCTATGTCGCCGCCGGCGGCCCGAATGGACACATCCACGCCGTCAACCTGAAAATCGGCACGATTGACTACGCACTGCCCGCAGAACACACGCCCACCGCGCCGGTGCTCAGCCCCGATGGCAATACCCTTTACGTCTGCAACCGCTTCAACAACAACGTCGCGGTTTACGACCTGCCTTCAAAAAAGCTCGTCGCTGCGATTGACGTCGTCAGAGAGCCCGTAGCCGCCGCCATCACGCCCGATGGGAAGCTACTCTTCGTCGCAAATCTCATCCCCGGCGGCGCCGCCGACCTCGACTATGTAGCCGCCGAGGTATCAGTCATCAACACCGCCGAAAGAAAAATCGCCGCCTCAATCCGGCTGCCCAACGGCAGCATGTCCCTCCGCGGCGTCTGCATCTCGCCCGACGGCAGCCACGCCTACGTCACCCACATCCTCGCGCGCTACCAGCTCCCCACAACGCAGCTCGAACGAGGCTGGATGAATACCAACGCCCTGAGCATCATTGACATACCCGGCAAAAAACTCCTCAACACCGTCCTGCTCGACGACGTCGATCTCGGCGCCGCAAATCCCTGGGGCGTTGCTGTCACCCCCGACGGTAAGTACATCTGCGCCACACTCGCCGGCACACACCAGCTCTGCGTCATCGACAGGGCGCAGCTCCACGATAAGCTTACAAGGGCCGCCGCGGGAGAAAAAGTCTCCGACGCAACCTCATCCTACGAAGACGTCCCCAACGACTTGTCCTTCCTCGTCGGCCTCAAAAGGCGCCTCAATCTCCCCGGCAACGGCCCCAGGGGCCTCGCCCTCATCGGCGCCAAAGCCTACGCCGCCGAATACTTCACCGACACCATCGCCGCAGTGGACATCGACCCCCAGGCCCTGGGCACCGGGGGCGTCCGCCCCAAAGCTCAATCGCTCGCGCTCGGGCCCGAAAAACCTCTCTCCGTCGTCCGCAAAGGCCAGACGTTTTTCAACGACGCCGCCCTGTGCTTCCAGAAATGGCAAAGCTGCTCAAGCTGTCATCCCGGTCAGGGCCGGGTGGACGGACTAAACTGGGACCTCCTCAACGACGGACTCGGCAACCCAAAGAACACAAAGAGCCTCCTGCTTGCGCACAAGACTCCGCCCGCGATGAGCCTGGGAGTCCGCAAAGATGCTGAAGACGCCGTCCGCGCCGGTATCAAGCACATCCAGTTCGCCGTTCGACCCGAAGAAGACGCCGTCGCCATCGATGAATACCTAAAGTCGCTCGAACCCGTCCCCAGCCCGCACCTCGTAAGCGGCAAGCTCAGCGAGGCCGCAGAACGGGGCCGAAAAACCTTCGAAACCGCAAACTGCGCCAAGTGTCACCCGGCTCCGCTCTACACCAACCTGCAAAAATACGATGTCGCCACCGGAAGGGACAGGGAGAAGAATATGGAATTCGACACGCCGACCCTAATCGAGGTCTGGCGAACCGCTCCATACCTCCACGACGGCCGCGCCGTCACCATAAAAGAAGTCCTCACAAAATACAACGACAACGACAAACACGGCCAAACCTCAAACCTGACCGACGAACAAATCAACGACCTGGCCTTGTTCATCCTCTCGCTATAGACGATGACACAAACTGATACGGCCCACGCTGATATGGTTCCGCGACATCGATGCGGCCCCTCCGTTTAGCCGCCACCGGCACGGCGGCGCATCTCGCCGCTGCAATTTGCTCCGGTGTCACTGCAACCTGAGCAGAGCCAACCTTCACAAGCCCAGGTGGTAGGCAATGCGCAACACCTATCTCAAAGAATAAATGCGCTTCAGTGCGCATTGTCCGTGTGGCAGCCTCATCCCTTGGGGATGGCGATGGCCTTATACCCAATAGCTGCCTGCCGCCGGCGCACTTAAACCCTATATCGAATGATGAATGTCAAACCGGTCCCCCCGTCGTGAAAACCAAGCAGCCCGCCCTTAATGCAATCCGTCGCTCGGCAGATAGAAAACGCCGGGCCCCGGTATTGTCCGATCGTAAGGCTCTCCGGTAAGGGGGACCCTGATCACCTCCATCGGGGTGACATCCAATGCCGAGTAACTTCCAACGTGCCCGTCCGAATAGCCGGCGTGGAGTTTGATATTCAGTGCTGATAAATCCGCATCGATGCTCGGCCCCGACCAGTAATAAGCCGACGCGTACCGTGTCTCCTCCGTGATGCCCGCGTCTCTGAACTTCTCACAACTGATGTAAAGCCCGGGACTCCGCCAATTATCGTATCCGAAATAACAGCTCATCAGCAGCTTGCTCTCACCCGGCCCCCCGGCAGTGCCGGACGGACCCTTGAAGAACTTCCCGGGACCGAGGTACCCCGTATAATTCCAGTAATAACAATATGTCCCCGTCAGAGGCCCAATGTCCCAATCCTCCCCGGCGTCCCACGCATCCTGAAGGTGCTCGTGCTCGCGCGGCGCATTCCGGCACGACATAATACTTGCGTCGGAAATATACTCCCCAAGATAAGCGCTCATCGAACGATTCAGCTCCCGGCTGCGCTTGCGAATCCCCGTCAGCGTCGTAGGCTCATGCCAGTTCCACGTCGGATCTAAACCTACCGTCGCCACCGATAGCGGAAAATACCCGTCGTTGTCCGTCGCATAGCACAGCACCGCGTTCACAATCTGCCGCTGGTCGCTTACGCCCAGCACGGCCCGCGCACGACGCCGAACCTGCCCGAGCGCAGGCGCCAATATACCCATCAAAAGAGAGATTATGGATATCACGACCAGCAGTTCAATCAGGGTGAACCCCTCGCACTCCCCCAGCGCAGAAGCAAGCCTGCGTCTCAGAACACCGGGTTTTTTCCCCGTTCCTGGACCCATCATCCAAATCTCAGGTTAGACTTCTTACACCAAAACCTTTCCTATTCTACCAGTTTACAGGGAGTCTGTCAAGAAAAGCCCGAAAAAAATTCGCCGCCCCCGCGTTTTTTCCCCCTATTGGGCCCATTCCGCCGCCGACAGCCAGTTCTCCGCTATCACCGCAAAATCCGCCATATTTACCACGCCATCGCGGTTTACGTCCCCCTTTATCTTCCATTCGCTCATGCTCGCGTAGTACGTCCCCCCGAAGGCCCCCATATTCAGCCTCCCGCCGTTCGGCATCCGCTCGCCCGATGGATTCACCGCAGGATCTCCCCCATCCACGCACGGACTCGTAACGTCGTCGAGTATCCATTCCTTCGTCGTCGCCCTGTAGCGCCCGCGCTCCGACCGCAAATGATAATCCCCGCCCGCAGCATCCGCAAACAGCGGATTGGCGCTGATGTTTCCCTCGCCGCCCCCGCCCCTTTGCACGCAACTGTACCTCGCCGCGCAGTTAATCAAATCCGCCTCGGTATTGTTCCAGAAAATGCTGCTGTTTATATCCGGCACGCCCCAGGAGAAATGCGCAATCCCGATCCTATTGTTCACAACCGTTACGTTCGTGATCTTCGGCGAGCTGCCCGAAATAACAATGCCCGCAAGCCCGCAATTTCGTATCACCACATTCCTCAGAACGCTGTTCGCGTCCAAACCCGGAAGAAAAGTCACCGCGTACCCCAGCGGCGCCTCCAGAATCGTCGCCCCGCTCCCCTCCCCCGCCACAGTTATAGCCTTGTCGTTGAAGTTTATCTCTTCATTATACACGCCCGGATACACCACCACCGTATAGCCCTCACGCGCCGAATCGATGCCCTTCTGTATCGTTGCAAAGGCCGTCTCCGGGCTCATCCCGTTGTTCTCGTCGCTGCCGTTGCTCCCGTCAACGTACCAGCTCAGAGCACCCTGGTATTCGTATGCCCCCATATCCACGACGCCGTGGAAAATACGCGGGTTGCCGTCCGCGTCCGTAATCACAAGCGGCTCAAGCGCCGAATTGTCGCCCGCGTCAATGCACAGTGACCCCACCGAAAGCCTAAAATTGTCGTCCTCCGTCCCCGCAACCTCATCGACGCCGTTCGCATCCACAAGCATCGCGTCCGCTCCGATATTGCCCGTTCCGCCAAGCGACCCGCTCCAGCCCTCGACACAACTGTAGTTGATAGCCAGTCCTCCGCCCTGCGTTCGAATCTGCGCCGACTCCAGGTTCCCTCGGTCATCCCTGTTGTCCTGGAAAATGCTATTCACAACGGTCGGGGTCCCGTCCTCGTTGTACAGCCCGCCGCTGCTCGGTGCCGAGTTCCCGACGAATGTGCAGTTCGTCAGCCGCGGCATGTCTTCATAATTGTCCAGCCCGCCGCTCTCATCGCCGGCCGAGTTACTGTTGAATATGCAGTTCACCAGCATAGGACTCCCGCCCCACCAGCTCGCCATCCCGCCCCCAAACCGCCGCGCCGTGTTCGCTCGTAAAATGCAGTTAACGAGCATCGGACTGCTCTCGCTGCAGAATAGCCCGCCCCCGTCGCCCCCGTCGCCCGTCGATGCGCTCACGAAATTCCCCGCCAGCACACAGTCGCTCAGCATCGGACTGCCTTTGTAATTGTACATCCCTCCGCCCCGCGGATCCTCCGCCGCATCCGCCAGGTACGCCCGGTTCCCGTTGAATTTCGTCCTGACGATGCGCGGGCTCGCCAGCTCATTGTACATCCCCCCGCCCTGGCCCGCTGTGTTCCCTCGCAACGTGCAGTCGCGCACAGTCGGACTGCCCGACAAATTCCGCATCCCGCCGCCGCCCAGCCGCTCCGCGTTGCCCGCCGTTATCGTGAACCCCTCCAGCACCGCCGTAGAATTCGTCCTGCTCCCCGTAACAACGTGATAGCTGTTCTCGCCGTTGTTGACGAAGTTGGCCCCGTCGTTGCCCCCAAGGTCGCCGCTCAGTATCGTCTCGTACTTGGCGATGTCCCGCATTCCCGGACTTGGGCCGCCCAAACCGGCGTACCCTCCCTTTACCGTCGCCCCGTTAATAAGCTGGAATGTCGCCGTCCGGTCGCCAGGCGTAACGCCCGCTCCACGGTCCGGCTTGTACACGCCCCGCGACACGTGAATCCGATTCCCGCTCGAAGCCGCAGACAGAGCATCCTGAAGGTAGTTGAAGGCGTCCGCCCAGCTCGAACCGTCCCTCGCCCCACCCGCGCCGGCACGCACGTAAATCGGCGCCTGCATAAACAAATCATACACCTCACCCGACGTCAGCGGAATGTTATATAGACGCACGTCGTCAATCATACCGTTCCAATATCGGCCATCCCTCTCCTCGTTGGCGCCGATATAGACATTATAGTCGTTTGTCGTCACACCGTTGCTCTCGGCCACCGGGCTTGCCGAATCCTCCACCCCGTCAACGTACAAACGCATGTTTGCCCCGTCATAAGTCCCGCAAACATGGTGCCATTCATACAAACCAACTTCAATGTTGCCGTTGATATAATGCCACGGAGGACCGCCCGTTACCGCAAAGTGAAATCTCCGGTAACTCTGCGCCGTCGAAAGTCGCCACGCGGAGTCGCCCTTCGCCACTATCGTCTGCCAATCAACGTTCACTGCGCTGATATTCACCCACGCCGCAACCGTGATCTCCTCCGTAATGTCGAATACCTCGCTGTTGCCGCAATTGACATAGTCGTTCACGCCGTCGAAGCCCAGCGCGCCGTCCATGCGCCCGTTGTAAGGCTTCCATACCGGACCGCCGGCCAGCAGCCCGTCGTTGTCGCCCACGGAATCCTCCGCCACGCTGCCGCTCGTCTCGTCCAGCTTCCAGTGCGCAACCATGTAAGCCTCCGCCGGTATCGGGCTCATCAAAAAAGCATGCCACTGACCGTCCTGCGTCTCGCCGTACCCCGCTATCTGGCCACGACTGTTTATGTCGCCCGCAGAATACAGGCTCTTCCAGCCTGAACCCGCCGGCGCCAGGTCGTTAAGATCGATCATCCCGTAACTGCTGTCCCACAGAAATGCGTGTAAATCGTCGTCGCTCAGATAATCGAAATCTCCAACCACCCGCCGGGTATTGCTGATTGCATTCGTCCTGCTGGACCTTATCAGGTCCATATCAAGCAGACCGCCCGTGCTGTCCCGGATGTAACACCTCCCGCCCGAATGTAGAACCACCTCGCCGGCGTCGCTCATCGCGGTGCTCCAGCTCTGCACGCCCATCAGGTCAACCATGTTGTTCGTGCTGTCCCACAGAAACGCTCGGTCTCCGGATGTCCCCGCAACTTGACCGCGAATATTGATCCCGGCCGCAACGCTCCACCACGCCCCCTCCAGCACCCCTAAGTCCGCCATCACGCCGTTCTCCCACAAAAACGCTCGCTTCCACGTATGGTTTGTTTCAGAAGTCCGCGCCTCTCCCACCACCTGGCTGGCGTCGTTGATCGCCTTCGCCTCCGTGCAGACGCCCCCCGCCAAAACGCCCAAATCACTCATCCCGCCCTTCTCCCATAGAAAAGCGTGCAGCTCCCCGCTCGGCGTCCGCGCAGAACCAACAACCTGTCCGAGATTATTTATCGCGTAAGCGGTGCTTTGGCTGCCCCCGAGCGTCCCAAGATCAATCATCCCGATCTTCTGGTCCCACAGGAACGCGTGCTGCCCGCCC